>Ga0310892_10000389_pt1 | contig 12474 bp, 12 predicted proteins | sample C0D1metaG_FD_203747 | JGI IMG/M metagenome (GOLD analysis project Ga0310892, IMG submission 203747) | Lab incubated soil microbial communities from West Virginia University Organic Research Farm, Morgantown, WV, United States - C8D2 | ecosystem: Environmental > Terrestrial > Soil > Agricultural...
ACCAATACGTTTACCGGGATTCGGCCGGTCGATGTGCTGCCGTTCGTCGCCGCTCAGGTCGTCGGCGCAACAGTGGCGACGGCCCTGTTTCGGTGGCTGGTGCCGCAACTCCCCGAGACCGCCGGAGCGGTCGTCGTTCGCCATCATGCCGGTGGGTCGTAAAGAGGCATCTATGAACCAGCCGCTTCGCGTGCTGATTCTCTGCACCGGCAACTCGGCCCGCTCTCAGATGGCCGAGGCGATTCTGAGACACGTCGGCAAGGGAGCGATTGAGGTCGAGAGCGCGGGCACTCTCCCGCAGCCTGACATTCATCCGATGGCCCGACGCGCCGCGACGAAGCTCCTCAACGTCGATATGGAGGGTCAATCTCCGAAGAGACTCGACCGCTTCCGTGGGCAGCACTTTGACTACGTGATCACCGTGTGCGACCACGCAGCCGAGAGTTGCCCGGTGTTCCCAGGCAACCCCGAAAGAATTCACTGGAGCTTCGAGGACCCGGCGGCAGTCGTTGGAACCGAGGCGGAGAAGCAGCGAGCGTTCGATTCGACGGCGACTCAACTGCTCGCGCGTATTCGGCAATGGTTGTCGTTGCCCGCCCTTCGCACGCGCCTCGGCCACGCCAGCGCGCTTGAACGGTGAGGGCGGCGATGCGTCTTGCGAGATGGTCATTCGGCCCGTTCGGATCTCATCGAGAGACCCAGTCCACGAGCGCGCTTTCCACGTAGATCAGCGCCGTCAACACCACAAGGATCTTGACGATCAACGGTGTCATGTCGCGGATCCACTGGATGGGCGTGTAATGGTCGTCGACATCACGCTGGATGAACGCATAGGCGACGACCGATTGTGCGCAGCCGATGTGTGTCCAGCATCCGCCCAGCGCATAGCCCGCGATCTGCGACGCCGCGAACAGCTGCAGGACCGTGGTGTCCAACCCATGGAGCCCTCTCGAGGCGAAGTCGGCCACGATGTTGTTGTCCAGGATGGCGGAGAGGAGTGTGCTGCCGAGAAACTGGATGAAGGCGACGTGGGACTGTCCGACGGTCGCGACACCGGTCCTGATCAGGTCCTGCAGGTGATCGAAAAATCCTGCCGTGGTCAGCAGCGTGATCGACAGGAACAACGGAAACAGAAAATAGTATTCCGCGTATTCCTGCACGGCATCGCGCACCGCGAGCGCGCGCATCTTGGGAATGCGGGCGATCCCCGGCAGCGCCGCCAGAAACCCTGCGAACGACGCGAGAAAGAGCGGGATGCGGTGATTGGCGCCGTGCAGGACGAGCAACGCCACGAACGGAACGAACGCCGCGGCCGCAATAACCTGGGCGCGGCGCCGCACCGGGGCCAGTGCGGCCAGCACTTCGTCCACGGCCAATTCAGCGCGAAACGCCTCTTCGTACCGGCCGGCATTGTCGAGCACGTAGTGACGGTCCAGGCCGTCAGCGAGTTCCTCAGCGACATAATGAGCCAGAAGCGCGCGCCGCGTCGGCTCCGAGACATCGGCACGGATCAGGGCGATGCCCAGCGACTCGCCGTTGCGTAGTCGGCCGATCACTTGTGGCGCCAGGCCTGCCAGGTCCGCGGCGTGGCCTTCGATCAGTTCAACCGGCGTCATGACCTCACCGTGCCGAGACGCTTGCAGGAACCGGACGTCTTCGGCGTTCGCGTCGATGACATCCATGTTCTCCAGATCGATGCGCCCGCCCGCAAGCCGTCCCCGAAGTTCCCAGGCGATCACCAGGAAGCTGGCCACCGCCGCAGGGAGGCCGTAGCGCAGGAAGAACGCGTTATCGAGCACCGGATACAGGTTGGCCTTCATGATCAGGTTCGGCGGCTCGCCGTATGCCAGCCAGACGCCGCAGATCGTCGTCACCGCCGTACACACCATCACGGCGTAGCGGACCGCCGCGGTCGGCGCCGCGGCCAGCATCATGACGATGACCAGCGTCCGGATGGTCAGTCCGATCATCGACACGCCGTCGAGGATGCCCGACGCCAGCGCGACGACGGCCGTGATCCAGAGCACGGTCGGCAGGATGGCCCCGCCGTTGCGACGCAACAATTTGAACGTGAGGCCTTCGAGCAGCCGCGTCTGAGCGATGACCGCGACAAAAAAGGTGAGGCCGAGGATGAACAGCATCGTGTCGGCGTGGATCAGATCGTCGAGCCCGGTGAATGACAGGACGTGGCGCTGCACCCACTCGACCCAGCCGCGCTGAAGAATTTCCGCATGCCACGCCGAGGTCGAGAGGCCTGAGAAGGTGGCGACGACGACCAGCGCCATGCCGTAGGTCAGTGCGTTCTTGTGGATCTGGAATCTGAAGGATCCGAACAGGAACAGTCCGAGAATGGTGGCGAGGACCTCCCCGGCCAGCAGGCTCGTCGGCATCGCGACAAACCGGCCTGCGGCGGCGATCGCCGCGGCGACGAATGCGGCCCCGATCATGAACGCGGAACTCGACAGCATCACGGTCGCTGACGGGCGCGCGCCGCCGGCCTCCGGCGATGAGATGTCAGCCTTGAGCGCCGCTGCCGATGCGACGGGCATGACGTCAACCGGTCGGGGCACGGATCGCTCGCGGGGGATGGAATGGGGTCATCGAGTGAAAACGACCGCTCGCGTTTCGGTCAGGATCGGCGATGGAGCTGCCAGTTGAAGACCGCCGCCATCGAGACACCGAGCGCCAACGGTACGAGCGGCGCACCGATCTTGATCAGCAGGCCGGTGGCCAGGATCGATGCGCCCACGAAGTATTTCCAGCTCATTGCCACATCATCGCCGCGAAGATTGCCAGCAGCATCACGGAAAGGACCATCACCGGGGCCCGTAACGACTTCGTCCACTCGACATTGCGGACGCAGCTCTGCTTCAGCCCGCGAATGTCCTGCAGCTGTTTCCGGGCGATCGCCAACTGCCAGCGGTTGGCCGCCAGGGGGAGGGCCTTGAGCGTTTCCTCCTCGGCTCGATTGAGGATGCGCAGCCGGTAGTTGAGTTCGCCGTACTTCAATTGCGCCCAGAAGCTGCCCGGGTCGAGCGAGACGGCGGTCTCGAGCGACTCCATCGATTTGTCCACCTCGTAGTTCATGGCGTACGCCATCCCGAGGCAGGTGCGCACGTCGGCCGATCGAGGTTCGGCAAGACAGGCCTGCTCCAGTTGATCGATGTATGCGAGCAGCTCTCCTGGAGGAACGGTGTGCGGGTCGAGCCACGGCACGAGCCCGGGAGATACCTCCGTCGCGATTGCGACGGAGGTATTGGTGCCGACGACGGCAAGAGACATGGTCGGCTCGCTCATCGCAACGCCATGGCGGGTTCGGGCTTGAGTCCGAATTCCGGCTTTTCAGGCTTGAGCACGAAGTCCGGATACGCCACGGCGCCCATTTCCGGAACATCGAGGCCCGCGAGCTCGGTCTTCGCCGACACGCGGTGGCCGACGAACCAATCGATGAAGAGGTTGAAGACAAAGCTCATGACGAACACGAATCCGATGAGCGTCGCGACGCCCATCAGCTGCGCGACGAGCTGGCCGGCGTCTCCGTAGAACAGCCCGGTGACGTTGCCGTTGACAGTGTTCCACGAACCGCCGTAATTGCTCTTACCGTCCGCGAACAGTCCCACGGCGATGACGCCCCAGATACCGTTGGTCCCGTGCACCGAGATCGCGCCAACCGGATCGTCCACCTTCAGCACGCGTTCGACGAATTCGCACGAGACGCACACCAGCACACCGGCCACGAGGCCGATGATCGCGGACGCCACGGGATTGACAAATCCGCTCGGCGCCGTGATGGCCACCAGACCCGCCAGAAAGGCGTTGCCGCTCATCGACGCGTCGGGCTTGCCGTAGCGAATCCACATGTAGAGGATGCCGCCAAACGAGCCCGTCATCCCGGCCAACATCGTATTGACGGCCACCGATGCCGCGCGCAGACCGCCGTTCCCCGACATCGCCAGCGTCGATCCGGGATTGAACCCGAACCAGCCGAACGCCAGGATGAAACAGCCGCACAGCACCCACATGATGTCGTGCCCGGGAATCGGATTGGGTTTGCCGTCACGGGTGAATTTCCCGAGTCGCGGCCCGAGGATCAGCGCGCAGGCCAGCGCCGTGATGCCTCCGACGGAGTGCACCACTCCGGATCCGGCAAAGTCGGCGTAGCCATGGCCCAGGCCGAAGTTGGCGCCAAGCATGGAGAGCCAGCCGCCGCCCCAGGCCCAGTTGGCGAAGATCGGATAGGTGAACGCGCCCAGGAACATCGTCGACACCATGAACGCCGAGTACTTCCAGCGTTCGCAGCAGGTGCCGGTGACGATCGTCGTGGTGGTGTCCATGAACACCATCTGGAACAGGAAGATCACCATCACCGCGACGTCATAGGTGCCGTGGTGCATCAGCAGGTAGCCGGTATTGCCGAAGAGCCCGAAGTCCTTCCCGAACAGATGGAGCGTGAATTCGGAGTTGAGCACCGGTGTGCCGCCGAGATTCGCCACGGCCCCGGCTCCGCCCATCTGCAGTGGAAATCCGATCAGGAAGTAGGCCAGCATGCCGACGCCGTAGACCATGAAGTTCATCATCATGGTGTGATTGGCGTTCTTGGCGCGGCAGAGGCCGGCTTCGACGACCGCGAACCCGGCCTGCATGAACATGATCAGAAATCCGCAGAGCAGCGTCCACGCGAAGTTGACGCCGATCCGGTTGGCGCCGATCTGGTTCAGCACGTCCGCCATCGTCAGTCCGACCTTCGGATCGCTGATGGCAATGTCGTTGGCGGTGCCGGTGAGCGCTCCGTCCGGATCGCCCTTGGCCCGGTCCGTCGGCTTCACCGCCGCCTTCATTTCCGCGTCTGTGATTGGCACGGCGCTCGGCGCCGCCTGTGCGGCGGCCGCAGCGGCGCTGGCAGGCGGAGCGTCGGCCGGGGCGGTCTGCGCGGCGACCAGGCTGGGCCGCGTCAGACACCATACCGTTGCAACGAGAAGAACGATCTTCTTGGTCATGGTTTCCTCAAAGTTGGAAGCGCACCGACGGTGTCAGCGGCGATTGGGTGTCGATTCCTTCCAGATCCAGGTTTTTTGATACGCGGGGGTGATGACCCCCATGATGCCGGTCAGGCTGATCGCAATGCCGGCGAGGACCATGATCAGTCGCATCCCCGTGCTGCCGGTGACGCCGAGGCTGATAAAAGCGACCACGAAACCCAGGAATGTGATGGCAAGTCCGACGTATGTCATATCTGCATCCTCCTCAACAAGTCATGATCGGCGGAGCCGACGTCTCACTAGTTCTCCAGAGGTTTGGCCTTCAGGAACATCGCGATCGATCCCGCCATGGTCACGGCCGCGAGAAGAAGAAACACCAAGCTTCCTTCGTAGAACAGCGCGACACTCAGGAAGGTGAACGCCAGAAAGAGAATGAGAAGAGCCCAGCCCTGCGTCGAATTGCTGCCCATGCATAGCCTCCGCTTGCGACACGTCCACCGTGTCGAATCCGGTGCGCGTACCATTACGCGCGGCCTGGTCGTACGTGTTCCAAATGGAAAGTGCGGTTCCGACACCAGCATCGGCATCGAACGATCCGCGAGAGCGCTGCGGAGAACCAGTTACAGTCGGAGAACGGTGCGGAGCGCCTGCGAACGAAGAGTCGACGCCACCGAATCCGGTGAAGCGGCCACGACCGTAGTCGGTTGTCCAATCCGGAGGGCGCGCGGCGCCGGTGCCAGCGCCGCCGCCGTGTCGCTCGCGATCGCCGTATCCATGTGCAGCGCGTAGAGCGATCCGTGTTTGAGCTGATTCGGAATCTCGCACGTCGAGAACCGCGCCGTGAACGGCAGCAGGATCAGCAGGATCAACCACGCAGCCAGGACGTTCGAGACTTTCATCGCTGGTGCGGCGATGTGCAAGAAGAACGCCGGCTCAGTGAGTCACGTCGTTGGGCGCAATTCGCCATTTCCGTCGCAAAAACCGCCATTGGCCTCGAGGGCGGCATCGTCATAAAGCTACATAAATGGAGTCTCCTGACGGCATCAGGACATTTGTGTCTGATCGATCGGCTCGACGAGAGTGATACCGCGGCGGATAAGGAGTCCGGCGGCCGGGGCTTTGGTGTCGACACAGCCTTCGAGCCGTACATTTATGTCGTCCTCGAGTGTGGTTGCGACATTTATGGACGCTCGTGTAGGAAGCCACTACAGTGAAGGCGCCTAGAACGACCATCTACTCTCGAGGGGGGAGTTATGCACGAGCATCAGTGGAGCCTTGCGTGCGCGCTCTTCGCCACCGTGGTCATCGCAGGCGGACAAGTCGCGCCGCTGCAGGAAGGGGCGCTCACGGAAGTCCCCGGGCTACATCACCTGCACATGAATTCGACGGCTCCCGAGAAGGCAATCGCCGGATATCTCAAGGCCTATCCGTCGCTCACCACGGTGACGACGTGGGGGCTACCGGGGGTGAAGGCGCCCAACGGCGTGACGCTGCTGTTCACGAAGGTGGGCGGTCCCCTGCTGATGCCTGGTCCTGATCGCGACGACGTGCCGCAGAGTGCGTTCTGGCATCACGTCTGGAACGTGACCGATGTGCGAAGGACGTTGGTTCGGTTCAAGGCCGACTCCGAGTTCAAGCTCGTGCCGCAGTATTTGGGGCCTGATGGTGCGAAGGGTGAGGTCTCGAGCGATGGCCTGCCGGGCTTTCTGACGACGGCGCAACTCGATGCCGCCCGTGCGCGCGGCGCGCAGCCGAGCCATCGCGGCGGTTACTTCAATTGGTATGGCCCTGACGGTGTCCTCATGGAGACGCTCGAGGGTCCATCAGAGGTCTACACCATTCTCGGCATGTTTCAGGAGCAGCCGCTGTGTGCGGTGCTGTGGTACCGATCACATCTCAACGCCGATGTGCCGTCCGGTCGTGGCGCGCCAACGTCGGTGCGGTCGAAGACGCCGCAAAACTGTCGAGTCGAACGTGGCGAGGTCAGCTGGCCTTCGACCTACACCAGGGGACACTATCGGGATCCGGGCGCGGAAGCCGTGGTGTTCAGCGGCGTCTCGCTACGCTGGTACATGAATCAGTCATCGACGCCGCTCGTGAGTACGCGCGGACAGCTCTTCGATCACGTCGCGCTTTCGGTCAAGAGCGTCGATGCCTGGGCGGCGAAGCTACGCCAAGAAGGAGTCACGATCCTCGAACAGCCTCACGCGTTCGCTGGAGCGCGCGTGATGGTGATCGAAGGGCCGAGCCGCGAAGCCATCGAACTGGTCGAGCAGCGATAGGCAGGGCGCCCGGCGCGACGACCTCGACCTCTGGGCTCTAATCAATACGCCATCGCGTAGCAGTCGCGCCGCGGATCGCCGGCGGCAATGCGATTCCCGGTGGCCGGATCGATCAGCACGGCCGTCGCGCAACCGGACATCCCGAACTGGCGAAGTCGCCTGACGTCGTGCCCGCGGGCCGCCAGCTCTTTGTACACGGCGTCAGGCACCGACGCTTCGACGTTCAGCTTGTTCAGTCCCGTCGTATGCGGCCAGAACGATCCGAAGAAGTGCTCCGTCTGGATGCGCGGACGCTCGAGTGCGCCGTGCAGGTTGGGATACCACGCGTCCCAGAACTCGACCGTGCTGAGGAACGCTTGGAGAATGGTCTGCTCCTGGTTGTCACCGCCGGGACTGCCAAGCGCGAGAAACGGCGCGCCGTCCTTGAAGACGAGGCTCGGCGTCAACGTGTAGCGCGGACGCGCGTGCGGCCGGATCTGGTTGGCCCGCGTCGTGTCGAGGAAGAACTGCTCGCCGCGCACGCTCATGCCGATGCCGGTGTCGCCCAGAATGACGGCGCCCGTGATCCAGCCGCCACTCGGCGTGGCGTCGAAGACGTTGCCGTCCTTGTCAACAACCGCGATATGCGTCGTGTCCTTGCTGACGCCGGCCGAGTCGAGGCCGAGCGACGCCTGGAGGTCGGCGAGCGGCGGGGCACTGCTTGACGACGACTCGGGGATATTCGCGCGCCAGTAGGTCCACGTCTTCACCCGGTCGTCATATTTCATCGGATCGCCGGCGACCAGCGCTCGCGACGCGCGGGAGCGATGTATCAGCCGGGCGCGTTCCCTGGCGTAGTCCTTCGAGAGCAAACCCTGTTCGGGCGCCTTCACAAACGCCGGGTCTGCATAGTACGTGTCGCGATCGGCGTAAGCCAGCTTCATCGCCTCGGTGACCGTGTGCAGGTAGTCAGCGCTCCCGTAACCCATCGCCTTCAGGTCGAATTGCTCGAGGATGTTGAGCGTTTGCAGGAGGAACGGTCCCTGGCTGCCGAAGCCGTGCTTGTAGACCGTGTAGCCGCGATAGGTGGTGTGCGCCGGCGCTTCGACTCTGGCGAAGAACTCACTGAAGTCAGACCGGTCGAACGGCGCCTGGTGCGCCTGCAGGAAGGCGACCATCTCGCTCGCGATGTCACCCTTGTAGAACCGGTCGCGCGCAGCGACGATCGCCGCGCTGCGCCCTTTGCCTTTGGCGGCGCGCTCGGCCTCGACCATGCGCTTGAGCGTGCGTGCCAGCGCAGGCAGGCGAATGGTGTCGCCCGCCTTGTAGTACGAGCCGTCGGCCTTGTACCAGGTCTTCTGGTTCGTGGGCCACTTTTCGATGAGCGCCTTCTGGTTGACGATCGCGCGCGCCGTGCTGACGCGCAGCGGGAATCCACGCTCGGCGTAGTCGATGGCGGGCGTGGCGACCTGCTCGAAGCTCATCGTGCCCCATTTGTCGAGCACGGTCAGTGCGGCGTGAAGCGCGCCCGGCACGACGGCCGGATCCAGTCCTTCACCAAGCAGCGTTTTCTTGCGCGACAGATACCAATCGACAGAGACCGCCTTCGGCGCCCAGCCTTGGCCGACGACCGACGTGACTTTCCCCTCGGTGCGCGGATAGACGAGCACCAGCGCTTCGCCACCCAGGCTGTAGAGATCCTGCTCCACGACCCCGCCCACGAGCAGAGCGGCGACACCCGCGTCGAACGCGTTCCCACCCTTGAGGAGCGTCGCAAAGGCCGCAGCCGAGGTCAGCGGATGGCCCGCTGAAACGCCGCCCGAGGGACCGGCCACCGCCGGACGCAGCGGCAGGCCGGCGGGCTGCTGGTCCTGCACGGGCACCTGCGCTCGCATCGGAGGATTGACGGCCATGCCGACCACAACGGCGGTGACGAGACCCACCCGCTGGATGTCCTTGAAGGTCATGACGAATCTCCCCGCGCCGGCATCATACCGGGCGCGGGGCCGGCCTTTCTTCCGATATTTTCGCGCAGGGTCGATCTATTCTTGCGAGTCATCGCGGCGCTGCCACGACAAGCGAGGGAACAGACGTATGCGTCAATGGATCGTGCGGCCTCATCATACCGACCTCGTGCTGGTGGAGGCCGTTCAGCGCAACCTCCGTTTCGGCGAGGTCCGAATCCGCGTGCACGCCGCCTCACTCAACTTCCGCGATCAGCTGCTGCTCGGCGGCCGCTACCCGACCAGCCGTGAGGAGCCGGTGGTGCCGCTCTCGGACGGCGCTGGCGAGGTGATCGCCGTTGGCGAGGGCGTGACGCGGGTCAAGGTCGGCGATCGCGTGACCGCCACCACGATCACCAACTGGATTGACGGACGGTTCGAGCCGTCGATGGCGGCCGGGTCGATCGGGTTCTCGGTGGACGGGTGGTTGTCGGAAGAGGTCGTGCTGCCGGAGACCGCGCTCGTCGTGCTGCCGGATGCGATGTCGTACCGCGCTGCCGCCACGTTGCCGTGCGCCGGCGTCACGGCATGGAACGCCGTCATCGAAACGGCACGCATCGGCCCTGACGAGACGGTGCTCGCGCTCGGCACCGGCGGCGTGTCGATGTTTGCCGTGCAGATCGCGAAGCTCGTCGGCGCGCAGACGATCGTCACCTCGAGCAGCGACGAGAAGCTCGAGCGGGCGCGGGCGCTTGGCGCCGACATCGGCGTCAATTACCGAACGTCTCCGGATTGGGAGACACGCGTGCGAGAGCTGACCGGTGGACGGGGCGTGGACCTGGTCATCGAGAACGCAGCGACGCTGCGGCAGTCGGTGCAGGCGACCCGATACGGTGGCACCGTCGCAGTGATCGGGATGCTCGCGGTACTCGCCCCGGGCGAGTCGCGACCGAACGGCGACTTGACCGACTTTCTTCGCTTCGGCGTGATCGTGACCCCGATCCTGATGGGCAACCGGCGGATGCTGACGCGGATGGTCAATGCCTTCGTGCGTCACCACATCGAGCCGGTCATCGATCGCGAGTTCACGTTCGACGAAGCCCCGGCAGCGTACCAGGCATTGGCCGACGCGAAGCACGTGGGAAAGCTCCTGATTACTCGCGGTTGATCGCGCCGGTGAGCGGCGGTATCGTTGACCTGCCGTGCCGCCCCGGTGAGGGGCCGCCACGGCTTTGAACACGCGCAGCCACCATCGAGAGGCGAATCACGATGAGCACCCAGAATCCCCTGAGCACGAGCGGTGTCTCGCGCCGCGACATGATGCGGATCGGCGCGGGCGGCATCGGATTCGGCCTGTTCGGCGGCATCGGCCCCGTGCCCTATCTCCTGGGCCAGGCGAGCCGCGCGGCGGCGGCGACTCAGTCCGGCCGGATCCTCGTGGTGTTCGAGTGGTTCGGCGGCAACGATGGCCTGAACACCATCGTCCCGTACGGCGACCCGATCTACTACAAGCACCGGCCGACGATTGGCATCAAAGAAAAGGATGTCCTCAAGATTGACGCGCAGTTCGGATGGCATCGCTCGCTGCGCGGCATGAAGAACCTGTACGACGAGGGCAAGGTGGCCATCGTGCAGGGCGTGGGCTACGACCGGCCCTCGTTTTCGCACTTCACCTCGATCTCCTTCTGGCACACGGCCGCGCCGAACAGCGGCAACGAGTTCGGATGGATTGGACGGACCGCGGCCCAGCTGGACCCGACCGGGACGCGCGAGAACATGATCGTGAATGTCTCCGACAGCCAGACGTTGGCCGTCAAGGCGGAGAAGCACGTGCCGCTCGTCTTCATCGATCCCACGCGATTCCAGCGAGCGCTCTTCGCCCAGGAGAAGGCAGCGCTCGACGTGCTCGCCGCGCAGCAGGCGCCGGTCGGTGACACACACCGCTACGTACTGGACGTCACGAGAAGCGCCGCCCAGGCCTCGGAAGTCGTCCGCGCCGCATGGACCAAATACAAGGGCAAGGACAATCGGGATCTGCGGCTCCTCGACCTCGATAAAGTGGCGGCGCTCATCGAGGCGGATTTTCCGACCAGGTTGTACTACGTGCCCTTGCGGAACAGTCTGTTCGACACGCACGTGAACCAGGCCGCTCCGCACGATCGGCAGCTGGAGTATTGCTCCGATGCCATCGCCGGGTTCTTCCAGGAAATGAAGCGCATCGGGCGTGCCGACGACGTCGTGATGTACGTCTACAGCGAGTTCGGCCGGCGCGTGCCGGAAAACACCAGTCTGGGCACGGACCACGGGACCGCGCAACTGAACTTCGTGATCGGGAACGCCGTCAAGGGCGGTCTCTACGGAACACCACCCAGCCTCTCGAACCTGGTGCTCGGCGACAACCTCGAAAGCACGACCGACTTCCGTCGTGTCTACGCAACGGTCATCGACGAATGGCTAGGCGTCGATTCCACGAAGGTGCTCGGACAGAAGTTCCAGCCGCTGGGGATGTTTCGGGGTTAACTGGAGGGCATGATGGCCACTCGCATGGGTTGGGCTCCGGGGCCGGCGGCCTGGAAGGATGATCTGACGCCGATCGCCGCCGCTGACTGGAACTACGACCGCGCGGCCCACCTGCTGGCTCACGCGGGGTTCGGCGGCACGCCTTCGGATATTCAGAAGCTCGCCGACGCCGGCCTCGAACCGGCGGTGCGTTCGCTCGTGCACTACGAGAACATCCCGAATCCGAGAATGCAGGCGTTCGTCGAGTCGGGCTTCTGGGACCCTGGACTGAACGGGTTCCCCGAAAGCCGGCCCGAAGCGACCGAGCGCGCCGAAAAACAGGGCGCCTCGATGGGCGTTCAGGTGAAGCCCGCCGGAAAGCGGCCGTTGCAACCGGTCTCCGATCGGTTCTTCTACTGGCTGCGTGCCACGCTGCTCGAAACCCGCCGCCTGGGGTACTGGTGGGCGAACCGCATGGTCCAGACGACGCATCCGCTCGAGCAGAAGATGGCCCTGCTGTGGCACGGCCACTTCGCCACCCACGAGAACAAGGTGCGCGATTATCGCAAGATGATGCAGCAGATCGAGCTGTTCGAGCGCGGTGCCACCGGCAACATCCGCAACCTGACCGTCCAGATCGCTCAGAACCCGGCAATGCTGTACTTCCTCGACGCGCAGTACAACGTCAAGGGCGGTCCGAACGAGAACTTCGCCCGCGAGGTGATGGAGCTGTTCACCATGGGCGTCGGCAACTATTCGGAAACCGACGTTCGCGAAGCGGCGCGGACCTTC
>Ga0310892_10000392_pt1 | contig 12442 bp, 13 predicted proteins | sample C0D1metaG_FD_203747 | JGI IMG/M metagenome (GOLD analysis project Ga0310892, IMG submission 203747) | Lab incubated soil microbial communities from West Virginia University Organic Research Farm, Morgantown, WV, United States - C8D2 | ecosystem: Environmental > Terrestrial > Soil > Agricultural...
CCCTCCCTACAACTCCTACCCCATCTCTAATCTAAAGCCGGCTACCAATCCTTTCACTTCCAATCTTTAGCTTCAACGTGATCTATCAACCGTTCATAATTTCTCTTGGGATTTTAAACATGGGATTCCTGGTTAAAGAAAGTAAGATTAATCTTGGTAGATCAGAAAAGAAATAGAGAAAGGGAAATTGAAATACTATGTAGGTTGCAGCGGATGGAAGAGCCCAGAATGGGCCAAGAATTTTTATCCTGCTGAATTGGATTCCATGCATTACCTTTCGTATTATTCTAAACTTTTCAATTTTGTACATCTTGATCTCGGAAAGAGCTTGTTTCCTCCAGGCTCTATTGCTCTAAAAAAATGGGCGAATGAAACTTCGGATGATTTTCGATTCACCATAAAAATTCCGCAAAATCTTATTAACCAAACCATAACATCAGGACAATCTGAATCACTTGGAAAGTTTTTGGAAGATTTACAGGTGTTAAAAGAAAAAATTCTTGTAATCTTATTATCACCACCACCTCAAGTATCATTACAAAATACTGGACGTGCATGGTTAGAGGAAATACTGCGTAAAGTTACTTATCACGGTTTTTCTGTGGCTGTTGATTTTGGGATAAATAATACATGGTACCAAGAATTAACGTACAATATTTTAAGAAGACATAACTCATCTTTTGCTTGGTCACATTCGGGATATCGACATTACTATCCAGCCGTTACTTCTAATTTCATTTTCCTTAATCTTGATAATGCTTCTATCAATAATGACCGAGCTATGAGATGGATAAATCTGATAAAGCAAAAGGAGAAGGAAACAGGTTATCCAAAATATGTCCACAATGTTATTGACTATTCAATTATTGTACTCCGCAACCCTTCCTCGGTTCATCTGATTCAAAATTTGATATTTCCTAAACCCAAAAGTGTTAATTCATCAAAAGATTCACAAAAACCTTCCCCTACTACTCAAATCTGGCCCGGAAAAATTATCTTGCACATTGACATGAATGCTTTTTTTCCAGCCTGTGAAGAACTGAGAGACCCTTCTCTTAAAGGTAAGGCCCATGCAGTAATAATGACTCCCGAAAGAGAAACCAGCTTGATAACCAGAGGAGCCGTTGCCTCTTGTTCATACGAAGCTCGAAAATTTGGCGTTAGATCTGCAATGTCTTTATCAAAAGCCAAGGAGTTGTGTCCTAACCTTATACTAAAGCCTGTAGACAAAGATTACTACAATTCAGTCTCTCAGCAGGTAATGAGACTATTGGAGGAATATGCTGATTCATTGGAACAAACCAGTATCGATGAAGCATACATTGATTGCACCAAAAAAATTTTGCAGTATCAAAAACAGAATATTTCGGGAGATGATCCAGTCGAACAGAAAAAATTGAAAAATACGCTTGACAATTCTTCAAGGAAATACCACATCCAGGAAGGTTATTCAATCCGGGAATTTGCATTAAATATTAAGGATTCTATCAGGGTACAGTGTAATGGACTAATCTGTTCAATTGGGGTTGCATCAAACAAGTCAGTTTCAAAGATTGCATCTGATTTTCAGAAACCAGATGGTCTCACTATCGTTTATCCTCCAGATACTCTAACGTTTTTGTCCACACTGGCAGTAGATAGAATATCTGGAATCGGAACAAAAACCACCCGTACACTTAAAGACATGGGGATTGAGACCATAGGACAATTATCTAATTCGAATATCCAAAAACTGTCTGATAAATTTGGGAAAAGACAAGCATTGTGGATGTGGCAGATAGCAAATGGCAAAGAGAATGAACCCGTTATACCCAGAGAAAACAACCTGTCCTTAAGTACGGAGGAGACTTTGTTAAAACCCCTAATTGGTAAAAAAGATATTCTAAATATTCTTGTTAATGATATGGCTGATGATATTCATGAACGTGTCAGAAGAAAAGGATACGAGTTTAAAACTGTTGGAATTAAGTTGGTTAGGACGAATTTTTCAATTGAAACTAGAGAAATTACCTTTTCATCATATAAAAAGGATAAAGAAAGTATAACCTCTGTTATGGGGACATTATTGAACAGATTCAGTCTTGATGATGATGACGACAGCTCCGAAGAGTTTAGCAAAGGAGGTATGCATACTACTGGTAGCTTTGATGTAAATTCGATGTATGTAAGAAAACTTGGCATTAAAGTGTCCAATCTGTCAAAAATAGATAGAGATGGAAAAAATCCTCAAAAATCCATAATGGATTTCGTTTAATGTTTTTATTGATATTTTAATCACATTTTGACTGTTCTGTCATTTTTAGGAAAACTCTAAATAGATAAACAGTAAGAAATATCTTATTTTTTGCCTCAAATGCTGGATTGATATTAACATTCTATACACCCTTAAATTTATAAAAACAGCCTTCTAATTATTATTAGCCAATATTTATGATTGCACAATCTTCATTCAACCACAAACATAAAATTATTTATGACAACAGTGTTTTAGAATTTCAAATAATTCGGTCTCAAAGAAGAAGAAAAACTAACGAAATATTGATTGAATATGGTAATGTGTCAGTACGAACTTCAACATCATCATCCCTGAAAGAAATCGAGTCTCTCGTAAGCAAAAAGGCAAAGTGGATATTTCAAAAAATCAAAGAACAAGACAATCCAGATGCATCAATTAACATACCGGTCTATCAAAATAATTCTACTTTACCGTATCTTGGAAAGAACTATGGATTAAGGATTATTGGTCACAATTCGAATCTGTTGAATTTTACTAATGATGGGTTTGTTATTTACACAAATAGAAGGAACGTAAAGCGCATCTATGAACAATGGTTAACTGACATGGCTTATCCAATTATTAGTCCAATAATTGTAAAGTATTCTAAACTTCTAAATGTGTCACCTAAGAAAATATTGCTAAAAAAATTGAAAAGTAGGTGGGGCAGTGCGACATATCGTAATATCATAAATCTTAATATCCATCTTTTAAAGGCTCCTCTCGACGTAATTGAGTATGTGGTATTACATGAACTAAGTCACCTTATTGAAAGAAATCATTCTAAGCGATTCTGGAAAATAGTATCAGACCATATGAGTGATTATAAAATTAAAATAAGATGGCTCAAAGTCAATGGCCCTTATATCATATAAAGACATTCTTTTAATATTAAATATTTCATGTCTGAACTTTTTTGAATGACGTCTTATTATTATCGAAGATTATATGATCATAAGAGTCGCACTCCTACCTGTACTGTTATCTAATGAGTCGTGAGTCGTGTGATGCCAAAGGCTAAATAAATAAAACAGATCTATCAATCAATTGTGTGTTTATGCTAAGGAATTGTATATTTCACACTTTTACAGTTGTCTTTGCACTATTATTTATTCTGTGGTATGTTGAAGTTGAGATAGAACCTGAACTTGCTAGTGGTCAGAATATGGGTCCCGATGCGAGTCTATTTAAGTGTGCTTCATATGTTGGCAAGTTTTATACACTAAACGAGTCTTTAGATTCTGATTTTCAGAACGGTGTAGCAATAAATACCAATAATACTGTTATTAATTTAAATAACTTTTCTATTTTAGGTTCAGGTTACTTGAATCCTTATACTGGCGTTTTGATTTCAAATAAAGAAAATGTTACTTTAGAAGGAAATGGAACAGTTGGACATTTCCAAATTGGAGTTTACATAAATAGCTCCAAAAATGTTGATATATCTACAGTAAATTTCACAGGGAATGAAATTTCCATTTATGTTGCGAATTCTTCAGGAATTCTTGTAGACAATAATCGGTTCTATACTAATACTGCCGGGCTAAAGTTTTACACTATCGATGATTCTGTGATTTCTAATAATGCGTTTGATTCTAACGATATTTCTTCTATTTCTTTGTTTGGTTCTCATGATAATTCAATAAAAGATAATCTTATATCCAGCAGCTTAAACGGAATCTTTGTTGATACCAAAAGTACAAATACTACCATTAATTCAAATCATTTTACAAGAAGCTTTGGTGTAGACATCAACATAGGAAATGGAGGTAAATTTAACGAAATCGATAATTCAATTTCAAATAATACTTGCTCTATAAGTATACCTGAAACATTGTGCAGATAATCCGTTACGATAATCCATATATATTAAATCGACAAATGATTCAAAATTTTTATACCATTTGTGTATAGTAGGTTTCGACTGTATGAGTAATCAAGAGGCCGAAAGGGATGAAATCAAAGACGAGACCCATGAACTACAAGACGACGAGCGTGATATAGAGGAAGAGGAGGAAGAGGAAGAGGAAAATGATATAGATTTTGAAGACGAAGACGATGACGAAGATAAGTCTGAGGAAGAAAATAGTGACTCACAGCCTGATAATGGCTAGCGAATGATAATTATCCGTTCTTTAGCTGTTGTTGAAGGTGCAAGTGCAGGAGTAGGCATAGGCATAGGCATAGGCATAGGCATAGGCATAGGCATAGGCATAGGCATAGGCATAGGTGAAGGTGAAGGTGAAGGTGAAGGTGAAGGTGAAGGTGAAGGTGAAGGTGAAGGTGAAGGGTAACCGTCCTAATTGATGAATTCATTTCTTTTATTCTTTTTTGAAATATGATCAGTAATATGATATTTGTTATACCAATATAGAGCACCAGACATAATTATAAAATCAGCAATGTAAAATAAGTCCCAGGGGAAAGCAGATGCTGAACCGTTTAAGTAATCAATTGTATAGCCTGTATCTGCTATAGCATTTACCAGTAACGATAACGAAGCGAGTACCCAAGGTACCGAATGTTGATAGTCTCTATATATATTAGATAATATGATTATCGAGGGAACAATTAAACATAAATCTAAAATTGGGTATAGTATAGTAACTGCAAAATTTGACAATTCATCATTTATTTCTGCGACATCAATCTCCCCACTAATTAGGAAGGATTTTGGTAAAGGTAGGAAGTCACCAAAATTGACAATAACAGACCCTATGATAATTGCAGAAATAATTGTAATGGTTACAGACAAGTTTCTAATCCTTATTGTTCTAATAATGGATATCAAATGAAGAATAAGAAACAGGTATCCACTGTACCATAGCATATCTAATACAGTTATACGCTCAAATTCGTCTACGTGTAAGACAAAATAAGAGTACAATATTCCCAAGTCTGCTGCAAACCACAATGCAATACCAATAGTTAAGAACAAGTAAGATTTTCCGTGACTACCGGAAATTCCATGTCTTACAACCGCGATTATTCCCAAACCCGTTGCAGTAGCACCTGCTATATTAAGACTAATTATCGCAACCGCATGTTGAAAGTGTTCATCGGGAATTAATATTATAGATAAATCGACAACTATAATGCTCAAAACCATCAAAATTATTAGATACTTTAATGTTTTTTTATAACTTGATTCGTTTGCCAATTTATTTTACGTTAATGCCTTTCATAAATACCTTAATTAATGAACTATTTATCTATTATCTGTGTGATTTTTTTACCTAGTAATGATATGACTTGACTGATCTGGTCAATTAATGAATTCTATATGTCTATGCTGGAACAGAGTGGATTATTATGATTGAAGCAAAAAGCGTTCATGATACTGAACAACCCTGGATTGATTTAGGTACTTCTTTCCTTTGATACAGTGAAAATAGTCCTGAAAATTTATAAAGACGTCGTATGCAAACTTGTTTGATATTTTATACTACATATTTTCTATTTTTTGTCTTTTTTATATATTTATAGAGAACCATGCTACTATAAATTGATATTTTTTGGCTAGTGCGGATAATTTTGGGATAGAAAAGGGAAAGGGTGATGCAGCAATCAAATGGATAAATGAATTTGTCGTTAAAAACAACAAATCGTTTAAAATTTCTATTACAAAAAATCAAATACATACCTTAAATTTTGGAGATTTTGATTTGGTGGAATGGAGTGGTGATTGGAGCATAGCCCGAAACGTCATAAAAAAATCAAGTACAAAATTAAATATCAAGGTAATTGAGGCTGGATATCATAAAAAACATAATATCGTTGAGGCATTTTTTGGAATGAGCCAAGAATTTTGTAAAGTCTATAGCAGTGGAAAATACGTTGGGACATTGATTCTTAAAAGAAAATCGGGCAATTGGATTGTTGACAAGGAAAAGCGTGGATAGCTAATGATCAATTCTTATTTTCGTCATGATTGCAGGCATTATTATTGATATTATCAGGAAGATGTTCTTATTCCTTCATTTGTAATGTTTATGTCTTTATTATTTGCATCGACCTTATCATGCATTATCCACTTTTGGGTCGGGAGAATAATATAGTTTTGTGTAATTGTGAGTTTTAGATCATCAACGTAAAAAATACCACTTACAAGAATTGTTTTTTTATCTAGTATTCTGGATTCAAATACTATTTCACCTTCTTTATCAACAATCAAAACATGTTCAAGATCTGATTTTTTCATTATCAGATCTGGAGAACAATACTTGCATACGTTCTCTACTACTTCAATTATCTTTTTATTGTTGAGATCAACTATATTAACCGAAATAGAAGGATTATGTGAGTCTGATATTTGTTCTAATTTAAACAAAGATTTTTCGTTATACCTTATGCTTCTTGGACTATTTGATATAAAGTTATTACCAATTAATAATGTAAAAGTCATGTTATATGTGTGATCCAATTCGTATCTATTTTATTCTTCTCATTTGGAAATTGCATATACATTTAAAACTGTTCTAATATGCTCAAAGATTGTGTCACTAAAGAGCGATATGGCGATTGGTGTAATTGGATCTGGCATGTTAGGTACTGGAATAATAGAACGATTAATAGAATTAGACACCAAAGTGAATGTTTACGGTAGGAATAAAGCCAAACTCACATATTTCCAGGACAAGGGCGCAAAAATATTTAGGGATGCCCGAACCTTGGCCGAAAAAAGCGATTTAATAATAACCTGTGTTACTAATTTTGAATCATTAAAAGAAATCCTGTTTCAGAATAATGGTGTAATGAAATGTAGTAACAAGGAATTAATCATTGCGGATTGTACAACCGTTAATTCTGATCAATCTTTGTACTGTTCAAATCTTGTAGGGGAGCGGAGCGGATTTACGTTCCTGAGCACTCCAGTGATGGGTGGTCCCAATGACGCAAAAAAGGGGGAACTTATTTCTCTTGTTTCAGGAAATGAAAACTCTTTTAAAGAAATCCGTCATGTTTTAGAAAAAATTTCCAAACACGTATTTTATGTTGGCCAAATCAATGGAGTTTCTAATTCTATAAAATTGGCACTTAATCTAAATATAGCCATAATTACATTGTCCTTGTCTGAGGGATTAATTTTGGCTAAACATAGTGGAATAGATCCAAATCTTTATTTACAAATTCTTAATCTTACAAAGCTTAAAACCGGAATTAGTGAAAGGAAAGGTCAAATGATGATAAATAACGATTATTCACCTTCTTTTTTCCTAAAAAACATGTTAAAAGATATCGATTTAATGATGGATGCATCACAAGATTTACGTTTGTTCCTGCCAATGACCTCCTTATCGCAGCAGCTTTTTAGGGCAGCTAACAATAGTGATGATAGAAAAAATAAAGACTACTCAGTAATCTACCAGTTTTTGGAGGAGCTAAACTCCAAATGAGATTATGTTGTAATAGATGAATAGAGATTGAATTAAGAACTATCCTCACCGAATTTTTGTATTCTCTTTTTTAGATTCATCAAAATAGTGTTCAGGGTGATACCTTTTAAGAGCAGGGTAGTATCTCATTCCTTCTATCTTGTTTCTCTGGATTGTCAGTTTTTACGGGTGTAGGTCACATATTTGTATTGGGAAAGTGAGTAAGGAGTTGTTCTTGTTGTAGTTGTAGTTGTAGTTGTAGTTGTAGTTGTAGTTGTAGTTGTAGTTGTAGTTGTAGTTGTAGTTGTAGTTGTAGTTGTAGTTGTAGTTGTAGTTGTAGTTGTAGTTGTAGTTGTAGTTGTAGTTTGGATGTTGGTTTATCTTCTGTTACTTGTTTTGTTAATTTTAACTCCTGGCTTGATCAGATATTGACCCCTATTATGGCCTATAATACCACTAGCATTTCACACCAGGAATCAATGACAATCTAATATCAAAAAATATCATACCGAATCTTTCTATCCCTCTATACCTAGTTCTCTTCTATTTGACTTTGGAATGATATGTTTGGTATTTTGGATAGTCCAGGTTGAAGGTTCAAATCGATTGGCTCAAAAAATCTGATAGGCATTTGGAAAAGCAAAAGACAGTGTATAGGATACTGGGTCCAAACTCATGTTTTTGTACCATTGTCTGTAAATTCTCCACTAGTACTTATTGCAGATTTGACATACTGACATCAATATGACCTGTTCAATATGGATAAATTATGATATTAGTCATAGCACATAAAAATTCGATCAAAAACTAACGGATAGTTTGTGAAAACCCTGGATTTCTGGAAACTATTAGGAAAACTATATATCATTTAGTCACGCTATTATAGTATATCTTTATGCGAAGTGTTGACAGTAGTGAAGATCCTTTTGTAAAAATTGCATCTCTAATAGGAGGGGAAGAATATCATCATGTTGCCAAAGCACTGTTAAAAACTGAAGATTCAACTGACGAAGAAATAGCTATTGCAACAGGTCTTCGAATAAATATTATTCGAAAAGTTCTATATGATCTTTTTGGAAAAGCTTTGATAACGGGTATCCGCGTTAAAGATGAGAAAAAGGGATGGTTTGTGTATCGATGGAGAGCAAAGAGAGACAATGTAGATAATTTTATTGACAATCAGAAAAAGAAAATATTGGAAAGATTGCAAAATAGACTTGAATATGAAGAATCATCCGAATTTTACTATTGCGGTAATTCTGCTTGTGATAGAATAAAATTTGACTATGCAATAGAGTTATTCTTTAAATGTCCTAATTGTAAAGAACCATTGAATATGGTGGATAACAGTAAATTGAAAGATGCTTTAAGGTATAAGATAGAACAACTTAGTACAGATTCCGTAAAATGACAATTTCTTAATTTGTTTTGATATTTTTATAATATAGTATTATTTCACCATTACTTTTTTTTTGTATTCGTGACAACTTTATTTTTACACTTTCATTTATTGTCTTGTAACCTTCTCCACCCACTAGTGATATCGCCCTTTTCCCACCAATTATTAGTGGAGATATCGTGATTATCATCTCATCAAACAAGTTGTCTTTAATAATAGACCAGTTTATTTCCCCTCCACCTTCGACTAAGACATTTGATATACCCTCCTTTTCTAGTTGATTAAATAATTTTTTCAAATCCACCTTTTCTCTATTGTCTTTTCTCTTATTCTCTCTATTCTCTCTATCCTCTTTTGTTCCTTGGTCTAACACAATTATTTTAAGACCTCTTTCCTCCAATTTTTTCAAATTCTTAGATGGGGCTTTTGAGGTTACCACCAACCTGGTTTCAATTTGATTTGCTGTTTTTACAATTTTGGAATGTAGAGGGATTCTAGCTTTGCTATCTATTATTATGCGAATAGGGTTTTTAGTACCCTTTTTATTCATACCATATCGTATTGTCAATAATGGATCGTCGTTAATAACAGTCGAAATACCTACCAAAATTACATCTGTTTCTCTTCTTAATCCATGAACACGTTTGAGATCCAATACCGATGAAATTTTTGTATCGCCATTAACAGTTGCGATTTTTCCATCAATACTAGTAGCCGCATTTAGTATTATTTTCATTCGTCGCTGAAACCTTTATCTTATTGATGTTTTTTCCAATACAAAATTACCATCAATCATAACCGCTTTTAGTTGTCTCTCGGTGCATCTCTGTACAATTGACATGTGAGGATCATGAATTGGATATAGATCTAAATCATATTTATCAATAAAAAGCAAATCTGCTTGGAATCCCTTTTCAATACTTCCTATATTTAAGTTAAAAATTTTACCACCGTTTACTGTAGCCATTTTTAGTACCTTCTTTGCATCTAGAAACCTGGTATTCTTTTCAACAGCTCTTTGACTCTTTATGAGAAAATCCATTTCTCTAAACATATCTGGAGAATTAAGCATAACATTATCCGTTCCGATACCTAGTTCAAAATCATATTCTAACATTTTTCTTATTGGTGCAAAACCTGTGCCAAGCACTCCATTGGCTCTGGGGCAAATGACTATTTTCTTATTGTTCTGATATAATAATTGCAGGTCCGAGCTGGATGGATTGGTAACATGAATGTATATGTCAGGATTTAACGTATTAACGGTTCTTTCAATTTCAGTCTTTTTGTACTTTTTTACAGATTCCATTACTGCTGTTTCGGCCTCCGCAGCATGTATTGCTACCACTGGCTCCTTCCTATGACCATTCAATTCAGTTTTTTCTCGTTCTCGTTCTTCTTCTCGTTCTTGCTGATATTTTAAAATTATTTTATTATACAATCGTAACATTTCATCAGTATGTTCGTTTGCACCACTAATGCCAAAGCCATCACATTTCTCAATTATTTTACTACCTTGATTAATAATATCATTTTCTTCTATCAGGTTCGACTTCTTTATGATTTGACTCTTTGTCACTGTATCTTTACCATTTTTTAGAGACCTGGGGGAAGTATTTTCATCCTTATAATTTGCATTAAAATCAATCCTTCCTAGTACGATCTTCTTTATGGGTATATTTTCTACAGCATTTTGTATCAGGCTTATACCTTCTAGTCCTCCTTCTCTGAAATCCACAAAGGTAGTTATTCCCTTATGCAGCATTGACATAGCCGCATTTCTAATCATTTGCATTAACTGAGAACTTGGAGTTTTTTCGAGTATTGTCTTTTTAATACCATACTGCGGATGGATTCTTTGATTTAAATCCGAACTAGCTGAGATGTCTTTTCCTATGGAGTCTCCTATGTGAACATGAGAATTTATTAATCCTGGTAGGAGAATAAAGCCCTCTGCATCGATAATGTCTATTTTGTTATTTTTATTGACTGAATTGCTTGTTGTAGTGTCTTTTTTTTCTAGCCTTTTTTCGGAAGTGAATAAATCTTCAATTGTTCCATGTTCGTTAATTAGTATAGATCCATTCTGAACTATTTGTAGTTCCTTACCAAACAAAAGGTCGGCATTTTTTATTAATGATTTTTTCAATTCGATTCAAAAACATTTATTATTTTTCCGCTTTTTCTGTAGGCTCTTATTGAATCCAGTGATTTGGTTGCCATTTCTGCAGCACTTCTTGCGTTAATGCCATTTCCTACACCACAATTAAGCTTAATTCCAGTCGAACTTGTTAAAAAATTAACTATTTCTATTACTTTTTTTATTTGAATATTGTTTTTTGCAACAATCATGAAATTATCTCCACCCAAAAAGAAAGTTAAACTTTCTTCTTTGAGGAATGAATTTGATATTGCTAGATATAACCTTACTATTAAATTTGTGATTTCATAGGTTGAAAGATTTTTTGCTATTGAGGTAGAACCATTGACGTCTATATGTAATATTTTCACGTCATTTTGGTTACTATGATTTTCTAGTTCATTAATTTGTTGGCCCTCATTTACATTGCAATTTTCTTGTAGACCATAAATATTTGGAAAAATCATGTTTTTTGTATCCCTTTTTATGTCTTGTATTGCCTTGTCAGCTTCTAGTGGAGTTTTTCCAGTTCCTATCGTCATTGATATCTTTATGCCTTCATTTTTTTTCGAAAGTCTGTCATGGATTTCTTTATGATCGTGTAAGCTTATTTGATTTGTCACTGCAATAAACTCATCAAATCGGTTGGAAAATACTAATCCGTTTTTAGCAGAAAAACATTCTTGCAAATCTGCATACATTTTTGACTGTAGAATCTGTAATGCATATTCTCTGTCACTGCCTAGGGTTAGGGTCCATGCACCATAACCCTCTAATTTTATTACTGTTAATTGACAAACCACTCTAATCTACTATTTTTATATCGTTGTTTTTCATTTTATTATTTCTTATTTTTCTTAGTCTCTTTGCCATCTCAATGGCAGTATAAACTGCATGATGAGATGTGGGAATTATTCTTGCTTCGGCTTGCTCAAATGTCATATCTGGTCCAGTGATCCCCAAGGATATTGGCTTGTTATATCTTAATGAAAGTTCGCAAAGTAACTTGGCTGTGCTGTTTGCTATTACTCTGTCATGACTGGTATCGCCTTTTATTATTGCCCCCAGGGTCACAACTGCGTCAACGTCCTTTTTTTTAAGAATCTCTTGTACCAAAATGGGCATATCAAATACTCCAGGAACAAAACAAACATAGGTTATTTTTGATGAAAATTCCTTTGCATATTTCTTAGCCTCACTTAGCATGGCAAGGGTTATTTCATTGTTAAATTCTGATACGACAATCCCAATTC
>Ga0310892_10000395_pt1 | contig 12433 bp, 12 predicted proteins | sample C0D1metaG_FD_203747 | JGI IMG/M metagenome (GOLD analysis project Ga0310892, IMG submission 203747) | Lab incubated soil microbial communities from West Virginia University Organic Research Farm, Morgantown, WV, United States - C8D2 | ecosystem: Environmental > Terrestrial > Soil > Agricultural...
CAGTTATGGCGGGTTCATGACGGCCAACCTGCTGGCGCATTCCGATATCTTCCGCGCCGGCCTGGCACGCAGCGGCGCCTATAACCGCACGCTGACGCCCTTCGGTTTCCAGAACGAACAACGCACGTTCTGGGAGGTGCCGCAGATTTACGCGGCGATGTCGCCGTTCAACTTCGCGCACAAGATCAACGAGCCGATCCTGCTGATCCACGGCGAAGCCGACGACAATAGCGGCACATTCCCGATCCAGTCGGAGCGGCTCTACGTGGCGCTGAAAGGCCACGGCGCGACCGTCCGCTACGTGACGCTGCCGTTCGAAGCGCACGGCTATGCGGCACGTGAATCCGTGCTGCACACCGTCGCGGAGATGCTGAACTGGTCGAACGAATGGGCGAAGAACGCCAAGCCCCGGACGACCTCGAGCCAACAGCAGTAAAATAGTGCTTCCCCCGTTTTGGAGATGATCGAAATGAAGCGTCTGGTTCTTGTCGCGCTCGTCGCCCTGCTGTCACCCGCCTCACCCGTTTCACTCGTGTCATCCGCGTTTGCTGACGTGACCGTGAAATCCACGATTGCCGGCAGAGGCATGGGTACGTCGAGCACCCTGCTCTCGACGACCTTCGTTAAAGGCAGCAAGATGCGCAACGACGTCGTCATGGGCGACACCACGCGCACGACGATCTTCGACCTCGACACGCAGAAGATGATCAGCTTCGATTCGAAGAAGAAGGAAGCCGACGTCTACGACATGCAGAAGATGTCCGAGGACATGACGAGGAGCGTCCAGGTCAGCGAGATGAAGGCGAGCCTCAAGCCGAACGGCAAGACGAAGGAGCTGCTCGGCAAGTCGGCGACCGGCTACGACCTGACGATCAGCCTCCCCGCCACGATGGGCGGCGCCGGTGGCATGAAGATGATCGTCAACCTCGAAGGACCGCTGTGGATCGTGAAGGGCGCGCCGGGCACGGCGGAGTACCTCGGGTTCTACAAGGCTGCCGTCGACAAGGGCTGGTTCTTCTCGGACCCGCGCGCGGCGAAAGCGCAACCCGGCCAAGCGAGGGCGATGGCGGAAGTCCAGCGCCAGCTCGCGTCCACCGGCGGCATCCCGTACGAACAGCAGACGACGGTGACGTTGACCGGTGACGGCGCCATGGCAGAGATGCTGGCCAAGATGGGCAATCTCACATCGACGATGACGGTGACCGGCATTGAAACCGCCACGCTCGCGGCCGATCTGTTTACGTTGCCGGCCGGCTACAAGATGAAGGAGCAAAAGTAACTGTCTTCTTACCTCTCGCTACTCAAAAGCGAGTCAACCAGCGTCGTCGCCGTGGAGCTCCGCCCGCCGAGAGCGGAGCTCGAAGCGGCCGAGGGCATGGACGCGTGGATCGACACCTACCACGCGATCCGATCGCTGACGCGCCATGACGTCCGCGTCATGGTTACCGACAGCGCCGTCGGCGCGCAGGAGGAGAACAACCTGCGCCATCTCGTCACCAACCTCGGCGACTCCGTCGGCCGCCACAAGGTCATCCCGTTCCTCACCACCAAGCATTCGCTCGAGTTCTGTCTCGCCTATGCCGATCAGGCGGTCCACAACGGTTTCCCGTCGCTCGTCGTCCTCGGCGGCGACAAGCACGTCGGCCGCGCCCGATCGCTCGAGCACGCGTGGCAGCTTCGCAAGCTGATTCGCGAGCGCCATCCCGGCCTGGAGCTGGGCGGCTGGGCGAATCCGATCGCGGATCCGATCAGGCAGGTGGACTTCCTGCTCCGGCCGGATGCGCACGCGGATTTCTACCTGACGCAGATCGTGTCGCACCACCAGGGCGATCGCGTCGGCGCCTTCCTCGACGCCGGCCGATCGAACGGCTTGAAGATGCCGGGGGTGTTCGGCGTTTTCTACTACCGAAGCGCGACTCCGAAAACGCTCGAGATGCTGAGCCAATTCCTGCCGGTCCCCGTCGACGCGCTGAAACAGGAATTTGCGCAGGGCGCGACGCCGGTCGATGTGTGCGCCCGAACGATTCGATTCCTTGTCGACATGGGTGCGCGGCATTTTTACGTCAGCAATCTTCCAGCGAAGAAAACCGCTGCAACATTGAATACAATTCTTGAGAAAGCCGGAGTCTTAGCAAATGGGTAAGTTCTACGATTCAGTTCCCGTCTCAGCGATCGTTCGCATCCGCGACATGATGTACACCGTCAAGGATCCGTTCCGCCTCGATCAGGGCGACGTCTCCTTCGACGCACCCGACACCTTCAAGCAGGCGGTCGCCAAGGCGATGACCGACAACCGCACGCACTATCTCCCGACCGCCGGCATTCCGCCGCTGCGGAAGGCGTTCGCGGAGAAGATGCGGAAGAAGAATCACATCCCCGTCGAATCAGACGACGAGATTCTCGTCACCAACGGCGGCACGCACGGCCTCTATGCGGTGTTCCACGCGCTGCTCGAGCCCGGCGATGAAGTGATCGTTCCCGATCCGGAATGGCCGCCGACCATGGCGATGGTGCAGGCGGCGGGCGGCAAGGCGGTGCAGGTGCCGCTCCGCGAGGACTTGCGCTGGCGCTGGAACATCGACGACGTCGAGAGGGCGATCACGCCGAAGACGCGCGTGTTGTACCTGAATTCGCCGAACAACCCGTCGGGCGGCGTGCTCACGAAGGAAGATCTCGAGCGACTCGCCGCGATCGCGAAAGCGAAGAACCTCTGGGTGATCTCGGACGAGGCCTACGAGGACGTCGTCTATCGCGGCGAGCACATCAGCATCGCCTCGCTGCCGGGCATGTACGACCGGACGATCCCGGTCTACACGCTGAGCAAGTCCTATGCGATCACCGGCGTGCGTGTCGGCTACTTCGCGATCAAGGACAAGGCCCTGCGCGATCGCGCGCTCAAGATCGTGCTCTATACCACCAGCAACGTCTCGTCGATCGCGCAGTACGGCGCCGTCGGCGCGCTCGAAGGCTCGCAGCAGTGCATCGCCGACTTCAAGACCGAGCTGCAGTTCCGCCGCGACATGTTCTACCAGGGGCTGCAGGAATCGGCGCCCGGCATGTTCTCGGGCACGCCGCCGGACGGCGCCTTCTACGCGTTCGTGAAGATCAACCCGGAAGCCGCGAAGAACGCCGGCATCGCCGGCGAGTCGCTGTCATGGGCGATGGCGGAGTACCTGATCAAGAACGCGCGGATCGGCTGCGTGCCGGGCGTGGACTTCGGCGCGAACAGCGAAAGCTACATCCGCTTCTGCACCTGCCGCTCGCGCGAGGAGCTTACGGGGGCGCTGGCGTCGATGAAGGAAACGCTCTCTCGCGTTGCCGCGAGATAAGAACGCCGTTGCGCCAGTGCAGCGGTCCTTGTAGCGCGTAGATCATGCCGGCGAGACCGAGCCAGTTAATCGGGAGCGTCAGCGCCAGCAACACGGACAGCAGGCCCACGAACACGCTCAGTAAGTGGGTCTGCGCTCCAGCGTAGGCCGCAAAGGTCTGCTCGTCCGACAAACCCAGCGTCTTGCGATTGCGATGCTGGTTCAGGTACAGCAGCCAGAACACCGCCATCATCGCCACGAACCCGGCGCTGTAGACCCACATCATCATGCGCCCGTCGGACTGGCTCATGATGAGCCCGTTGCCTTGTCCCATTAATCTCGGAATCACGCGCGAGAAGACGAACTTCAGCGGGTAGACGAAGAACAGCACCAGGAACAGCAGCACACAGTTCAGGAAGATCGTCAGGGCGTCTTCCGCATCGAACTTGCGGAAGAAGGCGTAGTGCTCGAACCAGATCCAGCACACCAGCGCGAACGTCGCCGCGAACGGCACGAAGCCGCGCATGATCTCTTTTAAGCCGTCGAAGTTGTCGGGGACCTCGAGCGAGACGACGAGCAGTGTCAGCGCGAAGCCGAACACCGCGTCGCTGAAACCTTCGATGCGAGAGACCTCTCGGCCGCCGCGGATCATTTACACGCCAAACTGGCGAAGGTGATGATCGGTGTGCTTCGCGATCAGCGCGCCGTACTCGTCGTACGACAGGTCGCCGAACGCCGGATGCTCGCCAAGCGTCGCGCCCGGCTCCACTGTGGCGACGCGATTCATCAGCTCGGCAAACGTCTTCTTCTCGTCTTCCAGGACCGCGTAGGGGCAACGCGCGATCAGCTCGGGCGCCGTCGGCGCGCCTTTCGGCATCGGCAGGTAGTAGATGAACAACGTGCGAATCGGCTTGTAGCGGAGCGGCAGGTTCTTCGACTTGACCGGCAGGTCACCGAGCGCCATGCGGAGGCTGTCGTTGATGTGCGCCATCATGGCGCTCGCGTTCATCGTGCCCCAGCCGGGCTTCGCGTCAGCCGCGACCCGCTGAGCGCGATCGGCAATCGAAGTGCGTGTCAAGGGATCCCAGATTGTTGAGGCCATGCTTCCTCCCAACTGGCAACTGGCAACTACTTCACGTGTCTTCCACCATCGACCCTGATGGTTTCGCCGGTAACAAAATCCGAGTTGACCAGGAACATCACCGCCTTCGCGATCTCCTCTTCGCCGCCCCAGCGTCCGAGCGGTGTGCTCTTCACCACCGCATCGCTTTCTTCTCCCGACATCTCCGGCGGCGCCAGGATCGGCCCCGGCGCGATCGCGTTGACCAGAATCTGATCGGCGGCGAGCTCCAGCGCCAGCACTTCGGTCAGCGCCTTCACGCCCGACTTCGCGACGTAGTAGGGAACGTAGCCGGGATACCGCGGCCGCGCACTGGCGGCGACCCAATCCGCGAAGTTGATGATGCGCCCGCCGCCGTGCTTCTTCATGATGAACGCCGCCGCATGTGAAAACAGGAACGCCGCACGGAGGTCGACCGCCAGCTGGCGATCCCAATCGGCCGCGGTGAGCTTGGCAAACGGCTTCGCGACATACAACGAGGCCATGTTGACCAGGATGTCGATCCGTCCCATCTCGCGCACGGTCGCGGCGACGGCATGGTTGCAGGCATCTTCACTGGTGACGTCGGCTTGAACGATGAAGGCGCGGCCACCAAGCCTGCGGATCGCGACCGCTGTTTCATCCGCTTCGGCTCGCGATCGGTTGTAGACCAGCGCGACGTCGACGCCCGCTTTCGCGAGCGCCAGCGCGACGACCGCGCCGATGCGCTTGCCGCCGGTGATCAGCGCGACCTTGCCGTTAGTGAACAATCAGGCCAGAGACTATCAGACCAAACTTGATGGTGCCAGCCGGCTGGCGCGGCACCTCGAAGACGACGCCGTCATGTCCGGAGTCGTTCTTGTAAGTGGAAAGCACCGCACCGGGCGCATCTTCGGGAGGATCGATGCTCAACGCGGCCGGATGCGAGGTCCCGATCACCACCTTCGACAACGCGACGGCGCCATCGAAGCCGAGGACTTTCGGATCCTTGTCGATACTGGCGGGACTGATCACGAGAAAATCCCGATACGTCGAGATGCCGAGGTGATCGCCGTTCTGTGGCTGCAGTCCGTACCGCAAGGTGTAGACACCCGGCGCGACCGCTTTACCGCGAATCTCCTTGAACGCGCCGGTGACGCGCATCGCACCGACGAGCGTGCCGCTCTCGACGTTGCTCCACCCGGGACCATCACCGTTGGCCGCGATGGTCTGAACGAACCAGAGATCGAGCGTGGCGCCGCCCGCGACGGTCTTCACGCCGGTGGCTTGCAACAGAGACGCGACCGCCGGCGCAAGATCGGCCGGCGGCTTTTCCGCGAGAGAACTGACTTTGGGCTGTGCGTCGAGAACTGCGACGAACGCGCCTAATAGGCAAAAGTGCCGAAGAACGCCGAGCGCTTGTCTGGAGCCGACCATTTTGTCCCGAGACCCTGCCCTGAAAATGAATGCGCCTCAGCGACGCCCATCGAAGAGTGCTCGAGCGTCGAGAACGGCTTGAACCACTGCATCGCGCCGCAGCTCGGATCGTGCTTCATCACTTTGTTGACGGTGAGCTGCATGCTCTCCGGCACGCTGACCTCGACATAATTCTGCGAGGTCGCGAACTTGATCGGCGCGGTGTCGACGCGAACGACCTGGGTGATCAGTCCTCGCGACATCGCCCGCACGAAACGGACGAGCGCATCGCGCTGCGCCGGTGTGGCGCGCGGATCGACGGTGATGATCGCCTTCACGGCGGTCGGCTCTTCGCCGCCCATCTCGCGCATGCCGAGGTTGCGATCGCCGGCAACGGCCGCGGCCACCGTCAGGCCATCGAGCGCCACGCCTTCGAACGATCCCGACGTGATCTTCCACGCCATGATCGCCTGCCGGCCCATCGTCTCCGCTTCGCTGTTCATGATGCAGCCGCCGGCAAACACTTCCGCCGTGCGTGCTTCGACGTATTCGCCGGTAATGCGCGCGCCCGGTTCAGCCGTGAGTCCCGTCGCGCCGGCCGCCACAAGCAGCACCGTCATGAGTGCGTAACGCATGAGTTCCTCTGATCTTTCTGTGCCTTCGGCGGCGCAGGCGCTAGGAGTTCCGAGCCTTCGTTGCCCCGAATGTTAGCACGCGCTTCCTCCTGGCCGGCTGGGGCGCGCTGCGCTTCTTTTCCTTGATCTTGTCGAGATGCTTCACCAGGAACACCTCGTTGCCGCGCTCGTTGTAATGGACCTCGTCGACGAGCTTGGAGGTCAGCAGCATGCCAAACCCGCCCGGCCGCTTGCCCTCGGCTTCGCGATACGACAGGTGCGAAAGCGGATCGCGCTCCGTCGCGACCAGCCCCGGCGCCTTGGGATTGAACCCGGGGCCCGGATCCTTGAAGTAGTAAACAATCGTCCTTGCCGTCCGTACTGCAGCAACCTCGATCACCTTGTCCGGATCGAATCCAGCGCCGTGCTCCATCGCGTTCAGCAGCACCTCGCGAAACGCGGTTGCCAGTCCCGTGCGCTCGGGGTTCGGGATGCCTTTGGCCAGCTCGGTCACGTAATGCGTCATGCGATCCGCCGATATGCGCCGGCACGACACGCGCAGCGTGATCCAGTCGGGCAGCGCGGAAATGACTTCGATGCCGTTCTTCCAGTTCTCGGCGTCGAGGGCCTGCGCGATCGATTCGCGCAGCTCGTCGGCCACTACCGGCATCGCGAAGCAGGCAAACACTTCGTGGCGCAGCGCCGTGATGATGTCGATGGCGGTGAGCTCCGGCGCGATCACCACAGTGCGAATGCCGGGCTGCTGGTCGCGCGCCTCAATGACCATGGCGAGGTCCCGCGCCGCCGGCGTCGACGGTGACGTGACAATGACGTCGTAGGCGTTCCGACGGAGGCGCCGGTCGGCGTCGGCCTCGCCAAACGATTCATCGATCTGAACGTTCTTCCAGTCGTCGGGGCTGAGGCCAATCGCCTTCCACGGAAATGGGCCGACGACGAGCATCTTCCGCATGAGCGATGAAGAATACGACTAAACCCGGCCGATCGAAACACGAAGGGCGGGCTGACCGTAACACGCCAGTCTCGTCCCACGAGTGAACACTCGAGTGATGTATTGCCGGTGATTTGGGCCTGACGCGGTGCCGCCGCCGACGTAGAAAGTGACCGTCCCGTGTAGAATGCCCAGACCCCGCGACCATGGAAGGGCGCCAACTGGGCTCGTACCGGATCGACTCGCTGCTCGGCACCGGCGGGATGGGGGCGGTCTACCGCGCCTACGACGAAAGGCTACGACGCGAGGTCGCGATCAAGGTTCTGACCTCGTCCGGCAGTCATGACGACGCGGGCCGCGCTCTCCTGCTGCGCGAGGCCCGCGCGGCTGCCGCGGTCAACCATCCCAACATCTGCACGATTCACGAAGTCGGTGAACACGACGGCCGGGCGTTTCTCGCCATGGAGCTCGTCGACGGCGAGCCGCTCCATCGGGTCATCCCGCCCGGCGTCGGCCTGCCGGTCGATCGATTGCTCGATTACTCCGTGCAGATCGCCGACGCGCTGGCTCATGCCCACGAACGCGGCGTGCTGCACCGCGACCTGAAGTCCCAGAACATCGTCATTACGAAGGCACGACGCGCCAAGGTGCTCGACTTCGGGTTGGCCAAGCGCGTCCTCACGCCCACCGAAGCGACGACGGACAGTGTGAGCGTGTTCACGGCGCCGGGCTCAATCGCCGGCACGCCGGCGTACATGTCGCCCGAGCAACTGCGCGGGCGGCCCGCCGACACGCGCAGCGACGTGTGGTCGCTCGGTGTCGTGCTGCACGAGATGGCCGCGGGCGCCAGGCCCTTCGCCGGCCAGACGTCCTACGAGCTGAGCGCGGCGATCCTCAACACACCGACGCCGGCGCTGCCGCCGCGCGTGCCGCACGAGCTGCAGCTGGTCGTCGCGCGGTGCTTGGACAAAGATCCGGACAGGCGCTTCCAAAGCGCGGGCGACGTGCGCGCCGCCCTGGAGCTGGTCGACACCGGCCGCAGCCAGGTGCTGGAGCGGCGGCAGCGGACGTCGATCGCGCCGGCGCTCCGCAGCGCGGCGGCGGCGCTGCTCGTCGCCGCGATCGGCGCGGTGCTGTTGAACGTTAACGGGTGGCGCGACCGGTTGCTGACCTCGCCGCCGCTTTTCGATTCGATTGCCGTGATGCCGCTCAAGTACACCGGCAACGAGAACGACAGCTATCTGGCGGGCGGCATTCAACAGGGGCTGATCGACGAACTGGCGCAGTTGCCGGCGTTGACGAAGGTGATCGCCGCCGCATCGACCCGACGCTTCCGCGACTCCACGGCGACGCTCTCGGAGATCGCGAAGTCGCTGGGCGCGACGGCGCTCGTCACCGGATCGGTCGTGCGCGCGGATGACCGCGTGCAGGTCGCCGCGCAGCTCATCGACGCGGCCGACGAACGCCAGGTCTGGAGCCAGACGTTCGAGCGGCCGGCCGGCGATCTGCCCGCGCTGCAGAACGACGTCGCCACCGCCATCGCGCGGGCGATAGAAGTGCGCCTCAGGCCCGCCGATCGCCAGCGGCTCGCCGCGCGGGCGACGATCAAGCCGGCAACCTACGAGCTGTACCTCCGCGGGATGCACGAGCTCAGCACCGTGCAGGACGGCGGCGATCGCATCGCGGGACTCAAATTCCTGCAGCAGGCGATCGATCAGGATCCCGGCGACCCGCACGCGTATGCCGGACTGGCAAAGGGCCACGTCGCTGTCGGCCACAGTCCTGTGGCGCCCGAGGATGCGTGGATTCGCGCGCGCGCCGCCGCCGAGCGCGCCCTGACGCTCGCGCCGGATTTGGCCGACGCGCATGCCGCGATGGCGGAAGTTAAGCTCTATTACGAGTGGGATTGGGTGGGCGCCGAGCGGGAGTTCCGCCGCGCCAACGAGCTCAACCCCAATCTCGCGCAGAACCACTATCACTACGCGTGGTTCCTCGCGCTCCACCATCGGCTCGACGAAGCCATTACCGAACACGAACTGGCGCGCGACCTCGATCCCCTGACGCCCGCGAACACCGCCTGGCTTGGCATGATCTACGGCATGGTCAAGCGCTACGACGAAGGGATCGCCGCGGCCCAGAAGGGCATCGAGATGAATCCGCGATCGGGTGTCGCCTGGAACGTGCTGAGTTACGTCTACAGCGAGATGGGCCGCCACGATGACGCCATTGCCGCCGCCACTCGCGCCGCCGAGTACGCGCCGCCATGGACGTTCGCCGTGGGCATCGCCAATGTGAACGCCGGGAAACAGGACGAAGCACGCGCGGTCCTGCAGTCGATGCTCAAGCGGCCGGTCACGGCCTACGGCATGTGGGCGCGCGCCATGCTGGCGCTCCACATCGGCGACGCCGACACGTTCTTCAACTCCATTGCTTACACGCCGCACCATGCGTTCGCGCCATGGGTGACCACCGAGAAGCCGATCACCCGCTTCAAGGACGACCCGCGTTACGCCCCGATGTTCGCGCGGTTCAAGCTGACGCCACCCTAGGCTAGTGGGGCGAGCTCACTCGCAGCAGGATCTGCCGCCGTCGTGCTTGCAGGTGCTGGGATGGACCGAGCGTCCATCGGGCCCCAGCGCCCTCTGCGTGCACGTGCACCAGTAGTGGGTCGCGTCGTACCGGTCGTAAAACTTGAACTCATCCGGATCCGGCACGGTCATCACGTACATCCCCTTGTGCCGGAGATTCCCGCAATGATGCTCGTTGACGAGAGGCGATGTAGGTTTCGGCGTATCCATGACTAGGCTCTCGAGGCCGCGAGGATGGCGCGCTTCACTGCCGTCTTCGCGATCTGAATCTTGTACTTGTTTCCGCTCATCGGCCGCGCGCCGGCAACCGCGGCATTTGCGGCCTCCGTCGCAATCGCGTCCGTGATCGACTTACCGGTCAGCACGCGCTCGGCGGCCGGCACGCGCCACGGAACCGGGGCGACGGCGCCCATCACGATGCGCGCCGACTTCACCGTCGATCCGGCCATCACGAGATTCACCGACGCCGCCGCGAGCGGCCAGTCGTGCGATTGCTTGAAGCGCACTTCATACGCCGCGCTGCGCTGGCCCGGCGCGGGCAGGATCACATGCGTGATGATCTCGTTCGGCTGCAGCACGTTCTCGCCATAGAGATTCGCATTCGGCAGCTGGAAGAACTCACCGGCATCGATCTCGCGCGCGCCGTTCGGTCCGGCGACGCGGAACTTTCCGCCGTAGGCAATCACCGGCACCGCGAGGCTCGACGGGTGGACGATGTGGCAGGGGCCGTCGCCGAAGATCGCGTGGAACTGGTTCTCGCCCTCGACAGCGAAGCAGCGCGAGCCGCCCTTCTTCAGGCAGTTGAACTCCTCGTTGCGGAAGTACCAGCACCGCGGCCGCTGCATGATGTTGCCGCCGACCGTGCCCATGTTGCGGATCTGCGGCGTGCCGACGCCTTCGGCGGAAGTCACGAGCGCCGGATATATCTTCCGCGCCGCCGCATGTTCAGCAAGGTCCGCAATCTTCACGGCTGCGCCGATCCGCAACCCGCCGTCGCCGGCGGCGATCGTCTGATCGAGCGCCTTGATCGACACGACGCGATCCGGCGAGACGATGTAGTCCTTCATGAGGCCCAGGAGATCCATGCCCCCGGCCATCGGCAACAACCGTCCGCGTTGCGCGGACGCCAGCGCCGCGACGGCTTCCTTCTCGTTGGCCGCGTTGACGTAAGTGAAGGCTTTCAATTCGTGCCTCCCGCTCGCTCGAGCTCAGTCAGAAGTTTGTCCGGCGTGATCGGGATGCTGCGCAGCGTTACACCCGTCGCGTTGCGAATCGCATTGGCGACGGCGGCGGCGGTGGCGACGGCCGGCGGCTCACCGATGCCAATCACACCTCGCTCCGGTTGATCGACGAGCACGACGTCGATCTCCGGAATGTCCGACTGCCCGGCCATGTGATACCACTCCATGTTCGGGTTCACCATGTTCGCGGTGTTGCGATCGAGGATGCGCTCCTCGAACACCGCGTAGTTGACGCCGCTGATGATGCCGCCGTAGCACTGCGTCTCGGCGGTCTTCAAATCGACGATCAAACCGCAGTCCTGCACGCACACGATCTTCTTCACCCTCGTGATGCCGGTCTCGATGTCGACCTCGACGTCGGCGAACTGCACGCCGCTCGTGCCGCCGGCCGACAGCCCGCGCTCCCATTGACCGTCCACCGACACCGGAACGGTGCCGAGCAACCGGCACGCGTCCCGCCACGAGATCGTGCGCGATCCTGCCGTGATGTTGCCGACGCCGATCGTGATGTCGGCCGCCGCGACCCCCAGCTGCGGCGCGATGCGCTCGAACAACGCATCGCGCGCCTTGCCGGCGGTGACGCGCATCGCCGGCATCACCGCGGCCGCGGTCGTCGATCCGCCCGATCCCGGCGCGAACGGATGGTTGCTGTCGCCGAGCTCGATCGTCACCTGCGGCACGTCGAGGCCGAGCGTCTCGGCCACGACCATCGCCATGATGGTGCGGTTGCCGGTGCCGATGTCCTGCGTGCCGCAGCGCATCACGACGCTGCCATCGGAACCGATCTCGCAGTGCGCGCGGGCGCCGGTGCCCGCGCCGCCCCACCGGTTCGCCGAGCATCCGAGCCCGCGCTTGATCGGGCCCGGCGTTGGATCGCCGGTGACGTGACGGCTCTTCCAGTTGATGCGCTCCGCGCCCATCGGGAAGTACTTCGCCCACATCGCATTCGGCGCGAGCGGCGGAAGATTCTTCAGGCGGAATTCCATCGGATCCATCCGCACGTGATCGGCAAGCTCGTCCATCAGCACTTCGGTGACGAAACAACCTTGCGGATGTCCGGGCGCGCGCATCGCGCGCTGTTGTCCGGAATTGATGTAGACGTCCGTGTGCATGCGCTTGCGATTCGGGAACACGTAGATGTACGGCAGCGGGTAATCCGATCCCGCTCCCGCGCCGCCGGTGCCCCACGTCGTCGCGTCGAACGCGGTGAGCTTGCCGTCCGCGGCGACGCCGGCCTTC
>Ga0310892_10000397_pt1 | contig 12405 bp, 13 predicted proteins | sample C0D1metaG_FD_203747 | JGI IMG/M metagenome (GOLD analysis project Ga0310892, IMG submission 203747) | Lab incubated soil microbial communities from West Virginia University Organic Research Farm, Morgantown, WV, United States - C8D2 | ecosystem: Environmental > Terrestrial > Soil > Agricultural...
AAGCAGCGCGAGCTGAGCCACCAGATTGGCTTGAAACAGCACCGAGACGAGCGGCACGAGCAGCACCTCCGCGGCAACGAGCAGCGCCACCATCCCCAGCAGTTTGCCGACGTAAATTGCCGCGCGTGGCGCCGGCGCGATCATCAGCGCCCGCAGCGTCTCGGAGTAGCGTTCACGCTCGAAGGTCCGTCCGAGGGCAAGCGTCCCCGAGAACGCGATCGCGATCCAGACGATGCCGGCCGCCGCCTCCGCCAGCGGCTGGCCCTCGACGACGAACGTCAGCGAGAAAATCAAAATGCACGACAGCGCGAACAGCAGCGTCGTGTAGACGATCTCGCGGCTCTTCAGCTCGATCGTGAAGTCCTTTTTCAAGACGAGTACGGCAACTCTGAAGAACACGCGGAAATGCCTCTACGTCTGGCTGACCAGCGATCGATAGCGGCTGCGCAGCCCCGGGGCCGCAGGTTCGTCCGCAACCAGTTTTCCATCGCGGATCAAAGCCACGCGCGTCACCAGGCCGTCCGCCAGATCGAGATCGTGGGTGGCGACGACGACGATCGCACCGTTCGCCGCGAGCTCACGCAGCCGAGTCGAAACCAGCGTCACCGCCCGATCGTCGAGCCCGGTGAACGGTTCATCGAGCAGCAGCAGCCGCGGGTTGTGCAGGAGCGCGCGCTCGAGCGCCAGACGCTGTCGCATGCCTCGCGAGAACGACGACACATCGTCGTCGGCCCGCTCCGTCAGGCCGGCGGCGTCCAGCGCGCCGGGCACGACTCTCTCCGCCTCAAGGCCGTAGAGCCGGGCGAAAAACGTGAGGTTCTGCCGGGCGGTCAGTTCCGGGTATAGATGGAGCTCGTGCGCCAACAATCCGATCTGCGCGCGGAGAGCCGCGCTGCTGCGCGATCCGTCGGCGGTGCCGAAACGAATCGTCCCCGAGCTGGGCGCGACCAGCGTCGCCAGCATGCCGATCAGGGTCGATTTGCCTGCGCCGTTCGGGCCGAGCAATCCCAGGATGTCGCGCGAGTGAGCGGCGAGGGTGACCTTCCAGACGGCGCGGCGCCGGCCGAAGCGGCGCGACAGCTCGAACAGTTCGACGCGGTCGAAGGCAGGCGTCACGCAGCGACGCCCGAGTCGCCGCCGTCGAGAGCTCCGTACACGTGCTCGAGCGCTTCCATCAACGCCTGGCGGCGTTCGGCGTATCGAGCAGCGTCGAGGCGGCCCCGCCGTTGGTCCTGTTCGAGCTTGACGAGGTCCTGGAGCAGCTTTTCGCGCCGGGCCACGAGCCGCTTGCGCTCGCTCCCTTGCGCGTCGGCTTCCATCGGTCGGCGCAGGGCGAAGATACCGATCAGGACGATCAGCCCGGCCAGTGACAGCGCGAGATATCGGGGAACCACGCTGTGATGGGGCAAGCCGGACACGTTCAGCGTAATCGCCTGGCCTGCGGGAATACTCGAATCGCCGGCGGCCGCAATGTAAACCTGTCCGTCAGCCGGCATTTCCTGCTGGCGCGAGATGTTCGGTGACGTCAGCTTGGCGTCGCCGAACTTCCGGACGATCACGGCAAGATGCTCCAAATCGGCCGGCAGCCGCTGTTCGATCTCGATCTCTCCGGTCGTCGCCCGCAGCCCATAAGCGACTTGCACCGTCATCTTGCCGGGCGGAAACGGTCCCTTCACCAGGACCGTCCGGCCCTTGACCGTGGCCCTGCCCTCCGGCGCCTCGATAATCGCTGCGCCCTGAGCGCCGAGCGGTACGTCGAAGGTGAACGGCTGCGGCGGATTCACTGCGGTCGGCGCCGCATTCACGATTTCGAGGAGGTAGTAAACCGTGACCGATTCGTCGCCCGGCTGCACCACGATCTCTGACTCACGGCCGAGCACGACGGGACCGGTCACCGCGTTCTTGGCCTCTTCGGCCGCGCGCGCCGCCGTTTCTTTGTCGGTCGCCACGAGCAGCATCCGGACAGCGCCGGCACCCGGCGCCGGGAATGGCTGCGATTCCAGCCGCTGGCCATCGACCGTCGTCGACGCGCGGACCGTTCCGGTCGTCGCAACGACGAATTCAGCACGCCCTTCTGCGTCGGTGTTGACCGTCCTGAGGTCGTCGCCGACCCGTAGTTCCACGGGATGATTCACGACCGGATGGGAAAGGTCGCCGCGAATGACGCGGATCGAAATCGTGCCCGCAGGCAGATCATCGACCGGTCTCGGGATGCCCGAGGCTTGCCTGAAATCCATCTGGGCCGCGGCCAGACTCCAACCGCAGACGACACCGAGGACGGTGAGGATCAGTCGCTTCACAATTTCTGTCCGCAACTCTTACAGAACTTCGCGTCCGCGTCGTTGGCCGTCTGACATGCCGCGCACACACTCGCCTGAGCGCGCGGTTTCGCACCCGCCGCTTCCCGCTCGCCCAGACGTTTCGCGAGATCCGCCTCGATCTTCGTGCGGTAGCCCGCGCCCGCGTCGAGTTGTCGAATCATGCGGCTGGCCCGGGCGCGGAGGCGCGTCGACATCTCTCGGTAGTCCTCGTCCGAGATCTTCTTCATCGACCGATCGAACTCGAGCTCTTTGAGCGTGCGCAGGGCGAGCATCTTCTCCCGCTCGAGCGCGGCGCGGGTCCGGTCGCCGATCATCGGCGTCCGATCTTCGTGCTTCGTGACAAGTGGACGGACGGTCCGCAGCACGGCCAGGCCGACGATGGCACTCGTCGCCATGAGGAGGGACAGCAGCAGGACGGTCGAGACGCCCTGCCCGCGCACCATGTAGGTGACGCCGGTCGCGCAGATCAGCGCGGCGAGGACGAAAAATTGCCAGGGTTGGAGGCCCTGGTCCGCCTGAAGGCGGACGCTCCGATCGTCAGTCGAGGTTGCGGAGCTCATCGTCGAGGCGTTCGTCGAGAGCCGTGTCGCCAGCGGGCACCTCGTCGGTCTGGGTGCCGTGATGGCGCGACCAGCGGATCGCGGCGAAGCCGATCGCCACCGCGCCGCCCGCGCCGACCACGTACGGGAACAGCCAGGCGAGCCGGTTGAAGCCTTTGTCGATCGGCGACATCAGGATGTCCTGACCGAACTCGTCGACAAACGCCGAGACAATCTGATCGTGATCTTTGCCGGACTCGATGTGCGCGACGATCTTGGTCCGCTGCCCTTCGCGGCCGTGACAGTTCATCATCCCGCAGTTCGCGACTGACAGGCGGCAGCCGCGGCAGGTGCACATGACCTCGCCTTCGAGCCGCTGCTGGAGGGCGCTCTTCTGCTCCGGCTTGACCTCCTCGCCGCCTTGTGCCCCGAGCGTCGAAGCGGAGCCAAGCACCAGTGCGAGAACGAGCGCCGCGGTCGTGGCCGCGGCTTCGGTGCCCGGCAGTTTTGCCAGCGCGAAGGAGAAGGCACGTTCGGGCAAGAGCGCGATGATCGTGCCGATCGCGACGATGCCGAATCCCATCCAGAGCCAGTTGACCAGCGGGTTGACGACGATCTCAAAACTTGCCGCCTGCGTCGCCGCCTCGGCGCTGTTCAGGACGATGTACAGGTCTTCGGCAATCGTGCGGCGGATAGCGACCTCGGTGGTCGGCGGATCGTTCTCGCGTTTGTGCCAGAACCACTTCGCCGGGTAGAGCGAGGCGACCTGCTTGCCGTTCGCGAACACGGTCGTGTACGCCGTCATCGCCTGCTTCGACGGGTCGTCAATCATCTTGAAGCCGTCGTAACGGACGGTGTACGACCCGACCGTGACCTGCTGGCCGGGCTTCAGGATCACCATCTCCTTCTTCTTGAAACCCTCGCCCGCGAAGCCGAAGAAGATCAGGACGATGCCGACGTGGACGATGTACCCGCCGTAGCGGCGCTTGTTGCGGCTGACGAGGCCGACCAGGGCCGTCAGAAGGTCAGTGCCGGTCGCGCCCTTGCGCACGTTCGCCCCGCGCCAGAACTCCTGCACGATCGTCGTCAGCACCAGGCCGCACAGCGCGAAGCAGATGCCTGAGATCCAAATGCGGAAGCCGAGCGCGACGAACGCCGCCGCCGTGCCGAGCCCGACCACCGTCGGCCAGAGGAACTGATCCTTCAGGTTGGCGACCGTCGACTTGCGCCAGGCGAGCAGCGGCCCGATCCCCGTGAGTAAGAGCAGCACCAGGCCGATCGGCAGCATCCACTTGTTGAAGAAGGGCGCGCTGACCGTGATGCGTTCGCCGGTCACCGCCTCGCTCATCGTCGGGAACATCGTCGCGAACGCGACGAAGAACGCCGAGAACAGCATGATCCAGTTGTTGGCCAGGAACGCGGCCTCGCGCGATGCCCACGAATCGAGGTCGTTGCGGGCCTTGAGCATCGGCATCCGGTAGATGACCCAGCCGAAGCTCACGGTGAGGATGGTCACCATGAACAGCGTGAACAGCCACGCGAGATCGGCATTGAGGCCGAAGGAATGGATCGACTGGACGATGCCGGAGCGTGTCAGGAACGTGCCGAAGATCGTCAGGAAGAACGTCAGGATCACGAGGCTGATGTTCCAGATCCGCAGCATGCTGCGGCGCTCCTGCACCATCACCGAATGAAGAAACGCGGTGGCGGTGAACCACGGCAACAGCGCCGCGTTCTCGACCGGGTCCCACATCCAGTAGCCGCCCCAGCCGAGCTCTTCGTAGGCCCAGATCATCCCGAGGCCGAGCCCAAAGGAGAGGAACAGCCACGCGAACATCGTCCAGCGCCGCACGGCGCGCAGCCAGGCGTCGTCGAGATGCCCGGTGATTAACGCCGCCATGCCGAACGCATACGGGATCGTCATCCCGACGAATCCGGTGTAGAGCATCGGCGGGTGGATCACCATCCAGTAGTTCTGGAGCAGGGGGTTGAGCCCCTCGCCGTCGCGCGGAACGGGCGTGATGTAGGTGCCGAACGGGTTGTTGTGCACCAGCATCAGGAACAGGAAGAACATCTGCACCGCGGCGACGACCGCGACGACGTACGGCACGAGCTCGCGGTAGCGGTCGCGGTTCACGGCGACGGCGATCGACCCGAAGACCGACAGCAGGAACACCCAGAACATGATCGAGCCGTCGAGCCCGCCCCAGTACGCCGTGACCTTGTAGAAGAAGGGCTGGACGCTGTCGGAATAACGCGAGACGTAGCGGATCGAGAAATCGTCCTTGAGGAACGCGTTGATCATGACGGCCGAGGCAATCGTCATGAGCGCCGTGATCAGGTAGAACGCGCCGATCCCGCTTTCAACCAGCCGGCGCGAGCCGCGCCGTGCGCCGACCACGGCGGCGGTTCCGGCGTAGCTACACACGACGAACGTCGCGAGGAGGAGGAATGTCCCGAGTGCTGGCATTTAGCCGACCTTTTTGGCGACCTTCTGTTCCTCGTACTTCGATGGGCATTTCGCGAGGATGCCGTTCGGATCGGTATGGAACCCGCCGTCGGGCGCCAGCCGGCCTTTCAGCACGACCTCGGCGCCCTCTTTGAAGAACGTGTCGGGCGCGATCCCGGTGTACGAGGCGTTCATGACGTGGCCGTTGTTGTGGACCTGGAAAATGTAGTCGAAGCTGTCCGGCTTGCGTTTGATCGATCCCGCCACGACGAAGCCATGCAGCTGGAGCTGCTTGTCCTGCCATTGAGCAGGACTGCTCATGACTTCGTCGACATGCTTGTAGTACTCGGTACCCTCGCGCAACGTGGACCACATGAGGCCGCCAAAGGCGGCAGCGAGGACCAGCGCGGTGAGACCGATCTTGATATATCGATGTGTCATAAGGAGTTCCGGGAAAAGGACACGCTCAGAATAGCTCTACTCCACGCCACATGCAAGGTTACACGCCCATCGATAAAGGGTTATTCCGGTGACAGGTCCGACAGCCCTTCGAATCCGGGAGTGCGCGGGCCCGCGCGAGAGGCGTCCCGCCCGATCCGCTGAAATCGAAGAAACCCCATCCACCCTCGAACTTGGCGTCTTTGAAGGATACGAGCAGCGTGGATGAGGTCGCGTGCGCGCGGGCTCCGTCGCTGTTCGGCGCCGCCTCCCACACCAACACAGTGCCCTCCGGAAATATTCCCGTTTTCGCGTATTTGCGATAGCTCGGCGGGTTCATATAGACCCGGTCGGCGGACGGCAATTGGGTCCACTCCCGATATCCTTCCGGGCGCGGGAGGATGTCGTAGGCGGCCGGCCGAATCTGCGCCAGGACCGACGCCGAGACCATCCCAAGCAACAGCACCGCCGCGAACCCATAAGAAGGCCTGAGTCCGAGCGCGACCGCCCTCTCGAGTCGCAATCCCCAGCCGAGCGCGCCTGACCGCTCGTTGAGGATCGTCATCACCTGGTGGCGCATGGCGGTGCAGTCCGACCGGCTGGCCGCTTCGGAACGAGCGGACTTCAGGACTCGTTGCGTCACGCGCAGGCCCTCGAGAAAGCGCCGGCATTCCTCACATGATGCGACGTGGCAAGCCGTGGCGGCGGCCTCTGAATCCGGCAGGTCGCCCTCGGCGTGAAGCGCCAGCGTCTCTCGCGAAAATCCGCAGCTCACGAGTCCACTCCCATCAACTGACCGATCACCACTTTGAGCCGAAGACGACCCCGGCTGACCTGGGATCGCACGGTCGTCTCCGACGAGTGCAGAATCGCCGCGACATCGGCCGTCGAAAGACCTTCGATGTCGCGCAGAACGATGGCAAGGCGTTCTTTCTCCGGCAGCCGTTCGAGTGCCTTTTGCAGGATCAGGCGCTGCTGCTTTCGTTCCAGGCCGGCGCACGGATCACTTGATTGATCGATCGGCTCGACCGCTTCGTCGTCGACGAACGTGGCCTGGCGCTGCTGGCGCCGCCGCATCACGTCGCGGCACACGTTCACGGCGATCCGGAAGAGCCACGGCTCGAGCGGCCTGCGGGGATCCGCCCGATGGAGGTACTTGAACGCGCGGAGGAACACTTCCTGCGCCACGTCGGCCGCGTCGTCCCGTCTGCCAAGCAGCCGGACGGCGAGCGTCATGATGCGGCTTTCGTAGCGGACGATGATCTGCTCGAACGCCGTCCGGTCGCCTCGGAGTGTGAGGCGGACAAGCCGTGAAACGTCTGCGGTTTCCGCCGCCGGCGACTCATCCGACACCCGCGACATCGAGAGCGCCGTCTGGATCAGCACCGAGCTGTTTCCCACTTGTCCCTTCTCCTGACTAATACCTCGCCAGTCGAGGAATCGTTGAAGGGTGTCTGGCAGATTAGAGTGCGGATCTGCCAGATTAGGTTCGCGTACCAGCTTCCCGCAGATACCCGATTTCAGTAATCAGCCGTGCCACCAAGTGGATGGGCAGGCCGACGACGTTCGAATACGACCCCTCGATGCGCGGAATGAACCGCGACGCGAGCCCCTGGATGGCGTATGCGCCGGCTTTGTCGCGCCCTTCCCCACTGGCCACGTACCAGTCGATTTCCGACTCCGTCAACGGCGCGAACCGGACCGTCGTCACCTCGACATCGCCGACCTCGAGCGTGCCGCTTCGCAGGCTGACGCCGGTCAGCACCCGATGCTGGCGGCCCGACAGCAGCCGCAGCATCCACCGCGCTTCGTCGTCGCGCCCCGGCTTCCCGAGTACCGTGGTGTCGACGACCACCGCCGTATCCGCCCCCAGCGTGACGCTCGTGCGAGTGGCCTGGATACCGACGTGGTCGACGGCGCGCGCGCTCTTCTCCATCGCCAGCCGCCGGACGTAGTCCTCGGGCGCCTCGCCTGGCTGGACGCGTTCGTCGACGTCGACCGCCAGGGTCTCGAACTCATACCCGGCAGCGCGTAGGAGTTCCGCACGGCGAGGCGATGCCGACGCGAGGATGAAACGCATAGGCGATGATAAGCTTCGATCTCAAATCATGGATTCGATCATTTCGGCCGTGCCGGGCGCGATTGCGGCCCTGCTGCGCGACGCGCCGTTGTCGGCCGGCAAGGTGACCTTTGCGTGGAGCGCCGCGGTCGGGCCCGCGCTGCAGCGTGCGACCGCGGTTCGACTCGAGGACGGCGTTCTGCTGGTCGATGCGGCCAGCCGCGAATGGGCGCGCGAGGTCTCGCGGTCGACCTACATCATCCTGCGACGTCTCCAGCAGTTGCTCGGCGATCAAACGGTCACACAGATCGTCGTTCGCACGAAATGATCGACCTGCGTCGACCGGCAGAGTGTCGAACGGCAGTTGTCACCCATGCGTGAGGCAGTTCTCGTTTCCGCCGTCCGGACGCCGACCGGCAAATTTCTCGGCGCACTGAAAGATTTGACCGCGACGCAGCTCGGTGCGCTGGTCGTCGCCGAAGCGGTGCGCCGCGCCGGGATCGACGCGGCGATCGTCGACGAATGCATCATGGGCAACGTCGTCAGCGCCGGCCTTGGCCAGAATCCGGCGCGCCAGGCGGCGCTGCGTGGTGGCCTTCCCGATCACGTCGCGGCCCTGACTATCAACAAGGTCTGCGGGTCGGGCCTCAAGGCGGTCATGCTGGCGCACCAGGCGATCGCCACCGGAGACATCGACGTCGCGGTGGCCGGCGGCATGGAGTCGATGAGCAACTGTCCGTACCTGCTGCCACGCGCCCGCGAAGGTCTGCGCATGGGCAACGCCGAGCTCGTCGATTCGATGATCAGCGACGGCCTGTGGTGTGCGTTCGAGCAGTGCCATATGGGGAACGCGGGCGAAGTGGTTGCCGAGCACTATCACGTCGGCCGCGCCGCTCAGGACGCGTTCGCCGCGCGCAGCCATCAGAAGGCGGCGCGGGCCACCGACGCGGGATGGTTCAAGGACGAGATTCTCCCCGTCGCGGTACCGCAGAAACGGGGCGATCCGGTCCTCGTCAGCCGCGACGAAGCCATCCGTCCTGACACGACGGCGGAAGCGCTCGCCGCGCTCAAGCCGGCGTTCAAGAAGGACGGCACCGTCACGGCCGGCAACGCGCCCGGCGTCAATGACGGGGCGTCCGCACTGGTCGTCATGGCCGCCGAGCGTGCGCGCGCGCTGGGGCTCACTCCCCTGGCCCGGATCGTGGGCCAGGCCACGAGCGGGCTGCCGCCGAAGTTCGTGCTGATGACGCCGGTCGAAGCGGTCCGGCGGCTCGCCGAGAAAATCGGGTGGAAGCTGGCCGACGTCGATTTGTTCGAACTGAACGAAGCGTTCTCGGTGCAGGCGGTGGCCGTGCTGAACGAGCTCGGCATCCCCGAAGAAAAGGTCAACGTCCACGGCGGTGCCGTGGCGCTGGGCCACGCGATCGGCTCGAGCGGCGGCCGTGTCCTCACCACGCTCCTCTATGCGATGCACCGCCGCGACGCGAAGCGCGGCATCGCCACGCTCTGCCTGGGCGGCGGAAACGGCGTCGCCCTGGCGGTGGAACGATGACGCTCTTGCGAGCGAACGGCCAAACGCCATGACCATCAAGACGGTGGGTGTGGTGGGCGCCGGGACAATGGGCAACGGAATTGCCCAGACGTTCGCGCAAGCCGGGTTCGAGGTCCGGCTGGTGGACGTGGCGCGTCCCATGATCGATCGCGGGTGTCGCGCAATCGAGACCAGCCTTGCCAAGTTCGTGGAGAAGGGCAAACTGACGCCCGCCGATCGCGATGCGATTCTCGGCCGGCTTCACACCGGTACGACGCTCGACGTGCTCGGCCAGGCCGACTATGTCGTCGAAGCCATCAGCGAAGACGTGCAGGCGAAAAAGGCGCTGTTCAACGCGCTCGACGGTCTGACCCGACCCGAATGCGTCCTCGCGTCGAACACGTCGTCGATCTCAATCACGGTCCTCGGCGCCGCGACGACGCGCGCCGACAGGGTGCTCGGCATGCACTTCATGAATCCCGTGCCGATCATGACGCTCGTCGAGCTGATCCGGGGCCAGTCGACGTCGGATCCGGCGATGGCGATCGCGCGCGATCTCTGCGGCAGGCTCGGGAAGACGGCGGTCGAAGCGGCCGATTACCCCGGGTTCATTGCGAACCGCGTCCTGATGCCGATGATTAATGAAGCGGTGTTCGCCGTCATGGAAGGCGTCGGCACGCCCGAGGCGATCGATACGGTCATGAAGCTCGGGATGCATCACCCGATGGGGCCGCTCGCGCTCGCCGATTTCATCGGCCTCGACGTCTGCCTCGCGATCCTCAACGTGCTGCACGACGGCCTTGGCGATCCGAAGTACCGCCCTTGCCCGTTGCTGCGTCGGATGGTCGCTGCCGGCCAGCTTGGCCGGAAGTCGGGACGCGGCTTCTACGTCTACTGAACCACCACGCGCCTGCCGCGACCGATCCCATCATCACCGTTTCCTGAACGGCGGCGCGCATGTTGATCAGCATCGCGCGCGTCGACAACGGATCGCGGCGCTCGGTCCCGGGAAAGATATTCACCCCGGAGAAGAACCACCGGTCGCTCAACGGCCAGAACGCCTGGACGCCGTATGGCGGATTGGCGTCGGCGCCGAGCCAGTCCAGCAGGATGTGCGACGACCACGCGAGGCCGCAGGCCAGCCCGACGATGAGCGTCCCCGACTCGACGCCGAACGAGCGGCGGCACCAGTCGCGGATCGGTTTGACCCACCCTGTCACGCTGACCGCGAGAATAGTGAGGACGAGGGCGACCGGGACGCTGTGCGTGGCAGTCCGGTGGGTCGGCATGTAGAGGAGGTCGATGTCGGGCAGCGCTGCGCATACGGCACAGGCGACCGGGAGTTTCCAGCCGGCGCCATCCGTGGACGACTTCGCGCCGAACGACCAGGCGATCGCAGCGCCCGCGAGAGCATGGCCGATTGGGCTGGGCACGGAAACGAGATGATGGCAGATTCTGCGTACCTCGTCACGCGGGGCGAAAGGTCATCTGCCTTATAAGTATTTGAAACAACGACTGTTCTAAGCGATGGATTCACGGAATGGCGCTTGACTTTCGCCCAGGCACGAACCTAGAATAGCCGCGCTTTCACGTGGCGTTGACGCGAAGAACGTAGGGTCCGGCTTGAGCCGGACCTGGAGTCAGGCTTCAGCCTAACTCCTCTGCGCCGCCCAAGGAGCAAACGATGCCGTCAGTAGAGAGAATCGACCGGGCCGTTGCCGCTACTCCTGTTCAAGACAAGGAACGTCTCAGGGCCGTCGATCTGGCCGTCGGTCAGATCGAGAAGCAGTTTGGCAAGGGTTCGATCATGCGCCTCGGTCAGAAGGGCGCAATTCAACCGATCGACGCGATTCCAACCGGCGCCATCTCCATCGACTTCGCCCTCGGCGTCGGCGGCCTGCCGCGCGGTCGCGTCGTCGAGATCTTCGGGCCTGAGTCGTCGGGCAAGACGACGCTGGCGCTGCAGGTGATTGCCGAAGCGCAGAAGCTGGGCGGGATGGCGGCGTTTGTCGACGCCGAGCACGCGCTCGACGCCACCTACGCGCAGAAACTGGGTGTCGACGTCGACAACCTGCTGGTCTCGCAGCCCGACAACGGCGAGCAGGCGCTCGAGATCGTCGAGGTGCTGATTCGCTCGGGCGGCGTCGACGTGGTGGTGGTCGACTCGGTCGCCGCACTGGTGCCGAAGGCCGAAATCGAAGGCGAGATGGGCGAAGCGCAGATGGGCCTGCAGGCGCGCCTCATGTCGCAGGCACTGCGCAAGCTCACGGGCGTCGTCTCCAAGTCGAAGACGTGCCTCATCTTCATCAACCAGCTGCGCGAGAAGATCGGCGTCATGTTCGGCAACCCCGAAACGACAACGGGCGGGCGCGCGCTCAAGTTCTACGCGTCGGTCCGGCTCGACATCCGCCGCATCGCGAGCATCAAGGACGGCGACGTCGTCGTCGGCGGCCGCACGCGGGTCAAGGTGGTGAAGAACAAGGTCGCCCCGCCGTTCCGCGAGGCCGAGTTCGACGTGATGTACGGCGAAGGCATCTCGCGCACCGGCGATCTCATCGATCTGGCGGTCGACAAGCGGATCGTCGAGAAGTCGGGCGCATGGTTCGCGTACGGCGGCGAGCGTTTGGGCCAGGGACGCGAGAACGCGAAGCAGTTCCTCAAGGAGAACCCGGATATCTGCCGCGCCATCGAAGACCGTGTCCGCCGCGAGCTCGGTCTCGTTCGCGAAACAGAAGCCGCGGCCGTGTAGGGCGGCCTCGCAGGGCGGGCCTTTCGGCCCGCCTTTCTTTTTGGGCCTCGGAATTGGCGAGGCACAGCATCGAGTCCCGCACGTCGGTAAACTAGAGCACGACGGAAGCCACGGTGAGCGAAGCGCCTCGGAGGCTAAGGTATCCCGTCCTGTTCGGTGTCCTCTGTGCGTCATCCCCTTTTGTGCTGCACTGGGGGCACGCCGCCCACCTGTTATACGAGCTCGAATCCCGGTCGCCTCTCCTCGAACGTCACCGTGAAGAGTGGCATCGCCGCTGTGACACCCACGTGGGAGAGTCGATTGAAAAACACCTGGCGCG
>Ga0310892_10000398_pt1 | contig 12376 bp, 9 predicted proteins | sample C0D1metaG_FD_203747 | JGI IMG/M metagenome (GOLD analysis project Ga0310892, IMG submission 203747) | Lab incubated soil microbial communities from West Virginia University Organic Research Farm, Morgantown, WV, United States - C8D2 | ecosystem: Environmental > Terrestrial > Soil > Agricultural...
GCTTCGGCGTTCACGGGGAAATGACGGCGGCCGGCCGTGTCGGAGTTGTCCTGGCCGAACGCGTTCTGCAGCCGCCACGACTGGTTGTTGTAAATCGCCGGCTTCAGCAGGTGAAGGGAGTGCCGGAAGAGCGACAGGTCGGCGAGCTGCCAGGCCGTGAACCGCACATACGCGTCGTAGGTGACATACGGCGTCGGAAGACGGTAGTAGTTGGTGGCCGACGCCTTGTCGAAGATCAGACCCGAAATTGCATCCACCTGATAGCCCTGCGAGCGCATCACGTTGAAGATCGATCCGCGTTTGAAAACCCGATTCATGAACCGGCGCATCGGCTCCTGGTTCCGGTACGGCTGCCCAGTCAGCATCGTCGGGATGCTGACGATCGTCGTCGGGAACGCTCCGGCGTGATCGGCGAAGAACGTGAATCCCGAGAAGCTTCGGTCCATCTCGGCGCGCTCCGCTTCGATGATGTCGAGGAAGACATCGGACTGAAAGCCGTCGAGCACGAAGTGGAAAACGTTCTGGGTCGAAGAGGCTTCGAAGATGGCGTCTGGCGGCCCTTCCCATTTGGCCCGCGAGTCGGGGTCGGCCTTTGCGGCGGTCACGGCCAGCAGCACCACCTGCAGGGCGACGAGGATGCGGCTCGCGAACACCGACACCGTAAATAACCGCTGCGCGAAAATGGTGACGAGGAGCGGCAGCCCGATCCACAGCACCGGTTCGTAGCGATTTCGCCAGGCCTGTCCCGTCCAATCGATGTCCTCACCGTTCAGCACGCCATAATCGCCCACGATCAAGTTGCCCTGGATCCAGAGGACAAGACCAAGACCCACCAGTCCGACGAGATAGTGGCGATAGAACCGCTCGGGCAGCGTCAGGCCAATAAGGATGAGCACGCCGGTGACCCCGAGGATCATCGGCGCCAGGTGCACGACGATGCTCGAGAACGGCGCGCTGAACTCCTCGGGGTTTCCGGCGTACAGGGTATGCGGGCCGAACAGAAACAGTTGCAGGGACGGGAGCAGCGCGGGAAACAGCAGAGCGAGCGCGCGGCGCCAGCGTGAATCGGGCATTTCTCGACGCAAATTATAGCGTGCAGGGCAAATCCACCCGGTTCCCCCCATGGGGTGAGGTCAAAGATCAAAGGCGAATTCGACGCAAAAAACCCGATAATGGAGGGACTGAACGTGACAACGATGCGAATGGTGTGGCTCGCGGCGGGCAGCATGCTGCTGTGGGCGCCCATGTACACCCGGCAGGCTTCGTCGCAGGTGCAGAAACCCCCGGCGACCGACGTGTCCTCGCACGCGGCGCTGGTGAACCGATCGTGCGTTAGCTGTCACAGCGACAAGCTGAAGACGGGCGGTCTCTCGCTGCAGCAGGTCGACGTGACCGGCGTGAGCGCCGACGCTGACGTGTGGGAAAAAGTCGTGCGAAAGCTGCGTTCGGGAGAGATGCCGCCGCCCACCGTGCGCAATCGCCCGCAATCCGAGGAGCTGACCGCGTTTGCGAATTTCCTCGAGTCGAATCTCGACCGGGCGGCTGCGGCAAGCCCCAATCCAGGGCGGGCGCCGGTCCACAGGCTGAACCGCGCCGAGTACAGCAACGCGATCCGGGATCTGCTGGCCGTCGACGTCAAGCCGGGTGAGTGGCTGCCCGTTGACGATTCGGGTTACGGATTCGACAACATCGCGGCAGTGCTCTCCACCTCGCCGGCGTTGCTCGAGCGCTACATGTCGGCTGCGCGCAGGATCAGCCGGCTGGCCGTCGGCGATCTCACGATCAAGCCCTTTGAACAGATTTACGATGCCCCGCGCGACCCCAACAAGGGTGTCCGCAACGAGCGGCTTGGCGACGACCTGCCATTCGATTCGCGCGCGGGCGTTTCGGTTCAGCACTACTTCCCGGTCGATGGTGAGTACGTCTTCAAGATCCGAATCCCGGGAGTGCAAGCGACCGGTGAGGAACAGGAGATCGAGCCGTTCCAGATGCGAGTGCCTGTGAAGGCGGGACTCCATTCGGTGGGCGTCACGTCTCCTCGCGAGAACCTCAAGGCGGAAAGCGAAGCACCAGGAGCCAGGGGAGGCGGCGCCGGCGGACGGAGTGGCGTTCCCCAGGTGCCCTATCCGGTCGATCTCCGGTTGGACGGCGCCCGGGTGAAGCGTTTTGACGTGCCGGGCGGTACACCTGAAGTGCGGCAGTTGATCATCGGCGGTCCCTACAACGCGACCGGTCGAGGCACGACGCCGAGCCGCACGAAGATTTTTGCGTGCGCGCCGAAGACCGAAAAGGAAGAGGTTGCGTGCGCGCGCACGATTCTCGGCACGCTGGCGCGGCGCGCGTTCCGGCGTCCCATTGGCGCGGCCGACATCGATCCACTCTTGACGTTTTACGAGAAGGGCCGGAGCTTGCCCGCCGAAGCTTCAGCGAAGGCGGGCGACTTCGACACCGGCATTCAGCGCGCGCTCGAAGCCTTGCTCGTGTCTCCCGACTTCCTGTTCCGTGTCGAGCGCGATCCGGTTCGCGCGATGCCGGGCAAAGCCTATCCGGTGAGCGATCTCGAGCTGGCTTCGCGGCTCTCGTTCTACCTCTGGAGCAGCATCCCCGACGATCAGCTGCTCGACCTTGCGGAGAAGGGGCGGCTGAAGAATTCGACTGTGCTGCAGCAGCAGGTGCAGCGCATGCTCGCCGACCCGCGCTCCGAAGCGCTCGTCTCGAACTTCGCGGGGCAATGGCTCCATCTGCGCAACGTCGAGACGGTGACGCCCGACCCGGTGATCTTTCCGTTCGACGAGGCGCTGCGCGACGCGTTCACGAAGGAAACCGAGTTGTTCGTCGCCAGCATCGTGCGCGAGGATCGCAGCCTGCTCGATCTGCTGACCGCCGATTACACGTACGTCAACGAGCGCCTGGCCGAGCACTACGGCATTCCGAAAGTGTACGGGTCGCAGTTCCGCCGCGTGACGTTGTCCGACGCCAATCGTCGCGGGCTGCTGGGCCAGGGCAGCATCCTGACGGTGACGTCCTATCCCAACCGTACCTCGGTGGTGCAGCGCGGCAGGTGGATTCTCGAGAATCTGCTTGGAACGCCGCCACCGCCGCCGCCGGCAGACGTCCCCGAGCTGGTGGCGAAGAAGAACGGCAAGTCGCTGTCGCTGCGCGAGCAGATGGAGCAGCACCGTGCCAATGCCGTCTGCGCCGCCTGCCACGGGCGGATGGATCCAATCGGGTTCGCCCTCGAGAACTACGACGGCGTCGGCAAGTGGCGCGACGAGGATGCCGGCGTGCGGATCGATGCCACCGGAAAGCTCCCGGACGGGACCGAGTTCAGCGGCCCGGCCGGGCTGACGCAGTTGATGGTGAGCAAGTATCGCGAAGATTTCGTGCGGACGGCCACAGAGAAGCTGATGACGTATGCGCTCGGGCGGGGCGTCGAGTACTACGACGCGCCGACCATTCGCGCCATCGGCCGGCAGGCCGCGCGCGACAACTATCGGATGTCGTCGCTGATTCTTTCGATTGTGCAGAGTGTTCCTTTCACGATGCGGCAAACGGCGCGGGGCGATGCCCCGCATGGAGCGGGTGTTGGGGCCCCGCGATAAAGAAATGCTGCGACACATCAATTAGGAGCCTAGTGATGATTCTCACCAACAAAACCTTGCCCCGTCGGACGTTCCTGCGAGGTCTGGGCACTGCGGTGGCCCTCCCCGTGCTGGATTCGATGTTTCCGGCCTTCACCTCGCGCGCGTCGGCGTGGCAGCGTGCCAAGGCGCCGGTGCGGCTGGGGTACGTTTATACGCCGAACGGCATCATCGGGTGCAGCGACAAGAGCCCGAAAAAGTTCATGTGGACGCCGACGGCTGCCGGCGCGAATTTTCCGTTCAGCCCGACGATGAAGTCGCTCGAGCCGTTCCGCGAGAATCTCGTCGTGTTCAGCGGCCTCGCGCAGGTAACCGGCCGGGCGCTCGGCGACGGTCCCGGCGATCACGCGCGCGCTACCGCGACCTGGCTCACCGGCGTGCATCCGTACAAGACGGGTGGCGCCGACTTCAAGCTGGGCGTCTCGGCCGATCAAATCGCCGCCCAGGAATTCGGGAAGCAGACGCAGCTGGCCTCGCTCGAGCTCGCGCTCGAACAACCGCTGCTCGCCGGCAACTGCGACTCGGGGTACACGTGCGCGTACATGTCGATGTCGTGGCGGGGCGAGACGAGCCCGCTGCCCGGGGAGATCAACCCGCGCGCGGTGTTCGAGCGGCTGTTCGGCGACGGCGAGAGCACGTCGGCGGCCGATCGGAAGGCGCGGCTGGAGAGCCAGAAGAGCGTGCTCGATTACGTGACGTCGACGCTGACGCGTCTCGAGGGCAGCCTGGGCGCCGGCGATAAACGCAAGCTCGACGAGTATCTCGAAGCCGTCCGCGATATCGAACGCCGGATTCAGCGCGCCGAAGAGCAGAACGTCCTGATGCAGTTGCCGCACATGGATCGGCCGAGCGCGATCCCGGACGATTACCTTCAGTACTGCCAGCTGATGATGGACCTGCAGGTCATCGCGTGGCAGACCGACATGACGCGCGTCACGTCGTTCACCATGGGCCGCGACGGCAGCAACCGAGCCTATCGCGAGATCGGTATTTCCGACGGCCACCACTCGATCTCGCATCATCAGCAGGACCCCGAGCGCGTCGAGAGGCTGATCAAGATCGACGAGCTGCACACCTCGCTCTTCGGGTACTTGATGAAGAAGCTGTCGGAGACGTCCGATGGCGACGGTACGCTCGTCGACCACTCCCTCGTGGTGTTCGGCAGCAGCCTGAGCGAGTCGAATATCCACACGCACGACGATCTGCCGATCGTGCTGGGCGGCAACGCGAACGGCCAGGTGAAGGGCAATCGCCACATCGTCTACCCGAAGGAGACCCCGCTGAACAACCTGTTCCTCAACATGTTCGATCTCGCGGGCGTGCCGCACGTGGCCGGCTTCGGCGACAGCACGGGCCGGCTGACGGATCTCTAAATGGTTCGTGGGTTCGTAGGTTCGTGGGTTCGTCGGGTTCGTGAGGTTCGCGGGTTCGGTGTTGCCTCGCGCCGATGGCGCAGGCCTCTGGAACGACGGTGGCACAGGGCTTCAGCCCTGTCCTCTCTTGCCGTGGTGCTCGTGCTCTCGGCATCGCTCTTCGCCCAGCAGAAAGATCTCCGTCTGCTCGACGCAGTGAAACGGCGCGACGCGAAAGCGTTCCAGTCGTTGCTGCGCGCCAAGGCCGATGTCAACGCGGCACAGCCCGACGGCGCGACCGCGCTCGCCTGGGCGATCCACCTGGGCGAGCGGTCGATGGCGGAAGCGCTGCTCAATGCCGGCGCCAGGTCGAATACCGTTGACGAATACGGCGAGACGCCGCTGACGCTCGCCGCCGCGAACGGCGACGCGGCGCTCGTCGAGCGGCTGATCGCCGCCGGCGCCAAAGCGAACACTACGCGCTGGAACGGCGAGACCACCCTGATGATTGCCGCCGGTGCGGGCAGCGTCGATGCCGTGCGCCAACTCGCGCTGCATGGCGCCGACGTGAACGCCGCCGACCCTCGCCGCGGCCAGACCGCGCTCATGTGGGCCGCCGCGGAAAAGCACGCCGACGTGGTCGAGGTGCTCGTGGAGATCGGCGCCAACCCAAAGGCCGTCTCGAAGAACGGGTTCACGCCGCTGGTCTTCGCGACGACGAAGAACGACGTCGAAACGATTGCGGTCCTGCTGAAAGCCGGCGCCGACCCCAACTACACGCTGCCGTCGGGAAGCAACCCGCTGATGGTGGCGATGGCGTACCGTCACACAGCCGCGGCGATTGCGCTTCTCGACGCCGGCGCCGACGTCAACAGCCGCGATCGCTCGGGCAACACGCCACTTCATCTGGCCGCTCAGGTCGGAGATCTGGCGCTCGTCAAGAAGCTGCTCGAGAAAAACGCCGATCCGAACGTCCGCACGCCGCAGTCGCAGCTGCCCGCAGGCGGGGGCGGTGGGGGCGGCGGCTTCCGAACCGCCGCCGGCGAGCAGACGCCGTTGATGATGGCCGCGCGCGGCGACTACGAAGAGATCATGCGCGCGCTCGTGGCTGGCGGCGCCGATCCGAAGCTAAGGGCGCAGGACGGGTCGAGTGTCTTGATGGCCGCTGCCGGAGGTGCACGGCTGAAGACCTTCACATACGCCTACGAGCTCGATCCGGATGTGGCTGTGGTCACGACGCCCACGCAGAACTCGATCATGCACGTCGCGGTGGGCATGAACGGGCGAACGCAGCCCGAAGTCGTCGAAGTGATGCAGTTCCTGGCCGATCGTGGCGCGAAGCTCGACGAGATGAACGCGGCGGGGCGGACGCCCATCGCGTTGGCCGACGGTCTGCCGGTAGACCTGGCCGTCGATCTGCTGACCAAGCTCATCACCGAAAGCGGCACGACGCCCAAGATTCCCTCGAAACGCTGAATGCGCCCCGCAACGTTCGTGCTTTCGTGCCTGGCCATCACAGTCGTTCTCGCGACAGGCATCGTCGACTGGACCGTCCGCGCACAGGAGCAGGTTAAGACTGTTGCGGACGGCGTGTACACCGAGGAACAGGCCGATCGCGGCGCGGCCGCCTACGACAACGCCTGCAGCGGCTGTCATCGTCCGGATCTCGGCGGTGCAAACGGTCCTGCGCTGCGAGGCGATCGGTTCGCCAGAATCTTCGCCGGCAAGGATTTGAAAACGTTCTACACCAAGATTGCGACCACCATGCCGCGCGGCGCGCCGGCGAGCATGGGCGACACGGTCTATCTCGACATCGTCGCGCACGTGCTCAGGGAAAACGGGTTTCCGGCAGGGACACAGGATCTGACGGCCGAGGGGCTCTCGAGCATCAACGTGTTGCCGGGCCGGCCGAAGCCCCCACCGCCCGTGGGCGATTTCTCGTACGTCGAGGTCGTGGGGTGTCTCGTGCCGGGGCCCGAGAATACGTGGCTGCTGTCGAGGGCGAGTGAACCTGTGGGTCTGCGGCCGACAGGATCGCCCGCGCCGGAGAAGAGCGCCGCTGCCGCGACCCCACTCGGCACTCAGGAATTCCGCCTGCTCGATGCGATGGCGTACGACCCGCAATCGCACAAGGGCGAAAAAATGTACGTCAGGGGTCTCCTGATCAGATTGCCTGATGAACAGCGGATGACAATCAGCTCGATCGACTCGATCGCGCCAAGTTGCCAATGATGCAGTTCAGGGCGTTCGTCATTGCGGCACTTGTCCTTGCGGTGACCATGGGCGCGGCCGCGCAGTCGACGGAACCGACCGCGAAGACCGTGTGGGACGGCGTGTATTCCGAGGATCAGGCGGCGCGGGGTCAGCATCAGTACACCACGCACTGCGCGAACTGTCACAGAGAAGACCTGAGCGGTTACGGCGGGCTGCTCCGAGGAAGCCGCTTCATGGAAAAGTTCCGCGAGGCGAGCCTGCATCTGCTCTTCGACAAAACCAGGACGACGATGCCGCGCGGCGCGGCAGGGAGCCTCAGCGACGAGGCCTACGTCGACATCGTGAGCTATCTGTTGAAGATGAACGAATTCCCCGCCGGGTCCGAAGAGCTTCAGACCGCGCAGCTCGCGAACGTTCAGGTCGTGTCGAAAACAGGACCCGAGCCGGTGCCGAACTTTTCGCTCATTCGCGTCGTGGGTTGTCTGACGCAATCGGACCGGGCATGGCTGCTGACGAATACAACCGAGCCGGCCCGCTCGGGAAACCCGCAGCCGAGTGCCGAGGAACGGAGCGCCGCCGCGAACATGCCGCTGGGCTCGGAGACATTCGACCTGATGGTCTCGGCGGCCTACTCGCCCGAGCGCGCGATAGGCCAGAAGGTGGAAGTCCGCGGGTTTCTGATTCGGCGCCCGACACTGAGCCGGATTAACATCACGTCGCTCGAAACGCTGCAACCCACTTGCGGCGGCTGATCCTCCTTCTCATCGTCTTCCTCGTCACCGGGCCACTGGCGGCCCAGCCGGCTCGACGGCTGCTGTTCGTCGTCGTACCCGGTTCGACCAGCCAGGTGGAGTACCAGGGCGTCGGCATCCTCGTGTTCGATATCGATGCCGGCCACAAGTTCCTCAAGCGCATTCCCACGTGGCCCGTGCCGGCGGGGCAGCAGCCCGAAAACGTGCGTGGCGTGGCGGCCAACGCGCGAACCGGGCGTTTGTATGTCGGCACGGTGAAGCGCCTTGCGGCATTCGATCTGGCCAACGGGAAGATCGTCTGGGAGAAAACCTACGACGGCCGCTGCTGCGATCGCATTGCGCTGTCTCCCGACGGCGCGACGATCTACGCACCCTCGTTCGGAACCCCGAAGTGGTACGTCATCGATGCCGAACGGGGCGATCTGGTCACGACGATCGGCGTACCCGGGTATCCGCGACAGACCCTCTTCTCACGTGACGGTGCGCACGCATTCCTTGCAGCATGGGAGTCATCCGTCCTGACCGTCGTCGAGACGAAGACGCACAGGCCGGTCAGGGAGATCGGGCCGTTCTCGAGCTTCGTATGTCCGTTCACGATCGACGGCAAGGCCTCGCGGGCGTTTGCGAACGTCGACGGCCTGGTCGGATTCGAGGTGGCAGACCTGGTGACCGGACTGATTCTCGATCGCGTGGTCATCGAGGGCTACCAGATGGAGGCGGCCGGAAAGTTCGAATGCCCCAGCCACGGCATCGCCCTTACGCCGGATGAACGCGAACTGTGGGTGGCCGACGGCGTCGACAACCGCATTCACGTGTTCGATGCGACGACCTATCCACCCGTTCCCGCCACCACGATCGAGGTTCGCGCGCAACCTCGCTGGCTTGCGTTCGGGATCGATGGCCGGTTCGCTTACCCTTCCACGGGCGACGTCATCGACACCCGATCGAAGAAGGTCGTAGCCACGCTCGAAGACGAGCGCGGGGCGTTCGTGCACAGCGAGACGATGATCGAGATGGCGGTTACGGCAGGACGCTTCGATTGAGTAAATCCATCCGAGCGAACTCGCGCGCTTCGGCAAACGCGATGTTCTGCAGCGCGCGCTCGGCCATGCGATCGTTGGCTTCGACGGTGTTGCTGCCGACGTGCGGCGTGAGGATGACATTCGGCAACGAACGCAGGTCGCCGCTGCCTGCCGCCGGAACGTAGGGCTCGCGTTCGAACACGTCGAGCGCGGCGCCGGCCAGGCGGCCGGTTGCCAGCGCGTCGAAGAGCGCGGGTTCGTCGACAACCGCTCCGCGGGCGGTGTTGATGAGCCAGGCCCGTTTGTCGAGCGACGCCAGACGCTCGCGATTGATGAACCCCGCGTTGTGTGCGTTGGCCGGAATATGGATGCTGACGAAGTCTGCGCCGCGAACAGCGGCTGAAAAGTCGTTTGTCACGGCGTGAAAGTGCTCGAGCGTGGCCGGCGGCGCCGAGCGAGGGCTGGTGCAGCCGACGACCTGCATGCCGTAGCCGAGCGTGGCAATGCGCGCGGCCGCGCGTCCGATCTCGCCACACCCTACGATCGCCAGCCGCTTTCCCCGCAGTTCTATCCCCGTGGCCGGATTCCAGACGCTGGTCACCATGGCTGCCGCCGCCGGTACGAGCACTTTGGCCGCGGCCGCGACGAGCAGCATGGTGTGTTCGGCCACCGACTGGTCCAGCACGCCCGGAGTGTTGGTGCACAGCAGGCCGGCCTCGGTCGCCCGCTTCAGATCGAGGCCGTCGTAGCCGACGCCGAATCGTGCGATGACGCCACCACGGGGTAGTGCCTCGTAAAGGGGTCCCGCGAACCTGCGGCCGCCCACGATGACGTATCGGGCCTGAAACGTCCTCACGGCTGCCGCGAGATCTTCTTCGTTTCCGGGCGTGCGCAGGCATTCGAACCCCCGGGCGGTCGTGAAACGAGGTTCCGCTTTGCCATATTCCGAGTCGGTGACGAGGATTTTCGGAGTCGTATCCGGCATGCTCGGGAGAAGTTATCATTAATCCCCTTAGTGGCCCTGCCCATCGCCTCCACCGCGGCGGATTCGGTTGATACCCGCGTCCGGCGGAAAGTGCTCGCCATGACGGTGACGCTGGCGGCTATTACCTATCTCGATCGGGTCGCCATCGGCGTAGCGCGGCCGCACATCGCGCGCGATCTCCAGCTCGATTCCACGCAGATGGGCTATGTCTTCAGCGCGTTCTATCTGTCCTACGCGCTCTTCGAGATCCCGACGGGCTGGTGGGGCGACCGGGTGGGCACGCGGCGCGTGCTGACGCGCATCGTGTGCTGGTGGTCGTCGTTTACCGTCCTCACGGGCTTCGCGTTCAGCTATCCGTCGCTCTTGGCCGTGCGTTTTCTCTTCGGTGCGGGAGAAGCCGGTGCGTGGCCGAACGTCGCGCGCACGTTCTCGCGCTGGTTTCCGCGGCGCGAGCGCGGCACCGTGCAAGGCATTTTCTTCATGGGCGCGCACCTCATGGGCGGACTCACCCCGCTCCTGGCGACCGCGCTGCTCGGGATCATGGACTGGCGGACGATGTTCCTCCTGTTCGGATCGATAGGTTTTATCTGGGCGTTGGCGTGGTTCCGCTGGTTTCGCGACGGGCCGTCCGAGCATCCCGATGTCAGCGCGGCGGAGCGCGCCTACATCGAAGATGGCGCAGCGGCCGACAGCGGTCACTTGCAGGAGGCCACCCAGTGGAAGCGGTTGCTGGCCAATCGCACGGTCGTCTGTCTCTGCCTGATGTACTTCACGCAGACGTTCGGCAATGCGTTCTACGTCACCTGGCTGCCGACCTACCTCGCTTCGAGAGGCCTGACGGGGGTCACGGGCAGCATCCTCGCGGGCTGTCCGCTGATGTTCAGTGTCGCCGCCGATTTTTTTGGCGGCGTTACCACCGATCGTGCGGTGAAACGGCTCGGTCTCCGGCTCGGCCGCATCATCGCCGGCGGAGGTGCGCTGGCCGCGGCGGGCCTTTTCACGATTTCGGGTACGTTCACCTCATCGCCGGTTGCGTCGGCGTTGCTGATTGCGCTTGGAGGCGCCTCGTCGAATTTTCTGCTCGGTTCGGCCTGGGCCACGTGTCTCGACATCGGGGGCCGGCGGGCGGGTTCGGTGAGCGCGGCCATGAACACGTCGGGCCAGGTTGGCGCGATTTTCAGTCCCATTCTCGTGGCGTTCGTGGTTCAACGATTCTCGAATTGGAGTGCGCCGCTGTATCTGACGGGAGGCCTCTTCCTGCTGGGTGCGACGTGCTGGCTGTGGGTCGATCCTACGAAACCGGTTTCCGACTGATGGAGCAACGATGAAAAACAATTTGAAAAACAGGCGGGAATTCCTGCAATCGGCGCTTGCCGTCGCCGCGGCCTCGCGGCTTTCTGCCCAGACTCCCGCAGCAAACGAGTGGGGCGGGCCCGTGCTGGATATCCACTTGCATCTCAGACAGACCTCGGATGGGAACGCGATACACCTCGATGGGTCTGGCGTCGCCAAGGCCGTGCTTCTGACGAACGTGAACGCCGAGGATCGCGCGAAAGCGGTGGTGTCTGCCTATCCCGGCAGGTTCGTGCGATTCGCGAGCATCGATGTCACTCAACCCAACGCCGTTGACCAATTGCGAAAGGCCGTGCAGAACGGCGCGATCGGCTTCGGAGAAATCAAGTCGCAGGTCGAGGCCGCGGGGCCCGAGATGCAGCGCCTCTATGCGCTTGCTGCCGAGCTGAACGTTCCCATCACGATTCACTTCCAGGAAGTCACCCAGCCTGGAAGCCAGGGCGTGTTCAACACCGGGCTGAAAAAATTCGACGCCATGCTCAAGGCGTTTCCCAAGACGACATTCATCGGTCATGCCGATGCGTTCTGGGCGAACGTCAGCGCCGATTATGCCGAGGACACGTCCTATCCGAAGGGGCCGATCAAACCGGGCGGTGTGACCGATAAGTTTCTCGGCGATTACGCAAACCTGTATGCCGACATGTCGGCGAACTCGGCCAACAACTTCCTCACTCGCGATCCCGAGTTTGCCGCCAAGTTTCTCGAACGGCATCAGAACAAGCTGATGTTCGGCAGCGACTGCCCGTGTCCCGACGGCCGTGGCGGAACCACGGGCCGGTGCGTGGCGCGCGCCACGCTGACCGCGCTGAAGAAACTGGCGTCACCGGATGTGTTCAGGAAGATCGCGTGGGAAAACAGCACGCGCCTGCTGAAGGTTCCAGCGTAGAGCGGACACTACGTACGGTTGATATGAGCGAGGACAAGAGATGAAGCGCATGGTCCAGGGCCTCGGCGGCGTTGTGGTAGTGCTGTTCGCGTCCACGGCGTCGGCCCAGGCTCCTGCTTCGGCGGCCGCCACCTATCAGAGCCGCTGCGGCACTTGTCATGGAGCCGCCAT
>Ga0310892_10000399_pt1 | contig 12360 bp, 9 predicted proteins | sample C0D1metaG_FD_203747 | JGI IMG/M metagenome (GOLD analysis project Ga0310892, IMG submission 203747) | Lab incubated soil microbial communities from West Virginia University Organic Research Farm, Morgantown, WV, United States - C8D2 | ecosystem: Environmental > Terrestrial > Soil > Agricultural...
CGCCGCTTCCCAACGATGCGTTGGCGCACCTCAGCCGCGAGCGGCTCGACGCGCTCGTGGCTGAATACCACCGCCAACGCGGCTGGTAACTCACCCATTGGTGCCTGTCCCCCATTTTCTCCCTGCTACAGGGATGTTTAGGGACGGGGCAACCCGCACGAATTGATACCAGTACTCATTTCTTGCCAGTTGCCCTGTCCCCAATCATCCCAGTAGCAGGGAGAAAATGGGGGCCAGGCACCTCTCAAAAACCCGCGTCGACGAGCGCGGCGCGGTAATCTTCCGGCGTGTTCAGGTTGCGCAGCGTCTTCAGTTCCGGATCCACCACCAACATCTCCTCCGGCTTCACGCGGCGCGTGCGCACGGCGTCGAAGAGGAACACAGGCCGCAATCGATCACCGGCGAGGAGCGACTCGACGTGCGAGAGCGTGTCGCGCCGGTAGATCGCCGAGAGCGGATGCGGAAAGCCGTCAACTTCCATGACGGCAATATCGTGATCGCCCATCAGGACAATCATTCGCTCGACAAACGCCGGCACCAGCAAGGGGACGTCGCAGCTCGTGATGTAGGCCGCCTCGATCGATTCCGGCAGGGCGCTCAAGCCGGCGCGGATCCCTTCAAGCGGTCCCTTCGCCTCGCGCTCGTCGCGAGTAATGATGACCGCCTCTGGCAGCTGCGGGAGCAACTGCTCGCGGGCGGCAACCGCGACGATGGGGGAGACCACCTCGCCGAGAAGGCGGACCACGCGTTGCAGCATGGTCTCGGCGCCGAAGGGCAGCGTCGCTTTGGGCACGCCCATCCGCGTCGATTTACCGCCGCATAAGACGATGCCGCCGACGGTCACAAAACCAGTCTACGATGCCGCGCGAGAACTCGAAGTGCTTTCGTCGAGCTTCACGCAGTTGCGTCCAGCCTCTTTCGCGCGGTACAACGTCGCATCGGCGGCGTCCAAGACCAACTCGGGCGTGGAGTGTCGCGTCGATCGCTCGGCGATGCCGATGCTGATGGTGATGTTGACCCTCGGGGCACTCGTCTCCTCCGTCTCCTTCGCTCGTCGCGGCTTGCGTGGTGGCCGATTGGGACTGCGCACAACAAACTCCTTGTCGGCTATGGAACGGCGCAGCGACTCCGCGAACGGCTCCGCCTCCGTCGCTGTGCGGCCTCGAAACACGACGAGGAATTCCTCGCCGCCGTAGCGAAACGCGCGCCCGCCGCCGCCCACTTGTGACAACTTCGCCGCGACCATCTTCAGCACCTGGTCTCCGACGTCGTGGCCGTAGACGTCATTGAACCTCTTGAAATGGTCTACGTCGCACATCGCGATCGAGTAATTGCCGCCCAACTGCTCCATCACATTGTTGAACGCCCTGCGGCCGGGAAGACCGGTGAGCTCGTCACGGAATGCGATGTCATACCCATGTTCCAGCACGGCGAAGACCAGGATGAGGCCTGTTGTGCCCGAGTAGAAGAAGAGCGCGTCCGAAGCCGCGCTGTCAGGCGCCGCCCCCAGCTGGTTCAGGCCCAGAAACATCGCCACGAGGGCCCACAGCATTCCTTGCTCGACTTTCGTGCGCCTCTTGAAGACCAGTGTGAGGAGCGTGAGCGCTCCGATTGCGAAGGAGAGTTGCGCGATCCAGGGCAGCCCCGCTTCGACGCCAAGTCCCCCGCTCGAGGGGAGGATCGCTCCCCAGTTGGGGCCTTTGTTCTGAGCGATCCAAATCAGGCCGAGCGGTTGGGCCAGGACGATCCCTAGCTTGAGAAGACCTTGGAACGTCATCAACCCGCGCTCCTTCGAGACCGCGAGGAGGCTGAAGTTCAGGGGAAGGAGGATCACCAGGGCGAGCCTCATCATGTTGGAATCGGTGACCCACGGCCCAAGCGCGAGAACCGTCAGGACGACGACCGAGGCGCTGCAGAGCAATCGGGCCTGGTCGTAGTACATGCTCAGAAGCACAGCGACCACGAGCGCGTCGAAGCAGAAATAGGCAGCGTACGGCGCCGCGGCGCTGAGCACCACTTCTTCCCGCTGAATAGCCCAGGTCGCGAGCACCAGCGCGCCGCCTGGCGCCAGCAGACTGGCGAGAAACCGAAGTGTCGTGAGCGGGCGTTCCATGTTCATGTGGGCGCGTCGACGCCCCGCGGCTAGATCGACCGCCGGCGAAAGAGCAGCACGAGGGCGACTGCCCATCCGGCTACGGCAAACCACAGCGCCGGCTGTTTGACTAAAGCAGGAGGCGCCGCGGGCGGCGCCGGCGCTGGCGGCGCCGCCTCGACGCGCTCCATTTTTGTGTCAGGCGTGGACGCCTTGCCGGCGGCTGCTTCCGCCCCCCTCAGTTTCGCCAGCTCGTTGCGAGCCTCTTTCAATTCGTTCTCCAACTGGCGCATCAAGAGGCCGCCGACCGCACCCATCGCGAGGGCACGAGCATTCTCAGCGCTCTGTGCCGACGTGCGGGCAAATTGGACGACCGCTTGATCCTTCGGGTCTCTCTTGTAGGCGGCTTCGGACCGATCCAGGAAGGTCCTGGCCTGCTTGAGCGCTTCGTGGGTGTAGCCCTCTTCTTTCACGTTGGCGTTTCTCTCGCCGCTCGCCAGTACGCCCGACTTGGATGCCAGCTCCACTGCCTTACGCGCCTGAAGTAGCTGATTGGGAATGCCGGCGACCGCGCCGCCAGGTGCCGTCTCGTACGACGCGTAATGTGTGAAGAAAAAGAGATCGCCCCTGATCGGGAGTGCCGCGTTCTCGCTTTTGGAAACTTGCTTCACGCTATAGAGGACGACCTGCGCGCTCGGATCGACGACGGCGTAGTTCGGCTCGGCGGTGACCATCAACCAGAAAGTTTGGTACGGAGTGGTCAGGTTGACGGGTATCGGCCGTTCGTCTTCGAAGGTGATCTCCCCAAGGTTGGACGCCTTGCCGTCGACCGAAACGGCCCAGAACACATACGTCAGGAAGTCCTTCCCCAACTTGTACGCGGGCTCCAGGCCTGAGATCCCCCCGCGGTTGATGTCCAGCTCGACAAAGCCCGGACGGCTACCGATTTTGACCGCGATCTGGGCCTTTGGAGCCAGCCGCGTGCCCCGCATGTGGACGAGCGTCGAGTCCGCCAGGTGCCGGTAACTGAGGATCTGACCCCCGGGATCCTTGACGTCGATCACCTTCAGCGGGACCGTTTTCTGCGCGACTGTCTGCCCGTCCGCAGGGGAGACCATCACGGACGCTAAGATCAACAGTATCAGCGGGTTGAGCCGGGACCACACCGGGAAGCCGAACCCGGAACTCCCTTTCTTCGCGAGCATTTCTCCACTTATCGGCAGGTCGGGCCGCTGCCCAGAGCCCGATTCTTATCTGCAACCTTTCCGCGCGCCCGTCCGTCTACTGCTATCAAGTTGATACTAGTATCAATCTGATAGTAAGCTGGCCGCATGACCCAGGACCGCGCCCGTTTGGACCGATTTCTGCCGCTCAAGCCGTTCGTGCTGGACGTGTTGCTCGAGTTGGCCGACGGCAAGAAGCATGGCTGGGCGCTGATCCGCGATCTGCAGCAGCGGGACGGCGGCGATCGCATCCTGCCCACGAACTTCTATCGCACGCTGCGCGCGCTTCGCGATGACGGACTGATCGAAGAAGCAAAGGGCGATGCCAACGAAGACGGCGCCGAGCGTCGTCAGTACTTCAGCCTGAGCACGCTTGGCGCGAAAGTCGCGCGAGCAGAAGTGAAGCGCCTCGAGGCGCTGGTCGTGGATCCGAGAGTGCGGAAGCTGGTGAAGGCCCGGTAATCATGAAGGCAAGCCGCTCGTTCTATCGATGGCTGCTGCGTTTGTGTCCCCCGGATCTCCGCAAGGAATTCGGCGGCGAGATGGAAGCGCTGTTTCTGCAGTCGCTGCAGCGGGCGCGTGGCGCGGCCAGGTTGCGCGTGTGGGCCCGCGCCGTGTCCGACGTCCTGCGTCATGGCATCGGCGCGCGCCGCGACACCTGGGACAAGTTTCGCAAGACCTCGGCATATGTCGAGTACGAAAGCGGAGGCTGGTGGATGGATACGCTTCGATACGATCTGCGGCACGCGATCCGCGCGATGGTGCGCCAGCCCGCGACCAGCGTGATTATCGTCCTGACGCTGGCGCTCGCGATCGGCGCGAACACCGCGGTATTCTCCGCGGTCCACACCGTCCTGATCAGGCCGCTGCCGTACGACCAGCCCGATTCGCTCGTGATGCTGTGGGAGAAGCGCGAAGCGGAAGGCAACATGCGGAACTCCGTGTCGGCCGCTGATTACCTCGATTGGGCGCGCATCGCGACGTCGTTCTCGTCGATGGCCGCGTTCAGCGAAGTGACTGCGGACCTCACGGGCGAGGGCGAGCCCGAGAAGCTGCCCATTTCAACGGTGTCGGCGCCGTACTTCGACGTGTTTGGCGTGCGGCCCCAGTTGGGACGGACCTTCGAGACCGGTGAAGAGGTCTTCGGCCAGCATCGCGTCGTGATTCTCACGCATGGCCTCTGGCAGGAGCGTTTTGGCGGCGACCCCGCCGCGCTCGACCGCTCGATCATGCTCAACGGCGTTCCGCACCGGATCGTCGGCGTGCTGCCGGCCAACATGACGTTCCCGTACAGCGAGGCCCGGATGTTCACGCCGCTCGTTCTCGAGGCGCCAGGCGAGCCGGCGTCCCGGACGTCGCACAACTTCGGCGTGTTCGCGCGATTGAAGCCCGGCGTGTCGTTCGAGCAGGCGCGATCCGAGATGGACCGGATCGGCAAGGACCTGGAGAAGACCTATCCGCAACTGAGCCGCGGTCATGGAGCCAATATCACATCGCTGTCCGAAGAAGTCACCGGCCCGGTCGAGCGCACGCTCGTCGTGCTGATGGCCGCAGTGGCCTTCATCCTGTTGATTGCCTGCATCAATGTCACCAACCTGCTCCTGGCGAAGGCGGCCGGACGCCGCCGTGAAATGGCGCTTCGCGCGGCGATCGGCGCTGCGCGAGCCAGGTTGATGCGGCAGGTGCTCGTCGAGTGCGGGGTGCTGGCAGTTGCCGGCGGCGCGTTGGGACTGTTGTTCGCGGTGTGGACGGTGCGATTGCTGGCGTCGCAATTGCCGGCCGTGGCTCGTCCTGATCAGACGGTGATCTTCAGCGTGCCGATCCTGATCTTCACCGTGGTCGTGTGCGTGGCGGCGGGGCTGTTGGCAGGTGTGCTGCCGGCGTGGCACCTGGTGCGCGAGGATCCGGCGGAGCCATTGAAAGAGGGCGGACGAAGCCCGGTCAGCATGAAGCGGGCACTGCGCTTTGGGCTCATCGTCACCGAGGTGGCGCTCACGTCACTCCTGCTGGTTGGCGCCGGCCTGACGTTGCGGAGTTTCCAGACGGTGTTATCGCAGCCTGCCGGGCTCGAGACCGATCACCGGTTGACGTTCCGGCTCGGGCTGCCCGGGGCGCGATACAGAGATCGGCCCGCATCATTGCGCTTCTTCGGCGAGCTCGAATCGCGGCTCGCCGCAGAGCCCTTGATCACCGCGGCCGGTGGGTCCATGCTGCCGCCGCTGACCGGAATGGATGGACGGCGCGGCGTCATCATCGAGAATCGTGACGCGCAGCCGGAGGATGGTCCCACGCGCGCGCATCCACGCCCGGTCACGAGCAACTACCTCCAGGCGGCGGGCGCCACGATTCGCGAAGGCCGCGGCTTTCTGCCGAGCGATACCGAGACATCGCTCCAGGTGGCGATCGTCAACGAAACGATGGCCAGGCGATACTGGCCGGGCGCGTCACCGATCGGCAAGCGCGTGCGGTTCACCGATCAGGACATCTGGCGCGAAGTCGTCGGCGTCGTTGGCGACATCAAGCACTGGGGTCTTGACGCGCCGGTGAATCCGGAGCTCTATATGCCGACGACACAGTTCTCGGCGTTCGCGCTCACCTGGGTGCTCCGGACCAATGGTGATCCACTCGCGCTGGTGCCCATCGTGCAGCGGCACGTGAGTGAGATCGATCGCGACCTGCCCCTGTTCCAGGTGCGGACGATGGAGGAGGTCGCGGCGCGATCGGTCGAGCGCCGGCGCTGGACGATGATGCTGCTGGCGGTGTTTGCCGTGCTGGCGCTGGTGATGGCCGCTGCGGGTATCTATGGGGTGATGGCGCACCTGGTGTCGCTGCGCACGCCCGAAATCGGCGTGCGATTGACGCTCGGCGCCAGGCCTTCGAGCGTCATGCGCCAGGTTCTCGGAGAAGGCGCGATGCAGGCCGGCATCGGATTGCTCGTCGGCCTTGGCGGATCGCTCGCGATGATGCGAGGCATGCGAACGATCCTGTTTGGGATTGAGCCGACCGATCCGCTGACGCTCGTCAGCGTCGGCGTGTCGTTGATGGTGGTGGCATTGCTCGCAGTGACGGTTCCGGCACTGCGAGCAATGCGCATCGATCCCGTAGTGGCGCTACGCGCCCAGTAGCACGCTACTTGACGGCGAAGCAGTAGAAGAGTCCCGCGCCGCCAGTTCCGATCAGGTTGTCCTGGCTGCAGCCCTTGCTTGCATGGGTTGAGTTCCAGGAGCTGTTGCCGCCGCCCTGCTTGTCGCTATGCCCGAGCTGCGCCGAACCGGCGCTGTTGCTCGTCCAGTTATTACAGGTGTGGTCGGCGGTGTCGGTGTAGGCACGGCCGTCCGCAGTCGAACCCGTGAGGATGTCGTGCTGATTCGGCTTGTCACCGACGCCGTTGACCAGTTCGCCCTTTTCGGTGAGCGCGAGCTGTTTCCCGAGCGGATTGCCGATGCGCGCCTGCTCGATGGTGTCGCCGTGCAGGATGCCGATGTCAGTCGAGATCACCTGGCCGCGGAAGTTGTGCCACGGACCTTTGCCGATGCGGTCCCGCGCGCTCACGGCGCCCGCGCCCTGCGTGCTCAGGTACGCCTTCCAATCCCCGGGGGCGTTGGCGGCTTTCGCCAGCGCCGCGCAGTGCGCGTCCGCGCCGGCAAGCCCGCCGAGATTCGCGCCGTCGCCCTTGCCCACGCTGGTTATGAAAAACGACATCGGCTGCCGCGCCGCCGGCTGACCCGCCGGCGCTGCCGGCTGTTGCGCGAACAGATATGCGGTCGGCACACCTGTCACGATCAAAACTGCAAACATCGAACGCATCGCCTTCATATCTCCTCCAGGTTGAAACACGGGCCGCTACTTGCCGGCGGCGCCACCATCGGCTGAGCGGCGATCGACGCCGCCTTCTAGCAGGTTGTCTTTCTGGTTGAAGACGATCACTTGCGCGGTGCCCTGGCTGCCGCCCTCGGTGATCGTGTGTCCCATCGCTTTCAGCGTCGCGATCGTGTCGGCGGAGAACCCGTACCGCTCGAGGCTCAGGCGATCGGGCAGCCACTGATGATGCATGCGGCCCGCATCCACCGTCTCCTGCGCATTCATGCCGTAGTCGATCACGTTCAGGATCGTCGTCAACACGGTGTTGATGATGGTGCGCCCGCCCGGCGTGCCGGTGACCATGAACAGCTGGCCGTCCTTGGCGATGATCGTCGGCGCCATGCTCGACAGCATGCGCTTGCCGGGACGCGCGAGATTGGGCGATGTGCCGATCAATCCGCGATCGTCCGTCAGCCCGGGAGCGGCGTTGAAATCGCCCATCTCGTTGTTGAGCAGGAAGCCGCCGCCCGGCACCACGATCTTCGAGCCGTAACCTGCTTCGAGCGTGTAGGTCATCGACACCGCGTTCCGCCTGGCGTCGACGATCGACAGGTGCGTAGTCTCCGGCGATTCATACGTGAACTCGAATGAGCTCGTCGACGACTTCGAGGCGCGATTGGGATTGATCGTCTTCCGCAACTGCGTCGCGTAATCCTTCGAGATCAACATCGGGATCGGAATGTCTTTCTCGAAATCCGGATCGGCCTGGTAGCGAGCGCGATCGGCGAACGCGCGCCGCATCGATTCGGTGATGACGTGAAGGTTCTTCGCGGAACCGTAGCCGTTGGCCTTGAGATCGTATCCCTCGAGGATGTTCAGCATCTCGACGACGGCGGTGCCGCCGGAGCTCGGTGGCGGCATGCCGATGATGTCGTAGCCGCGATAGGTGCCCTTGATGACGCCGCGCTTCTTGGCTTGATACGCCTTGAGGTCGGCCATGGTGATCAGGCCGCCGTTGGCTTTCATTTCCTTTTCGATCAGCGCCGCGGTTTCGCCTTCATAAAACCCCGCGGGTCCCTGATCGGCGATGCGCGTCAGCGTCTTCGCGAGATCGGGCTGCTTGAGGGTCTCGCCCTGTTCGTAGGGCTTGCCGTTCTTCGAGAACTGGGCCAGCGACGCGGGATACTTCTCGAAGTTATCGAGCACGCCCGCGAGCGATCGCGCCAGGCCGTGTGAGATTTCAAATCCATCGCGCGCCAGCGTGATGGCCGGCTGCAGCAGCTCCTTCCACGGCTTTGAACCTTGTTCCTTCCACGCGAGATGGAGCCCGGCGACCGTGCCCGGTACGCCGACTGACAGATGGCTGTTGTGGTGCTTGGTCGAGTCGTATTTGCCGTCGGTCAGCCACATCTCCGGCGACGAGCGTGACGGCCCGACCTCGCGGAAGTCGTACGACATCGGCTCGCCGGTGGCGGGCCGGAACACGATGAAGCCGCCGCCGCCGATGTTGCCGGCGGTCGGATGCGTCACGGCCAGCGCGAACGCGGTGGCCACGGCCGCGTCGATGGCGTTGCCGCCGCTTTGGATCACCTTGAATCCAATCTGCGAGGCGATGTCACTCTGGGTGATCACCATGCCGAGCCTGGCGCGCTGCGGAGTCGAACCGGCTTGCAGCGTGAGGGTGGCAACGGCGAGAACGGCGATGGTCGTGGACAGTCGGCGGCGAATCATGGAGCCTCCGAGGCAGATTCTATAAGATGTGTCCATGCGAAGAATCGTTGTTGCCGCGCTCGCGTGCCTGATCGTCGCCACCAGCGTCCCGACCCAGGCGGCGCGCCAGCCCGTGCGTGCCCGGCACGGCATGGCGGTCGCGATGGAGTCGCAGGCGGCGGACGTCGGCGTCGCGGTCCTGCAAAAGGGCGGCAATGCGGTCGATGCCGCCGTCGCCATGGGCTTCGCCATGGCGGCCACGCACCCGTTTGCGGGCAATCTTGGCGGCGGCGGCTTCATGCTGATCCGGTTTGCCGATGGCCGCTCGACGTTCGTCGATTTCCGCGAAATGGCGCCGGCCAAGGCGTCGCGCAACATGTATCTCGATGCCAAGGGCGAGCTGACGAAGGACAGCATTGAAGGCTGGCGATCGTCGGGCGTGCCGGGCACGGTGCGCGGATTCCAGATGGCCGTGGAGAAGTACGGCAAGAAATCATGGGCCGAGAGCCTGGCGCCCGCGATTCAGCTGGCCAGGGGATTCCCGGTGTCCTACGCGCTTGCCGAATCCCTCAAGGGCTCGCGCGCGCTTGGCGCGGATCCGGAATCGAAGCGTATCTTCCAGAAGGGCGGGGCGTTCTTCGAGGTCGGCGAAACGCTGGCGCAGCCGGAACTCGCCGCCACGCTGGAACGGATCGCGAAGAACGGCGCGAACGAGTTCTACGAGGGTGAGACGGCGAAGCGCTTCGCCGCGGAGATGGCGAAGCACGGCGGCATCATCACGGAAGCCGATCTCAAGAACTACAAGGCGATCGAGCGCACGCCGTTGAAAGGCAAGTACAAGAATTACACCGTGATCACCGCGCCGCCGTCGAGCTCCGGCGGCATCGCCCTCCTCGAGATGCTCGGCATCATCGAAGGCACGAAGTACGAGGACGGCGGTTTGGGATCCGCGAGCGCCATTCATTACGTGGCCGAGGCGATGCGCCGCGCCTACGCCGATCGCAATGAATACGTCGGCGATCCGGCGTTCGTGAAGGTCCCGATCGCGGGACTGCTGGACCCGGCGTATCACGCGCGGCTGCGCGCCACGATCGATCGCGAGAAGGCCACGCCGAGCAGCATGGTCAAGCCCGGGAAGCCCGCCGGCAGCGAGAGCATGGAAACCACGCACTATTCCGTCGTCGATAGCGAAGGCAACGCGGTCGCGGTGACCTACACCTTGAACGGCGGCTTCGGCAACGGCATCACCGTGCCGGGCCTCGGCTTCCTGCTGAACAACGAGATGGACGATTTCTCGTCCAAGCCTGGCACACCGAACATGTTCGGCCTGGTGCAGGGCGAGAACAACGCGATTCAACCTGGCAAGCGGCCGCTGTCGTCGATGACGCCGACCATCATCGAGAAAGACGGCACGCTGTTCATGACCGCCGGCGCGCCAGGCGGCTCACGCATTTCGACGGCGGTGCTTCAGGTGATCCTGAACGTGATCGACTTCAGCATGAACGTGCAGGACGCGATCGACGCCCCGCGCTTCCATCATCAATGGCAACCCGATCGCCTGTCGCTCGAGCGCGGCATTTCTCCCGACACCGTCGCCATCCTGAAATCGCGTGGTCACGATGTCGATTACGCTCCAGGCGTCGTGCTGGCACAGGTCGCCGCCATCGTCAGCGACGGTGGCTGGCTGCAGGGCGGTAGCGATGGCCGATCGGCGATGGGAAAGGCCGCAGGCTATTAGCTCGCTTCGAGGCACGCTCGTCGTCTTACTGCTCGTAGCGGTCGCGACGACCTGCGCCGCGCAGGACGTCGAGGTCGTGCCGTTTGGTGGCTACCGAATCGGCGGCAGCGGGGCAGCCGGCAGTGCATCACTGCCGGTGGTGTACGACTCCGGCGGAGGCGTCAGCTTCGGCGCCCTCGTCGACGTGCCGTACGGGCCGCCAAAGGACGGCCTGAAGTTCGAGGTTCTGTTTAGTCACGAGCGCTCGTGGATCGAGGTGCAGGGGCTGAGCCTGTTCGATCCGAAGACGAGAGTCGACGTTACCGTCGATCACCTGATGTTCGGCGGCGTGCAGGAGCTCGACACTGCTCCGGGCCGCGCATTCATCGGCGGGCTGTTTGGGTTGAGCCGATTCGCCAGCCCGGGCGAATACGACATTCGGGTCACCATCGGCCTCAGCGCGGGGGCCAAGTTTTTCGCGAATCGCCATGTCGGGTTGCGGCTCGACGCGCGGGGATACATGACGATCGTCAGCCTTGGCGGCACGGTGGCCTGCTCCGGCGGCTGCGTCGCCGTCTTCACTATCAATCCCGCATTCCAAGCCGACTTCACCGCCGGCCTCATCATCGCGTTTTAAGGTGCCTATGGTGCCTATGGTGCCTATGGTGCACCCCAGGCACTCTAGGCACCCTAGGCACCCTAGGCACCTTAGGCACCTTAGGCACCCTAGGCACCCTGATTAGTCCTGCTTGATCGCGACGACCGGATCGACGCGAGCGGCGCGGCGCGCGGGTAAGTAACACGCGATGGTCGTCACCGCGACGATCAGGATCGGCAGCGTCGTGAACGTCAGCGGATCGTGCGTCGTGACCCCGAACACCATGCTGCTCATCACGCGCGAGAGCAGGAATGCAGCCGGTAAGCCGATCGCGATGCCGGCGATCGCGTGCTGCACACCCTGCGTGACAACGGTCGTCGCCATCGACGACGGCAGGGCCCCGAGCGCGAGGCGGATGCCGATCTCACGTTCGCGCTGGCGAACGCGGTAGGCGACGACGCCGTAGACCCCGATCAGCCCGAGCCCCAATCCAGTTGCCGCGAAAATCGTGAGCAGGAAACTCAGGAGGCGCGGCCTGCCCAGGGTGTCCGCGATCATCGTGGTGTACGGCTGCATCTCGGCGACCGGAACCACCGGATCGATCTCGAATGCCGCTTGCCGAACCGCTGCGGCGATCTGCTCCGGTGGTCCCGACGTGCGCGCGACCATCGCCATCGGGAACATGAAGGTCTGCGTCAACGGCCGGAACAACTCGAGCATCGGCTCGCGCTCCAAGCCGCGATGACGGATGTCGCCGATCACGCCGACGATCTGCACGGGCTCGTCCTGGCCGGTGCGCCCGCTCATGATGATCATCGTCTGGCCGACCGCGGCTGATGGCGACTCGTAGTACTGGCGCGCCATCGTTTCGTTGATCAGGGCAACCGGTGTCGACGACGTGACATCACTGTTTGCGAACGCACGGCCGTACTTCAGCGGGATTCGCAGCGTCTGCAGGTAGTTGCTGTGGATGAATCGCCAGCCAACGCTTGGCGCCACCTCGCCCGGCGCGAGCGGGCGATCGGATCGGCGCGCGTTCGTCGTCCACGAGTAGCCGCTCATCGGCAGATGTGCGGTGAGCCCGACATCGATTACGCCGGGCATCGCCGCGACGCGTTCGCGCATCCGTTCGAGATAGGGAAGGCCATCCGTGAGCGCGCGGTACTTCGAAGTGGTCTGGAGCCGGAACGTCAGCACGTTGGTCGCGGTGAATCCCGGA
>Ga0310892_10000401_pt1 | contig 12348 bp, 11 predicted proteins | sample C0D1metaG_FD_203747 | JGI IMG/M metagenome (GOLD analysis project Ga0310892, IMG submission 203747) | Lab incubated soil microbial communities from West Virginia University Organic Research Farm, Morgantown, WV, United States - C8D2 | ecosystem: Environmental > Terrestrial > Soil > Agricultural...
TGTCCGCTTTGAGGGGTAAAGCAGACATCACCATTGCGGCATGTCCGCTTTCACGGTCGCTATTGGGGGCACAGCGGACATGTCCTTTTGCACCGCATATGTCTGCTAGTGACCCAAAGCGGACATTGATGGGGCCTTCCCCAGCACAGGTTTGAGCCGCTACGATGCCTTGTCCTGAGCCTCGGGGGGAGGCAATGAGACGACGCGATTTCATCAGTTTGGTGGGTGGCGCAGCTGCGATTCCGTTCGTTGCGCATGCGCAGCAGAGCGAGCGGATGCGCACCATAGGGGTGCTGTTCCCCGCAGCTCCGGACGATCCTGTCTTTCAGGCCCGCCTCGCGGCATTTCATCAGGAGTTGGCCCTGCTGGGCTGGATCATTGGTCGCAATGTTCGCATCGACACGCGCTGGGCCACGACCAATCCTGCTGAAATTCGCAGAAACGCCACGGAATTGGTTGCGCTTGCGCCCGACGTCATTCTGTCGACCGGCGACTCCACCGTGCCACCGTTGCTGCAGGCGACCCGCACGGTGCCAATCGTGTTCCCGGTTGCCAACGATCCGCTCGGGGCTGGCTACGTCGAGAGCCTGGCGCGGCCGGGCGGCAATGTCACCGGGTTCATGCTTCACGAATACAGTATAAGCGTGAAATGGCTGGAGCTGCTTAAAGAGATCGCGCCAAGCGTGAGGCGAGTGGCGGTCCTCCGGGATTCCGCGAACCCGTCACAAACCGCCCAGTTTGGCGTCATTCAGGCCATTGGGCCGATGCTCAAGGTCGAGGTCACCCCGATCAATATGCGGGACGCTGGAGAGATCGAGCAGGCCGTCGAGACTTTTGCACGCTCCCCAGGTGGTGGTCTGATCGTTGTGAGCGGCGGTGCTTCGATACGTTATCGCGATCTCATTGTTACGTTGGCGGCCAAGCGCAAGTTGCCAGCGGTCTACTGGGAACGTTTCTTCGTCGTTGCCGGCGGCCTGATTTCCTATGGGGTGCACACGATTAATCAGTACCGGCGCGCCGCCGGCTACGTCGATCGCATCCTCAAGGGCGAAAAGCCGGCTGACCTGCCGGTGCAGGCGCCGACCAAGTACGAGACGGTCATCAACTTGAAGACGGCCAAGACGCTAGGCCTGTCGGTGCCAATGAGCCTGCAGCAACGCGCCGACGACGTGATCGAGTGATTGGTGCAATGTCCGCTATTGGCCCAAAGCAGACATGAGCCAGCGCACTGCACATGTCCGCTTTCGGGGGTGAAGCGGACATGACCGTTTGCGGATGTCTGCTTTCGCGGTCGCTGTCGGGGGCAAAGCAGACAGGAGTTGGTGCACTGCAACTGTCCGCTAATGACCCAAAGCGCGAAGCAGTAGCGCGACCGACGTTGGTCACGTCGGCCGCGTCTCGTTGGGTATGACTAGCGTTTCTCTACACAGACGGTCTTGATCTGCTTCTCGGCGTCGGATTGGGTTTTGAAGGCCGCCGGACCAACCTGGATCCAGGTCGTTTCGGTCGGGCGCGTTTCAACAACTTTGCACTTCTTCGTGGCCTTCTCCTGAACGATGTAATAGTCGGCGCTGGCCGTGGACATCAGAAGGCCCACTGCGGCAGTCGCCAACACGAGTTTCTTCAGCATGACTTTTTCCTCCTCTGTAGACCCCCGGATAAATCAATATGTCGGATTAGGTTCCGAGGCCTGCATCGTGTCAGGTTTTACATCCGTCCGTGACTGAACGTTTATTCAGTTGGACTTATGGGAGAACAACAGGCAGCGCGGTTATTTGGATGGTTCTTAGGCGGCGTATTTCTAGTCGTCCTCGCGTTGAATGCTCTTGGCCGCTGAAGTTTGAGCGGAGCCGAGAGAAGCGGCAGTCGCCGCGTAGTTGTGGCACTCTACGCGACGACCGCCGTTCGGTTCTCCCTCTGGGCGAACCACGGCCACAACGTGGGACGTTGGTCGACGTTCCGCAGTTCCGATTATTAGGCAGCGGACATAAGAAATTATTAGGCAGCGGACATAAGAAAAAGCAGCCCGACGGAACTTTCGAACTGCTTCCTCCCCAGAGTAACGAAACTAATGAACCATGTGGCCGATGACTTACCAACCGCCTCCGAGCAGAATGGCGGCGCCGCCCACCCATAGCACTGGAATTATAATCGCCGGCATATAAGCCTCCTCTGTTACGCATGAACAATTCAAATTGTTACTCACCCGTTCCGTCTGCGGCGCCGCAGCATTAGGCGAAAAATTTTCAGTGGGAATGGAACGATGGTGAGGAACGCTGAACGTGGAAACGAGTGGTGGTCATGTCCGCTATTGGCCCAAAGCAGACATCCTCGTTGCACCGCACACGTCTGCTTTTGGGTGTAAAGCAGACATCAGTACTCTTCCAGCGCCAGACAATCGGAAGCCTGCTCTGTCCAGCTGAGCTACGGGACCACTATATAATTCAACTCAAGAAGAACCTTTGAGTGCGCCCGTCGCACTTTTAGTAACTGTCTCACTGAGGTCCTTCGTCTGTTCACTGAACGCCTTCCATTGCGCCTGCATGAACTCGGTCTGAATCTGCCAGAAATCCTGGAAATCTTTAGCCTGAGATAATTTTTTCGCATATTGAGTGGCTATAGCGATATTTTGGTCGCCGTACCTTTGCATCTTCTTCGTAAGATCAGATGATGTAAACAAAGGCGAAGCCGTCATATTTATTTTGAACAAATCAAGATACTTCTCCATCGCATTGCGAGTTTGCTCAAAACTCTGCGTTATCATGTCACTCATGCTTGGAAAAGTTGGGTCGCCTTTTGCCATGGTCGCCTCCTGCGCTTAACGAAGACATATCATATCACTGAGACATCGCGGTCTGCTCTTATGCCTTGGTCATTGGGAACGGTATTACGCACAATTACACAAGTACAGATTTTGGACTCACGTGTGCGATTCCGACGTTGCAAGCAGCGTGATTTCACCAAGAAGGTAACAACCTACGATGTTCACTTCTGGCCCTTAGCCGACATCCCCGTTTGCGCCGCACACGTCCGCTTTCGGCGGTAAAGCGAACATCGAGAATCAGGGCGCTTTGACGATCTGCTTGCACGCGGGAGGCAACCCGGCCAGCGTCAAAACCGGTCTCGGCTTGCCCGGCTGCGGATGCAGTGTCGATTCCTTGAACCAGAAGTCGAGCTCGCTGCCGCAACCGTCGCTTGGGCGCGGCGGGGCCGGCGGCTTGCATTCCGCGCTATCCGCCGGACAGGCAATCTGGACATGAAAATGCTGGGCGTGACCGTACCAGGGGCGCACCTTGTAAAGCCAAGTGCGATCAGCTCCGGCTTCGCGGCACAGTGCCTTCTTGATCGCCGCATTGACCAAAATGCGGACGACTATCGGATCGTGCGCAGCCGTTCGGATCAGCGCGGTATGTCTGCGGGTCCATACATCCGGATCAACGTCGCGCAGATCGCGCGCGACCACATCGACGGCCGGGCCAAGCTCGCGCTCCTCGCGGCTCTGCACGTGGTCCGGCATCGGCGCAAACCAGATATCGACGTCGAGGCCGATTTGATGGCTGGTGTGCTCGGACAGCATCGGCCCCCCGCGCGGCTGAGACATGTCGCCAACCAAAAGGCCGTTCCAGCCAACTTTTCTTGCGTCCGCGGCAAGCCGTTCGATGAAACGAATAAGTTGCGGATGGCCCCAGTTGCGGTTGCGCGACGGCCGCATGACTTGCCAGGCCGGTCCCGTGATCGGCAGCGACACGGCGCCGGCGAGGCAGCCGTCGAAATCGCCACCGATCGAGCGCGGTGTTCCGGGATACGGCGTTGATTTGCGCGCGAACAGCTCTTTGGCTGGCGTCGACGGCGCGTCCGGATTTTTCAGCGGCGGCAGGGGCTTGGGATTGAGCGAACCGGGAAGCATCGGGTCAATCACTCGCTTGTCCTGCGCGACAACGGCCGAACTCGCGGCGGCAAGGAAAAGGACGGCGAGCAGGTAAACGACAGCACGCATCAGCAACTATATTCCGTTTCCGACGAAGTGATCGAATAAGGGCCCATGTCCGCTTCTGGCCCATTGCGGACATGGGCTCTTGCACTGCACATGTCCGCTTCTCTAATCGGCCGGTTTGGGTCAAGCGCTTTCGGACTGTCCACCACTTCAGTGTCGATGTCGCTCACGGGCTCGCGCTTCTCTTCGGAATCGGCACCAGGGCCCTTCCATCATGGGGTTCGAGAACGAGGCGGAACAATCTTTTAGTCGGCCTTGCCGTCAACTGACGACAGGTCCAAGCGGACATGCGATCTCGCCTCATTCATCGTCCCGCGAGGGACATCATGCCACCGCACGGTGGAGCTCGCGTTTTCTCCTGTCAGGTTAGATCCAGAGCGGTTCTCATGCCACGGCGGCCTCCCGGGTCCAGCAGAACTCGGTGCCGTCAACCCAGATGCGATGCATGATCACGGCCAGCCGGCGCGCCAGTGCCACGATCGCCTTTTTCAGGCCGCGGCGTCTGGCGATCTGCATCGCCCAGGCCTTGAGCCAGGACCATCGTGTTGAGCGCATCAGCAGGATCTGGGCCGCTTCGTAGAGCATGACCCGCATCATCTCGTCGCCGCATTTTGATATGGCGCCGGTGTAGTCGCTCTCGCCTGATTGATACTTGCAAGGTGTCAGGCCTAAGACCGCGCCGACCGCTCTCGAGTTGCGGAAGCGTGCCGGCACGTCGATAGTGGTGCGATAGGTCAGTGCGACAACCGGGCCGACGCCGGGGATTGTCATCAGACGCCGGCACACCTCATCGTCCTTGACGATTACCAGCAAGCGGCGATGCAGCACGGCGATCTGCTCACGCAGCACTCTGCGCACGATCAGTAGCGGTTCGACCAGTGCGGCTATATCGGGAAGGTTCTCGACCAGCTCCTTGATGCGCGTCTCGAACCTGGCTGCCCCGACCAGGCCCACCTTGAGCCCGAAGTTGCGCAAGGTGCCGCGCAGGTCATTATCGACCGCGATCGCCTTCGACTGCAGCAGCTTGCGATGCGTCAGCAGCATCCGCAGCTTCTGGTTGCGTAACGTCTTCACATGCACCGGACGATAAAGCCCCGCCCGCATCATCTGCGCGATGCCGCGGGCATCGTTGCGGTCGGTCTTGTTGATCTGTGCCTTCAGAACGGCCCGCATGTGCCTGGTCTCGACACAAACGACCGGCAGGTTTGCTTCGCCGAGCGCGCTGTAAAGCCATTGCGACAGCGGCCCGGCTTCCAGTCCAATGCGTTTGAAGTGATAGACGTCGCCCTTGAGTACCGCCAATAAAGCCTCAGGTTCGCTCGCTACCTTGGCTTCGCGAATAATCCTGCCCGTACCATCCACAATGCAGACGCTCGTCTCATTGACTGACACGTCCAGTCCGGCAAAATGCTCCATGCTGCGCTTCTCCTCTGATGCTTGAAGCCCGTAACCACGGTGACTTCGTTTCACCATCAGCCTGAAGCGCAGCACCCAAAATCTTCAGTCATCCACAATAGCGCCGGCCGATTACCCCATCTTTTAGGGGTAGAGCGGACATAGCCTTTCGCGGAGGTCTGCTTTTGCGGTCGCTGTCGGGTGTAAAGCGGACGTGGCGTTTTGCGGCGCACATGTCTGCTCATGACCAAAAGCGGACATCAGTCGGATCTCAGACCCCCGGCCTCTTTCCGAGCGCTGAATTGAGCCATTACTATACTGTGTCCTGAGCCTTTGGGGCGGACATGAGACACGGCGAGTTCATTCTGTTTTTAGCCGGCGCAGTGGCGATGTCGTCGCTTGTGGGGCACGCGCAAAATTTGCCAGGCGGTTATCCAGATCATCCTATCACCTTAATCGTTCCCTACGCGCCCGGCGGGGGCAACGATGTGTTGGCGCGTGCAGTGGCTGAGCCCATGGGCAAGTCGCTCGGCCAGCGGCTGGTGATTGAAAACCGCGGTGGTGCCGGCGGTTCAGTCGGCACCCGCCAGGTCGCCAAGGCTACACCCGACGGCTACACCCTCGGGCTCGGCGGCACTGGCACGCTCGCCATCGACCCGACGCTTTATCCGAATGCCGGCTACGATCCGCGCAAGGACTTCGCACCGGTCGGCCTGATTGCCACCAGTCCGCTCATAATCCTGGTGAACCAGTCGGTCCCCGCACACAACGTGCAGGAGCTAATCGCGCTCGCCAAGGCGCAACCAGGCAAGCTGAACTATGCCTCGGCCGGCGTCGGGAGCGGCATACATCTCGGCACTGTGCTGTTCGCGGAAGCGGCCGGCATTGAGATCACGCATGTTCCCTACAAGGGCTCCGGGCCGGCGCTAACGGATCTGCTCGGCGGGCATGTGCAGATTTATTTCTCCTCGCTGCCCCCTGCGATCGGACTGGTGAAAGAGGGGAAATTGCGCGCGGTCGGCGTCACCGGCTTGAAGCGCTCGGCTTCGTTTCCCGAGGTGCCGACCGTGGCCGAGCAAGGTCTGCCGGGCTTCGAAGCCGTTCTGCATTATGGCATCGTCGCGCCCGCCGGCACGCCGCGACCGATTATCAACAAGCTCAACGCCGCGCTGCGGGCGGCCCTGGGCGATCCCAAAGTACACGGCCACATCGCGACCGAAGGCGCCGAGCCGTTGCCGACGTCGCCGGAAGAATATGCCGCGGACATTGACCGCGAGGAAACCAAATGGTCGGCGTTGGTGAAGAAGTCCGGCGCGCAAGCGAAGTGACTTGCCGTTAACCCACGCCGAGCTCTTTGAAAATCTCTTCGTTGTGCTGGCCGAGCTCGGGTGGCGGCGTGTCGATGCGTGGGCCGCCGTGCGCAAAGGTAAACGCTCCGAGCGGCACCCCGAAGCCGCCATCAACTCCGTTGCCGCCTGCGTGGTGATGGATAATTCCGCGGCTCTTGAGCTGCGGATCGGCCACCGCCTCGCCCATGGTGCGCACGCGCGCCGCCGGCACGTGGCGCGCTTGCAGAAAATTCTCCCATTCGTCCGCAGTGCGCATGAGCATTATCTCGCTCAACACTTGCGCCTCACGCGTTCGGTCGGCGTCGCGCTCCTCATTGGTCTTCTTGATCATGTCGGGTCGTTCAAGCAAAAGCCAAAGCCGGAGCTGTTGTCTTAAGTTGCTCGCGCCCAGCATCACCAGCCCGTCTTTGGTTTGATATGCGCTGTTGGTCGCATGTGGATTGCGGTTGCCATTCGGCTTGGGGTGCACGCCGTTGCGCAAATAGCCGGTCAGATGCGAGCTCATCAGAATGAGCGCTACGTCGAGCATAGCCATATCGATGCGCTGGCCCCTGCCGGTGCGCTCCCGCTGGAAAAGCGCGGCAGATAATGCGAAGGCGCCGGTCATCCCGGTGGCGTAGTCAACCGCGGGCGACCCAAACTTGACCGGATTGACCTCCGGCGTGCCGGTCATCGCCATAATACCGGAGGTGGCCTGGATCACGTGGTCGTAGGCGGTCTGCACGCCGCGCGGCCCCTCCTGGCCAAAAGCCGAGAACGAAGCATAATTCAGGCGGGGATTGATCGCAGCAAGTGAGTCGTAGCCTAAGCCGAGCGCATCAAACGCGCCCGGCCGGTAATTCTCCACGAACACGTCGGCAGTCGCGACCAATTTTTTCAGAATGTCGCGATCCCTCGCTTGCTTAAGGTCGAGCGTGATCGAGCGCTTGTTGGAGGCCTGCGTCAGGAACGCCGTCCCCATATTGCGGCGGTTGAGCTCCTTGTCGGTGCCGGCGCCCCGGCTCTGGTCGGGATCGTCCGGATGCTCGACCTTGATCACGTCGGCACCCAGTACGGCCAGTTGATACGCGGCGAACGGCCCCGCAAGCACATGGGTGACGTCGATCACTCGGACCCCTTCGAACGGTCGCATGCTGTCCTCCCGCGCCAACGGGGCCAGCATAACCGCTCAACGCGGGATCGGCTCAAGTCCTTTCGCGTTGAACAGCGCGGCGGTGGACGGCGTGGCGAGAGTATCAACGAAGGCTTTGGCAGCGGCAGGATCCTTAGCGGCGGTGCTGACGCCTGCTGCGAATACCGTGTAGAGCTGAAGCTCCGCCGGTAGCGGCCCAACATACTCAACGCCTTTGACGGGTAGCAGCTCGGGGATCTGTTGCACGGCCATCTCCGCTTCTCCGCGTGCGACCAATTCGGCGATACGCCCGCTCGGGCCGAGGACTATCTTGTCGTGCATGGCGTTGGCGATGCCGAGCCGATCGAGCAGTGTCTCAAAATACAAACCGCTGGTCCCGTCCTTCGAGCGCACCAGCGAGCGTGCAGCGAGTAGTGCGCGCTTGAGCGCATCTACAGTCGTGATGTCCGGCTTGGCTGCGCCCTGACGCACCGCGACGCCGAGGCCGGATCGGCCGATGTCTGTGCAGGCCTCGCGGTTGACTTTGCCCTGTCGGACCAGTGCATCGATCACTGGCCGCGTGACGATCACTACATCGAACGCTGCGCCGCCTTCGATTCTGCGTTTGAGCGCATTGGCCGGATCGTAATCGATCGCGAGGCTGGACCCGCCCGCGCGCTCGAACAAAGGCCCGAGTTCACACAGTACCTCCTGAACGGCGTGGGTGCTGAGGATCTTGATATCCGCCATCTGCAACCGTAGCAATTTAAGGGCGTTATGTCCGCTTCTGGCCCTTGGCCGACATTTCGTTTTGCACTGCATCTGTCCGCTTTTGGGGGCAAAGCAGACATGACGGTTCGCCGAAGTCCGCTTTCGCGGTCGCTATTGGGGGTAAAGCGGACATGCCGTTTTGCGCTGCATATGTCTGCTTTTGACCCAAAGCGGACATTCGGCCGGCTCGCCTCCATCTCTTCAAGCGGGCACGTTGAGCCGGTACGATACCGCGTCTGAACCTGGGGGCTACCATGAGACGGCGCGAGTTCATCAAAGTAATTGCTGGTTCAGCCGCTTGGCCACTGGTGGCGCAGGGGCAGCCTGCCGAGCGGATGCGGCGCATCGGTGTGCTTATGAATACGGCCGCGGACGACGCGGAAGGTCAGGCCCGGCTCGCTGCGTTCCAGCAAGCCCTGAATCAACTGGGCTGGACCGATGGAGGCAACATGCGGATCGACGTCCGCTGGTCCGCTGGCGATGCGAAAGATATTCGCAAATATGCAGCGGAATTGATCGCGCTCGCGCCAGACGTCATCTTGGCCCCTGGCGCCTCGACCGTGGGACCGGTGCTGCAGGGGACCCGGACCGTGCCGATCGTTTTCACGAGCGTACCTGATCCGGTGGGTGCAGGATTCGTCGATAGCTTATCGCGGCCGGGAGGTAACGCCACCGGATTTGTCGCCTTCGAATACGGCATGGGCGTGAAATGGGTCGAGTTGCTCAAGGAGATTGCGCCGCGCGTGACCCGAATGGCGATTCTTCGCGACCCCGCCATCGCCGCCGGGCCCGGCCAGTTCGGCGCAATCCAGGCCGTAGCGCCCTCGTTCGGCGTAGAATTGAGGCCGGTCAACGTGCGCGACGTCGGTGAAATCGAGCACGGCATTGCAGCGTTCGCGCGGTCTGCGAATGGTGGCCTGATCGTGACGACAAGTGCGCTGGCGCTTGTTCATCGCGATTTGATCGTCAAGCTTGCCGCTCGGCACAAGCTGCCGGCGATTTACTCCGGCCGTCACTTCGTCACCGGCGGTGGCTTGATCTCCTACGGGCCTGATCGGGTCGACCAATACCCGCGAGCGGCCGCTTACGTTGATCGTATCCTCAAAGGCGAAAAGCCGGCCGAACTGCCGGTGCAGGCACCGACCAAGTATGAGCTGTTTATTAATCTCAAAACCGCCAAGGCGCTCGGCCTTACCGTGCCGTCGGCACTGCTCGCTCGCGCGACCGAGGTGATCGAATGACTGGCGGAATGTCCGCTATTGGCCCTTGGCCGACATTTCGTTTTGCACTGCATCTGTCCGCTTTTGGGGGCAAAGCAGACATGACGGTTCGCCGAAGTCCGCTTTCGCTATTGGGGGTAAAGCGGACATGCCGTTTTGCGCTGCATATGTCTGCTTTTGACCCAAAGCGGACATGCCCTTCCGATGTTCTAGGCTGAGCCGGTACGATGCACTGGTTTGGCTCCGGGGAAAGAGAGTGAGACGGCGCGAGTTTATTAAAATTTTTGGCGGGGCGGCTTTCGCGTGGCCACACGCCGCACGCGCGCAGCAACCAGCGGTGCCAGTGATTGGCTTTCTAAGCTTTAGATCAGCGAACGAATCTGCGGGCTCGGTATCAGCCTTCCGCCAAGGTTTGTCAGAGGTGGGCTATAGCGAGGGCCGTAACGTCCATATCGCATTCCGCTGGGCCGAGGGGCAAAAGGATCGATTGCCGGGATTGGCGAAGGAGCTGGTTGAAGACCTTCATGTCGCGGCCATCGTGTCAGCGGGTGGAGGGCCTTCCGCACTTGCAGCTAAGGCAGCGACAAAAACCATTCCAATCGTTTTCACCTACGCTGCTGATCCTGTACAAGCCGGAATCGTCGCAAGCCTAAACCGACCGGAGGGGAATATTACAGGTATCGCCTGGTTCGGTGGTGATCTGGCAGGCAAATGCCTCGCGTTTTTGCACGATGTCGTGCCCCGCGGCTCGACGTTTGGGTTTTTAACTAACCCAAATGATCCAGAGGAATCATCGCAGCGAGCCGATGCCGAAGAGGCTGCTCGTCGATTTAATTTTAAGCTCGTGACTTTGAATGCCAGTACCGAGCGAGACATTGATGCAGCATTCACGACTTTCGCTCAGGAACAAATTGGAGGCTTGGTTGTAGCCAGCGATCCATTTTTATTTAGCAGGCGCGCACACATAGTCAGCCTTGCGGTCCGCTATCCAGTGGTGGCGATGTATCGCGAGTTTGTCGCCGCTGGCGGGCTGATGAGCTATGGCAACAGTGTAACGGAGGCCTACCGTCATGCCGGACTCTACATTGGCCGTATCCTCAAGGGTACAAAACCGCGCGACTTGCCAGTTGAACGGCTGGCCAAATTTGAATTTGTTATCAATGTAAAGACGGCCAAATCGCTTGGCATCACTGTTCCACAGGGCTTGCTCAACGCTGCCGATGAGGTGATCGAATAGCGCGACTGATGTCTGCTTATGGCCCAAAGCGGACATCGGTGTTTGCGCCGCACATGTCCGCTATTTGGGGTAAAGCAGACATGACGGTTTGCTGAAGTCCGCTTTCGCAGTCGCTATTGGCAGCGAAGCGGACACGACGTTTTGCGTCGCACATGTCGCCTTATGACCCAAAGCGGACATTCTGTGGCTCCTTAACGGGTGTAATTTGAACAGCTAAGATGCGCTGTGCTCGGCCCGGGGGAGGCAATGCGGCGGCGCGAGTTCATCAAAGTATTTGCCGGATCAGCGGCCATTTGGCCGCTCGCGACGCGCGCGCAGCAGCAGGCAATGAGGGTAATAGGCTTGCTAACCGTAAGGAACCTACAATTTTTTGAACTCAAAGCCGTCCTAAAAGGCCTGAATGAAAGTGGGTTTGTCGAAGGCCGCAACTTGGCCATTATCTATCGCTCAGCGGATGGTCAATTCGATCGGCTACCAATGCTGGCGGCCGATCTGGTTGACAGCAAAGTCTCCGTAATTCTTGCAATTGGTTCGCCGGTTCCGGCACGTGTCGCCAAGGCCGCAACCAGCACAATCCCAATCGTATTTTCGTATGGCGGCGACCCGGTCAGTGACAACCTCGTTGCCAGTTTGAATCGGCCCGGTGGAAATGTCACCGGCGTTACCTTTATTGGGACCACGCTGACGACAAAGAAGCTGGAGTTACTGCGAGAAATTGCGCCTGAAGTGACTGATTTTGGCTTGCTCGTGAATCCGACCGGCACGCTGGCTGAAATCCAAATCAAAGACGTGAGAGAGGCGATCCAAAAACTGGGCCAGCGCCTTCACGTGGCAAATGTCAGCAGCGGAGGTGAAATTGAGGGGGCCTTTGCTACCATGAGCAAATTGAAAGTTGGCGCACTTCTCGTCGGCACGGACACGATTTTTCCACTCTACCGCGATCAAATTGTTGCACTGGCGGCACGTTATAAAATTCCGACGATTTACAATGCGGGCGAATGGTGCAAGGTCGGCGGCCTAATGAGCTACGGCGCCAGCGTCTTAAATACATGGTCCCAAGCAGGCGCGTACGTTGCTCGTATTCTTAAGGGTGAGAAACCTGCCGATTTGCCAGTGATGCAGCCGACCAACTTCGAACTGGTAATCAACGCCAAGACCGCGAAGGCACTGGGGCTCACCGTTCCTAAACAGCTACTCACTCGCGCCGACGAAGTGATCGAATGAACAGCGGCATGTCCGCTATTGGCCCATAGCGGACATCGCTAGTTGCA
>Ga0310892_10000403_pt1 | contig 12337 bp, 10 predicted proteins | sample C0D1metaG_FD_203747 | JGI IMG/M metagenome (GOLD analysis project Ga0310892, IMG submission 203747) | Lab incubated soil microbial communities from West Virginia University Organic Research Farm, Morgantown, WV, United States - C8D2 | ecosystem: Environmental > Terrestrial > Soil > Agricultural...
GCGCGCTTCCGGGGAAATGCGCCCGTGGGTGGTGGTCGCCGGATGGATGATGGTGGTCTTCACGTCACCGAGGTTGGCGGTGTGCGAAACCAGGCGGGTCGAGTCGATCAGGCGCCAGGCCGCTGCCTTTGCGCCCCCCGGGCCGCCCTTCACTTCGAACGACAGCACCGACCCGCCCGCGCGCTGCTGGCGCTTCGCCAGCTCGTATTGCGGGTGTGAGCGCAGCCCCGGGTAGTGCACGCGCGCCACTGCAGGATGACCTTCGAGCCACTGGGCAAGTTCCAGGGCGGCGGCGGATTCGGCCTTCACCCGCAGGTCGAGCGTCTCGAGACCCTTGAGCAGCACCCAGGCGTTGAAAGGCGACAACGCCGGCCCGGCGGTACGCAGGAACGGCACCAGCACGTCGCCGACCAGCGCCCTCGGCCCGCACACTGCGCCACCCATCACCCGTCCCTGCCCGTCGATGTACTTGGTCGCGGAATGCACCACGATGTCCGCGCCGAGCTCGAGCGGCTTCTGCAGCGCCGGGGTGCAGAACACGTTGTCGACGGCGAGCAGCGCTCCCGCCTTCTTCGCAATTCCCGCCAGGGCGGAAATATCCGACACCTCCGTCATCGGGTTGGAAGGCGTCTCGAGGAAGAACAGGCGGGTGTTCTTCCGCACCGCCCGTTCCCATTCCTGAGGCCGGGTCGGCGAGACGTAGCTGGTCTCGATGCCGAAACGGCCGAGGATGCTGTTGAACAGCTGGATCGTGGCGCCGAATACCGCGTTGGAGCACACCACGTGGTCGCCGCTCTTGAGGTGCACCATCGCGGTGGCGAGGATCGCCGCCATGCCCGAAGCGGTGGCGACGCAGGTCTCGGCGCCTTCCATCGCCGCGAGGCGGTCCTGGAACATGGAGACGGTGGGATTGGTGTAGCGCGAGTACACCATCCCTTCCTCGTTGTTCGAGAAGCGCGCAGCGGCCTGCGCGGCGTTGTCGAACACGAAGCTGGAAGTGAGGAACAGCGCCTCGGAGTGCTCGGCGAACTCGGTGCGCAGCACCCCGGCGCGTACGCCCTTGGTGGATACGTGAAGCTCTTTCGCCATAAAAAAACCCGGCCTCTCTGTTAAGCGGACCGGGTTCTCTCGGCACGCTTTAGCGGAATTTGTAGCGCGCCCGCAAGCTGTGGCTCAAATCGGCGCGAAAAACTAATTATATATCAAGCAGCAAGGTTCAAGTCCAGCTGGGGAGCCTCGTCGTCTCCCGAGTCGCGTTTGGCATCGCGGCTGATTTCGATCGCGCGCAGGTAGTCGCTGGTGATGTCGCCGGTGATGTAGTGGCCGTCGAAGCACGAGGTCTCGAAGCTGGTGAGCTTCGGGTTGACGCGCCGCACTGCGTCCTTGAGGGCATCGAGATCCTGGTAGATCAGGGCGTCCGCGCCGATTTCGCGCGCGACCTCCTCCTCGCTGCGATGCGCCGCGATCAGCTCGGCGCGCGTCGGCATGTCGATACCGTAGACGTTCGGGAAGCGGACCGGCGGCGCGGCCGAGGCGAAGAACACCTTGCGCGCGCCCGACTCGCGCGCCATCTGCACGATCTCGCGGCTGGTGGTGCCGCGCACGATCGAATCGTCGACCAGCAGCACGTTCTTGCCGCTGAACTCCATCGCCATCGGGTTGAGCTTCTGGCGCACCGAGCGCGTGCGCACCGCGTGGCCGGGCATGATGAAGGTACGGCCGATGTAGCGGTTCTTCACGAACCCTTCGCGGTACGGCACGCCCAGGCCGGCGGCGAGCTGCAGCGCCGAGGGCCGGCTCGAGTCCGGGATCGGGATCACCACGTCGACCTGCAGGTCGCGGTACTGGCGGCGGATCTTCTCGGCCAGCTTCTCGCCCATGTTGAGGCGCGATTCGTACACCGAGGCGCCGTCGATCAGCGAGTCCGGCCGCGCCAGGTAGACGTATTCGAAGATGCAGGGATTCAGGCTGGCGTGCGGCGCGCACTGCTGGCTGGAAAACTTGCCGTCCTCGTCGATGAACACCGCCTCGCCGGGGCCGATGTCGCGCAGCACCCGGAAGCCGAGCGCGTCCACGGCCACCGATTCCGAAGCGACCATGTATTCGGTGCCGCTGTTGGTCTCGTTGTAGCCGATCACCGCCGGCCGGATGCCGAACGGATCGCGGAACGCGAGCACGCCGTAACCGGCGATCATCGCGACCACGGCGTACGCCCCGCGCACGCGGCGATGGACGTTCGCCACCGCGGTAAAGATGGCCTGCGGATCGAGGCGCAGCTTGGCGGAGGCCTTCTCGAGCTCGTAGGCGAGCACGTTGACCAGCACCTCCGAGTCCGAGCCGGTGTTGATGTGGCGCCGGTCGGTGCGGAACATCTCGTCCTTCAGCTGATCGGAATTCGTCAGGTTGCCGTTATGGCCGAGGACGATGCCGAAGGGCGAGTTGACATAGAAGGGCTGCGCTTCGGCCGCATTGAACGCCGATCCGGCGGTGGGATAGCGGCAATGCGCGATGCCGATGTTGCCGGGCAGCGAGCGCATGTTGCGGGTGCGGAACACGTCGCGCACCATGCCCGGCGCCTTGTGCATGTGGAACGAGTTGTGCTCCGCCGTGACGATGCCGGCGGCGTCCTGGCCGCGATGCTGAAGCAGCAGAAGCCCGTCGTACAGCAACTGGTTGACCGGCGAACGGGCGACGATTCCGAGGATCCCGCACATGGGACGAGTTTCGCTCTCAGACTTCCCGGGTGTGGTTAAGGACTAATTATATTTCAACCGGTTCGCGAGTGCCGGCGGCAGCCAGGGCTTGAGCTGGATCGCGGTCTGCGCGAGCGAATAGCCGGTCGCCGAGTTGGTCCAGTCGGGCGTGCGCGGCAGCGAGGTGAGGCCCGCCATCAGGGCGAAGGCGACGACCAGCACCAGCCCGCGCAGCAGCCCGAACAGCGCGCCGAGCCAGCGGTCGAGGCTCTGCAGCACCGAGACGCGGATGAACTTGGTGATCAGCGCGGTCAGCAACGTCGTCAGCACCAGCGTGCCGACGAAGACCAGCAGGAATGCCCCCACGACGCGGAATTCCGGCCGCATGTTTGCCGGAAAAGTCTCCGACAGCGGCGCGGCCAGCAGGTTGGCGGCGAGGAAGGCCATGATCCAGCCGGTAAGCGAAAGCACCTGGTGCACCAGCCCGCGCCAGGCTCCCCACGCGATCGAGAGCACGAGCACGGCGATGACTCCGTAATCGAGCCAGGTCATCCGGACTTGCCGGTCACCGCGCCCGGCTGAAAGCCCAGTGCCTTGAGCTGCTCGAGCGCCTTGTCGGCGGCTTCGCGGCTGGCGAAGGGTCCTGCGCGCACGCGCGTGAGATTGCCCTGCATCGACTCGGTGGTGTAAGGCATTTTGGCCGACTTCAGCTTCGCGATCGCGGCTTGCGGGTTGGCAAAGGCGCCGACCTGCACCACGAACTCCTCCCTGGGGGCAGCGGGCGCCGAGGCGGCCTTCTTCACCGGCTCTTCCGCCTTCTTCACCGGCTCTTCCGCCTTTTTTGCCGGTTCGACGGCTTTCTTGGGCGGCGGCTTCGGCGCGAAGGGCGTTTCATCCTCGCCCGGGATGCGCACGCTGACCGGCGCGGTGCCGCGCGGCTCGGGATCGAACACCATCGGCAGCACGATGACCGCGGCGAGCACGAGAGCCACCGCGCCCACCAGGCGCCGGCGGCCGCGGCGTTTCAGCGTTTCGACGTCTTGTTGTTGTTCTGCAGCCATGCCATCGCTTCGCCCACGGTGAGGAACGAACCGAACACGATGATCTTATCACCCTCCTTCGCGCGCTCGCGGGCCGCGGCGAGCGCTGCGGCCGGCGCCGGAAATTTTTCCGCCGGCACGCCTGGATCGAAGCTGCGCAGATTGCGTTCCAGGTCGTCCGCCGATGCTGCGCGCGGTCCGGACAGCGACGCGAAATGCCAGCGCGTAACGCGCGGCGCGAGCGCGCGCAGCACGCCGGCGAGGTCCTTGTCGCGCAGCATGCCGCACACCGCGATGGTCTCGGGCGCGAAGCCCGAGGCCGAGAGGTTGTCGGCGAGATTGCGCGCCGCCTCCACGTTGTGCGCGACGTCAAGGATCACCTGCGGCCGGCCCGGAAGAACCTGGAAGCGCCCGGCGAGCGTCACCTCGGCCAGGCCGCGCCGGATCTCCTGCATCGCCACCGGCAGCTCGAGCGCATCGAGCGCGCAGAGCGCGGCCGCGGCGTTGCGCAGCTGGATGCCGCCGCGCAACGCGGGATGCGCAAGACCCGCACGCCTGCCGCGCGGCCCCCAATACGTCCACTGGTTTTCCTGCTGCTGGTAGCCGAAGTCCCGGCCGAAAAGCAGCTTGTTGCCGACCGCGCCGAGCACCGAGTGCGGCGGATCGGGCTCGGCGACCACGGCCGGGCGGTAAGGCCGGAAGATGCCGGCCTTTTCGCGGCCGATCGATTCGCGATCCGCTCCCAGGTAGTCGATATGGTCGATGCCGACGCTCGTCAGCACGGCGCAATCGGCATCCACGGCGTTCACCGCGTCGAGCCGGCCGCCGAGGCCGACTTCCAGGATCAGCGCTTCCAGGTCCGCCCTGGAAAAAACGTGCAGTGCCGCCAGCGTGCCGAACTCGAAATAGGTCAGCGGCATGCCGTCGCGCGCGTGCTCGACCGCCTCGAACCCGAGGCAGAGCGCGTCGTCGCTCGCCTCAGCGCCGGCGATGCGCACGCGCTCGCTGTAGCGCAACAGGTGCGGCGAGGTATACAGGCCGGTGCGGCGGCCGGACGCCGCGAGGATCGACTCGAGCATCGCGCAGGTCGAGCCCTTGCCGTTGGTCCCGGCCACGGTAATCACCGGCGACGGCAGGCGCAGTTGCAGGCGGCCCAGCACCTGCTGAACGCGCTCCAGGCCGAGGGCGATCGGCTGCGGGTGCTGCTGCTCGATGAAGGCGAGCCACTCGCCAAGGGTGCGCTTCACGCCTGCGCCTCGAAAATGCGCCGCACGGTGTCGATAGTATCGGCCTCGTCGGGACGCTTGTCCGTGCGATATCCCTTCACGCGTGCAAAACGCAGCGCCATGCCCGCCGGGTAATGCGGGCTCCGCTGCACATCGTTGAAGGCGATTTCGACCACCAGCTCCGGCTTTACGTGCACCGTCCACTCGTCCCGGCCGGTCTCTCGCGCCAGCAGCTCGCGCGTCTGCCAGTCGAGCGTTTCGTCGGTCAGGCCCTTGAAGGTCTTGCCGAGCATCACGAAGGTGCCGGTGCGCGGGTCGCGCGCGCCGAGGTGCAGGTTCGACAGCCGGCCTTCGCGGCGGCCGCTGCCCCACTCCACCGCGATCACCACCAGATCGAGCGTGTGCGCGCTCTTGACCTTGAGCCACCCGGCGCCGCGCCGCCCGGCTTCGTACGGCGCATCGAGCGCCTTCGCCATCAGCCCTTCGTGGCCGTGCGCCAGCGCATCGGCATAAAAGGCCTCGGCCTTCTCCAGCTGGTCGGTGACCAGCGAAGGCGTCAGCAACGTGGCCGGCAGCGATTGCTCCAGCGCCCGGCGCCGCTCGCCCGCCCCGGTATCCATCAAGGTCTGCCCATCGCGCAGCAGGCAGTCGAAGAAGAACACGGACAGCGGGAGCTCGCGGCGTAACGCCTCGACCTCGAGCTTGCGTCCGAAGCGGCGCATCGTCACCTGAAACGGGTGCGGCCTGCCGTCAGCACGCAAAGCGATCGCTTCACCGTCGAGAATCAGGTCCGCATCGATGGCTTGCAGTGCCGAGACCACCTCGGGGACCCGCGCGGTGACGTCGTTCAGGTTGCGCGTGAATACCCGCACCGCGCTGCCCGACTTGTGCACCTGAATGCGCGCGCCGTCGAGTTTCCATTCCAGGAGCGCGCGCCCCAGGTCCTTGAGCGCCGCGGCCACGTCTTCCGCCGGCTGCGCGAGCATCGGCAGCACCGGCTGCATCAGCTTGATCTCGAACTGCCGCAGCGCGTCCGTGGCGCCGCTCAGCGCAGCGCGCGCCACCGGGGGGATGCCGCCGGCATGCGTGGCCGCGCGCCGGATCTCGCTTGCCGGCAGCCCCGCCGCGGCGGCGACCGCTTCCAGCATGACCCCTTCGAGCGCGCCCTGCCGCAGCTCACCCACGATCAGCCGCAGCAGGAAGTCCTGCTCCTCCGCGGTGGCCTTGCCGAACAGATTCTTCAATTCGCTTTCGCGGGCAGCGGCCGAGCCTTTGCCCTTGACCGTCTTCAGGCAGCGAAAAGACTCATCGACCTGCTCCACGGTGAGGCTCGCGGCGGGCGCAGGATTTCCCCTTGCCGATTTCAAGGCGGCGTAGCCAAGCGCCAGCTTGCCCTGGCGGATGTCGCCGCTCAGCCACGGCAGCGCGATCTCGATTTCCTCGGGCGCAAGCGCGCGCAGGCAATCGGCGATCACGCGAATTTTCGCCAGCCGGCTCGACGTCGCCGCGACCGCGGCCGACGCCCGCACTACCTCGGCCAGCAAACTCACGCCGCGAGCATTTATGCCACTACGTCGGCGGGCAGGCCTTGCAGGAGCGAGAGCACGGAGTGCAGCCGGTCGCGCAGCTGGCGGCGGTCGACGATCATGTCGATCGCGCCCTTCTCCAGCAGGAACTCGGCGCGCTGGAAACCCTCGGGCAGCTTCTGGCGCACGGTCTGCTCGATGACGCGCGGGCCGGCGAAGCCGATCAGCGCCTTGGGTTCGGCGATCACCACGTCGCCGATCATCGCGAAGCTCGCCGATACCCCGCCCATGGTGGGGTCGGTCAGTACCGTGACGAACGCGAGGCCGCGTTCGGCCAGATCGGTGAGCGAGGCGGTGGTCTTCGCCATCTGCACCAGCGACAGCGCGCCTTCCTGCATGCGCGCGCCGCCCGAGGCGGTGACGCAGACGAACGGCAGCTTCTGCTCGATCGCCACGCGCACGCCGCGCACGAAGCGCTCGCCGACCACCGAGCCCATCGAACCGCCCATGAAATCGAACTCGAACGCCGCGCACACCACGCCCAGCGACTTGATCGAGCCCTGCATCACCACCAGCGCGTCGCCTTCGGCGGTCTCTTCCTGCGCTTCCGCCAGCCGCTCGGTATAGCGGCGCGAGTCCTTGAACTTGAGCGGGTCGAGCGGCAGCACCTCGGAGCCGATCTCGAATCGTCCGTCGGCGTCGAGCAGCGCGTCGAGGCGCGGGCGCGCGCCCAGCCGCTCGTGGTGGCCGCACTTCGGGCACACGTTCAGGTTCTTCTCGAGGTCGGTGCTGTAGAGCACGGCGTCGCACGCCGCGCACTTGGTCCACAGCCCCTCGGGAACGGTCTTGCGCGCGCCGGAGCCGGTGCGCTGGATCTTCGGCGGCAGCAGCTTCTGGAGCCAGCTCATGTGTCGAGTGCCTCCCGGATGGGTTTGAGAAAGGCCTTCACGCGAGACACCGCCTGGTCGGCGGCGCCCGCCTCGATCTCCTGGATGATGCGGCTGCCGATCACCACGGCATCCGCCGACTGCGCCACGCGCTTTGCCGATGCCGCGTCGCGGATGCCGAAGCCGACGCCGATGGGCAAGCGGGTGGCGGCGCGGATCTTGGGGATCCTTGCCGCCACATCGCCCAGGTCGATGTTCGATGCACCGGTAATGCCGCGCAGCGAGACGTAATAGAGGTAGCCGCTGCCGACGCGCCCGACCTGCTCGATCCGCTCGTCGGTCGAGGTGGGGGCGAGCAGAAAAATCGGATCGATCTCGGCCTTTTTCGCCAGCGCGGCGAATTGCTCGCATTCCTCGGGCGGATAGTCGACCACGATCACGCCGTCGACGCCCGCAGCCTTCGCCGCCGCCACGAACTTCTCCACGCCCATCGCTTCGATGGGGTTTGCGTAACCCATGAGGACGATCGGCGTACTGCGATCGGACTTTCTGAATTCGATCACCAGGCGCAACACGTCGGAGAGTCCGACCCCGTGCTTCAGCGCGCGCTCGCCGGCGCGCTGGACCACCGGGCCATCGGCCATCGGGTCGGAGAACGGCACGCCGAGCTCCAGGATGTCGGCGCCCGCCTCTACCAGCCCGCGCATCAGCGGCACGGTCAGGGAAGGATGCGGATCGCCGGCGGTGATGTAGGGAATGAGCGCCTTGCGCTTCGCCTTCGCGAGCGCCTCGAAGCGACCCTGGATGCGCGACATCAAAGCTTCTTGCCCGAGCGCTCGGCGACGGTGTGCATGTCCTTGTCGCCGCGGCCCGAGAGGTTGACCAGCAGGATCGCGTCCTTTTTCATTTGCGGCGCGATCTTCATCGCCTGCGCCACCGCGTGCGCCGATTCGAGCGCCGGAATGATGCCCTCGGAACGGCACAGCTCGTGGAACGCGCCGAGCGCTTCCTCGTCGGTGACCGCGACGTACTCGGCGCGCTTGCTGTCCTTGAGCCACGCGTGCTCGGGGCCGACGCCGGGGTAGTCGAGGCCGGCCGAGACCGAATGCGTCTCGGTGATCTGGCCGTTGGCGTCCTGCAGGAGATAGGTGCGGTTGCCGTGCAGCACGCCGGGCTTGCCGGCGCAGAGCGACGCCGCGTGCCTGCCGGTCGACAGTCCCTCGCCCGCGGCTTCGACACCGATCAGGCGCGTCTGCTCATGCTTGATGTACGGGTAGAAAATGCCCATCGCGTTCGAGCCGCCGCCAACGCACGCGATGACCGCATCGGGCTGGCGCCCGGCGAGCTCCTGCATCTGCAGGATGCTTTCCTCGCCGATCACCGACTGGAAATCGCGCACCATCATCGGATACGGGTGCGGCCCGGCGACGGTGCCGATGATGTAGAAGGTGCTGTCGACGTTGGTGACCCAGTCGCGCATCGCTTCGTTGAGTGCGTCCTTGAGAGTCTTGGAGCCGGACTCGACCGGCACCACCTTGGCGCCGAGCACCCCCATGCGATGGACGTTGGCCGACTGGCGCTTCACGTCCTCCGAGCCCATGTAGACCACGCATTCCATGCCGTAGCGCGCCGCGACCGTCGCGGTGGCCACGCCGTGCATGCCGGCGCCGGTCTCGGCGATGACGCGCGGCTTCTTCATATTGCGGGCGAGCAGCGCCTGGCCGATGGTGTTGTTGATCTTGTGCGCGCCGGTGTGGTTCAGGTCCTCGCGCTTGATGTAGATCTGCGCGCCGCCGCACTTCTGCGTCAGCCGTTTCGCGTGGTAGACCGGGCTCGGCCGGCCGACGTAGTGCTTCAGCTCGTACTTGAACTCGGCCTGGAACGCGGGATCCTTGCGCGCGCGCTCGTAGGCGAGGCGCAGCTCCTCGAGCGCCGCGGTCAGCGTCTCGGCAACGAAGATCCCGCCGTAGGGACCGAAGTGCCCGCGCGCATCGGGCAGGTCATACATCTGCATTCCGGACCTCTGCAATGAAAGCGGCGATCCTGGCGGCGTCCTTGATGCCTTTCGCCGATTCGACTCCGCTCGACACGTCTACGCCCCAGGGCCGCACGCGGCGGATCGCCTCGGCGACGTTCGCCACGGATAACCCGCCGGACAGGATTGCGGGTTTGTCCGTCGACGGAACCAGAGACCAGTCGAAGCTCTCGCCAACGCCGCCGTACTCGGGGACATGGCTGTCGAACAGCCATGCCGCCGCACGTGAAAAAGGGCGCAGGTATTCTAGCGCAGAGGCCCCCGACGTAACCCCGCTTCGCACCCTGTACGCCTTGACGTAAGGCAGGCCGAACTGCGCGCAGAAGTCGGGCTGCTCCTCGCCGTGAAATTGCAGCATTGCCGGATGCACGCGGCCGATCACCTGCGACACCTGAGGCGCGTCGGCATTCACGAACAACGCCACGGTCTGCACGAACGGCGGCAGCGCATCGCGGATCTCTCGCGCGCGCTCGACCGAGAGATACCGGGGGCTGGGCGGATAGAACACCAGGCCGATCGCGTCGGCACCCGCGTTCGCCGCGGCATGGCCGTCGGCCGGGCGCGTGATGCCGCAGATCTTGACGCGCGTCCTCACGCAGGAAGTCCCCAGCGCGCCTCGTAGTCGACCTTCTCCAGGTACAGGCCTTCCGGGCCGAAGGTCGGCGCCGACTTGCCGCGGTCCTTCGAGCGCAGCAGCTCCGTCACCCACTCGGGCGGATGCTTGCCCTTGCCGACGTACACCAGCGTGCCGACCAGGTTGCGCACCATGTGATGAAGAAACGCGTTCGCCCGCACGATGAAGTGGATGGTCTCACCTTGCCGGGTGATTTCGAAGCGGTCGACGGTGCGCACGGGAGATTTCGCCTGGCATTCGGACGATCGAAAGGCGGAAAAATCGTGCTCGCCGACGAACAGCGCCGCCGCCGCGCGCATCTTGTCCACGTCGAGCGGAAGGTGGAACCAGCCGACGTAATGCGCCTCCAGCGCCGCGCGTACCGGGCGGTTGAGCAGCTCATAGCGATAGGTGCGTGCGCGCGCGCTGTAGCGCGCGTGGAAATCGCCGGGCACTTCGTGCGACCAGAGCACCGCCACGGAATCGGGCAGCAGGGCGTTCACGCCACGCACCCACGCCGACGACGGCCGCCTGGCTTCGGTGTCGAAATGCGCGACCTGCAGGCGCGCGTGCACGCCGCGGTCGGTTCTTCCCGCACCGGTCAACTCAACGGATGTCCCTGCGATCGCGGCGAGCGCGGACTGGAGCGCATCCTGCACCGTGCCGCCGCCGGGCTGGGTCTGCCAGCCGAGGAAGCGACTGCCGTCGTACTCCAGTCCTAGCGCAATTCGGATGACGCCTAGCCCAGCTTGGCGAGCAGCTGCTGCGCGGTCCCCTTCTGCGCGGCGTCGCCGTCTTTCATCACCTCGTTCAGCAGCTCGCGCGCGCCGTCCTTGTCGCCCATCTCTTCGTAGGCCTTGGCGAGGTCGAGCTTGGTGGCGATCTCCTGCCACTTCGGATCGGTGCCGCCTGCGGGCGCGGACGGCTCGGCGCTGCCGCCGAGATCGAGGCTGATGCTCGAAAGGTCGGCCGCGGGGGCGTCGGCTTTCTTGTCGCCGCCGCCGAGGTCCAGGTTGAGGTCGAAGGTCAGCCCGGGGTCGGCAGCGGGCGCCGGCGCGGCAGCGGCTGGCGCCGCGGGTGCGGCGGGCGCCGACGGCGAGCCGAGGTCGAGGTTGAAGTCCATCGCCTGCGTCTTGTCCGCGGCGCTCGGCGCCACCACGGTCTCTTCGATCGAAATGTCTTTCTTCTGGCCGCCGCCGGTGATATCGAAGTCGAGGCCGCTGTCCTCGGCCTTGGGCGCCGCGCCGATGTCGAGCGTCAGATCGGGCGCGGCTGCGGCAGCCTGCGCGGCGCCGCCGATGTCGAAATCGAGGGTCGGCGCGGGCGCGGCGGGCGCTTCGAAAACCGGCGCGGCCGCGGCTGCGGCGGCCGCCGGAGCTGCACCACCGGCGCCTGCGTACAAGCCGTTCTGCGGATCGATCGAGCGTCCGAGCGCCGCGGCCTTGTCCCAGTCCGGCCCAGCGCCGCTGGTGAGGCCTTTCAGCTTGAGCGCGGTCTGTTCGAAAGCCTTTGCGTCCTTGCGGTTGGCGTAGATCTCGAGCAGCTTGGCGTGCACCGGGGTCCGGCTCGAGTCCTTCTGCAGCGCCTCCTTCAGGATTTCTTCGGCCTGCGCATCACGCCCGTAAGCCATGTAGACGTCGGCTTCGGCGATCGGGTCGACTTCTTCGGCCCCCGTGCCGGGCGGCGGGGCACTTGCCGGAGTCGCGGCTGCGCCGCCGGTGGCCGGCGCTATGGTGGGCTCGGCGAGCGTGCCGGCAGCGGCTCCGGCTGCCGCCGCTCCCATTACGCTGTCTTGAAATCTAGCCTGCGCGGCCTTTTTTTTTCTCCAGGCCCAAATGGCGTAGACCAGCAGCAGAAGCACCACGCCGCCCAGGCCGGCGAGGGCGACCGGGTTGTCGAGGAACTCGTCGAACAGGCTCGGTTCCGGCGCCGGCGCCGCCGGTTTCGCAGCGGGCTTGGCGGGCGCGGGTGCCGCGGGCGCCGGCGCGGCGGGCTTCGGCGCTTCCGGTTTCGCCGCTTCAGGCTTGGGCGCTTCGGGCTTGGGCGCTTCAGCCTTCGGGGCTTCCGGGGCCTTGGCCACCGGTGCGGGAGGAGTCGGTGTTGCGGGCGCTGCCGGCGCCGGCGTAGGCGCGGGCTTCGGCGCTTCCGCGGCCGGCTTGGGCGCTTCGGGCGCCTTCGCTGCGGGTTTCTCGGGCGCCTTGGCGGCCGGCGCGGGAGCCGCAGGCGCGGCAGGCGCCGGCGTGGGCGCGGGCTTGGCGCCCGCTTTCTTCTCGAGCTCGGCGAGCTGCTGGTTGCGGATCTCCAGCATCTTCTGCAG
>Ga0310892_10000406_pt1 | contig 12311 bp, 9 predicted proteins | sample C0D1metaG_FD_203747 | JGI IMG/M metagenome (GOLD analysis project Ga0310892, IMG submission 203747) | Lab incubated soil microbial communities from West Virginia University Organic Research Farm, Morgantown, WV, United States - C8D2 | ecosystem: Environmental > Terrestrial > Soil > Agricultural...
CGTTGCGCGAGGGTCTCGCCGATGCCGCTCTGCGGTTCGCACACACACCGACCGGCATCTGGGCACCGGAGTGCGCATATGCGCCGGGCATGGAAATCGATTACACCGCAGCGGGTGTCGGACACTTCATGGTCGACGGCCCGTCGCTGCACGGCGACACCGCCTTGGGGCGACCGGTCGCCGCCTCCGACGTCGTCGCCTTCGGCCGCGATCTGCAGGTCAGCTATCGGGTGTGGTCGCCGAAGTCCGGCTACCCCGGCCACGCGGCGTACCGCGACTTCCACACCTACGATCACGTCACCGGCCTCAAGCCGGCCCGTGTCACCGGCCGCAACGTGTCGTCGGATGCCAAGGCGCCCTACGACCCTGAGCGCGCGGACCGCGCGGTCGACATGCATGTCGCCGACTTCGTCGGGGTGGTGCGCGAACGGTTGATCAGCGAATCGGAACGGATCGGCAGGCCGGCCCACGTGGTGGCGGCGTTCGACACCGAACTTTTCGGGCATTGGTGGTACGAGGGCCCGGTGTGGCTCGAACGGGTGGTGCGCGCGCTGCCCGCCGCGGGCGTGCGAGTCGGCACTCTTTCCGATGCGGTGGCCGACGGATTCGTCGGCACTCCCGTCGAATTGCCGCCCAGCTCTTGGGGTTCGGGCAAGGACTGGCAGGTGTGGGCGGGCGAGAAGGTTGCCGATCTGGTTCAGCTCAACGCCGAGGTCGTCGACACCGCGCTGACCACCGTGGACAAGGCACTCGGCGAGACCGACGCACCGCCGGCCCGCAACTTCGTCGCCGACCAGATCCTGCGCGAAACGCTGCTCACGGTGTCCAGCGACTGGCCGTTCATGGTGAGCAAGGACTCCGCCGCCGACTACGCGCGCTACCGAGCGCACCTGCATGCGCACGCCACACGGGAGATCGCGGGCGCGCTTGCATCCGGCCGCAACGAGCACGCGCGCCGCCTGGCCGACGGCTGGAACCGCGCCGACGATTTGTTCGGCGCGCTCGACGCAAGGCGCCTGCCTCGATGAAAGTCCTCCTCCCCTTCCCCGCGAGTGACCGTGTTTGCGCACGACACGCCGCAAATTGTTGGCATTTTGAGGTCGTCCCCTGCTTGCGCGTGGGCCCACGCCCAGGGGTGAGCGGCCCGTGAAAGTCCTGATGGTCTCGTGGGAGTACCCGCCGGTGGTGGTCGGCGGCCTCGGCCGACACGTCTACGAACTGGCGACAGCGCTGGCGGCGGGCGGCCACGAGGTCGTGGTGCTCAGCCGGCGCCCCAGCGGCACCGACCCGAGCACGCATCCATCGACCGACGAAATCGCCGAGGGCGTAAGGGTTGTCGCGGCCGCGCAGGACCCGCATGAGTTCGACTTCGGCGCCGACATGATGGCGTGGACGCTGGCCATGGGGCATTCGATGGTCCGCGCCGGGCTGGCCATCAAGGACCAGCGTAATCGGCCGTGGCGGCCCGACGTCGTGCATGCACACGACTGGCTGGTCGCGCATCCGGCGATCGCTCTCGCCGAATACTTCGATGTCCCACTGGTTTCCACCATCCACGCCACCGAGGCGGGCAGGCATTCGGGCTGGGTCTCGGGTCCGATCAGCCGCCAGGTGCACGCCGTCGAATCGTGGCTCGCTCACGAATCCGATTCGCTCATCACCTGTTCGGCGTCAATGAGCGATGAGATCACCGAGTTGTTCGGCCCGGGCCTTGCGGAGACCCGCGTCATTCGCAACGGAATCGACGCTGCGCTGTGGCCATTCGCGCGACGCCAACCTCGAACCGGACCTGCGCAATTGATGTACCTGGGCCGGCTCGAGTACGAGAAGGGCATACACGACGCGATCGCCGCGCTGCCCCGCATCAGGCGCACCCACCCCGGTACGACATTGACGATCGCGGGTGACGGCACACAACTCGACTGGCTCGTCGAGCAGGCGCGAAAGCACAAGGTACTCAAGGCCACAACGTTCGTGGGCAGGCTCGACCATAAGGGGCTTCTGCGGCTGCTGCACACCGCCGACGCATGCGTGTTGCCCAGCCATTACGAACCGTTCGGCATCGTCGCGCTCGAGGCAGCCGCCACCGGCGTCCCGCTCGTCACCTCCAACGTCGGCGGCCTCGGTGAGGCGGTCATCAACGGGCAGACCGGAATGTCGTACGCACCACGCGACGTCGCAGGGTTGGCCGCGGCAGTGCGCGCCGTGCTGGACCATCCCGATGCCACACAGCAGAGAGCGATCGCCGCCCGCGAACGGCTCACCTCCGACTTCGACTGGCACACTGTCGCGAGCGAGACCGCGCAGGTCTACCTCGCCGCCAAACGCGGCGAACGCGAACCGCACCGGCGGCGCGTCATCGTCGAACACGCACTGCCCGACCGCTGAATAATTCGACCGGCATCGAATCATTCCGGCCCTAGCGTGCGGGCATGGACACGAAAAGGTTCAGCCTCGACACCGCGTTGACCCTCATCGCTGCCTACCTGGGACTCTTCGTCGGACTCATCGACGCCAACGCGATCAACCTCGCACTGCCCGCAGTCCGAAACGACCTCGGCGGCGGCATCTCCGGCGCGCAATGGACGATCGACGCCTACAACATCACCTTCGCCGCCGTCCTGTTGACAGCCGGGTCGCTGGGTGACCGATTCGGCAGGCGCACGGTCTTGCGCGTCGGATTGTTGACGTTCGTTGCCGCCTCGCTGGTATGCGCGGCGGCCCCGTCACTTCCGCTGCTGTTGGCCGCCCGCGCCGTCCAGGGCGTGGGCGCGGCGCTGATGCTCCCCCAAGGGTTGGCCATCACCGCAGCCGCGTTTCCGGACCCGGTCGAGCGCGGCAGAGCGACGGCCGCATGGGCGATGGCCGCCGCGATGAGCACCGCGATCGGCCCCATCCTCGGCGGCGTGCTCACCGACACCATCGGCTGGCGCTACATCTTCTGGCTGAATGCGCCGGTCGGCGTGATCGCGCTGCTGATGACCTACCGCTACCTGCCCGAGTCGCGCGACCCCGATGCGGCGAGCATCGACGTTCCCGGCCAGACACTGGCCATGGTGGGGCTCGGCACGCTGACCATCGTGCTCGTCGAGGGCCGGACGCTGTCACCGCTGTGGACCGTCGCCCTTGGCGCCGCCGCGGTGGCAGGCATCGCCGCGTTCGTCGGCAGCCAGCGACGGGTGAGGCATCCGATGCTTCCGCTGGACCTGTTTCGCAACCGCAGGCTCGTCGCCGCGCTGATCGCGACCTTCGCGATGACCTTCGGCATCTACGGGCTGCTGCTGGTGAACAGCTTCGCCTTCCAACAACAACGGGGCGCGAGCGCGTTGGCCACCGCGTTGTGGTTCCTGCCGATGCCGCTGACGTACCTGTTCTTCATCCCGGTGGTCAACTCGCTGGCCCACCGCACAGGTCCGCGGCTGCCGATGACGGCCGGCTGGCTTGGCGGTCTACGCCGCGGCGGGACCGCACGCCGAGGTGTGGCTGCTCGAGCTGTCGTTCGTGCTCGCAGGCGCAGGCCTGGCGCTCAACACCGGTCCCGCGGTCGGGCTGGCGATGTCAGCGGTGCCGGTGCGGCGGGCGGGTCTGGCTTCGGGCGTAGTGAACCTGGCGCGCCTGGTGGGTATCACTGTCGGTGTCGCGGTGTTGGGTAGTGCCATGGCGGCCATCGGAGGCGCCGACGGCGCGCGCATCGCGACCATGCTGGGCGGGCTGGTCCAGTTGGCCGGCGCGGCAGTCGCGTTCCGCTGGTCCGAAGCGCCTGCCCCGCTGCGGGAGGAGGTTTGTCATGCGTAACGCTGCCGAGCTGCCGACGGGCGGCGACGCCGATATCGCCGCGCTGGCCTCGTTGCTGGCCGACCCGGCACGGTGCAAGGTCCTGCTCGCGCTCGACGACGGCCGGGCGCTGCCCGCCAGCGTGCTCGCCGACGAAGCGGGCGTCGGCAGGCCGACCGCCAGCAGCCATCTCGGCAAGCTGACCGACGCCGGGCTGCTGACCGTGGAGACCCATGGCAGGCATCGCTACTACCGGCTGGCCGGTCCCGAAGTCGGCGAGTTGCTCGAACATCTGGTTCGTCTCGCACCGCCACGGCCGGTCAGATCGCTGCGGGAGGGCACCCGTGCGGCACGCCTGCGCTCGGCGCGAACCTGCTACGACCACTTGGCGGGCAGGCTCGGCGTGGCTGTCATGGGGTGCCTGCTGGATCGCGAGGCGCTGGTCGGCGGCGACGGCCGCTACGATCCACACCGCGACAGCCATGACGCGTTGAGCAGCCCCGGCCACGACCTCCGGTATGAGCTGACCGACACCGGGCGGGGCTTCCTAACGGGCGTAGGTGTGGAAATACCAACGGGCAAAAGGCCACTCGTGCGCTACTGCGTGGACTGGACCGAGCAGCGCCATCACCTGTCCGGTGGGCTGGGCCGCGCCGTGTTCGATCGTTTCCTGTCCGCGGGCTGGGTGAAACGGGTGCCGCGTGGGCGGGCGCTCTTGGTCACCGATGACGGCCGCGCCGTGCTGGCCGACGTATTCGACATCGACTGGAGCGGCTGAGTCACGACGGTTTCATCGTACGTCTGGTGAGAGCCGCAGTCTTCAATATCAGCTTGCACAACAAGCGATCACAGTTGTTCGATCGCTGTTTCGTCCGGCGTCAGCCCACAATTTCGACTTGGCGGGTACCACCCAAGCTGCACGGCGCGCTCGCTGAGCGAGGCCATGGCGACCGACCGGGCAGCACCTCCACGGCTCGATGCCGGACGGAAATCACCGCGCCCTCCGCTTGGACGCGGACTTGCCGCGACGTGCGTCCGTGTCACGGTGCCCATTCACCAATACCCCGGCGCAGCCGAACACCACAGCACCGAGGATGGCCGATGCCAACACGATGATAACTGCCGTCGTCTCCGAGATAGCCACGGCAACAAACCAACCCGTAGCCGCACCGATGATTCCAAGCGCCGTGAGTTCGGGCCACCGGTAGCCGTTGGTCCACCGGAGAGCCAGCAGCGGCAAAAACAACGTCGCCGACGCAACCAAGACCATCACCGCTGCCAGAACAGATCCGGGTGCTGTCACCTGTGCTCCTAGCGCACTGGCGACGCCTAAGGTACCCAGCGACGCGGCGATCAGGCTGGTCTGCAGCACCGTCAGCCAGTTGGCGGTTCGGGCATGCACCGCCGCCAGCTGTTGCAGGCGAAGCTCGGTGACCTTCTGCCCCTCGGCGACGCGCTCGCGACGCGACTCCAGATACACGATCTCGTGCTGCACGCGGTGGCCGAGCCATTCGGCGAGTTCCACCTCGCGAGCGAACGGCGACACGTTGGATTTGGCGGTGTCGATCTGCGTAGGTGCGTAAGCACGCAGGTTGTGTGCCGCGATTTCGACCGTCTGTCGCAGATCGCGCATGTTGGTGATAGACATGAGAAGGCCTGCAGAATCGCCCTGTGCACGGCTCAGTCGGCTTTGTGCGTCGATCAGCTCGTCGGCTGCAGCGCCGGCCACCTCAAAGCGCTTGTGCAACGCGAATAATTCGGCAAGCTGCGTGTCGAGCGCGTCTTCTTGCTTGCGCACATCTGCGATCCCGTCCTGAAAGACACCGACCTCGAACCGAAGCTTGCTGGCGTGCATGAAATAGCGCAGCATCGGGCCGGCGTCGTCCCTCGTCCCGGTGAACCAGCACCATTCACCGAACACCGCCGCAGCGGAGGGGTCGGCCAGCGCCACCACACACCGCCCACGGGGTGTCATCTCAATGTCCCACACCGCAATCCCGGGTTGGAATACAGCAGACAGTTCGAAGCCTGACCCGGCGTGGGCGGCGAGTACCTTGTGAGCGGAATCCGCTCCGGCGACTTGCAATTCGGAGGCATTCTCATCAGCGACACCCGTAAAGACATGTGTGGCACCGAAAACACCAGCGAGATCGACATTGTCCGCGGCGTGACGCCATCGCCGGGACAAATCGATCCAGGCATCGCCGTCTCCGGCCGCGGTCGCATCGGGCCCCAGCCGCACGGCCACAGCAGCGACGTCATGTGCCGTGAAGGCAATCGCGGTGTCGCGCCCTCCCGGATTGGTTTTCGCTCCGACCACCTTCAACCACACGTCATCCGTTGGCAGCTCAGCCGGAAGCTGCACGGGGAGTTCGGCGTCAACAGGCTGGGTGATGCCGAGCGCCGAAGCCGTCGCCCATGTCTTGGCCAAACCGTGCTCAGCGTTGCCCGCACCGTGCGAGAGCGGTCCGAACACCAGCACATACAGAGTCGGGTGGGTGATCGTTATCGTCACGATGCACCGCCGTACTCAACGAGACGCATCACGGTTCGATTCGCGAACTCCACAACCTCTTTCGGTGCGGGCAGCGCATCCGGCGGACCGTTCTGCCTGTCGGCGATCGCCTCCACATGAGCGGGAGTCGATGACGACCGGGATCGACGTCGCAGCAGCCCCACCGCGATGAGGACGATGATTGCAAGCGTGAGAAGACAGGTCGCGAACACCCAGTTCCTCGCCTCGGACGCGGCCGAATCAAACGGCGGCGCTTCGGTTGTCGGGCGAGTCGGGCTCGCCGAGCCGGGTGTGAGTGTTTCCGTCGGCGTGAGCGTTTGAGTCTGCGGCGCGGTCGTCTCGCGAGTTCCCGGATATTGTGTCGGCCGTATGAGTGTGGTGGTTTGCCCGGACGGTGGGCTGACTTGATGAGCGGTCGAATTCACCAAGAGGGTGACGAGAAAGCCAGCTGCGACAAGGATTCCAATCATGCAGGCAGCTATGGCCACGATCCGTCCGGAGCGTGAGGCTCTGCGCCGCTGGCCCCCCGTGGGTGGCGATGGGGCCGGATAAGACGCCGACTCCGACCGAGGCAGCCGGCGAGGCGGTGGTGCCGGCGTGCGGTGCGCCGATGTAGGCGAGTAGGACGACGCATCATGTTGTGATCTCCTCGATGGACCCAACGAGGGTGCACGGTCGGGATTTCGCCGAGGGCCTAACCCAATACGGTGCAGATCGTCGAGAGCGGTACGCAACGCTGCTGCATCGTCCGCGCCGACGGCACAGTCGATGCTAGCCAGGTAGCCGCGGACGAACGGCCACGCCCGCGGAGGTAGCTCGATGCGCCCGACACTGTCGAGTGTCAACCTGGCCTCGTCCACCAAATCGCCGGGCAAGCGACCCGCCATGGCCGGATGCTACTTCCGTTCGTAGGGCGTTCACCTGGGAAATCGCAGACTTCACGTTAGGCGCCAAATGGCCTGGCTCCAGGGCGTCCCCGAACGTTCCTTACCGCTCGAGAATTCGCCAAAATTTCGAGCGGTAAGGAACGTTCGACGGGAACCTAGCGGTTGGCCTTCTTGCGTTCGATGTCGGCCAGCGCCGCCGCCAACTCCGCGCGCTGGGCCGCCGACGTCTCCCACGCCAGCTGCCGGTTCTTGACGACCTTCGCAGGCGCGCCGACGGCGATCGAAAAGTCGGGAACGTCACCCTTGACCACTGCGTGCGACCCCAGCACGCACCCGCGGCCGATCGTGGTGTTGCGCAGGATGGTGACCTTGGTGGCGATCCACGTGTCCGGCCCGATCCGCACCGGGCCCTTGATGATGCCCTGGTCCTTGATCGGCACGTTGATGTCGTCCATTCTGTGGTCGAAGTCGCACACGTAGACCCAGTCCGCCATCAGCACCGAATCGCCCAGCTCGATGTCGAGGTAGGTGTTGATGACGTTGTCACGACCGAGCACGACCTTGTCGCCGAACCGCAACGAGCCCTCGTGGCAACGGATCGTGTTCTTGTCGCCGATGTGCACCCACCGGCCGATCTCCATCGTCGCCAGCTCGGGCGTCGACTGGATCTCGACGCCTTTGCCGAGGAAGACCATGCCGCGAGTGATGATGTGCGGGTTGGCCAGCTTGAACTTCAGCAATCGCCAATAGCGCACCAAATACCAGGGCGTATAGGCCTTGTTGGCGATCACCCACCGCAAAGAAGCGAGGGTCAGGAACTTGGCCTGGCGCGGATCACGCAGCCGGGACCCCCGCCAGCGCTTGTGTAGCGGCGCGCCCCACATCGTCGTCATGGCCGGAAAGCCTACGCGAGCGCTCACACACTGAGCGGTTACCCTCACGTGGACCAAACGATAGGAACAGGAAAGGACCGAGTGTTCCGGCGATTGATCGTGCTGGCGTCAACGGCGCTGATCACGGGCGTAATGGCCGGTTGCGGGACCACCGATTCCTGGGTTGAGGCGCACGCGGCCGACGGCTGGCCCGCCCAGTACGGCGACGCAGCCAACAGCAGCTACTCGCCGGTGGCCGGTGCCGACGCGCTGCGGCTCGAGTGGCGACGTTCGGTCAAGGGTGAGCTCGCCGCCCAGGTGGCCCTCGGGTCTTCGAGCTATCTGGCCATCAACGCGCAGTCGTCGGGCGGTTGCTCGCTGATGGTGTGGGAAACCGACAACAAGGCTCGCCAACGCTGGTGCACCCGGTTGTGGCAGGGCGGCGGGCTGTCCAGCCCGTTGTTCGATGGGTTCGACAATCTCTACGTCGGCCAGCCCGGCGCGATGCTGTCCTTCCCGCCGACACAGTGGATCCGGTGGCGTCAGCCGGTTATCGGAATGCCCACCACCGCAAGGATTCTCACGCCCGGCCAGCTGCTGGTGGTCACGCACCTCGGGCAGGCGCTGGTATTCGACGCACAAAAGGGCATCGTCACCGGCACGATGGATCTGGTGGGTGGCCTCGATCCCACCGACTCCACTCGCGGGCTGGCCGATTGCCAGCCGGCAGGGAGAGGCTGCCCGGTGGCCGCGGCGCCGGCATTCTCGTCGGCCACCGACATTGTGGTGGTCAGCCTGTGGGGACCGAACGCGCCAGCGCCGAGCCTCGTCGGGCTTCGCTACCGTGCCGGCCAGACGCCGCCGATGACCCGCGAGTGGACCAGCGACGCGGTGGGCCAGGGCCCGATCTCCAGTCCAGTGCTATCCGCCGACGGGAAGACGGTCTACGTGAACGGCCGCGACGAACACCTCTGGGCGCTGAATACGGCGGACGGCAAGCCGAAATGGTCGGTGCCGCTGGACTATTTGGCACAGACGCCGCCGTCGGTGTCGCCAGACGGCCTGATCGTCGCCGGCGGCGGCCCAGGCGCCAAACTGGTCGCGGTCCGCGACGGCGGCGACCACGGCGACGTGCTGTGGACCCGCGACGACGTCGCGCCACTCTCGACATCGAGCCGTGCGGGCGGCAGCATCGCCTACACCGTCGCCAAGGACGGAGACAACGGGCAGGCGCTGCTCGTGTTCGATCCGGCGGACGGCCGCACCGTCAACAGTTACCCACTGCCGCAGGCGACCGGCTGGCCGGTCGGTGTGTCGGTCGGCCATGACCGCCGAATCGTCACCGCCACGAGCGACGGCCAGGTCTACGGCTTCGCGCCCGAGTAGGCCTACGCCAGCAGCGGCGCGACGGTCGCGCGTGGCAGCGACGCCTCTAGCGGACCCGCGGACTCCGCGAACAGCTCGCCCTGACCGAAGAAGAAGATCAGCGAGTCATCCGTCAGCGCGAAGTTCTGATACTTGGCCTGATCGAGCCCGACGCTGGGCGAGATGCCGTCGATCACCCCCTGCTGCTTCTGCAGGTACTGCTCGACGGCCGGGTAGATCACATCGAGCGGCTTGCTGCCAGGCTTGAACAAGGTGTCGAACGTGATCGGCGCCTTCTTTGCGAGATCCCAGTTGAAGGACTTGTACCACGTCTGCGGATGCGCACCGCCGACGTTCTGCCACATCGTCAAAACAACGCTCTGGGTGCCGGTGCTCGGCGAGCCCGACTGGTATCCGGTTCCCTTCGCGTCGAGCTCGTACGGCAGGTTGTACGAACCCGGCATCTCTGAGACGTTGACGAACCCGTCGCGGGCCTGGGTCAGGTATGAGGTAAGCGCCTGCTGGTCGGGGTAGTCGTTGGGGAACGTCATGTCCAGCGTGTAGGTGGCGTTCGCCGTGTGCACCGTGCAGATCCCGTCGTCCCCAACCGTGCCGGCCAGGTCCGCGCAGGCCGACTGCGCGTCAGCCGCCGATGTGCCCGTCAAGCAGGCCAGTACACCGGCCACCAGAGTCGCAGCCACCCTGAGAATGCGCATCGTCGGACGTCCTCGAGAGCCGGCACCGGCTTCGGCACCGGCGCATCACTGCCAGAGTACTGGCGCCTCACCGGGGGAGCGGAAAATATCAGCGCGAGGGGCGACAAATGAATGCCGTTGCCCGGCTTGCCGCCCCGGATCCGATGCGCGCGATGACGACCGAGGCCGGCTGCGATCCGCGCAGCCGCAGTCGCGCCCGCAACACGTCGGGGTCGACATTGACACCGCGCACGAGGATCTCGACCGCGCCGACGTCTCGCGCCGAAAGCGCCTGGCGCAGCCGCCGTTCGCTGTAGTTGAGCTCTTCGAGGACTTCGAACCCGCGCACATTCTCGGGCAGCCGGTCGCCGGTCAGGTAGGCGATCTCCAGGTCGAGCTGCCATAGCCCGTGGCGGGCGGCGTAGTGCCGCACCAGACCCGCGCGCACCACCGCGCCGTCGGGGTCGACGATCCACCGGCCTGCCGGCGCCACCGCGCAGTCGTCGGGATCGGCGTCGGTCACTCCTTCGCCGGTGTCCAGGATCGTCGCCCGGCGCGTCACGCCGTCCCCCGCCAGCCCCGCCGACCACAGGCAGGCCTCGCGCACGCTGTCTGCCAGCGAGGTCACTTCGATCTCGCCGCGCAATCCCAGCCGCGCCAGCCCGTCGAAATCGATTCCGGGAGCGGCCTTTACGACGAGATCCCGGCCCCGGTACACGTCCAGCAGCGCATCGAGCGCGGGCGCGTAGTCGCGGGGGTCGAACCGCCGCCTCCCGCCGCTTCGCCGAGAGGGGTCGACGAGGACGACGGTGTCGCGGGTGATCGGCCGCAGCGCGTCGGCGCGGCAGAGTTCGACACCGGGGACGTTGTGGCCTGCCATCGCGAGCCGGACCGGATCGATATCGCTGCCTACCACATAGGCAGCCGAATCCCGCAGTGCCGCAAGTTCGGTGCCGACGGAGCAAGTTGCGTCGTGAACCACGGCGCCTGTCAGCCGCCGAGCCCGGTGCTCGGCTACCGGTTCAGCGGTGGCCTGCTGCAGCGCCTCATCGGTGAACAGCCAGTCCGATGGGTCAGCGAACTTGACCGCCGCCTTTCGCCGCAGCAGCGTGGTCTCCACCAACACGGCGGCCCGTTCACCGAAACGGTCACGCGCAGAGGCGATCTCGGAAACCAACGCCGGGCCGGCGAGCCGGAACTCGTTGACCTCGCGCAGATCTCGGGCGCCCGCGTCCGACCGCAGGTAGGCGACGTCGTCGAGACCGAATGCTAGGACGGCTTGACCCCGGTGACCATGACGTTGTAGTACCAGCTCTTCGGCACGACGCGGCGCCAGAGGTTGTGGTCGATCCAGCTCAGCGTGATCCAGCTGTGGAACGCGAATTTGGCGTAGCCCCAGCCCAACCGGCCGGGCGGCACGGTGGCCTCGAGCGTGCGCAAAGGCCAGCCCAACATGGCGGCGGTGAACTCGGTCGTGGAGGTCGACACGTCGACGGCGCCGGCGCTGCGGGCCATCCGCTCCAAATCGGCGGGCGCGAATGTGTGCAGGTCGACGATCGCCTCAAGCGCTGCTGCGCGCGAGGACTCGTCGAGCTCGGCCTGCGGCCGGCGCCAACTACCCAGCCCCGGCAGCTTGGTGACGTTCGTCACCGCCCGCCACGTCAGCGTCGACAACGGGCGGGCATAGTTCTCACCTGCATTCGTCGGCTCACCCGCGAAGACGAAGCGGCCACCCGGCTTGAGCACGCGCACCACCTCGCGCAGGGACAGCTCGACGTCGGGGATGTGGTGCAGCACCGCGTGCCCGACCACGAGGTCGAAGGTGTCGTCGTCGTACGGAATGCCCTCCGCGTCGGCGACCCGGCCGTCGATCTCCAGCCCGAGGTTCTCGCCGTTGCGGGTGGCCACCTTGACCATGCCCGGTGACAGGTCGGTCACCGAGCCGCGCCGCGCGACGCCCGCCTGAATCAGGTTGAGCAGGAAGAACCCGCTGCCGCAGCCCAGCTCCAGCGCCCGGTCGTAGGGCAGCTCACGCAGCTCCTCGTCGGGCACCGTCGCGTCGAACAGATCGCGGGCGTAGTCCACGCAGCGCTTGTCGTAGCTGATCGACCACTTCTCGTCGTAGCTCTCGGCCTCCCAGTCGTGGTACAGCACCTGGGCGAGCTTAGAGTCGTGGCGGGCGGCCTCGACCTGCTCCGCGGTG
>Ga0310892_10000408_pt1 | contig 12285 bp, 9 predicted proteins | sample C0D1metaG_FD_203747 | JGI IMG/M metagenome (GOLD analysis project Ga0310892, IMG submission 203747) | Lab incubated soil microbial communities from West Virginia University Organic Research Farm, Morgantown, WV, United States - C8D2 | ecosystem: Environmental > Terrestrial > Soil > Agricultural...
TCTTTCTCTTCGCTTGTAAGGCTCACCTCCATGGAAACTACTTCAGGTTTTGCTAATCTGCCATCATCCACGGCTTCTTTGATAAGGTATTTTTTCACTGGCGGAATTATGTCAATAATTTCCTTATACTTTGGGTCTAACTCATTAATGGTAGCTGTTAGACCTAAAATTTTTCTTTTCGGATCAGCAGTAATTATTTTAAATAGTCTCTTGAAAGAAAAGGCGGTGTTACTTAATAAATGAACTTCATCGAGAATGACCAATTTTGCATTTTCAATTAAAGGAAAATTATTTATTGCACTTTGATAAGTAGAAATAGTGATCTCTTTTTGATCTTTTTTTTCTCCATAGTATGTTCCTACATGTTCTTTTGAAATGTTGTATCTCAAGAGTCTGTTAACATTTTGTTCAATAAGGACGATCCGAGGAACAAGGAATAAAATGTTAAAAGAATTTGTTAAATCGTCTTTGATTTGCGCATTCCTCATTACTTCAAGACATGCTCTCTTAGCGCTCTCGTATGCAATTTCCGTCTTACCGGTACCGGTTGAATAAATAATGGATCCTCGATAGCCGTTCTTAATCCATGAATCGACTGCCGCTACTTGATCTGGCTTTAACGCAAAGGGAAATCTAAGTGAGGATATGGCAGGAGACATATCATTATTTACGTCCTTTTTTATATAATCCTTCCACAATTAAGAGTGTACTAGATTAAATTTACTATTTATCAAATAGAACACCGGTTTTCAAAATTCGTAGTAGATTTGAGCAAATCCTTGGAATTCAACAAAGAAAACATAGCCAAAACTCGTTATGGTTTGGACCTTTTGAAATCTTGAGGTATCCGCGAAATTCTAATATTGATTTCGAAATAATGTGATATTTGTTAAATCCACTTCTATTCCAGATTCAATTGTCCTTTTCGTAAAGATCGTTGACAGGCTAAAAAATTAATGGCTAAGGAAGGCTTAATAAGAGGAATTAGGTATATGAAGCAATAATAGATGGCTGTAATATGCAAAAAATGTGGCCTACCTGACGATTTATGTGCATGCGGAGAATTAGATAAAGAAGATACACGAATTGTAGTAAGATTGGAAACCAGACGATTTTCTAAAACAACTACAATGATTGAGGGTTTAGATCCAAAAATTAATGACATTCATACAATTGTTAAAGAACTAAAAAGCAGGTTGGCATGCGGCGGTACAGCAAAAGATGGCTTTATCCTTTTACAAGGTGATCATAGGGATATTGTTAAAAATTATTTAGTAGTAAAGGGTTTTAACGAATCTTCTATAGAAGTAATGTAGGATAATAAAATTAAGAAAATACCTTTGTTAAATAAATTATCTTTGAATAAAGTTTTAAGTGTTGTAGATGACATGTTAGTCGTTATCATTATTTTGGTAACGACTTTTTCTTTTTTTATAGGAGTCTTTTTGGTTTTTTTTACTAACGTTGGTGATGTAGTTCAATGGCATAGCGATGTTCCTCTGGATTTTTTGATATTGGGCCTTTTTGGACTTAGTTCAATAAATTTCAACTTAGGAATTTCCTTCGTGTTTTTTTTGATTGTTTACTTGGCATGTTATATAATTTGTTTCTTAAAACCTATTCCAATCTTTCAGTTATCTTCTGTGAAAAAGCCATTTCGCATGTTGGGACTTGAAAGAATCAATATCCAGCGAGATAATTATCTAGCCATAACTATTTCTTGGTTTTCGGGTTATTTCGTACTCTCAATTTTGATTGATGTTATACAACAGTTATTTGGTGTAACGTTGGGAAATCCTTTAACGGCTAACCCGTTATTGTCTTTTTTTTATCTGACTGCGGCTCCTCTTAATGAAGAAATATTCTTTAGGGTGATCCTTTTAGGATTACCTTTATTCATATTATTCGTTCCATTTGGTAAAGGTTTATTCCTTTCAACACTCTATCATCCATACAAGAATGTTCCGTATGAGAAAGGAAAATACACCACCTTAGCAGTAGCAATTATTATTGTATTGAATTCACTGGCTTTTGGATTATCTCACGTACTATTTGGAGGAGGCTATGAATTAGGAAAAATAACTCAAGCTGCTTTGGGTGGCGTTATAATAGCTTGGTTATACTATAGATACAGTCTTTCTTCAGCAATAACTTTCCACTGGATTTCTAATTTTGTATTTTTTGCTTACAGTATTTTTGGATTTTTCTTGTTCAAGAGTCCATGGAATACTGAATCGGACAATATATTCCTGGCTATAGTATCAGTAGTTTTCATAGTAATGGGTATCATTTTTTTGTATGGGCTTACAGAACGGTTAATTAAAAAATATTTGAAAAAATCAAAAATATAAATTTTTTCACAATTTCAAGTGTGTTTTAAGTCCTTTGTACCTATTTCGAATAGTAACTTCAGTGACACCGGCTGCTTCCGCTACATCTTTTTGTGTCTTATTTTCACCGTTCATTACACATGCCACGTACAGGGCTGCTGCGGCTAACCCCATCGGATCCTTACCAGCTGATATCTTACCTTCTTCTGCTTTCTTTAGAATTTCTAGAGCCTTTCTCTTGGTTTTTTCTGTAAGGCCGGCCTTGCTTGCTATTCTTGCAACACATTTTACTGGATCAACCACTGGCATTTTAAGATCCAACTCTCTAATCAGTAATCTATAACATCTTGCAACGTCTTTCTTTTTTATATTACTGGCATTTGCTACATCTTTTAGTGTTCTAGGTGTTTCTGTATCCCTGCATGCAGCATATAGTGCAGCTGCAACTAGTGCTGAGATAGATCTGCCTCTGACCAAACCCTTTTCTAACGCCTTTCTATAAACATAAGCAGCTTTTTCAATCACTGCATCACCCACTGCCAATTTGTCTTTTAGTCTGTCCAATTCACTGAATGCTTGTCTAAAGTTCCTGTCAACCGGTTCATGGACTTGACTCCTGCTATCCCATGTTCTTAATCTTTCGATCGTGCTTTTCATAGACGCAGATAAAGGTTTGCCAGAAGCATCCTTATCCACCGGCCCAATAATCGTCGCCAAGCCCATATCATGCATTGCCAAAGAAGTAGGTACACCTGCTCTGCTTCTATCCTCGTGTTCTTCTTTGGAAAAGGCTCTCCATTCTGGTCCAGTTTCTTCTATCCTTTCTGTAACAACAAAACCACAGTTACCGCAGAACATTTCCCCAGTCGAATTATCTGTAACCATTGGACCTTTGCCACACCGTGGACACCGGTCACCAAACATAGAAATATCTTTTACCAATATTTATCACCATAAAACTTATAAACTAATTCCACATGTATTTATATCTTTCCTTACATATAAAGATATCGGAAATTATCGAAATAAATAAGTTAATACTTTGCTTTAGTTCTTTTTCTCCTCTCTACTTTAGCGTATTTTTTGCTCTCGCTTCTTTGTGAACTGTAAGCATGAGTTCTTTTTTCACTTTTGTTGCTCATGGATCAAAATGATAGGCGATTATTTATATACTATAGTTTTTCCCAGCTGAAATGACAAAGCTAAAATAATGAATTTATACTGCATTATTCCTTCAATACTTTATTCATGAGGAATATCTTGCATGTGCTGGCTTTTTTGACAGCACTTTTCGCTCTAATTCTTTTCACTTCCAATAATTATGCCTTTTCTCAATTGAATCAGACAGGCGGATATGCTGACCAGGTTAAATTCATAAGATATTCTAACGAAAATGTCGCATACCAGGAAGTGAGCAATGGTCATCTTGACAGCTACTTTTTTCAAATTCCTTTGCAACTTGTTGAATCAGCTAAAAAAAACCCAAACTTAGAAGTTTTTGAGAAAGAGGGGCTTTCTTATGGGCTGTTATTAAATCCATATGACGGAAACCAAACATTCAATCCTTTGTCGATCAAAGAAATTCGTTTTGCATTGAATTTTTTAATAGACAGGAGCTTTATTGTAAATAATATTTTAAAGGGGTTCAGTGATCCTATTGTAGAGCCGTATGGGCCCACTTCACCAGAATATCATAATGTGTTACCTGTGGTTGATCCCCTGAAAATCCGGTATGATGTAAATTTTGCTACTAAAAGTATCAATGATTCCATGACAAAAGCAGGAGCGGTAATGGACCAAACAGGTAAGTATGTCATAGACGGAAAGCCAGTAATAGTTAAGATTTTGATCAGAAATGACGATTTAATAAGAAAATCATTTGGTGATTTTGTTGCCTCTGAAATTGAAAAAGCAGGATTTACAGTCGTTAAAGAATATGGTGACCTGACAAAAGCCAATCGAGTTGTTTACGGATCAAACCCTGCGGATCTAGAATGGAATGTGTACACGGAATCATACATATCCAGTTCGTTCTCAAGGTACAATCCAACAACTGTCAGTCAAATGTATGCCCCTTGGTTTGGAAATATGCCTGGCTCTCAGAATCCAGGCTTTTGGCAATACTCTAATTCGACAATTGATGATGTTACACAAGATCTCGTTTTTAACAATTTTACATCTGAAACTGAAAGAAATAACTTGTTGCAGCAAGCGGAGTCTGTGGGTTTGCAAGAAGCAGTGCGTCTCTTTTTTGCGAGATCCTTTGATCCCTACATTGCTTCATCAAAAATTAGTGGCCTAATCAATGATTATTCTGCTGGTATCGCTAATAAATTGTCTTTAATAAACGCTATTAAACACGATGTCGATAATTCTACACTCAATATAGGAATGAAGGAGGTATACCAAGGTGCCTGGAACAATGTTAAGGGATGCACAGACTTTTATTGTAGGATTATTTATTCACTTGTCACTGACACCCCGACGATATCTAACCCATATTCTGGGGACCCTGAACCATCTAGAAACAAATGGACCAATCTATTCTCAAAAAGTCCCAATGATACTATCGTAGTTCCAAGCGATGCTGTTATTTGGAACCCTTACAATCAAAGCTGGGATAAAAATCAGAATCAGAGTACTTCTGCATTAACCAAAGTAACGATGGAGCCATTATTTTCAAAATGGCATAACGGGAAATTTATGGACAAGTACGATCTTCTGTACACTTATTATTTTCCATTCGAATGGTCAACTGATACTAAAAACAACGATAAGACTTTCGATGCCGAATATTCAAGTTTGATTCTTCCTTCCCTATCTTTGATCAAAGGTGTAAAGTTCTATGACAATAGTACTTTTGATACATATGTTGATCTCTGGCATTACGACAAGAATTTAGTTCCCTCTTACGGGACATTGTGGCCATCTGAACCATGGGAAATTACGGCTGCAACAGAACGATTAGTTGCTGGAAATAAATTATCTTACTCAAAATCTGACGCTAACATTAAACATATAGATCAGTTATCTCTGAATCTTCCTGTGCAAGCTGAAATGATAAAACAAGAGCTGATTGATATGTTTAATGAAAAATATATACCCAATCCTTTGAAAGGATTGGTAAGTTTGGAATATGCACTTGAGCGCTACAAGTCATCTATAGATTGGATTACCACTCACCACAATGCGGTAATTGGAAATGGACCTTATTATTTGGAAACTTTCAATCCTACAGGAGGGGTTATAACCCTACAAGCTTTTAGAGATAGTACCTATCCTTTTAAAACAGGTATATACTCGGAATACGAAAATCCTCCTGAGATACAAATAGTTAGTCTGAATATTCCAAAGTTTCTAAAGATAGGAGAACCTTTTGATTTTGACGTGCAGGTAGATGTTAAAAATCAATCTAATGGTACAAATAATTTAAAGGGAAGCATCGATTATTTTGTCTTTGATCGAAATAATAAGATCGTAATTGAAGGTTCTTCTTTGATAGATAGTCCCTTTATTAATCAATCTAACAGTAGAGGTCAACCTCAAACTCAGATGGATGAACCAGGAACAGCTGCTATCTCCTTGAACGCGAGTCAGACACAGGAACTAATTCCTGGTCCTGCAAAAATAAAACTTATCATTACCTCTGCAGAATCGCCGAAACCATTAATCCAGGAAAAAACCTTGATTGCCAGACCTTGAGTACGGTTCAATAATACAATACAGATGAATTTGCCTTGATGAGCATTATCATTTATCTGGTAAAAAAAATTTCAATTTTGGTATTAGTCTTAATTATCACACTATTAGTTACAATATCCCTTTTGGGTTCGACTATTGACAAAATAATGGTTGATAATATCCGAATACAGGTGACTAATTCTCTATCAGACTCCATATCTGAAAATCAAAGACTAAACCAGCTACAAGATCCACAGGAAAGGCAGTCAATCATAGAAGAACAAATTAATATCCAAACAAAAAGTTTGGGGTTAGACGAGCCTTGGTATTCTCCCAAAAAAATTAGTAATAGTCTCATTCAAATTGCTACCTTGAACCTAGGTAATTCTAGATTTTTTACAACCAATGATGGTTCAAGCAGTGTCAATGAGCTAATAATTGAAAAACTGCCAAATACAATTTTATTATTTACCACCTCTTCAATAACTGTCATAGTCATTGGGATAATATTAGGATCTTATTTAGCAAAAAGGGAAGGAAAAATTTCGGATAAATTGGTAGCCGGCCTTGCTTCTGCAAGCCTAAGTGTACCCCCATGGTGGTTTTCAATGATAATGATAGTCTTGTTTTCATATTTGTTGCAAATTTTTCCTGCAAGATCTACACCTTTAATTTCTCCAGGTACTCCAGGTTACATCGTTGATTTATTATACCATATGGCTCTGCCTTTTATTACAATGGTTATCATAGGTTTTGCCTCATCCGTTTATTATACTAAATATATTGTTTTGAGAGTAATTGAAGAGGATTACATAAAAACCTTGGGAATTATTGGTTTGCCTCCTAGAAAAATTTTGCTCAAACACGCATTGAAAAATGCTGGACCCCAATTGATGACAATGTTGGGAATAGGGCTTACAGCAACTTTAGGAGGTTCTATATTGATAGAAGAAATATTTGATTGGCCTGGAATGGGAAATCTGTTTTATAATGCGGTTATTCAAAATGATTCTCCCTTAATTATAGGCCTTGTATACTTCTTTACACTGCTTTATTTATTGACAAGATTGGTACTGGATCTTACACTGTCATTTTTAGATCCCAGGATTAGAACCGGAGAAGAATGAGATAATGGACGTGCTTTACCTGATTTGATGAATATAATGAAAGATCGCCTAAAAAACTACAAAGGTGGTATCTTGGGCTTTTCCCTACTCTTGTTCTTGATTGGGATCACTACTTATACCATTTTATATATCCCTGCAAAGGAACGAGCAGAATGGAATAATCCTTTTTTTTGGATTAACTATCCTAAAAATGCTGCACCTGCTTGGGTTAACTATTTCTTAATCCCATTTCAGCAGCAATTACCAGAGCATAAGATATATTCCAAGAACGAAGCTGTAACTTCCTCGTTTTCAGAAATCGACTTTAAAGAGGATAACCATACGTTTTTTTACGATTTTGTTTATGGGCAATTTCCATCTGGGTTTAGCATTCCATTTTCTTTAGAATTTGGTGAAATTCCTCCCGCGGTAGAAATTTCGGTTAAAAGGCCCGATGGATTGGAATTTGTTATATACTACAATTCTTTAGATTCTGTACCTAGCATTAGTAACGATGTTGGGGGTCAATTATCAAATGCTAGCAATCAACAACACGAAGTGTCTCAACGAGTTTTTTCCTCATCAAAAGAAGTGACTGATTCCTTGATGGAATATGCAGATTTATTTAACTTCACGATAAGTGATTTACCAGCGGAAAAAATAATATTTTCTGAAACTGATTCGAATAAACCTATGAAAGGAATATACCAGTTCATATTTACTACTTATTCTTTTGATAGTGATACTATTTTAAAGGAAATCAACCTTATCATAGAAGGCAAAGTGTTTGGATTGATGGGAACAGATGAATTTAGACGAGATATAACCTTTGGAATCATGATTGGAACTCCAGTAGCCCTCCTAATTGGCGTCGCAGTTGCTTCAACCGCTACAACTATTGGTCTTTTCTACGGATTGATTGCTGGATATAAAGGAGGGAAAACAGGAACTCTCATGGTAATAATGATTGATCTTTTTCTTTCGATTCCAACAATGGTATTATTCATAGTATTATCACTTAATTTTGGAAGCAGTTTGTTATTTTTGATTGGACTCTTTGTACTATTTGGCTGGCCCGGATTAGCCTTGATAAATCGAACATTCAGTGTTCAAATTAAGAATTATCCATACGTTGAAGCTTCTAAATTGATGGGTGAATCTGACTTTAAAGTCGTGTTAAGACATATCATACCTCAGTTGGTCCCTTTTACCCTTGCCAATTTTGCCCTCGCGGTGCCAGCAGCAATATTAGCTGAAGCAGCATTAAGTTTTTTGGGATTTGGAGATCCATCTTTTCCCACGTGGGGTCAAATGTTGCAGGATGCTCACTTCTCATCAGCTGAAATTTTAGGATATTGGTGGTGGATTTTGGCTCCTGGACTTATGATCTCCATCACAAGCTTGGCGTTTATTCTGATAGGAAGATCATTGGAGCATAGAGCAAAGTTGGGCAAAAAACAATAATTAATATTAATTCCTTCTTTCAAATAGCACCTCCCTTCCTTGGCTATCGTATGCATGGATATCTTCCTCCTCGTAAGGATGGCATATAATAATAGAGATTAAACCGTAAAAATGATTCAGATCTTCAAGGGAAGGTTGGCTTGAACCACTAGGATGGGAATGAGCTGTCCCAAGATAATTTAGGTCAAATGGTAATTCGTTTATTGGAAACCCGGAATAGAAGGGCCCATGTACCGAGAAAGGGGGGATAACTAAATTGTTTATGAATATCTCTGTTTTTTTTCTCTCACCCCCTAAAATAAGTATTCCCTCAAAGGGATGATGCATTTTTGCATAAGAAATTAGCCCGTTTATAACATTCTGGGTGATTGCGATAGTTTTCTTTTTGCGTCTATTTTGGTCTGGATCTTTATTTTTTTTCCCACCAAGAAACCCAAAATCCATATTAGATTTTAGAACTTACTAACTTAAAAATAATATTTGAATCTTATTTATCTCCTACTTAATCTTTATACGAAAAACACTACCTGAATTTTTATGTTATATTAAACGTGGTGATAAAATAACAAACTTTTAATATTTTTGGAAAGCATTATTTTTAGTTTGATTTATCAGATTTCCATCGTTCTTATTTTTTCTACTTTTATATTTCTTGGGGGGCTTTTGTCCGGTGCAAGCGCACAAATTCTTCCACAATCCAAAAGTCAAAATTCAGATGCTGCAACTATTACTGCTCCTTCATCTACACCTTCTTTGGTAAAGAACCCTTACGGGATCAGAATTACAAATCCCACAACTGGTGACCAGGTTCTTATTAACGGTACAGATTACTTTGATAGTACAGGTAAGAGGCTTTCCGTTGAGGGTTTTTCCATATCAAACAATGGTAATTTGACTAACTGTGATGTTTCGATAGTGACTAATAGCATTTTTCCCTATCAAAGTGCAAATGGGTCCGGTCCGCTCGGTGTAAAGGACTATTCGAAATGGAACTACAAATTCAATTCCAAGTACGCAAACCTTCATGAGGGTTCAAATAAAATCACTTCAAAATTAGCTTGTGAAGGGGGTACTGCAAAGGCTTATTATAGTGTCAATGTGACAGGAACAAACTTTACTGGGACGTTTCCGAAATCAGCCACAAATTTGGCCTTAGCTAGCGAAAATCTTAAAAGTACATCTCAGAATAATTTAAGTTCTAGTGTTACCGATTTGGCTAGTGAAGATTTGGCACTTCCTGTGACTGGGATCGAAATCGATTCTCCATCTAATGGTGAAGTAATTAATATTGATAAACCTATTCATATTAACGGCAGTTCGGAATATCCAAACAATTATGATTGTGAAGTACTCTTAGCAGATGGGAATACTGCGGGTGTAATTGCACCAACTAGCGCGAACCAATCAAATTTTAAGAAAACAAACCCTGGAGGTATTAACGGAACTAGTGATTATAGAAGTTGGAGTATCGTGCTTGAACCTGGTTTAAATAACCTCAAAAATGGTTCACAGTCAATAACCGCAAAATTACAATGCTATTCTCCACTGTCTTCTGTGAAATTTGCCAAAGTAAATGTTATTACAAATACTTCAAAACCCTTAGAACTCAAAACAATGGATGTCAGTATTGACAAAACTGGTCAAGGTGCAAACCAAAAAATCGTTATTGGAGTAAATGACGCAATTACAAATGATCCTTTGGCAAATAGTGAAATTACTGGTTCAATTAACGACAATCCTTTCTCCGGTACTACAGATTCTCTTGGGAAATATAGTGTAACTATACCGTCTAGTGTCATAGATTCTGGTGCTACCATTGACGTATCTGTTTCGACATCTGTTGATGGTTACAAGATTAAGAAGACGAGTACTACTTTTGAAGGTTCACCTGCAGTAACTGACGAAACAACACCACGCACGTCCGATACCGATAATCGAGATATACCAAATAATGAAGAGGATCTTGCAGATAAAATATTTGATGATGTGCAAAAGCAACTAAGTGAACAGGGAATCAATATTCCTCTTCCATTTGGATAAAATGCGTAATGGTTAATTAGTTGTAAATTGTTTGGAATTGATCAAAAAACACATCAACACTCGCATAGGCTACAAAACGTGATTACATTTATTAGAATTTTTTAACTACTATTCCTTTTCTTAATCAGATGAGCATTAAGAAATGACAAGGTTATTATTCTTTATCTCTTAAGTTAACTTGAATTTAGATTTATGACTGACAATGTATACAAATTTTTGATTCTTGAATTAGGCATTGCTATTGTAGATGAAAAGAATCAAACTCAATCCTTCAAGAAATTTCTTGATCCTGTAAAATCCCACCTTAGAATCAAGAATAGGGACTATGAAGAAATTTCAGAAAGCTTGGAGTTTTTTAAAGTTAAACCAGAATTATTGAAAACAAATTATCCGGAGTTGATAGAATTCCTAAAAAATAATACATTTAATGCTGAAAAAATTGCTGAAGTAGAGGAAAAGCAATTTCAGATCGATAAGATTAGTTCATACAAACAAATGTTTGATTCATATCAACAGAACCATTCAGAATTAGCGGATGATATATCCGGTGATTTGAGAGAGTTTGCTCTTAAATGGTCTTCCATAAGGGTTCGGGAAGCATCAGAACAATTGGATCTGCATATCAGTCAATCCATAAATGCGTTGGATGAAATCGATAAGATATTAAATACGGTGGGAACTCGTATGAGAGAATGGTATGGCCTGCACTTTCCTGAACTAGATAATCTGCTTCAAAATATTACGACCTACGCAAACATTGTTTCTAAGGTTGGAAAGCGGGAAGAAATAACTGTAGAATTCTTACAAACTTTGGAAATCCCGAACAATAAAATTGAGATTATTCAAATGACAGCGAATAGGAGCAAGGGAGGTAAGATTACAGAAGAAAATTTATTAATATTGCAGAGTCTAGCCAATGAAGTCATTTCATTAGCACAAATTAGGAAGACATTAGAGGATCATATCGACATTACCATGGAAATAATAGCACCAAACTTGAAGGAATTACTAACTGCCACTGTTGGAGCACGATTAATAGCCAAAGCAGGGAGCTTAAAAAGGCTTGCGTCTTTGTCATCTAGCACTATCCAGATTCTTGGAGCAGAGAAGGCATTATTTAGAACTTTGAAAACTGGCGCTAATCCCCCAAAACACGGTTTGCTTTTTCAGCATCCGGTTATTCATTCAGCACCAAAGTGGCAAAGGGGAAAATTGGCAAGGGCCATTTCTTCAAAAGCTGCTATTGCTGCAAGAGTAGATCTTTATAGTCGGAATCCAGAATCAAGCAATGCATTGGCAAGTAAGTTGAATGATCGGATAACAGAAATTCAAGAAAAGTATAAGGAACCTTCCGAAATTCAACAGAGACAACAACAGCAGAATTTCAAGCGAAGCGAAAGGGATTCATATACTAGAAATAAAGGAAAGAAATACGGGAGAGATAGAGATAGAGATGGAGACAAAGATTTTAAATTCAAGAAGAATAAATTCAAAAAACGATTCCACAAATCAAATAAAAAGTAATGGATCTTGTATACATTTGGAGGCGTGTTAGATGAATCAATTATCTTTGTATAAATCATACGATAATGGGTCATTTGTTATTTTGGTAGACCAAGCAAAAGAGAAATATTTGGCAACCCAAAATCTGGACACAGGAAAAA
>Ga0310892_10000412_pt1 | contig 12231 bp, 9 predicted proteins | sample C0D1metaG_FD_203747 | JGI IMG/M metagenome (GOLD analysis project Ga0310892, IMG submission 203747) | Lab incubated soil microbial communities from West Virginia University Organic Research Farm, Morgantown, WV, United States - C8D2 | ecosystem: Environmental > Terrestrial > Soil > Agricultural...
TGGCGCATCTCACGTGCGTGAACGCGACGATCGACGAGACGGACGCGATCCTGGAGCAGAGCAGAGAGCTCGGGATCAAGAATATCCTCGCCCTGCGCGGTGACCCGCCCAGCGGCATCGACGAGTTCGTCCGCACCAACGGTGGCTTCGAGTACTCGTACGAGCTGGTCCGGCATATCCGCGCGTCCGGCGGCTTTTCGATCGGCGTCGCAGGGTTTCCGGAGGGCCACGTCGCCTGCCGCGAAGGTAAACACGTCGACTGGCAGAGGCTCCAGGCCAAGATCGACCATGGAGCTGACTTCGTCATCACGCAGCTCTTTTTCCAGAACTGCCATTATTTCGAGTGTCGCGAGTTCCTTGCGAAACGCGGCGTCGCCGTACCGATCGTCCCGGGCATCCTGCCAATTCTCAGTGCGTCCCAGATCAAGCGATTTGTCGCGCTGTGCGGAGCGGCGATTCCGCAGCCACTGCTCGAGGAACTGGAGAGGCGTGGCGACGACGATCGCGCGGTAGCGGAGTTCGGCGTGGAATACGCGACGAGGCAGTGCGAAGAGCTGCTGCGCGAGGGCGTGCCGGGCTTGCACTTCTACACGCTGAACCGGGCCGCCTCGACGACTTCAGTTCTCAATAATCTTGCTCTCGACCACCATCCTCGCCGCGAGCTCGCCGTCGGCTGAGCCGCGCCCTCCGGCGTCGTCCTGTATGCTTGCCTCTTGGGGATGTAAACGTTTCGTGCTTTGGTGTCTTCGTGGCGCGCTCGTGACGTCGGTGCTGATGCTGGCCGCTTGCGGTGCCGGTCAGCGGGCAACTCTCTCGAATCCCGGCCGCAACCTCCGGCCAGTGACGCTTCCAGATGCTTCGCAGATGCAGAGCCCGGCGCGTTCGCAGATGGAGGCGCGGCAGGCGGCGCTCACGTCGGCTCTGGCGAATCACGTCTCTGATCAGGACCTCGCGCGCGAGTTCGGGGAGACCGGCAAGCTGCTGATGGCGGCGACCGACCTCGAGCGTGCGGAGCCATGCCTGCTCAATGCGCAGACGCTCGCGCCATCGGATCCACGCTGGCCGTACTACCTGGGACACGTCTACCGGATTCGCGGCCCGCTGCAGAAGGCGGTCGACGCGTTCGAGCAGGTGCTCAAGCTGCGGCCCGACGATTTCGCGTCGCTGATCTGGCTTGGCGAGATGCATCTCTCCGAGGGCCGGCCGGACGCGGCGGCGCCGTTGTTTCAGAAAGCGCTGGCCAGAGACGCCAGGTCCGCTGCCGCCCTCTATGGTGCCGGGCGGGCGGCACTCGCCGCGCGAGATTTCGCCGCCGCAGCGAATGACCTGGAGCAGACACTGGCGCGCGAACCGCGCGCCACGGCGGCGCATTACCCGCTAGCCATGGCATATCGAGGGCTCGGCGATGTTGGCAAGGCCGAAGCTCACCTCAAGCTTCAGGGCAAGGATGATCCGCGTCCCGCCGACCCGCTGATGGCCGAGATCGACACGCTGATTCAGACGCCGGAAGCCTACAACGTTCGCGGCGGCCAGGCGCTCGATGCAGGGCAGTGGGCACAGGCGGCCGAGTCCTTCCGCAAAGGGCTCGAGATCAATCCTGGCGACGTGTCGCTGCGCCAGCGCCTCGGCACCGCGCTGGCGCAGATGGGCGACAAAGCTGGCGCTGCCGCGCAGTTCGAAGAGGTGATTCGCCGCGATCCCACCCAGGCGCGCGCGCACTTCAGCCTCGGCGTCCTGCTGAATGAGGCGGGGCAGTACGACGAAGCGATCGCACGATTCCAAAGCGCGATCCAGCACGAGCCCGGCTACGTCCAGGCACGCGTACAGCTTGCCGCGGTGCTGGCGCGCGCCGGCCGTCCCGGTGAAGCGGTCGCCGAATACGGGCGTGCGCTCGCGGCCGATCCGTCCCAGTCCGAGGCGCTCTACGGACGCGGCATGGCCTTCGTGCGCCTGCACCGGTACCGCGAAGCGCGGGACGCGTTCGCCGAAGGAACGAAGCGTTTCCCGGAGCAGCCGCTGTTCAAGCTGGCGCTGGCGCGGCTGTTGGCTGCCGCACCGGATGCGCAGGTCCGCGACGGCCGCCAGTCGATGACGCTGGTGAACGAGTTGATGAAAGGTCCGCAAAGCATCGAGCTGGCGGAAACCGCGGCAATGGGGTTGGCCGAAGTCGGACGGTTCGATCAGGCCGTCGAGGCCCAACAGAGCGTCGTCGCCGCAGCGCGCAGCAACAATCTCGCGCCGGTGGTGAAGAGAGCCACCGAAAACCTCGCCCTGTACGAAAAACGGGAGCCCAGCCGCCGGCCGTTTGCCGACGATGAGCTCCCGTGATTCCTAACTCACTAACTCGCTAACTCGCCAACTCCCAAATCTTAGAAGCTGATCTGACCGCCGAACTGGATGATTCGGGCGTCCAGAATCTGAACCGGGTTGAGGTAGGTAGTCGGGCCATACACGAGGTTGTAGGCACGGATGGCGCTGGAGTTGAACGCATTGTACGCATCCACATTCACCTGGATCCGAGTCTTGTTGACCCGGAAGGCTTTGCCCAGCCGGAGGTCGAGCCGGTTGACGCGGTTGCCGAACTGGGTGCCAGGTTCGACAAGCGGGATGTTCGAAACTGACGTCGCACCGCCGGCCAGCGGACGATCCGCTCCCACCCAATCGATCGCATTGGCGGGGGCGGTGTAGCTGGCGGTGAGCTGCGGACCGGACAGGTTCTGATACGCGAAACTCGCCACGAAGTCGCCCTTCAGCGGGAAGACGCCGTGCAGCTTGAACTGGGTCTGTCCGTTGAACGGAGTCACAACCCTGCAGTACTTCATTTCCTGCGGGCTGTCGACGATGAAGCAGCGATCGCGGACCGTACGGCCGGTGTCGAGACCGCCGCCGAGCCGGATGTTGCGCTGGAGGCGGGCATCGATCGTGACGTTCAGGAAGTCGTTCGTGCTGGTGAACTTGCCGAACTCGTCCGTGTCCTTGACGACGCTCTGATTGTCGGCGTACTTGGTCGGCGTGATGTTATACAGGCCGCACACTGGATAGCCGCCGCCGCCCGGCAGCTTCGGATCGGACGGGGCGGTGATGCAGAACTCGTCATAGTCGCCAGGCCCGACGAGGATGTTGTCGGTCACCCGTTCCTTGCTGCTGAATGGCTGGCCGAACGCGTACCGATAGTAGCCACCCGTGTTGTGATACCAGCCGCCGGTCACCGCGAGGCCCTGTCTGAGCTCGTGCTGGATTTCCGTCGTGAAGTCCCAGTTGTGGTCGCGCTTCCCGTATCCGTCGAGAACACCCGGTGCGTAGGTGGTGGCTGAAGGATTGTTCTGGCCGAAATTCTGGTTAGCGACGGCGCCGCATTCGCCATTCTGCTGGAAGTCGCCTAGATTGCAGTCGGGCACATAGTTGCCGTTGCGGGGGTCGCCCGCTCCATAGGTGTAGTCGCTCCAGGTGCGCAAGGTGGAGCTGACCGACGTATTGAACGGATTGGCGGTCTCGGCGATTTCGGTGCCGAGCTTCGCCGTGTAGCGGCCCAGCGTCGCCTTGAGCGCTGTTTTTCCGTTGCCGAAGAGATCGTAAGCGATCCCGAGCCGCGGGTTGATGTCCTTCCAGTTTGGGACGTTCTTGACCGCATCGTAGCTTCGCGGCGCGATCCACTCGTTCGAAGCCGGCACACCCTGCCAGTAGCCGTCCTGCTCGCCCGCGAATCCTCCCGTCTGCGCCGGATTGGAGCCATTGAAGTAGTCCCACCGCAGGCCGAGCGTGAGCGTCGTCTTGGCGTTGAGCGCCCACTGGTCCTGCCCGTAGATGCCCAGGTCTGTGCTGCGCGCTTTAGCGAGGTACGGATAGCTGTACTGCAGCACATAGAGCGGAATGCCGCCGTAGAAGTAGTAGTTGGTGTTTCCGTTCGCGTGCCAGTACGTGTCCGTGCTCAACAACTCGTTCTGGAACCCGGTCTTGATATTGTGCGTGCCTGTCACGTACGAAAGCGATGCACGGTAGGTGTACCGATCGCGGCTGTTCGGGTGTCCCAGATAGACCGCCGGCGATCCGTACTGCTGGCCGGTCAGGAAGTCGTACACGTTGACGATGTCGTTGGCCACGCCCGGGTTGTAGTACATGTTCCACTGCGAGATCGTCGCGGCGCCGCCAGCCTCGAGAAGCAGCCGGTTCGTGATCGGCGAGTTCCACGTCGCCTGGAACAGCCGGTTCGGCTCGAAGCGGTACGACGAGATGTAGGCCTCGTGCGAGGTCGTGGCGCTCACCGATCCGCAGTTGCAGGCGCGCTGCTCGTCATAGGTGACGTTGAACTTGTTCTTCGCGTTCATCTGGTAGGTGACGCGGCTCAGGAACGAGTCGTACCACTCGCGGCGGCCGCTGTCGACATCCTCGGGCCGGTCCGTCCACGGCGTCCACTGCACCACCTTGCGCTCGGCTCCAGGGGGCGTCAGGAAGACGTTCTGCGTCTTGTTCCAGTACGTGCCCGCCTGCGTACGGGCGATGCCCCAGGTGCGCGGCGCCAAGAAAAACCACAGCCGGTCCTTCATGATCGGCCCGCCGACGGTGGCCGATGCATCGAACAGTTTCAGTGTCTTGTTCGACGCGGTGAGGCCATCGGCCCGCAACTCGTCGGAGAGGTTGCTGCCTTCGAGGGCGTCATTGGTATACAGGCCGGAGAGGGTGGTGCGGAACTGGTTGCCCCCCTCTTTCGGGATGATGTTCACGACGAGGCCGTCGGCGTTGGTGTCGGCCGAGATGCCGCTCGTCGACATGACCATTTCTTCGACCGACGCCGAGTTGAGCTGATAGCTGCTGTTCCCCGAGCTGTTCTCCATGCCCATGCCGTCGTAGGACACCTTCGTCCCCGACTTGCCGTGGAACGCGCCGCCGCCCGACACGACGTCCTGGCCGGGTTCGACCTGATAGGTGCCGCCGACGTCGCCGAGGCCTGTGAGCCCCGTGGTGAGCGTCGCCAGCTGGCCGACGCTCTTGGTGCTCGTCGGCAGCGCTTCGAGGAGCTCGTTGCTGACGACGGTCTGGCGGCGGACGTTGGTCACGTCGACCACCGGGCTCGCGCCGGTGACGGTCACGGTTTCTTCAATCCCGCCGACCCGCATGTCGGCCGTCACGTTCGCGGTGAAGCCGGCACTCAGGGAGATGCCCTCGCGAACGACCGTGTTGAACCCGGTGAGCGCAAAGGTGACCTTGTAGACGCCTGGCCGCAACTGCGTGAGGGCAAAGCGCCCCTCGCTATCAGAGACCACCACCCGTTCCTTTTCGATCAGGACGGGGCTGGTGGCGGTAACTGTGACTCCCGGAAGGACCGCGCCGGAAGCATCTCGGACGACGCCGGAGATGCCGGCCTCTTGCGCCCAGGCGGGCGCCGCAACCATGACAAAGGCGAGGACGAGGCCGAACCAAACACGCTTCGCGCTGAACATAGACCTCCTCGAAAATGCTTCCCGAACCTGCCGGACCGCCGGATCCGCGAATAAGAAGCCGAGAGAACCTGAGTGCGGGCGAACGATATAAAGCCGAAGCGGCACACTACACGCGTGCCACATTAAATACAAGGACGATTCCAGCTGATCAGTGAATGGAGCAGGACCCGGGACCCCGCGGATCGCCGCAAGATCCACACGGTTCGATCGCGATCCGGGAATCCGTATTAGAACTGGTGCTGACCGCGAAGACAGACAACCGCTTGTCGAGGGCGGAGCCATGGCAGGCTGGACAGGCCGGCTGCTGACCGGCCCTCGTCAGGTATTCGAACAGATGACCGCACTCGCGACAGGCGAACTCGAACAAGGGCATGCCGCCTATTATGAGGCCATTGGTGTCTAACCCGCCATGCGTGGCCGTGGCCTGACGGCGCTTGCGGCGGTTCTGCTGCTCGCCAGTGCCTGCGCGAAGTCGCGCGCGCCCGCTCTGCCGCCCGGTCCGGACGTCTCGGGGCGGCTGGCGCGCGCCGGCGAGTTGCTCCGCACAGGGTGCTTCGACTGCCTCGAGGAGGCACTGGCCGCATACGAAGGCGTCCTGGCCGTGCCGCATCTCGCGAAGGGTGATGACGACGCCGCGACAGCCGGCGCGATCCGGGCGGCGTTGCTGCTCGAGCTCCGGGGACGCGAGCTCGGGATGGCCGACGAGGGATACCTTCAGAGAGCGCGCGAGTGGATGGGGACGCGCCCGGATCGTGTCGCGAGCTTCGCCCATCATTTCTTTACGGTCGAATCGATCCCACGACGTGACGCGCGATTCGCTGGCACCGTCGACGCTGACGGCCTGCGCCGGGTGCAGGAACTGCGTGCGCAGCTCCCCGCGCTTATCGAAGACCGCCGGGCTGAGGCCTCGGCCGACCCGCTGACCGCGTATGCCTGGCTGGCGTTCTACTGCACGCACACCGGCAGCCGCGAGGATCGCTCGCTGGACACATTGCTCGGCCCGCTCGGACCGATGCGCGACGCGCCGATTGTCGAGTACCGCGTCGCCACCTGTTCGGGTCCGGAATCGGAGCCGCTGACCAGCCTCCTCGAACACCAGTCGCGATACGTCGAGATCACCTACTGGCTGGCGCAGGCGGCGCAGGGCCGTCTACAGATCGAAGAGGCCGAGCGGTTATTCAGCATCGCGTTCAAGTGGCGGCCGCGATGGCCGGCCGTGACCGCGGAGCTGGGCAACCTGTATTTCGCGTTTGAAGAGAACGAGCGCGCGCTCGAGTTCTTCGACCGCACGCTGGCCCTCGCACCCGATCATCCGGAGGCGTTAATCGGTCGAGTCAAGGCCCTCAGCCTCCTCAATCGGCCGAAGGAGGCGATTGCCGCGATCGATGCGGTTCTGGCGGGGGAGACACGGGTCTTTCCAGGAGAGCTCTACTACTGGAGGGCGTGGAACTTTACGCAGATCGCCGATCTCGACACCGCCTGGACCGCCATCGAACGCGCTAACAACCTGTGGGTGAACTCAGAGGTGTCCAAGCTTGGCGGCATCATCGCCTATCGCCGCTGGCAGCGGCCGATGGCCATCGACCGTTTCAGGGCGGCCCAAAAGCTGGCGCCCGACGACTGCGAAAACGTGTTTTATCTAGGGATCACCCATGCCGAGCAGCGCGAGTGGCTCGAGACGAGGACGGTGTTCGAAGGCGCGGCGCAGTGTATCGACGGCGCCCGCGCCGGTTTGAGGAAGGAAATCGCCACGATTCAAGCGTCGAGCGGCGACCCCGACCGCCAAGCGCGGCAGGTTGCGCGGCGCGAAGCGCAAATCGAGGCCTTTGCCGGCATGCTCTCCACGTCCTGGTTCAATATCGCGGTCGCGAGCTTCAACCTCGGAAGCAAGGACGAGGCACGGCTCTACGCGCAACGCGTGGTCGACGACGAACGCTTCGCGGAGCGTGCTCGCGATATCCTGAACCGCCTCCGGTAGCGCCGACCTCCAGGTTGGCCCTCCGTTTGCGCCATGACGATCCCGCGCCGCCCCTCGCCGACGCCAGGCCTGCTGACCGGCCTGTTGATCACGCTCGCCGCCGTGGTGGCGAGCGGTATCTACGTGACCTGGCAGATTTCGCATGTCCGCGCGCTCCAGACCGACATCGCCGACCGTCATCGCCGCGACTCGCTCCAGCTGCTGCGCATCCAGAACGATCTCAACTCGGTCGGGTTGGCCATGCGCGACATGCTGGACAACGACGACGACTATCCCCTGACGGCCTGGCAAGCGCAGTTCGAGCGGATTCGAACCGATCTCGACGATGCGATGCGCCGCCAGGAGGCGGTCGCGGTGTTGCCACCCAGTCCCGAGCAGCGGCAACTGCTCGCGTCCGCGATCGCCCAGTTCTGGGAAGCCGCTGACCGGATCTTCGAGCTCGCGCGCGGTGGGCGCGAGCCCGAGGCCCGCGAACAGATCCGGCTGTCGCTCCAGGCGCGCCAGGCGGCGCTGGCCACCGCGGTGGCCCGTCAGCTCGTGCAGAATTACGAGGCGGAGGAGGAGACCGCGAGGCGGGTGCAGACGATCTACTCCGAGGTCCAGCAGCAGGTCTACTGGTCGGCCGCGGCGGTCGCGATCACCATCCTCCTCACGAGCCTCTACCTGATCCGCTCGAACCGGCGGCTGTTCAGCGAGATGACGGCGCTGTCGGAGGCGCGGCGCGACGTGGCGCAGCGGCTGATCACGACGCGAGAGGCGACCTTTGGCGAGATCGCGCGCGAATTGCACGACGACCTGGGCCAGGTGCTGACCGCGCTCGGACTGATGATTGCCCGCGCCGTCCGGCATGTGCCCTCGGGTTCGCCGTTGCAATCGGAGTTGCGCGAGATCGGCGGGATCGCCCAGTCCGCGCTCGACAACGTCCGCGGGCTGTCGCAGACGCTGCACCCGTCGATCCTTCAGGACGCCGGCCTCGAAGAGACGATCGAGTGGTACCTCTCGACCGCGCGTCGTCCGGGCGCGATGGAGGTCGTCTACGAACGGCACGGCACGCCATGGCCCCTCGAAAATGACGTGGCGATTCACATTTACCGCGTGCTCCAGGAAGCCTTGACCAACGTGTCACGGCACTCCGGAGCCGATCGCGCGTGGGTCCGGCTGTCGTTCGAGCCCGCGTCGCTGTCGCTCGAAATCGAGGACCGCGGCCGCGGCTTCACCGCCAATCGACCGCGCGCCGGCGGCGACGGCCTCGGCGTCGTCACGATGCGCGAGCGCGCGTCCCTCATCGGCGGCTCGATTGCGTTCTCGAACCCGGCGGCGGGTGGGACCTTGGTTCGGCTCGTGGTGCCGAAGCCAGTGCCAAAACGTACTGCGGACCTCTAGGTCCGCGTAAACTCAGATGGTGCCTCTGGACGCTGATCGCAAAATCACGGTGTTGCTGGCCGACGATCATCCGCTCGTCCGCCGCGGGTTCCGCCGCATGCTCGAGGACGATCCCGGCATCGAGGTGGTTGCGGAAGCCAGCGATGGCGAGGAAGCGGTCCGTCTGGCGAAGACCGCGCGACCGCAGGTGGTCGTGATCGACTACGCGATGCCTGGACTGAATGGTGTCGCGGCGACGCGCCAAATCCTGCGCGACGCGCCCGAAACGAAGGTGATCGTCCTCAGCATGCACTCGGAAGAGACGCTGGTTCGCCAGGCGGTCGGCGCTGGCGCCCGCGGCTACGTCCTGAAGAGCGCGATCGATCTGGACCTGGCGGCGGTGGTCAAGCGGGCGGCGGCGGGCGAGGCGGTGCTTGATCCGCGGTTGACCGCCGATCCGCTGAAAGGCGATCGTCAATCCGGCCTGACGCCGCGAGAGCTGCAGGTGCTGCAGCTGATTTGCGACGGCAAATCCAACCGCGAGATCGCCGCCGCGCTCGAGTTGAGCGTCAATACCGTCGCGGTGCACCGCGCCAACATCATGAACGCCCTGGGCATCCACAAGACGGCCGAGCTCGTCGTCTACGCGATCCGCAACGGCCTGGTCCACCTGCCGTGAACCGACGCACGTTTCTTGCGGGTGTTGGCGCCGCCGCGTGGGGCTTCGACGCCGTGCAGCCCAGGGCCCAGGGGCAGACGACGATTCCGCTTGGCTTCCAGTTGGTCGACGTCACGACCGCGTCGCGGCTCGCCTTCGCTCATAACAGCGGTGCGTACGGCGGCAAGCTGCTCCCGGAGACCCTCGGCGCCGGCTGCGCCTTCCTGGACTACGACGCCGACGGATGGCAGGACATCCTGCTCGTGAACGGCATGGACTGGCCCGGCCATGCCCGCAAGCGGTCGACGCTCGCGCTCTTTCGGAACAACCGCGACGGCACATTCACCGATGTCACGCGTGCCGCGGGCCTCGATGTCGAGATGTATGGCATGGGCGTGGCCGTCGGCGACTGGAACAACGACGGCTTCCCGGATCTGCTGGTCACCTGTGTCGGCCAGAACCGCCTGTTCCGCAATACCGGCAAGGGCGGATTCGTCGACGTCACGAAGGGCAGCGGCCTGGACGCGCGGCAGGCCTTCAGCACGTCCGCAGTGTGGGTCGACATCGATCGCGACGGCCTGCTGGATCTGTTCGTCTGCAATTACGTGCGGTGGTCGGCTGACGCGGACGTGTTCTGCAGCCGGGACGGCAAGAACAAATCGTACTGTACGCCCGAGGCCTATCGCGGCACGACGTCGTGGCTGTTCCGCAACAATGGCAATGGAACGTTCACGGACATCAGTGCGAAGAGCGGCGTGTTCGACACCAGCTCGAAGGCGCTCGGCGTGGCCATGCTGGACTTCGATCAGGACGGCTGGCCCGACCTGTTCGTGGCGAACGACACCCAGCCGAACAAGCTGTACCGAAACCAGCGGAACGGCACGTTCGCGGACGTCGCGGTCGTCGCCGGCCTGGCGTTCAGCGCCGAGGGGAAGGCGCGGGCCGGGATGGGCGTGGATGCGGCCGATCTCGACGGCACCGGCCGGCCCTCGGTAGCGGTGACGAACTTCGACAACGAAATGATCGGTCTCTATCGTCCGGCGGCCGCCGCGGGCGCGTACGACGACGTCGCCGCGCGAGCCGGCGTGGGCGCACCGAGCCGGAACACGCTTGGCTTTGGCTGCGTGTTTGCGGACCTCGATCTCGACGGGCATCAGGATCTGGTCGTGGCGAACGGGCATATCGACGAGACCGTTCGAAACATCAGAGGGAACGCCGGCTATGCCCAGCCGCCGCATCTTTTTCACAACCGCGGCGACGGCACGTTCCGCGATCGAGCGGCGGACGCCGGGAAAGCGTTCGCCGAGCCGCGGGTGGCACGCGGGCTGGCGTACGGCGATTTCGACAACGACGGCGACCTCGACCTCCTGATGACGGCAAACAACGGCGCCGCGCAGCTGTTCCGGAACGATCAGACCGGTGGCAACCGCAGTCTTCGCATCCGGCTGATCGGCACTAAATCGAATCGCGACGGCATCGGCGGCCTGGTGCGGATCGTTCACGGCGGCACGTCGCAGTCGCGCCTGGTCAAGAGCGGTTCCAGCTATCTGTCGCAGTCCGAACTGCCGGTCACGTTCGGCGTCGGCCGCCGCGATCGCGTCGAACGGGTGGTCGTCCAGTGGCCGAGCGGCCGTACCGAGGAGTTTGCAAACATCGCCACCGGTCAGGCGTACGACTGCACCGAGGAACAGGGGATTGTGCCGGTACGGCGCTGATGCCCGCGGCCCGTTAACCTGTTCGCGTTATTGCTCTCTCGCCGCGGTTGAAGTTAAAAAGCTACCAATGACGTGGATCAAGACGATCCCAATGGCGCAGGCATTGGAAACCACCGGACCCCTGCGTGACGCCTACATGGCGGTAATGCCGACGTACCCGGCGGAGTACTCACAACCGAACGCGATTCCCGAGGTTGCGGCCGACAGCATTGTTGCCTCGCACAGCCTGATCCCGGCAGCGCTCGAGCACGCGTTCGCGACCTTCGGGTCGCTGATGGCCGAGGATCTGCCGCTGACGCGGCGGCAGCACGAGATGATCGCGACGCTCGTCTCGGTCAAGAACCGCTGCTTCTATTGAGTCGAGTCGCACGCAGAGTTTCTGCGTAAGGTCACGCTCGACGCCGCGCTGGTCGATGCGATCCGGCGCGATTACCGAACGGCCCCGCTCGACCGCGCCGACCTGGCGATGCTCGACTACGTCGCCAAAGTGACGACCGATGCGACCCTCGTCGCCCGCGACGATCATGCCTGTCTCCGCGAGGCCGGGTTCGACGACCGCGGCATCCTGCAGATCACGCTGATTGCGGCCTGGTTCAACTACGTCAACCGCGTCGCGGACGCACTGGGCGTTGGCCGGCCGTAAGCTAGAATTCCACCGGCACGCTGATGCGTCTGGTGCTCGGTTTCAGCTTGGTATTGCTCATGGCGGCGTGCGCCGCCGGTTGCCGCGGCGCGTCGCGGGATCCTGAGCGGGCCTACCACGCCAACAACCGTGGCATTGCGTTCCTCGAACGGTTCGATTATCCACAGGCGGTCACCGCGTTTCGCGAGGCGATTCAGATCGATCGCGGACTCGCGATCGCCCACCTCAACTTGAGCCTGGCGCTCCTTTACAGTGAGGATCCGACCGCCGCCGACCGGGAAGCGGCAGAAGCGGCGCGTCTTCTGCCCGACGCGCCCCAGCCGGCATACGTCCGGGGCCTGATCGCCCGTGCCGAAAATCGTTCAGACGACGCGCTTCGTGAATTCGAGCGCGTTCGACGCATCGACGCAGACGACGCGGGCACCAACATCAACCTT
>Ga0310892_10000416_pt1 | contig 12204 bp, 9 predicted proteins | sample C0D1metaG_FD_203747 | JGI IMG/M metagenome (GOLD analysis project Ga0310892, IMG submission 203747) | Lab incubated soil microbial communities from West Virginia University Organic Research Farm, Morgantown, WV, United States - C8D2 | ecosystem: Environmental > Terrestrial > Soil > Agricultural...
ATGTTCGCCTTGGTCAATGCGTCGACGACGGCACGGGCATTCTGATCGAGCGCGCCGCCTTCTTCGACAACGAGCTGCGGGATGCGGATCAGTTTCTGGTTCTGCGCCGCGTCACCATAGGTCTGGATGACATTCTCGACCGTCACCGAGGCAATCGCGCCGCGCACCTGGTCGTCGGTGACCGGCTGCTCGAACTTGACGACCAGGATGGTCCCGCCCGAGAAGTCGATGCCGAGCGGGATGCCTCGCTGGAAGCCGTAGGCAAAGCCCGCGATGATCACGATCGCCGAAAGGGCAATCGCGTGCCAGCGCCACTTGATGAAGTCGTAGTTCGCGTTTTCGAAGAGAGCCATATCAGATTGAGAGCTTGGCAACCTGTCGGCGTGACAGCGTCAGCTCGAACATGGTGCGGGAAACGAAGTAGGCCGTGAACACGTTGGCCAGCAGGCCAATCGTGAGGGTGAGGGCGAAGCCGCGGATCGGCCCGGTGCCGAAGTTGAAGAGGAACGCGGCCGAGATGAGCGACGCGACGTGGGTATCGAGAATCGTGAGCAGCACGCGATCGAAGCCGGCGGCGACCGCCTGCTTGACGCCCTTCGCGGTCCTCAGCTCTTCCTTGATGCGCTCGAAGATCAGCACGTTCGAGTCGACGCCCATGCCGATCGTGAGAATGAAGCCGGCGATGCCCGGCAGCGTCATCGTCGCGCCGGCGTACGCCATCAGGCCGAGCAGCATGATCAGGTTGATGGCGATCGAGATCAGCGCGTTGAAGCCGGCCAGGCGGTAATAGAACAGCATGAAGAGCGTGACCATCAGCAGGCCGCCGGCCGCCGACATCACGCCGGCGCGGACCGAATCAGCGCCGAGCGACGGGCCGACCGTGCGCTCTTCGAGATAGGTCAGGTTCGCCGGCAGCGCGCCCGATCGCAGCTTCAGCGAGAGGTCCTGCGCTTCCTGGTTCGTGAAGTTGCCGGTGATGCGGCCTTCATCGTCGATGCGCGACTGGATGACCGGCGCCGACTGGACGCGGTTGTCGAGCACGATGCCCAGCTGGCGGCCGATGTTGGCCTGCGTGAAGTTGCCGAACTTGCGCGCGCCCTCCTGGTTCAGCGAGAAGCTCACCGCGGGACGGTTGTTCTCGTCGAGCGTCGGCCGCGCGTTGCGGAGATCGCGTCCGGTCACCGCGGGCACGCGGCGCACGACGTAATAGCCCGTGCTCGCCGGCTGTCCGGGTCCCGCTTCGATCGTACCGGGAAGCAGCTGCATTTCGGGAGGCACGTTGCCGCCTAATGCCGCGCGCGCCGCGTTCTCATCGGAGAACGGTCCCTGCTCGACCTGCTTCAACTCGAGCTGCGCGGTCGATCGGATGATCTCCTTCGCGCGGCCCACGTCGGTCACGCCCGGCAGCTGCACCAGGATCTGATCGGCGGCGCTGTGCCGCGCGACGATCGGCTCGGCGACGCCAAGCTCGTTGACCCGGCGCTCGATTGTCTGGAGCGCTTGATTGACCGTGTCTTCGCGCAGCTGGACGACGATGTTCGGCCGCAGCGAGAAGGTGTAGCTGCCGCCGCTTCCCGTTGAGCGCTCGTAGTTGACCTCGACCTCGGTCAACAGGTTGCGGAACGCCGCATCCTGATCGGGCGGCACGCCGTTGACCGTGAACGACGTCGCGTTATTCACGATCACGCCGCCAACGGGGATGTTCCCGGTCTTGAGCTGCTCCGCGAGTCGATCGGCCGTGGTCTGCGTCTCGAGCTTCAGCGCGTCGTCGGTCTGGACGCGAAGCACGAGGTGCACGCCGCCCTTGAGGTCGAGGCCGAGCCGGACTTTCTGATCCGGCGGATAGAACGACCACACCGCAAGCCCGACGACAACGAGGATGAACAGGACTTTCCAACGAAGGTTCTTCGCCATGATTTATGAGTTCGGCGCGTCGACAATCGGCGCCTGGCCCTGGTAGCCGACGATGGCGGCCCGGGAGATGTCGACGCGCACGTTAGGAGCAATCTGCAATTGAATGGCCTCGTCACTGATTTTCGCGATCGAGCCAAAGAGGCCGCCGGACGTCACGACTTTGTCGCCGACCTTGAGCGCGGACAGGAAGGCCTCGACCTTCTTCTGCCGGTTTTTCATTGGCAGGAGGATCACGAAATAAAAGATCGCGAGGACCAGCGCGAATGGAATGAGCTGGACCAGGGGGCTGACCTGTCCTGCGCCGCCGAACGCCAGGAGCATTCCGAAAAGGGGATCCGTCGTGGTCATCAAATCAACGCGCGGCGGGTAAACGTGTGATGGAAACCCTGCCTGAAATCTTCGAACCTGCCGAACGCTATAGCCTCCCTAATCCGCCGCATGGTGTCAAGGTAAAAGCTCAGATTATGCAACGTGTTAAGGGTGCCTCCGGTCATCTCGCCGGCCATGGAGAGATGCCGTAAATAGGCCCTGGAAAAGTTGCGGCAGGTATAGCAGTGACACGCCGGATCGGCCGGCCCGTCGTCCTCGGAAAACTGCGCGTTCTGGATGTTTAGCGGGCCTTCGCTGGTGAAGAGCTGACCGTTCCGGGCGTTCCGGGTCGGCATGACGCAGTCGAACATGTCCACGCCGCGGGCGACGCATTCGACCAGGTCGATCGGCGTCCCGACACCCATTAAATAGCGTGGTTGGTCCGAGGGGAGTAAGGGGGTTGTAGTTTCGACTACGTGATACATAGTCTCGTTGGGCTCACCCACGCTCAGCCCCCCGATCGCATAGCCCTCAAACCCAATGGAGACAATGAGTTCCGCGCTCTTAGCCCGGAGCTCCGGAAACGTCCCACCCTGAACGATGCCGAATTGCAGCTGGGTAAAGGGGTCGGGACCATTTGCCCGGATGGCTGAAAAGCGCTCTCGACACCGCCGCGCCCATCGCGCGGTCAGTTCAAGCGACTTGTCGATCACGTCGGCGGTCGACGGCAGTGCCGGGCATTCGTCGAGGACCATCGCGATGTCCGAGCCCAAATTCGCCTGGATTTCGACAGCTCGCTCGGGGGTGAGGAGGTGTGAGCTGCCATCGAGGTGCGATCGAAATTCGACGCCCTGCTCATTTATCTTGCGGCGCTCCGCGAGACTGAAGACCTGGTAGCCGCCGCTGTCGGTCAGGATCGGCTTTTTCCACCCGATGAACTTGTGAAGCCCGCCTCGACGCGCGATCAACTCATCGCCGGGCCGCAGCATCAGGTGATAGGTATTGCCGAGAATAATGCTCGCGCCGATCTCCTCAAGGTGTTGAGGAGTAAGGGCTTTGACCGCGCCCTGGGTGCCGACCGGCATGAACGCCGGCGTCTCGATCGCGCCGTGTGCGGTCCGCAGGACACCACGCCGCGCGGCGCCATCGGTGTGGGTAAGGCTAAACAAAAAAAGAGTCCCGACCCCTTATTATCGCTGAGTGAAGAAATTGCGAGTTGGGATCATCTTTGGCGGACGTTCGGGCGAGCACGAAGTGTCCGTCACGTCGGCATCGTCAATTTTTAAGCATATCGATCGCAATAAGTACGAACCGATCGCGATTCGCATCGAGAAGGACGGCTCGTGGTCATTCCCACAGCAGGAGCCGAAGGCGTCGAACGTCGCGCAAGCCATCGAGCAGGCGCGAACCGCGCAACTCGACCAGACGAGGACGAGCGACCCGGCGCTCGGTGCATTGAAACTCGACGTGGTGTTTCCAGTGCTGCACGGTCCGTACGGTGAAGACGGGACGATCCAGGGCCTGCTCGAGATGGCGGGCCTTGCGTATGTCGGTAACGGCGTGCTGGCATCGGCGGCCGGCATGGACAAGTCGATCATGAAGATCCTCTTCGCGGGTCGCGGCCTCCCTGTCTGCCGCGCGCACGACTTTGTCCGGCCGGAGTGGGATCGCAATCGAAACGCCCTGCTGCAACAGATCGGCGCGCTCGGGTTGCCGGTGTTCGTCAAGCCCGCCAATCTCGGGTCGAGCGTCGGCATCACGAAGGTGAAGACGCAGGCGGAGCTCGTGCCGGCGATCGAGCTTGCGCTTCAGTTCGATCGAAAGATCGTGGTCGAAGCCGCGGTGCCGCGCGCGAGAGAGATCGAGTGCGCGGTGCTCGGAAACGACGATCCAAAGACGTCAGTGCCTGGCGAGATCCTGCCGTCGCGGGAGTTCTACGACTACGAGGCCAAATATCTCGATGAGGGATCCAAGACGGTGATTCCCGCTGATCTGCCTCAGGCGACGGTTGCCCACGTGCAGCGGCTGGCGATCGAGGCCTTTCGCGCGATCGACGGCGCCGGCCTCGCGCGCGTCGATTTCCTGATGGACGGCGACGCCGGCACGATCTACCTGAACGAGATCAACACGCTGCCCGGTTTCACCAACATCAGCATGTATTCGAAGATGTGGGAAGCGTCAGGCATCGCGTACAGCGCACTTGTGGACCGGCTGATCCAGCTTGGGATTGAGCGGCATAAAGAGAAGCAACAGCTGAAGACAACTGCGCTCTGAGAAAGGCAAAGGCAAAATGCAGAAGGCAAGAGTCATTGCACTTACTTCTGCATTCTGCCTTCTGCATTCTGCCTTGGTCACCGCGCAAGTCGCGCCGCAGCCGGGGATCACGGCTGCGGCGACTGTTGCGCGCGGGTATGACCTCATCCTTGATGCGAATCTTGAGGAGCTGAACAAATCGCTGCCCTCGATCTGCCCGCCCGCGCCCGGCGTGGCATGCCTGGGGCTCAAGGCGCTGGGCGTGTGGTGGCAGATCCAGCTCGATCCGGACAGCCGCACCCTGGATCCCGCGTTTCTGTCGGCGGTCAACGCCGCGATCGCGGAAGCGGAGCGCTTCGCTGCCGCCGAGCCGAAGCGCGCCGAGGCCTGGTTCTATCTCGGCGCCGCCTACGGCGTGCGGGCGCAGTTCCGCGTCTACCGCGTCGAGCGACTGGCCGCAGCCCGCGACGGGAAACGGATCAAGGAAGCGCTCGAGAAGGCGCTCGCGATCGATCCGGCGATGCACGACGCCGAGTTCGGCATCGGCATGTATCGCTACTACGCCGGCGTCGCGCCGGCGATCTTCAAGTTCCTGCGCTTCCTGCTGCTGCTCCCCGGCGGCGATCGCGAAGGCGGGCTTGCCGAGCTCGAACGCGCGAGCCAGCTGGGACTGTTGGTCAGGGGCGAAGCGCAGTTTCAGATCCACGTGCTCTATCTCTGGTACGAGCACAAGTCGAAGGAAGCGCTCGCGATCATCCGCGCCCTCCAACAGCGCTATCCGCACAATCCGTTGTTCCATCAGATCGAAGCGGAGATCCTCGACGTCTACTTTCACGATCACGCCGGCAGCATGAAGGCGTCGGAGAAATTACTGGCACTTGCCCAATCGCGCGCCGTCTTCCGCGCCGACATCGCCGAAAAGATCGCGCGCCGCAACATCGCGCGCCAGTCGATCGCGCTGCAACAACCGCAACGCAAGCAGCAGTAGCATCCGCCTTCGCGCTCACGCGCTTCGGCGCGACACGAAGGCTATCGAAGTTCGTACGACATGCCGACACGTACTGTCGAAGGTGTGGTGGATCGCGATCGATCGGTGGCGTTTTTCGGACTACAACAAACGCTTTGTGCTTGACAACCGATTTTTCTCATCCATAATCTACATCTGGTATGAGGGTGGAGGGCTCAGGCCACTGGTTGTGAAGAGGTAAAAACTCTTCGAACACTAAAAAACAATCAGCGGTTGCCATCAGGCAGAGTCACCCCCCATCAGGAGAGAACAATGGCGAAGAAGGCGAAGAAGGCGAAGAAGGCCAAGAAGCGCTAGTCGCTTACAGGGGCGGTTCTCACAGACTGCCCCACCCTATTCACCAATTGCGCGCGTCGCCGAAGAGCGACATCACGAGCGCGCAAGCGAGGCGCGAAGACGGCCGGAACGGGCAAGGCCGAGTGCCAGGCGGCAGAGGCCTTAGCAGTGTCGCGGCGGACTTCCGCATAACCCAACCTGAAGGGGGGGATTGACCGATGGCCAAGAAAGCAAAGAAGGCAAAGAAGGCGAAGAAGCGCTAACAGCTTCATCAGCCGTTAGATCAAAAGGGGCGCTTAACGGCGCCCCTTTTTATTTCGGATCTCGGATCTCGGATTTCGGATTTACTGCTGCCCGATCCAGGTCACGCCATCCCACACGCGAATGCTGGTGATGGTGTCCCACTGCTGCAATCGATCGACGACATCCATGCCGGCGACGACCTGGCCGAACACCGTGTAGAGCGCGTCGAGATGCGGCGCCGGCGAATGCGTGATGAAGAACTGGCTGCCGCCGGTGTCGGGCCCGCCGCGCGCCATCCCCACGGTCCCACGCAGGTAAGGCCGCTGGTTGACCTCGTCGCGGATCGTGTAGCCCGGTCCGCCTGCCCCATCACCGCGCGGGTCGCCGGCCTGGACCACGAAATCGGGCACGACGCGATGCCACTGGACGCCGCGGAAATAATTCTTGCGGACGAGCGAGATGAAGCTCGCGACCGCTCTGGGCGCATCGAGCACCGCCAGCTCGAACTGGATGGTCCCCTTGTTCGTCTCGATGTAGGCCTGCGGCGAGAACTTCGGCGCGATCATCGCGTCGACGGCGGCGAGCTCCGGCACGCTCTGCGGCGGCGCCGGCCGCATCGACGAGACATCGGCGTTGCGATCGATCCGCAGAAGATGCTCGGCGGCGCGCAGGCGCACGGCCCAATCGCGATCGGCGAGGGCGGACGTCAACCAGGGGCGTGCCGCCACGGGATCGAGCGCCGTCAGCGCGTCGAGGGCATTGGTGCGCGAAGTCAACAGCCCGTCGCGCTGCCCGGTCTTGAACGCTTCGATGAGGGCCGCGGTGGCGTTCTGCGCCTTGATCGTCGCCAGTCCGCGCGCCGCGGCGCCGCGCACGACGGGATCTTCGGCCTTGAGGCGCGCCATCAGCGCTTCGGCGGCGTTGGGGGCGCCAATCTTGGCGAGCGCGTCGAGCACCGCGGGAATCACCCGCTGGTCGCTGTCGTTCAGCATCGCCGTCAGCGGCCCCTGCGCGCGCTCGCGGTCGAGATCGCCGAGCGTCCGGGCCAGCGCGGCACGCACCGACCAGTGCGCGTCGGGATCGAGCCCCGAGATCGAGATGACGAACGTCTCGATATCCGTCTTCGCCAGGGCGTTGAGCGCCGCGGACCGCGCCGACGGCCAGTTCGCGGAGACGAGATCGATCAGGATCTCGACCGCGGCGGGATCTTTCAGCTGCGACAGCGCGGTAATCGCTTCCAGCTGCAGGTTCTGATCGACGCCCGGTGAGGTGATCAGGCGGCGCATCACAGCGCCGCCGCGCGCGTCGCCGAGCGCCGCGATGCCACGCACCGCCTGGATGCGCACGGCAACCGGCACGGCGGCATCTTCGGCCGCGGCCAGAAGGACGGTGGCCGCGCGTTGATCTTTCGTCGCCGCGAGCCCGCGGGCGGCGAACGAGCGGGTCAACTGCCCTTCACCGTTGAACAGATCGAGCAGGACCGGGGCGGCGCGCGGGTCGCCGACGCGCTGAAACGCGTAGGCGATCGGCCACCAGCGGCTGCGCGGGCGGCCGTCGGCGCCGATGAACGCGCTCGCCAGCGCGTCGTACGACCCGAGACGAACCAGCGCATACGCGCCGAGGCGCACGGCCTCGATGCCGGTCGCCTTTGGATAGCCCATGTCATCGGGGTTGATGCCACCGAGAACGTTGGAGTTGACGTGCGCCGCAATCATCGCGCCGATCGGCTGCGCCGCGGCCTTGTGCGCGATCAACCCGAGCGCTTCGGCAGCGCGGCCCTGGATTCGCGGATCGGGATCCGACAACGCGGTCATCAGCGCCGGCGCCGCGGCGGCATCGCCGATCAGTCCCATCGCGAACGCCGCCATCTCCCGCACTTCGGAATCGGCGTCCGACTCGAGGGTCGTGGTCAGCGAAGGAATGCCTTCCGGCGATTTCACGCGTCCGATCGCGAGCGCGGATCGGCGGCGCACATTTCCAGCGGTATCGCCGATCAGCGTCGTGAGATCGCCACCGCCACCGCGTAGCTGGCGCGCATCCTCGAGCTGCAGGATCCAGCGCATCTTCTGCTCGAAGGCCGTGACCACCGGCGACGGCGTCGTGACGATGGGCGCGGCTTTCGGGCCGCAGCTCAGAAGGCACAGAAAACACCAGGGCCACAGAAGGCGCAGAAAGCTCAGAAACGTTTTTTTCATAGGCTCAGGTGCCGCAACGTGGCTTTCTCGATACGCTCTCTCACAATGTTCACACCGATCCCAGGTCCCTTCGGAACTTCTATTGTCCCATCACGCGCGATATCAATCTCGGGATCGATAAGGTCGGGCTGGTAATAGCGCTTGCTGGCGGCGATGTCGCCCGGCAGGCTGAAGTTCGGCAGGCTCGCCAGGTGAATGTTGTGCGCGCGGCCGATGCCGCTCTCCAGCATCCCGCCGTGCCACACCGGGATGCCGTGCGCGGCGCAGAGGTCGTGCAGCTCGATCGAGGCCTGGTGGCCGCCGACGCGTCCCGGCTTGATGTTGATGATCTGGCAGGCCTTCGCTTCGATCGCATCGCGGGCGATCCGCACGGTGTGGATCGATTCATCGAGGCAGACCGGCGTCGTGATCTGCTTCTGCAGCACCGCGTGGTCCATCACATCGTCGTAGTCGAGCGGCTGCTCGACGAGCAGCAGCTTGAAGGGATCGAGCCTGGCGAGCGTCGCGGCATCTTCGAGCGTGTAGGCGGCGTTGGCATCGACCTGCAGTGGAATCTGCCCGAAGGTCTTGCGCACACGCTCGACGGCGTCGAGATCCCATCCCGGCTTGATCTTGATCTTGATGCGCTGATAGCCGGCGGCCAGCTCCTTCTCGATCTTGCCCATCAGCTGATCGAGCGAATCCTGGATGCCGATCGACACGCCCGACGCGATTCGATCGCGCGTGCCGCCGAGCGCCTTCGACAGCGGTTGATGCGTGGCGCGCGCGTACAGATCCCAGATCGCCATCTCGACGCCGGCCTTCGCCATGTTGTGGCCGCGGATGCGCTTCAGCGCCGGATACACGTCGCGCGGATGCGCGAAGCGCCGTCCGATGATGAGCGGCGCGATGAAGCCGGAGACGATGTGCCAGACGGTCTCGGTGGTTTCGCTGCTGTAGTACGGATTCGCTTCGGCGACCGACTCGCCCCAGCCCTCGTGCCGTGCGCCCTCGAACTCGCCCTCGACGCGGATCAGCACGAAGGTGCGATCGTACGAACGCCCGAAGCTCGTTTCGAAGAAATGCACCAGCGGCAGGCGGCAGAGGAACAGCTCAATCCGGTCGATCGTCATTCATCCTTCTCGACGGTCACGGCTACAAACTATACTCGGCGGCGGAGTGGCCTTTCACTATCTCGCCATCGAAGGCCCCATCGGGGTCGGCAAGACGCGCCTGGCCGAGCGGTTGGCGACGAAGCTCGAGGCGACCACGATCCTCGAAGACACCGAGAACCCGTTTCTCTCGGACTTCTACGCCGATCGCCCGGGCGCGGCGCTGCAGGCGCAGCTGTTCTACCTGCTCAATCGCCATCGCCAGCTGACCGGCAAGCGCCAGGCCGATCTGTTCCTGCAGACGACGATCTGCGATTACGTCTTCGACAAAGACAAGATCTTCGCCTACCTGAATCTCGACGACAACGAGCTGTTCATCTACCAGCGGCTGTTCGATCTGCTCGCCCGCGACGTGCCGCCGCCGGATCTCGTCGTCTACCTGCAGGCGCCGACGGAATTGCTGATGGAACGGCTGCGCAAGCGCGGCAGCGATCCGGAGAGCGAATTGCCGCTGCCGACGGAGGAGTACATCCGAGAGCTCAACGAGGCATATCAGCATTTCTTCTTCCACTACACCTCGACGCCGCTGCTCGTCGTCGAAACCTCCGAGTTCGATCCCGAGTCGGACGATGCCGCGCTCGATGAGCTCGTCAAGCAGATCAAGGGCATGGGCAAGGGAACGCGCTACTACGTAGCGCGAAAGTGATCCTTGTAGTTCAAGGTTTAAGGTTTCAGGTTTCAAGTTGAGTTCAAAGTTTGAACTTTCAAGTTGTCACTCAACTTAAAACTTTGAACCTTAAACTTTAAACTACAATATTCCCCATATGGCGTGGTTCAAGAAGGCGCGCAAGCCCATTGCGTCGCCGGGAAAAACCAGCCGGGTCCCCGAAGGTTTGTGGGTGAAGTGTCCGGAATGCGACACCGTCATCTACACCAAAGATCTCATCAAGAACCTCCACGTCTGCGGCAAGTGCGCGCACCATTTCCGCCTCAGCGCCACCGAGCGCCTGAAGACGCTCTTCGACGATGAGCGGTGGGAGGAGATTGCGCCGAACCTGACCTCCAATGATCCGCTGAAGTTCACCGACACGAAGCCGTACAAGTCGCGGCTCGCCGCGACGCAGAAGTCCACGGGGCAGAAGGACGCGGTGATCGTGGGCGTCGGCAAAATCAACAGCGTCGATGCCGTGATCGCATCCATGGAATACAGCTTCATCGGCGGCTCGATGGGCGTCGTGGTGGGCGAGAAGATCGTGCGCGGCATCGAGCTGGCGCTCGAGCGGCGCATGCCGATGATCATCGTGTCGTGCTCGGGCGGCGCCCGCATGATGGAGGGCGCGCTGTCGCTGATGCAGATGGCGAAGATCGCCGCGGCGCTGGCGCGGCTGGATCGGGCGCGGCTGCCCTACATCTCGATCCTCACCGATCCGACGACGGGCGGCGTGACCGCGAGCTTCGCGATGCTGGGCGATCTCAACATCGCCGAGCCGAAGGCGCTGATCGGCTTCGCGGGCCCGCGCGTCATCGAGCAGACCATCCGCCAGAAGCTGCCCGACGGCTTCCAGCGCAGCGAGTTCCTGCTCGAACGCGGCATGCTCGATCTGGTCGTCGATCGCCGGGAGATCAAGGCGATCCTCGGGCAGACACTCAAGTTCATGCACGAGCCCGCGCCACCAGCGCCTCCAGCCAATTGACCCCAATCGAGCGGCTCTTCTCGCTCGAGCAGTTCGGCATCAAGCTCGGGCTCGACAACATCCGGATCATCCTGGCCGCGCTCGGTCATCCGGAGCGAGCGTGGCCATCGATCCATATCGGCGGCACCAACGGCAAAGGCTCGGTGGCGGCGATGGTCGAGCGGGGGCTGCGCGCCGCCGGGCTCACAACCGGCCGCTATACGTCGCCGCATCTCGATCGCATCGAGGAGCGCGTCGCCATCAACGGCGAGGCGGTCGACTCGGCCACCTTCGAATCGGTCACCGCCGACGTCTTCGATGTCGTCGATAGCCTTCTCGAGGGGAGCCTGCCTGGCCGAAGCCTTGGCGAAGGCCGGCCGACCTTCTTCGAGGTCTCGACCGCGATCGCCTTTGAGATCTTCAAGCGCGCCGGGGTGGACGTCGCCGTCGTCGAGGTCGGCCTCGGCGGACGCTTCGACGCGACCAACGTTCTCACGCCGGCGATCACCGCGATCACCTCGATCGCCTTCGACCACGAAAAACACCTCGGGCACACACTGTCGGAGATTGCGTTCGAGAAGGCCGGCATCGCGAAGCGGGGCGTGCCGCTCGTGATCGGACGATTGCCGGCGGAGGCGGCCGCGCGGATCGCCAAGGTTGCCCGCGAGGTCGAGGCGCCGCTCTTCGACGCCCATGCGACGACGGATCGGAAGTATCCGCCGCTGACGCCGGCGCTGCCCGGACGGCACCAGCTCGAGAACGCGGCGGTCGCGATCGCGATCCTCGAGCGCTGGTCCACGCTCGTCGGCCACATCCCGACCGAGGCGATCGTCACGGGGCTGACGGATTGCGAGTGGCCGGCTCGCCTCGAATGGCTGCGCGTACCTCCGAACGGCGAGCTGCTGATCGACGCCGCGCACAACCCGGCCGGGGCGACGGCGCTGGCGTCGTATCTCCAGGACACGGGAAGCAAGAAGCTGCCCATCGTGTTCGCCGCCATGGCCGACAAGGACCTGACCAACATGATTGGAGCGCTGGCGCCGATCGCGTCCGCATTCATCGCGACGACGGTGCCGCATGCCCGGGCGCGGACGGCGGATCAGCTGGCGAGTGAGATTCGACGTCTGACGTCCGTTCCGGTCGAAGCGGCCGCCTCGCCCGAGGCGGCGGTCGCGCGAGCGCTGGAACAATCGAAGCGGGCCGTCGCCTGCGGATCGATCTAC
>Ga0310892_10000418_pt1 | contig 12174 bp, 10 predicted proteins | sample C0D1metaG_FD_203747 | JGI IMG/M metagenome (GOLD analysis project Ga0310892, IMG submission 203747) | Lab incubated soil microbial communities from West Virginia University Organic Research Farm, Morgantown, WV, United States - C8D2 | ecosystem: Environmental > Terrestrial > Soil > Agricultural...
GGATTTTATTTTCATCTGGTGTAGTGTTTTCTGGTGAGGTTGCCAATGATATAGAAGAATTGAAAAACTTCATTTATTTGTATCAGCCTAGCGATTTATATTTTCTTTATCGATACGAACCAATTTCCCGATCATAATGTCCTATCCATTCTATCCAAAAGGTCATTACGCCATATTTGAACCCGATCTTATCTGAAGGTATTTGTTATCTAATTAGTTATTTCTCTGAGAAGGCGCATATATTCTTGATAGAGTAGTGTTTGATTCTAAAGTATTAAACAAGATGATCTGCAATCACGTAGAAATATCCATTTGGTCTAGAACCATTCAGATTGTTTGTATTAGAAAGAAAACAAAAAGAAAGAATAAATTATTTACTTACAGTGACCTTTTGACCAGCCAACACCGTATCCTTTAGCATAGTCCCCTGATCCCGGCGAATATCCCCAACAGTGGTCATGATCCCACCAACCCTGTTTACATCCTTGTATCCAACTCTGTGATTTTCCAGAGTACTCTGTACAATAATGTGGTGTACTTTTACATTCTCCTTTATTCCATCCTACTTTATACCCCTTGGCTACCTCGCCGGTCCCTGGGTTGTAACTTTTGCAATGGTCATGATCATACCAACCTTGTTTACATCCTTCGATCCATGCGTTTGACTTTCCCATTTCATCTGCACAATAATATGCAGCATATACAGATTTATTGACGAGCAATGATGGAGCTACGGCGATCGATATAGCAACAAGTGCTATTGCGAGTATCTTTATATTAGTATCCATTAAATTGTTCATATAATCTGGACATATAAAAGCATTTTAAGTCCTGTAGAATCAGAAATGCTATTCTGATGTTACCCCAATTCTCTAAGATTTGTAAATTTGGTAAGAGATATGGAAGTTTTAAGGTTATAAATATTATTTAGATTATTATCTATTTTTTGGATCCCAAATGGAGTAAGAATAGAAAAGGTTCAATAAACAAAGTAAAATCTAGTATTGATTTTACCGTAGAGATCAACAAGCATGATTCTTTTATTTGAACCTGATATATTTTTTCACCAAAGCGCATAAACAATGACTATTATCTTGATCATTTGGGGAATACTAAAACCTCAATTTTGGATACTATTGACAATTCCTAAATAACCAAACTTGCTAGAGTTAGAACATAACCAACAAAGCAAATTCTGTTAGCACTCTAACTCTTATAGCAATAGCGATATGTAGACAATGATCGCAACAAGTCCAATAATTATTTTTAGCGTAAATACACAAAAAATAGGGATGTATGATTGCACTACTTCTGGTAATAATAATGTAGCAGGAAACTGTTTAGTTGGCCTTGATACTGCAAAAAAATGGGTTATGATAATAACACTGACCATCCGGGTAGATACATTCCATGTTGGGAGAAGATACCGGTGGTGGAAATTACACTCATCCAAATGATGGCGGAAGAACATAAAGTATCGACATCTATGGTGATCCAGGTGATTCAGAATGAGGTGTCGGTTCAACCAAATTTTTAATCAATAAGAATATCACAATACCTTGGAACAAACAATATTTTTTATATTAATTATAAAAATGTAAAGTGCGGGATTTGAACCCCGTTGTCACAAATTCTTTATCTTGTCAATTAGATCGAGTGAATTAGATCCAACGTCAGTTGTGATATAAAGCAAGTGACTCTCGTCAAAGGGCATGGTTATACGCTTAATCTTTTCGTACTCTGCTAGAACATACTTTCCTTTACCTATCTTTGAAGCCAACTTGCTTCTAGTTTTCCATGCGTTAATGGCTAATTGCAAGGATTCCTGACTTTCTTCTTTTGATAATAAATTTGTAGTTCCAGGATTATGCTCCGAGTACAGAATCTTTTCATCTTTTGTATCAAATATTGTTACAAACCTTATTGCAGAATCCAAGCCCAATATTGCTTTTCCTAGTTCATTGTATTCCAATATTACAACTTTGTATCATACTTTTTTATAAACATTCTCTAAATAATATATATTTTTAATTAATAGCGACTAAAATAAGCATTATTTGGTCATTTCATATAAATAACTATAAAAATAACAATGTGACCGAAAATACATTACTAATACGCTTCTTATTTTGATTCCGCTGCAACTATTTGAACCTAATAATAAAGTAAGATGTCAACACCAAAATCACTTGATTAAGGAAATCGTCATAAACTTTACAGTTGCAAAAGTGAGACGGTGAGATACCATACTTGGTTTAGATTCTATTGATTTCATCAACCCTGTAGTTTTGTCAAAATAGCCGCGACTTGAAAACCTGCTAATAGGGCGATTCCTTTAATAATTCCTCCTTCCTTAAACGCCACTGGAATCATAGAATCGGCTAGCATAACAAGTACTGCTCCCGCTGCGAAAGCGATAGATATTGAGATAATAGGTGGGCTAGCATATGATAAAATAGTATACCCCAGAGTTGTTGATAGTGTACATAGTACCAATGCTATGGACCAAGTAACTAGTATTCGTTTTTTACCTATGCCACTAGATTTCATTCCATAAGTTGAAGCCAATCCTTCAGGAAGGTTTGAAACAAAAATTGCAACAAGAAGAGCAATATTTTAGACGCCTCCAGTTGCAAGTGTAAGCCCAAGTGCTGCATTTTCTGGTATACCATCCATTAGAGCACCTATGAATAAGGAACGACCAGAGTCTGATGACGTAGTATTTCCTTTTTCTTTATAATTTGATCCTTTCTTCAGGTTATTACTACTAGCTTTGGCAGCCGATTTTTTCTTGAGGAAATAATTTGCAATACTAAAAGATATTCCTCCGAGAATGAAACCAGTTACAGTAGCGTGGAGAGTGTGGGTGACCTGAAAAGCCTCTACTAAAATTGGAAAAAGTCAAGGTTGCAATTAGTACTCCGCTTCCAAAAGCCATTATTGTTGTAATGACTTGACGGGACGAATTGACATACAATGCAATGAGGCAACCAATAAGTAAAGGACTGCTTGCAATAAAACCCCAAATCAAAGAATCAAATATGCCATTCATAAAGCATCTTAATCTAGGCATTTAAAATATTTTTGATTACTCGAATGTAGTATAAATAACTCTATAAGTTCCATTAGAAGAATATAATATTCAGCTAGTTTATGTCCTATTCCATGTTGCAGATTGGAAAAATGTTTTAATCTTCCTACAATATGTAATGGTTACTATCTGATTAAGCTTTCTGGAAATATTAAATACGCTTGATACACTTTCTTTCAAATCTATAATTATCTGTGTTGTAGAATCATTTTACTATCGTCATACCAGTGAACAAAGTGAATATCTTGGTTTTAGGGTTTATTCCATACGCTCATTAAGTATTTCTTGATTATATAGTGCTGCTGTTTTAGTGATCCATGGGCCCATACATATTAGGAGCCGACCAATCGCTTACCGCAATAGGGACAAAAAACTAAAGGCGCGCTAGCAATGTTGCCTTCAAACATAAGATAGTAAACTCCTTTATGATCTCCCGAAAACTTAAAAATCTCTGTGTCATGTCTAATGCATTCACTTTCATATTCTTCTTTGAATTTCTCACAACAAAACTCTCTAGTCATTCTTCTTTGCTCACTCCACAGAATGGACAAAACTTTAGAAGTATATAAACAAAATTACAAATTTCTTTTTTAATAATGCAGTAGATAATTAATCAGAAAAGCGATGCAATCATTCTAAAAAAAAGGGTGGAAGGTGCGGGATTTGAACCAGCTACAAAGTTGAAAGGAATGATTTATTGTAGTTTATATTTTGACCGAACATTTTGAAACGGAGATACAGGATCACTCAATACAGTGATTAAATTTTCATCATCATGTCTACAATAAAAGTAATCAGGATTTAAGTCACCAAGTAAAAGCACCCAATTACCTGACAAGGTTTTGATTCCCATTGCTTTGGTATCATAGACATATACAAGACTCATCTCATAAGCAAATGAGATCGTCATTGAAATTTAGGTCGGTATCGAATTTCTTTGTTTTTTCTTAATTTTGAGAGTTTTCTTTCTCATACAATTTCTCTGTGCAAATAATTATGTTGAAATTGTTAATTGATTGCAATACTCTGGTAAATTAGCAGTTTAAGGAAAGGTTATATCAAATAGGGGATACTTTTGTACATTGAAATTAATCCAAGCTTTTCCCGGCATGCCAAATAAAGTCACAGAGGTGGAAGTTAATAGTTTTCTTGAAAGTAAACTCAACTTACAGTTAGCTACAATAGACGAAGAAGGGTACCCCATCATTCAACCAATCTGGTTTCTATATGACAAAGAATCGAACAAGATTTATGTGGCTACTCAAAAAATAACCAAGAAGGCTCAGAATATTTATAGAAATCCGGATAAACTTTACTTCTCAATTGATGATGGGAATCTCCCCTATAAAGGAGTGAAAGGAAGAGGGGTAGCGAGAATATCTGAAGACATAGATTGGAACATACCAATTGTAGAGAAATTAAATATTAAATATTTAGGTACAACAGACCACCCTCTTGCCAATATGATTCTAGAAAATACAAGAAAAGGAATACAGATTGTAATTGAAATTACACCCAAGTTTTTCTCGGCTTGGGATTTTGGAAAATCTATGTAGGATTTAATTCTATCTCATGCACTAAAAAATAATACAAAACGCAGTCCCATAAAGGAACATAAGTTCATAGACAGGATCGCAGGTCTAGGAATAGGGACAAAGAACTAAATTCATGAGCACCAAATATGACATTTCAAAATTTATTGATAATAGCAAGGCTCAATATCACATTCTTTCGGCATTAACAGTGCTTGAAACTGCATCGGCCGTTCATTCTCCTGATAGAACCCACCTGATACCATTAAAGATCGTTTTGATTACAACCCCACCCACTCTATTGGCGATGTTTCATTTTCTAATATCGAACCTTATTACTCAATGCATTCCCTTTTCATAGACCCTAAATACAATACGTTATTGCTACTAGTTTATATATATTGTATTTTATTCACAAAGCAATGAATAAAGTAAACATAGTATTATCTGCAGTTGCGCTACTTGGTGTAATTGCTTTGGTTATTCAACTTTCGGAAACAGTATTAGCACAACCACAGGAACAATCCACTCCCTTTGTAGTGCAAGATACAAAGCAGTCTGTGCAAGATCCTCTACCAGGTCATGAATCACATCAAGTTGTGATTGCAGCTCCACTAAGAGATGACGGAAAGATTTATTCAGGTATAGTTTCATTTACCGCAAGCCAACCCGTTGAGGCAGTAATTCTACATAAATACAATTTGATATCAAATTCATCCGTAGTTGCAGAACCATTGAATACGTCAGTTGATGATGGCAAATTTGCAGCATCAGTAATGAAACAATTTACAGAATCCTCATTTAATGCAGGATCATTTGTATTTGCTGGTAACGCTTTAGCATTCCACAATCTAGCGGGAAGTCCCTTTATCGTGACCTACACAGTAGATGGAGATGTTAGTTCCCTAACTCAATAAAGATAACGCCTATGTCAAATACATCGTAAAAAATACAAAGTGTGGGATTTGAACCCGCCATCCAAGTATAATTTGCCTGGCCTTTTATCAGAACCACTTGAAATAGAAATGAAATTCCCCTTTGCGAGCAATTCTTTTTATTTTAAGTTTGAACATAAGATGATATTATGGAATCATCAGAAAATGATAAAAATGATAAAAATTATGTGGAATTTGTCTTTTATCGAGTCCCCAAGAAAAATCATGAATCCTTGTTACAAGTTACAAACCGATTGATCGAGTTTATTAAGAAAGAGGAAGTAGTCTACGACTGTTTTAGCCTAATAGGTGCTGAAAATATACCGGGATTCATTAACATTACCAAAGTCATCACCATCAATCCCGACGAGGAAGAGATATGGATAAATCAGGTAACATACAAAGATCGGGAGCACCGCACTCTAGTTGTAGAAAAAATTTCAAAAGATAAAGAATGTCAAGATATTTATGAAGAGTTTATTAGGTTACTAACTCCTGGTACTGGATTTATCAGTGGTGAATTTAGAAATCTAGCAGGGGGTTAATAATCAGTGCCAAGATACTTACACCTGTAAAATTCATAACTTTGAATAAACCTATCATTGTTTGGGCTCAACCAGTATGGTTTTTTAGTAATTTTTTCAATTTAACATGATACCTTGTATTTTTTAACCTGTTTTAAATATAATTATTCTCCAGGAAAATAATGACAATCACTCGATTCTAAATTTGATGTTAGGCAAACAGATATTGTTTAAATTCCTATAGGAACAGGAAATGCGGGATTTGAATATGTCAATTTGTTATTTCTTACTCTGATGAATTTCATCCATGACGTACTGTATATAATCGACTATTTCAGTTTCAGTCATTGAGGGTTCAACTTCAGATGCTTCTTCCATTTCATTCTCAAGATTCTTAGCAACAGTCAATACTCGAGATTCTAATTCCTTATTTCTATGAGCAGTGCCAATACTACCAAGGAAATTGGCTTGTTCAGTTACAGAATTCTTGATAGACCTAAGAAGTACAAGATCTTGAGAAACAATTTGAGCTGCCGAACACAGTCCTGAATAAATAAGATAGCACGATAAGCCGATAAGCGAAACTGAAATTAAGCCAAATGGAGGGTATGCGGACTGTGCAGCGGTGGCTGACCCTGTTATATAGAAAATAAGAAAACCATACGCAGTCAAGATTAACTGAGTTCTAATAACAGAATTTGACTTTAAAGTCCTTGCTACATACAAAAAAGAAATACCAAACATAATACCGGATATAATTCCTCCAAACGAAACGATTAGTATGTTTAGTAACGCATTTTCATCATTGACTGGATCAAAATATCCCAATACAAAAAGGGGGAAGGATATATTATAATACATTAGAGGTAATATCATTATACACCAAAACCTTAGCCTTCCAATTCTTCGCAAATTCTGATAGAGTAGTTTTACGCTACCTATCCATGTTAAGATATAGGCTGCTAAACTAGACATCTGATAAACCACATTAATTTGATCACTAACGGATAAATTACCAAATTCAGGAAAATAAGCAACATAATCTGAAGGTATAATCCGGTCTTGTTGGGTAAGCATATCAATTTGATTAAATAAACCAAATACTCCGTTGACAACATATGCTATCATAGCCATGGCAAATATCATTATCATTATATTTTGGTTAAAATTCCGGTACCATAAAATAAATGCCCTTGCTAATAATCCTAAAATACCAATCCAAATACCATAACTGATTATGTGTATTACGAATAATGACACAGTATCATATTCGTGAAATATTAGGATTTGAAGAACAGCAAAAATGAGCATCAATGTAATCAGACATTGCCCTGTAAATACAAGGTAATAGATGAGTTTGAAATGAGCGTACCTTCCAACAGTTAAACTATTGATATGTTTGACATTATTTATTAGATAGTAAGAAGAAAAAATAGAAAATACTGTCAAACTAACAAATAATGCTAGTCCTGTAGGAGAAGACAAGTATTCTGGAATGAAATCTGCTATAATACCTAGTTGAGAATCTACAAGAACGGAGACTACCATGATCACGATGATAATTGGAAAGTAGCTGTTTTTGGATTTTAGAGAAGACGATAGCCTATCAAACCAATTTCCAATTTTCATGAATCAAATTCTTAAATAATGAAGTTGAATTTAAAGAATTGTTAGGAATCCAATTTCATATGATCAAGATATGCTACGTGTACTTTTATGTGTAAATTAAGATATGTTCACTGTAGTAATGAAACTACTAAATATGTCAACCTAAAGGTTAGTGAAAACGATGTCAAATTAAAATTAGAAGTTAAAATCACCAAAAAAAGATAGATTTTTTGAATTCGTTGGACTGTTATGAAAAAAGACATCTAGAATGGATAGAAACAATATTGGAAATTTTTTAATGTTTGATTTCTTAAAATAACACAAGAATCAAAACTCGATGATTAACTCATTTCCAACTGAATTCTTACGTATGGTGAGTAATAAAGTTCCGAATTATCCGTAGTCATTTGGAAGATACTGAAAAGTAATTTGGTAGACATACAAACATTAGTGTAAGCAAGATTGAGAATTTTTTGTTATTACTCGTCATCATAGAATTATTTTATGAATATATTCTATTTGTATAATATTTTTATATAAGGTGGATCATTTACAAATAAATTGAAAATTAGAGTAAATATGTTTGCCATAATATTGGCCACTGCTTCACTGGCTTTGGCTCCATCGCTACTGAACACAGAAAGCGCAAATGCTGCGTATTATTGTTCAGATGAAAAAGGAAAGTCAAAAGCATGGATAGAAGGATGCAAACAAGGCTGGTATGATCATAACCATTGTTTGGCATACAACCCAGGGACTGGCGAAGTAGCCAAGGGATATAAAGTCGGTTGGTCAAAGGGCAGTTGTTAACAACTCATTTTTTTTATCGTTGATTTTTAAATTAGATTTTGTCAAATAATAAGATAGTGTTATAATATGGTAGTAACAACGCTCCAATTTTAGGATTGCACAATAGAGATATAGGAATATATAAAGATTCATTCTTAAAATTAAAGATATAACATGCTATTTTGCCATAATATTCGTAGAAAGAATACCCACATTTTCTACCAATGACAATATCATAGTATGATTTGTTCGTCTTTTTATTTCTAAATTCTGTTCTATTATTGTAGCCATTAGCGTTGAAAGTAGTTGTTCCGTATCGCTTTCGGGCTTTGTTTGTACGACCTGGTACCGCTTGTAATAAACCTTTGATACCATTCCAAAAAACACCTCTTTAACCTTTGATGATGGCAACCTAGCCACAAGAACATCTAGATTGTTTTTGATTCTGTAATATGGTTCATCTTTTATCAAATGAGTATTATCAGAAGCATTAATGTAACGATACATGAAAATTACTAAAGTTAAAATTATTTAAGTTGATATGTATTTATCCATAATATTTAAAGCCTTCGAATTTCCAATTAACCCCAACAAGAAGTTTAGATCATTTCGATGGATATCACACACCCACCCATTGGGTGAATAAACATATTGAGGGCCAAAAGAATCCATATAACACAAATCATGTTATGTAACAAAATCGATGACAACCGTGATATCCATAAAGTCTAAAGATGGAATTATTTTAGCAAGTGACAGCCAAGGCACTTTATCAAAAATCAAAACCACTATAAAAAAAGTTTTCAAAATAAATAATCATGCAGGTATAGGTTCTTCTGGAGATAGTTCACATATAGAATTATTTGCTGATGAACTTAGGCAAAACTTACAAAGCGAAATTGAATTAGAATCAGGATTTAGAACCCAGATGTATAGTATTATGACGAATTTGCATCGAATATACAACTATAACCATTCATTCCTGTGCGGATATAATGGAGTAAGATTGTTTTTTACTTCTGTCTCACTAGTAGCTGTAAAACCAAAAAAAGATGATTTTTGTCTCTACCGTATGGGATTTGGAACTACGGGGAAAAACAACGAAGTATCCCCCTATCTTTATAAGGTTAACAATGATTATGTATCGATAGGTTCTGGTTCTACTTTAGCACGCCTGGTTCTTACACAACAAGACAGACCTTATTCCACAATAAACAGGAAATTGTGTGATTTATCCGCAGAAAACAATGTCGGAATAGCAATATACATTATCAAAGAAGTGAAGCAATTGGACCTAGAAACAGGGGGAAAGACACAGGTTGCTATAATTGATCGTGATAGCTATAGGGAACTTTCATATGATGAGCAAACCAGGCGTCATCAAATGATGACAGCTAATCTATTTTCCTCTTTGAATGAATACTTTTCTAATAAGGATAAAATAGATAAAATTATTAAATATCTTTTTCCGTACGACTAAGCCACTTTTGATTCCCGTAAAGGATGCTCAATATTTGAATCTGTTATGCCCTGCGGTCAGGACATGTTTTTCGTAGTTGCTTTGATTCTCCATTATCAACTGGGTATGATGATTGCAATGTATATAATAGATCTCCTGCGTAATCAACAGGGATTAATCATATCTTCTAATCATTATCATCCATCTAATAACTAACAGGTAATCATTATCTTGTATTTACCAGTCCGGACACTATATCTGAAACTCCATCATACTTTCTTAACTTATTCCTAAGCACATCATCCATTATCCTGTGCTTTTTTATCCCTGCAGATGGCATGGCATGGCACGACATGTTCTATCACTATTCTTTTTGCAAAATGGTTCTGGTTGTAATCTTTTTCTGTTCTGCAGCTAGCTCGCAACCTTTGTCCTTCTTGATAGGTAATGATGATTTTTGTTGAGGAAAGTTCTTTTCCATTCTTAGAAAATCAAGGTCAAACATGCTCAATACATCTACAATCTCCAACAGCTCTTTGTCCCTACTTCTCTTATTGTGAGATAAGCGCTTTATCTCGTGTTTAGATAGGATATTTTGATATATTACTTTATAAATGTCATCAAACTGTTTGACTGACAGATCGGTGAATGACTTGAAAAAGTGTTGATTTCCTGGATAACCTATCGTAGGATAATAAATGGAAACGACATGTTTACATAAGATGTACAGAAATAAAGCTGTTTTCGACTAATTACACAAAAGAGATCTAATAAATCGATAACATCATCAAATGAAACAAATTTTTGTAAATTTTAGTGGTAGAAAAGCTAGAGATAAGAATAGAACATGTATACACGACTTGTAATAAGTGATAAAAGATATCGTTAAATAAATTACACACCGTAATAATAAAGCCTAATCTATCAACATAATACAGGAGCGTCAAGCTGTGATAATCGGTGGTGGAATTGCAGGTTGTTGGCTGCAAGGGTTTTATGTAAACATTTTGAAAAGGTCATAATTATCGAGAAAGACAAGTATCCTTCCCAAGCAGGATCCAGAAATGGTGTCCCTCAATCAAACCATATTCATGTATTGTTGATAAAAGGCAAGGAAATACTTTTGGAATTGTTTCCAGATTTAGAAAAGAAACTTGTGGCAAAAAGTGCTCATGTTGTGAATTTGACAAATGATGTGCTGTATTATGGTGGTATAGGCTATTCAATCAGATTTGAATCTGATTTAACTACAAATGCCTGTACAAGACAACTTTTAGAACATGAGATAAGAAATGAGATAGTTGCAAATTTTCCCATTGTGAATATACTTGAAAGTACAAGAGCAACCGGACTTTTGATTGAAAAAGAACATGGCATATGTACTGGGGTAACGACGCTTTCTGCAGACACAAACTACGAGAATACAATTTTGGGAGATCGAGTAGTAGATGCAAGCGGACGGGAATCTAAAACTTCAGAATGGCTTGACAAACTTGGCTATGGCAAACCAGAGGAAACGACTATTAATCCTTATATAGGTTATTCCACTTGTTGGTTTAGGTCACCTACATCACAGCAAACTTCTGGTGACACATCCTCTTCTGTTTCTTATGTTCCTCCTGTGATTAAGCCTACTATAATATTGACAAGCCCCTTCAATCCACGAATGGGAGTAATCTATCCTGTTGAGGGTTCATTGTGGTTGGTTGGGATACTAGGAATAGGACAAAAATATCCACCGACAGACAAACAGGGATTTTTGCATTATGCTAGAGAATTGGAGATCCAAGATATTTACAATACAATAAAGGAATCTAAGCTAAATGGTCCAATATACGGATACCGAAGAAATGGCAGCAAACAATATCATTATGAGAAAATGAATTCATGGCCTGAGAATTTCATCTCCTATGGTGATTCGGTTTGTTCATTCAATCCTTTCTATGGCCAAGGAATTACCGTTGCGTGTATTGGGGCAACATCTTTGGACGAAACATTAAGAGAATTTAGGCGAAAGAATCGAGGCTTACAGGGATTTTCAGCTATATTTCAGAAAAAAGTTTCCAAAATAAACAAGCTTCCCTGGCTATTAGGGACAAGTGAAGACTTTAGATGGTCCACAACTGAGGGAACCAGACCCGATCTCGTCACACAATTATTACAAAAATACTTTCATCGTGTGATGCTTTTAACTCCAAAAAGCAAAATTGCAGCAAAGTCTTTTTTTGAGATTATG
>Ga0310892_10000429_pt1 | contig 12005 bp, 10 predicted proteins | sample C0D1metaG_FD_203747 | JGI IMG/M metagenome (GOLD analysis project Ga0310892, IMG submission 203747) | Lab incubated soil microbial communities from West Virginia University Organic Research Farm, Morgantown, WV, United States - C8D2 | ecosystem: Environmental > Terrestrial > Soil > Agricultural...
TTGCGTGGTATGCGCGCAGCTGGGAAACGCTCGATCGCCCATCGATCGTCGGCCGATTGGATAAGCTGACGTCGGGTATCGTGCTTGTCGCAAAAAGCGCCGTGTTGCACGCGAAACTTCAGAGCACGATGGCCCGCGCGGCAACGGAAAAGGACTATCTCGCTGTCGTCTACGGCCGCGTCAGGACGAATCGAGGGAAGATCGATTTACGTTTGCGTCGCGATCCGAACGACCGTCGCCGAGTGATCGCCTCGGACGCGGTCGGCGCACCGAGCGTCACGCACTTCGAGCGGCTCGCACAGGTCAGCGCGCCGCGCATCGGTGTCGCACTCCTCCGATGCCGGTTGGTGACCGGGCGTACCCATCAGATCCGCGCACACCTTGCGGCGCGCGGATGGCCAATCGTTGGCGATCCGGTGTACGGCAACAATGGCTGGTCGCGAATCACCGAGGCTGAGGTCTCCGACGCGCTTGGCAGATTTCCGCGCCAGGCGCTGCACGCATGGCGGCTTGCTTTCGTGCATCCAGTCTCGATGCAGCGAATCGTAGTTGAAGCACCGGTGCCTCAAGACATGCGGTCATTATTGGAGCGCTTGCAGATCGACGGCGGAGTCTAAAGACCGCGCCAACACACTTACCGAATCCGTACCCGCACCGAATACTGATCCGGCAGCGTCGCCGTGCTGTTCGGCACCCGAATCGGTGGCAACTCGAACGACAGCACATCTCCTGGACCCGGCAACGGATTTCGCGTCGTGCTGCTGCCGCTGGAACTACTCGTCGCCTCGCGACCGGCGCCGGCCGATGAGGACCGGATGCTGCGTATCGTCGTGAAAACCAGTTGCGGCGATCCGGCCTCGTCGGTCACTCGCAACAATCCTCTGATCTGGACCTCAAGCGGCCCCGCGGACGTGTCGACTGTAAAAGGCGAGAACGCGAAGTCGGAGGTAGCAACTTTGCGCAGGCTAAGCCCTTGCAGATTGAATTCAGGCTGTTCGGGATGGGTTTTGTCGCTTCGGACCAGAAAGAGATCGACGTCGTAATCACCACGGACCTGGTTGCCCGCTGGCTCGGCGACGTTGCTCGATCGGACGCTGCTCTCCACCCGAACCGCTCCCCCGGTACCCGACACACCGCCACCTTGACCACTACCGACTCCGACTGCGACCCTGCCGCTTCCACCCCGACCGCCGCCGTTAGACATGACGGTCACTTCGGGCGATTCGATTAAGGGGCCACGGGCGCCGACCATCCAGGTTGGCCGAGGCTCGAAGCGCGCTTCGAAGCTCACGGTTCGTGCGCCGCATGCAGTGGCCGGCTGGGGCGTCGCGGAGTCAAGCGGCACTCGATCGCCGGGATGAAGAGTCAACTGAATGGAGCCGCCAGGCGACGTCGCGCCGACTCCGGCGGTTCGAATACGTTGCCAGTCGACACGGACCACCGCCTCATCGTCGGTCATTCTTTCGACCTTGCCCGACACTCTCCACGCGTCAGTCGCCCGTTCAGGCACCGGCCGATTCCCACCGCCGATCACACAGCCCGCGACGTACTGCACTGACTCGGTCACCAATGATGTCTCGTAAGCCGCCGCCTGCTGTTTTCCATCCGGTGCGATCGAAAACACCCCGACCTGGAGTATTGGTGGGCCACTCGGCTTCGGCTGAGCGCCGGTTGCCACCTGCGCGACGGCCATCATCAGAGCAATTGGAATCATCATTTCACTGCCCCTCAACTTTCTCTGTCCAGTTCACGCCAGGGCGAAGCCGTACGACTCGGGTGGGTTTTGGCGCTGACGCGTTTCCGCTGAAGTCCACAAACGTTTCCACGCTCGGCGCCGCCGCAGCTTGCACGGTTCGCTGACCCACCACGTACCCGCCAGCGAGGCTGATGACGACCGCGGCGGCTGCGGCCATCCAGCCGGCGCGCGACAGGAACGAGCGGCGCTCGCGCCACTGCACTGGCGCCAACTCCGCCATCGACGCCACCGATCGCCGCAACGCGATCAGGTCGACGAGGTACTCGCGCACAGCCGGATCGTCGAGCGCCACTCGCAACGCATCTGGTTCTACCGGCTCGCCATCGGCCAACGCGGCCACAACGAGACACGACGCCTCGTTCAACTCGTCTCCCGGCGTTTCATCAAAAGCCATCACTCATCTCCAGGATCGATTCCGATACGCTTCGCCGCTACTGAGCGCCTCACGGAGTTGCTGTCGCACGCGGTGAAGACGCGATCGAACGGCATCCGCGGTCAACTGGCAGGCAAACGAGATTTCGTCGTAGCTCAAGCCGCCAACTTCCCGCATCAGAAAAACATCACGATCGACGGGGCTCAAGCGATCGAGGGCTTCGCGAAGTGCGACGGTCAGCGTTTGTGTGGGCGGAAACGCCGGGTCCTCAGCCATCTCGACCGTCTCACCCCGTCGTCGATCGTCCCGCACATGGTTCAGCGCGAGATTCCGCGCGATGCGAAAGAGCCAGGCGCGGCGGCCCCCTTCATCGGTCTGCGGTACCGTGGTCCGTGTGACCCGCAGGAAGACCTCCTGGGTCAGCTCGCGCGCGTCTTCGTAACCGACGATGCGGCACAAATAGCGAAATACGCCTTCTCGGTGCGCAGTGAAGAGGACGTCGGCGTCTGGCATCTATTTGTTAAAAACACCGGTCGAGAGGAATCCTCTCGGGCGGAGTCTGAAGACCCCGCGCTACACGCCGCACTCGGGGCCCGGGCACCCCTGGCACCCCGGGCACTCCGGCACCCCTGGCACCCCGGGCACCCCTGGCACTCCGGGCACCCCGGGCACCCCGGGCACCCCTGGCACCCCTGGCACCCAACAAGACTTACTTCCCCTCGAGTTCGCGCCGGCTGAAGTCGCCGTCCTTCAGCCCTATGTTGTAGCGGACATGGGTGAGACCAAGGTCGGTATGGGTCTTAGCGGTGGCATCGGTCATCGCGACGTCGGACAACGTCCAGATCGACTGAATCAGGTCAAGCTTTCGAACTTCGTACACCTTCTGCCGTTCGTCGCGCCGATTGTAGATTTCGGCATGAACGACGACAAAGTTGTCCTTGCGGATCGTCGACACGATGCGCGGAAAACGCGCTTGCGAATCCTTCGCCCGCGACTCGATGCGGTAGGCAGGAAACGTTGTGCCTTCTGGACCCGACCACGTGGCGTTCCGGTCCACCATCGTGTAGGTGTAGTCGTCAAGTTCGCGTCCGCTGATGTCCTCGTACGTGAAATCGCTGCCGACGAAGTTGTCCTGCGCTTCCGCACCGGTGATGCGACGCACCCGGCCAAGGGCAGGCAAATACAGAAACCGTTCGTCTTCGGTGCCGGGATGTTCCCACACCAGAAACGCAGTGCCCTTGATGTCGTTCGGATAGGTGAAACGAATGAGCATCCGGTCGCCATCGGCAGTGGATTTCGGGCCGCTCGACGGCGCGCGCATAGTCGTAATCGTCAGCTCGCGTTCGCGCACGCGTTGTTGACGATCGGACAGTCTCATCTTCAACTGAAAGCTGGCGTCCTTACCGACGTCGCGCAAGTCAGCCTGCCGCGCGACCCATTCGCCCGTTTCCGTTTGCGGCAGCAATGGACGTTCAGCTGCGTAGTAAGCCGTCAGAGTCTGAACCGCCGCGATCGCGACGATGCAGGACACCCGTGCGAGCATGGCGACGATCTTCGCCTCAGATGCTACACGCTCCTGTTAGGAAACTCTGCGACCTGGTTCGCGCGGATGGCGCTACGGATCGCTTCAACAAGTGCCTCGGGATTGGTGCGCATCTCGCTACTCATCTCGACGACGGGCACATGTTCGGGCCACTCCAGGCGAAGTCGCGATGCGCCCTCGGGCTCCGCCACCACCACGTCAGGGCGAATGCCCTCCATGATGCGGAGTGCCTCTTCTACGGTGCCTGTTGTCGTGACGGCGAATTTCAATCGCGCCAGCACGGCCTCGGCCTGCGCGACCACGCTCTCGCCACGACCGAGCAGTAACACGAGGGGAGCGAGCCCCGCGACGTCAGTTGCGCGACGCCCGCCGCGCGGCACCCTGCGCCGCTCTGGTCCACGTTGGAAGTGGTCACTCATGTGATTTCCATCCCTTTGGTTAACGGATCCCGGCTGCGCCATTGTTACCTCAACTATGGCAGGCATGGCATGTGCAGCCTGCACTCTTATGACCTTTTTCGAGCGCCGAAAGGTCGATTTCCAACGTACTTTGGACCGTCGACGGACATACATCGACGTCGTCGAGCGCGTACTGCGGAGTGCGCTCCCCGTGGAGAACCCTCGGCAAGGGCTGTTCAGGCGGCTCGAGTTCGGATCAGCGGGCGTTGGCTCAACCGTTTCCGAAGTCGAAGTGCACCTGCTCCACGAACTCGACGGTATTCGGCCACCGCCGCAGAGCTAAGCTTATCTGCTCACGCCTACTTACGCGCCGGTTGCCGTTCGTTCATCACGAAGGCCCACAACGTGTCGCCCGCACCCACCATCACATACTGACTGCCATCCAGCTCGTAAGTAATTGCGCCGTTACTGACCGATGCGTTCAGACCAGCATGCCACAGCGCCTCTCCGGTCGTGGCATTCAGGGCGACGAGATCGTTGGACGCACCGCCGCTGAAGACCAGATTCCCCGCAGTACTGAGAATGCCGGCGCGTGCTCCACCTTCCCACTTGTGGCTCCACTTGACTTTACCGGTCTTGTAGTCGATTGCCTGCAACATCGCTTCGCTCCAACCGCCCCGATCGGTGCCTCCCCACCCCATCGGGTTATCGCTCGGATCGTAGATGTAGTACACGCTGTAGGCGCGCGTTGCATTGACGTAGAAGAGCCCGGTCTGCGGGCTGAATGTCGGCGGCGGCCAGTTGGCTGCGCCACCCTGGTTTGGCGACACGAGTGCACCGTCAAGCTGCGGATGCTTCTTCGGGTTCGGCACCGGCTGTCCCTTCTCGTCGTAGCCGGACGACCAGTTGGTCTTCACGTACTCCGATGAAACGATGGCCTGCCCATTCGTGCGATCGAGGACAAAGAAATGACCGTTGCGCGCGGCTTGCGCGATCAGCTTTCGCGGCTGACCGTTGATCTGGCCGTCGAAGATCACCGCCGTCTGCGTCGAGTCCCAGTCGTGCGTGTCGTGCGGCGACGACTGGAAGTACCAGTTCATCTTGCCGGTGTCGGGATTGAGCGACACGATCGAGGCGGTGAACAGGTTCGACCCGGCACGATTGGCGTGCGCGATCACCGGCTGCGGATTGCCAGTAGTGACATACATCTGATTCAGCTCTGGATCGTAGGTGTAGGGCTGCCACGTCATGCCGCCGCCATGCTTCATCGCGTCTTCGTTGGGCCAGCTCTCCGACCCGGGCTCACCCTTCTTCTGCGGCACGACATACCAGCGCCACTTCATTTCGCCGGTTTCGAGATCGTGCGCCTGCGCGTATCCGGGCACATCGAGGTCGTCGCCGCTCACGCCGACCATCACCATGTTCTTGACGATGATCGGCGCGACCGAGCCGTAATAGAACTGATCGAGATCGCAGATCGATTTGTGCCACCGCTCGGAGCCGTCCTTGATATTCAGTGACACGAGGTTGCAGTCCGGCGTCTCGAAATAGAGCCAGTCGCGATAGATCGCAGCGCCGCGATTTCCGATGTGAATGCCTCCCTTCGACTGCCAGATGAAGTGCCACATTTCGCGGCCGGTGCGGGCGTCGAGAGCCCAGACGTGGTCGGGAGCGGTCAGATAGATGACGCCGTTCACTTGCAGCGGCGTTCCCTTGATGCTGCCCGGATTACCGCCTGCACCGGGATTCAATCGATACACCCACCCCAGACTGAGCGAACCAATATTGCCGTCGTTGATCCTGGTCAACGTGCTGAAGCGACGGCCCGTGTAATCGCCGTTGTAGCTCGGCCACGAGTCGGTCGGCGGCGTGAGAAGTTTCGCGGGATCGAGACCCGTCTGCGCCGTCACGAGAAGACCGGTGGCGCATACGAGAGCACAGGCAACAAACGTCACGCGTTTCATTTCAAGGTCTCCAGATAGGCGACGACATCGTGCATTTGCTTATCGGTGATCGTGTCGAGCAGGGCATGATGCGCGGCCAACGGATCGTCTTTGACAATCTTGATCCCCGGCCCGCGCTTGAACGTTCGATACGCGCCGGAGGCGTCGCGTAAGGAGACATTGAAATCGTCCATCTGCAACAGCACGCCCGTGACCGATTCGCCGGAAGCCGGCGTCACTGTGACTTTCACAGCACTCGCTGATGACGCCGGGCCGCCGCGGCCTCGCGCGCCACCGCGGCCGCCGCCCGGGAAAAGAAATCGTTGTTGAATGTCGATCGGCTCGAGACGCCCGCCAATTCCCGCCAGGTTCAGTGCCGTTGCGGTATGACAGGTCGCGCACTTGCCTTCGCCCTTGAAGTAGGCCTCTCCCGCCTTTGCCTCACCGGTAAGGACGTTCTGCGCCTGGAAGAGCGGTGAGCCACGGAACGAATCGTTGACCCGCTGCCGCAGGAAATGCGCGAGGTTCACGATCTGGTCGTCGGCGAGCGCCGTGGCGGAGCCGCCGCTTTGCATCTTGTGGCCCTTTTTCAAAAACGGCCCAAGCTCGCTGCCGTACCGATCGCGCAGCACGACGAGCGAGCGCGTCAGGTTCGGCCCGTTGTCGGTGCCGCGCGCTTGTGTGCCGTGACAGTTGATGCACTCCGCAGCCCAGGTGGCTTTCCCTTTGTCGGCCAGCGCGGCGTCGACGTAAGGGGCATCGCCGGGGCCTGCACCCATCACGCCCCCACGAGCGCGCCCGCCGCCAGCCGGAGGAGTTGTTGGTTGTTGGCCACCTCGTCCACCTGCGGGGGGAGTTGGCCCCTGGGCGTCAATAATCGTTGCGGTCGTCAATGCCAGAACGGCCGCTCCGATCCAGATCCGAGAAGTCAACACATTGCGCATCGGTTCGTCTCCGGTCCGCGTCATCATACCCCGTCTGAACTGTTAATGTTGATGGATGCAGTCACGTGTCGTGTACCTAATCGACGTCGATAACACGCTGCTCGACAACGACCGGGTGGTCGCCGACCTGATGCGCCATCTGGATCAGACGGTCGGTCACGACATGCAGCAACACTACTGGACGTTCTTCAACAAACTACGTGCTGAGCTGGGCTATGCCGATTACCTCGGAGCGCTCCAGGCGTATCGCGCCGCAAGGCCGCACGACTTGAGCATCCTCCGGGCGTCGTCGTTTCTCATCAACTATCCGTTCGCCAACCGTCTGTTCCCGAATTCTCTGGATGTGATCGATCGTCTGAAGGCGTGGGGACCGGTGGTCATTCTGAGCGACGGCGACATCGTGTTTCAGCCGCGCAAGATCGAGCGGTCAGGGTTGCATGAGGCTGTCGAGGGCCAGGTGCTCATCTACGTCCACAAGGAACTCGAGCTCGAGGAGGTCGAACGCAGATTTCCCGCTGACCACTACGTCATGGTCGATGACAAACTGCGTCTGCTCGCCGCCTTCAAATCATGGTGGGGAAAGCGGGTGACGACGGTGTTTCCGCGGCAGGGACATTACGCGACCGATCCCGAAGTCGTTCGCACCTATCCGGCTGCGGACATTAGCGTCGATCGAATCGGAGACTTACTGAATGTCGATCTCAGCCCGGAGACGCTGAGTGGAGTTCGGTGATGATTCCAATGCCCGATTGCGGACGGGCCTAAAGACCCGTCCGACAAATTCAGCGAACTGCATTTTCAGTCATGCAGGTAAGCTTCTTCCCCATGCAGACTGATATCGAGGCCAAGCGTCTCGTCCTGTGAGGTGGCGCGCAGCGGCGTGACGAGACTGATCACCTTGAGAATGATGAAGCTGACCAGACCGCTATAAACGATGACGGCGCCAACGGCGGTCGCCTGAATCAGCAGTTGCTTGGGATTGCCGGCCAGCACGCCATCCTGCAGACCATTCCAGCTCTTCGCCGCGAAAACACCCGTGAGCAGCGCGCCAACGGTGCCGCCGACGCCGTGCGCGGCGACGACGTCGAGTGAATCGTCGAGGGCCGTCTTCGCACGAATCGTCAGAGCCAGATAACTCGGAACCGCCGCGATGGCGCCGAGCGCAATGGCGCTCATCGGGCTGATGAAGCCAGCCGCCGGCGTCACGGCGACCAGACCAACGACAATCGCCGTCGCAGCCCCGACAGCCGTCGGCTTGCGCGATTTCGCGGCATCGAGAAACGTCCAGACCAGCAGCGTCGCGGCCGGCGCGAGCATCGTCGTCACAAACGCGAGCCCGGCGATCGGGCTGGCGGCCAGCGCGCTTCCTGCATTGAATCCGAACCAGCCGAACCAAAGCAGCCCGGCACCAAGCAGCGTCAACGGCACGCTGTGCGGAAGCAGCGATGACGACGGGTATTCCTGCCGCTTGCCGACGACAATTGCGGCAACGAACGCCGCGATCGCGGCGTTCACGTGGACGACCGTGCCGCCTGCAAAGTCGAGCGCTCCCCACGTCGCCAGCCAGCCGCCGCCCCAGACCCAGTGCGCAATCGGGCTGTAAACCAGAATCGCCCACAGCGTGATGAACAAGACGTACACCGAGAAGCGCATCCGTTCGACGATCGATCCGGAAATCAATGCAGCCGTGATGATGCAAAACGTGCCCTGGTAGGCCATGAAGAGGACGTGCGGGATGGTTCCCTTTGGTTCGAGCCCGACGCCGCGCAGAAACACGTTGGACAGATCGCCGATCCAGGCGCCGCCGGTTGAGAACGCGAGCGAGTACCCGATGAGCGCCCAGAACACACCGACGAATCCGAGGGCGACGAAACTCATCATCATCGTGTTGAGCGCGTTCTTCGCACGCACGAGGCCGCCGTAAAAGAACGCGAGCGCAGGCGTCATCAACAGGACGAGCGCCGTGGCCACGAGCATCCACGCCGTATCCGCCTGGTTGATCGTCGGCGGCGCCGCGCCCTGCGCCGCAGCGACTCCAGGAACGCCGACCAGCACCGCCGCTGTTGCTACCAGGGTCTTGGGGATCGCCAACGCCATGCGTCCTCGTGCCATGTGCCTCCTGAAAAGCGTGCCCGGCTGCCGGGACGCCGATTAACTGGTTTCGCGAGCGCCGGTGCGGATGTTGTAGCTTTGTTCCACCGGCAGAACGAACACCCGGCCGTCGCCGATTTCGCCGGTCCGGGCCGCCGCCATGATCGCTTCGATGACGTCCTCGACCACGTTGTCGGCGACGACGACTTCAATCTCCACTTTCGGCAGCAGACTGACGCTGTATTCCTTGCCGCGGTAAACGGCCGTGTGACCTTTCTGGCGGCCGTGGCCGCGCACGTCGGTCACCGTCATCCCCGCGATGCTGAGTTTCTCGAGCGCCTCGCGGACATCGTCCACCTTGTGTGGGCGCACGATACTCTTGATCAGTTTCATTCATTCCCTCCATCCAACTTGACCGGGGCACAAAGTAACACGAAGGAGCAGTCCGATGGATGGTGCGGCATCAGTCGCCAACCTCCAGCACCGTTTCGAGTTCGCGCGCGATCGAATCCTGTGAGTCGTCGCTCAACTTTCCGCCCGCGCAGGTGACGTGCAGGACATCGATGGCGCGCTTGCCTTCGGTGGCAATCAGCGCGAGATGCAGATCGCAGCCCTGGCCCGACAACACCCGCGTAATCCGATGGAGCAGTCCCGGCGCATCGTCGGCGATGATCTCGAGCACCGTGAATTTGCGCGAGTGCTCGTTGTCGAAATGAATGACCGGCGGCCGGCGCACACGGCGCCGATTCAGCAGGCTGCGCTCGCGGCCCTTGAGAAGCGACGTGACATCGACCGACCCGGCCACGACCTGCGCGAGCATGGCGGAGATCTCCGAGCTGGCGGCCGCGTTCTGTTTGAGAAATCCTTCCTCGTCGGAGAACTCGAAGACGTCGAGGACCAGGCCGTCCGGCGTGGTCATCGCCTGACCTCGGAGGATGTCCATGCCGAAATACGAGAGCACACCAGACACGTTCGAAAACAGGAACGGCTTGTCGAGCGTGACCAGCGTCAGTTCCCAGACCTCGTCGTGGTTCTCGAGAAACGTGTGAATCTGATCCGGTTGAATGTTGCGGGCAAGACGCACGTGGCGGTACACGGCACCGAGACCAAACGTCGAGAGATAGCGGCGCGGCAGGCCTTCGAGGAAGCTGACCAGTTCCGCTTCGGAGATGTCGGACGGCCGCCCGGCAATCAATACCGAGAGCGCCGGGTGGTCGCCTTCCAGAAGGTGATCGGCGTAACCGAGCGTCAACCGATTGTACGCCTCGACATAGACGCGCCACAGGAGCTCTTCTTTCCACGGCGTCAACGTGTCGGGCGACACGGCACCGACATCAGCGAGCGTCATGAGGCAGAGCAGCTTGAGTTGCTCCTCGGTTCCGACGAGTTCGGCAAAGCGGGCGGCGACCTGCGGATCTTCCGCGTCACGCCGGAACGCCACCTGCGACATCTGGAGATGCTCCCGGATCAGGAATTCGACCGTCGCGCGTTCATCGTCAGGGAGCTCGAGGCGATCGAGGACGCTCTGTGCGAGCCGCACGCTTTCCTGCGCGTGATCCGCCTCGCGCCACTTGCCGACATCATGAAAGAGCAAGGCCAGCGTGAGCAGCTCCGGCGCGTGCAGCTCCTGGAGAATCGAGCCGAAGCGGCGGCGACTCGCGTTCGACGGATCGAGCAGTGATTCAACGCCGCGGATCGCCAGCAGCGAATGCTCGTCGACGGTGTACTTGTGATAGAAGTCGCGGACGACGCGGCATTGAATCTTGGCGAATTCCGGGAAGATTCGATTGAGCAGGCCGCAGTCGTGCATCTCCGACAGCCGATCGTAGAGACCAACCCGCGGGGTGAGCAGACGGCGCAGCTGAAGACGATCGCCTTCGGTCGCGACGAAATCATCCGCGGAACAGCGATTCAGGTTCTGCTCGATCAGGGTGAGCGACGATTCGGAAACCGGACACTGATATTCGAGCGCGATTCTGAAGGCCTCGAGCCAGAGCGACGGTTGCTGCATCGCCCGTTCCGGATTGGCGAACTGCACGCCGTCGACCGTGATCTCGAACTGCTTGCCGATCCGCCTGAGTGCTCCCTGAGGCCGCGGGTGCATCGCCTTCTGCGTCGATGCGAGCGCTCGCGTGACGACGCGCGCGCGGAGAAAATACTCCCCCATCAGCGCCTCGACGCGACTGTGCGGATGCGACCCCGCCGATCCCATCGCGTCGGCGACCTTTTCCTGCAGTTCGTGCGTCAGCAGGTTGACGTCGCGACCGCCAAGCCAGTGCAGAATCGAACGAATACGAAGGAGGAAGTCCTCCGCGTCGGCAACTCGATCGGCGTCGGTGTCGCGTCCGTTGGTGAAGGCGTCGGGCGCCATCCGGCGAAGATGCCTGGTTACCGCGATGTCGCGAAGGCCGCCGGGAGCCTGTTTGATATCGGGCTCGAGCTGATAGAGCGTGTCGTTGAACTGGTGGTGACGTTCGGCCACCATTGCCAGCAACGGCTCGATGATCGCCGGCACCTGTGACCCCGCGCGGTTGGCAATGCGATCGTACAGAGACTCGTCGCCGGCGAGGAATCGAAGATCGAGAAGGCTGAGGAGGAATTCCGGATTGGTCAGGTCCGGTTCGGCAAAGTCGCCGATCTCGCGGACGTGCTGGCCGAGTTCGAGGCGCAGATCCCAGAGCGGCTGCAGCACCGCCTTGACGAAGTGTTCCTCTGGACCAGCAATCGCGCCGTCAAAACCAATCAAGAGATCGACGTCGGAATGGAGGCAGAGCGCGCGGCGTCCGTAGCCGCCAACCGCGCAGACAACGAACGGAGTCGATGTTCGATCACGGGCCGCGTGGACGATCGTCTGCACCACTCGGTCCATCTGAAACGCGTAGCGCGAGGCAGCGTCGCGACCCGCCCGCCCCTGTCGCGCCAGTTGCACGTACTCCTCCCGGGCCGTCGCCAGGCGC
>Ga0310892_10000433_pt1 | contig 11964 bp, 12 predicted proteins | sample C0D1metaG_FD_203747 | JGI IMG/M metagenome (GOLD analysis project Ga0310892, IMG submission 203747) | Lab incubated soil microbial communities from West Virginia University Organic Research Farm, Morgantown, WV, United States - C8D2 | ecosystem: Environmental > Terrestrial > Soil > Agricultural...
TCGGCTTCACGGTGGTCTCCACGGTTCTGTGGGGACGCCTCTACTGCGGGCGCGTGTGCGCGTACGGCGCGCTCACGCAGACCCTCGATGCGATTCTTCCCGCGGCATGGCGCGTGAACGTTCCGCGATCGATCGAGAAACGCGCCGCGTTGATCAAGTTCGGGATCCTCGGCGTCGTGATCGCGTACTACCTGGTCACGCACGACCTGTTGATCTATCGATACACCGAGCCGTTCTGGATGTTCACGGGCTTCGGCACGGCGATGATGTGGACCGCGCTCGCCGTGTTGTTGACGGCGACGCTGTTTGTCCGCAACCTGTATTGCCGGTTCCTGTGTCCGGTCGGCGCGACGCTTGGCTTGATGTCCTACGTCACGGTGTTTCGCATCAAGCGCTGGTCGGAGTGCGACACCTGCCGCATCTGCCAGAAGGCATGCCAGTGGGGCGCGATCGAAGGACCGAAGATCCTGATGACCGAATGCGTCCGCTGCGACGACTGCGAGCGGCTCTATGCCGACACCAAGGTGTGCCCGCACTGGCGCATCATCGAATACAACAACCGGAAGATAGCCATCCTTCCTCTGCAACCTGTGCGGTAGAATCCCTCGCGAATGTCTACTCTGGCCCCATCGAAACCGCGTATTTCTCCGACCATGCAGATCATGATCGGCCTGGTGGTCGGTCTGCTCGTCGGCTGGTACATCAGCAGTCTCGACGACGCCACCGCGACCTCGTACGCCAACATCATCCGGCCGTTCAGCCAGATCTTCATCCGGATGATCCGGATGCTGATCGCGCCGCTGTTGTTCGGCACGCTGGTGGCGGGCATCGCGGGCGCCGGACACTTCAAGGACGTCGGCCGGATGGGCCTGCGCGCGATCATCTACTTCGAAGTCGTGACCACGCTCGCGCTCTTCATCGGCCTTGCCGCGGTCAACATCCTGAAGCCCGGCATCGGCGTGGTCCTGCCGAGCGAAGCGGCACCGACGGGGGTGACGGCCGCGGCCGCGCAAGGGTGGCAGGACATCCTGCTGCACCTCGTGCCCACCTCGATCATCGAGGCGATGGCCACCGGCGACATCCTGCAAATTGTCGTGTTCAGCATCGTCTTCGCGATTGGCCTCGGCATGGTCGGCGAGAAGGCCAAGCCGATGATTGAATGGTGCGAGTCGCTGACCGAAGCGATGTTCAAGGTCACCAACATCGTGATGTTGTACGCGCCGATCGGCGTCGGCGCCGCAATCGCCTACACCATCGGCGTCAGCGGGATGCAGGTGCTTCGGAACCTGGCGTTCATGATCGGGTCGCTCTACGTGGCGCTCGCCGCGTTCTATCTGCTGGTGCTGATTCCGGTGATGGTGATGTTCCGCATCCCGATCATCGCGTTCTTCAAGGCGATCAAGGAGCCGGCGCTGATTGCGTTCTCGACGACGTCGAGCGAGGCCGCGTTGCCGCGGGCGATGGAATGCGTCGAGGCGTTCGGCGTGCCTCGCCGCATCGTGTCGTTCATCCTGCCGCTCGGTTACAGCTTCAACCTCGATGGCACGACGCTCTATCTGTCGCTCGCCTCGATCTTCATCGCCCAGGCCGGCGGCATCGAGCTGAGCTGGGGTCAGCAGTTGACGATGATGGTGACGCTGATGCTGACCAGCAAGGGCGTGGCCGGCGTGCCTCGCGCCGCGCTGGTGATCCTGGCCGCGACCGTGGCCAGCTTCAACCTGCCGCTCGCCGGCGTGGCACTGGTGCTCGGCGTCGACGCGCTGATGGACATGGGCCGCACGATGACCAACGTCATCGGCAACTGCCTCGCCGCGGTTGTGGTCGCGAAATGGGAAGGCGAATTCGTCCCGCCTTCGCCTGGAGCGGCTACGGCGGGGTAAGCCCTACCGCCACAGATTCAGGAAGAACGTAATCAGCAGCGCGTTGGCGAAGTCGATGAAGAAGGCGCCGACCAGCGGGACCACGAGATAGGCTTTCGGCGCCGGCCCATAGCGCTCGACGAGCGCCCCCATGTTGGCCATCGCGTTGGCGGACGTGCCGAGCATGAAACCGCAGAAGCCGCCGGACATCACCGCGGCGTCGTAGTCGCGGCCCATCACTCTGGGCACGACCCACACGCAAATCACTCCGATCAGCGCGACCTGCGCCGCGAGGATCACCAGCAGCGGAATCACCAGTCCCGCCAACTCCCACAACCGCAACGTCATCAGCGCCATCACCAGGAACAACGACAGCGCGATGTTGCCGATGTCGTCGATGGTCTGCTGCGACAACCGGAACATCCCGGTGAAATCGTCGAGGTTTCGGAGGACGGCGGCGACGAGCATGGCGCCAATGTAGGCGGGCAGCGTCATGCCGGCGCGCGTCAACCAGCCGCTGACGACGACGCCCAGGCCAACGGTCACGAGCATGACCACCAGGTGCTTCATCAGCACATAGGACTCGACGTCCTCACCGCCCGGCGAGGTCGGCTCCGGTGACGGCATCTGTGCCTCGGCGAGGTTCTCGAGGGTCCCGCCTGTCGGGCGTCCGGGCAAACCTCCGCGCACTTTCCGTTCGACCAGGTACGTACCGATCGGACCGCCCATCACGCCGCCGGCGACGATGCCGACCATGGCCGCGGCCACTGCCAGCGTTGCCGCACCAGGGACTCCGGCCGCTTCGAAGAGCGGCGCAAAGGCGAGTCCGGTGGCCGGGCCGCCGGTGAGCGTCACCGATCCCGCGAGCACGCCCATCAGCGGGTGCTGTCCGAGCCCCCACGCCACCGCGACGCCGACGATGTTCTGCAGCGCGGCGACGACGAGCGCGACGATGAAGAACAGGAAGACCAGCGGTCCGCCGCGGCGCAACAGCGTCAGGCTGGCCGCGAAGCCGATCGACGCGAAGAAGGTGTTCTGCAACGGCACTTGCAGTGCGGTGTCGAACTTGAGCGGCTGGATGTTGGAGAAATAGAGAACCGCAAGGATCGCCGCGACCGGAAGGCCGCCACACACCGGCGCCGGAATGTTCACCCGCGCCAGCGGCGGAATCAGTCGTCGGAGTCCGTAACCCAGAAAGAGGATGACCCCGGCAAAGGCCACGGTCTGAACGAGATCGAGTGCGAGCGGCAGCGTCACGAGCCGGAGTATACAAGCACCTGATAGTGCAGCTGCGCGACGCCGTCCGGGAATTTCTTGACCGACTTCAGGCGCAGCGGCACTTCGAGGTGGCGCGGCGCGATCAGCGGAATACCCTCGCCGATGAAGGTCGGGATCACGGTGATGAACATTTCGTCGATCGCCCCTTCGTCGAGAAACGCCGCGATCAACTCGCCGCCGCCCATCATCCAGAGATTCTTCCCGGACTGCTCGCGCATTTCTTTTGCGAAGGTGCGGATCGGTTGCGTTACGAAATGGACGCCTGCCGGTGCAGGGGACGGCAGCTTCCCCCGCGAGAAAACGTAGTGCAGGTCTTTGGCGCTGAACCTCGCGCCCAGCTTCACGCTCAGATCGAACGTCTTGCGGCCGAGGATCTTCGCATCGACGGTCTTCGTGAATGTCGGCATGCCGTAGAAGCCCTTCGGCGCCGGCCGATTCGTCAGCCAGTCGATGTTCCCGTCCTTGCGGGCGATGTAGCCATCCGCACTCGTCGCGATGTGGACGATGATCTTCCGCTTCGCCATTGCGGTCACTCCTCCTAGGGCTCGTCGGTCGGCTGCTTCAATAGCGCGAGGCGCCCTTTCAATCCGCTCGACACCAGCACTTCATTCTCCGCGGTGACGATGACGCCTTCCACATCTGGGAGTTTCTCGATCAGCGCCATGCCGCTCTGCGGCCCCATGATGAAGACGCCGGTCGACAGGACATCCGCCATCACCGCGCGATTCGTGACGATCGTGACGCTGCGGCAGCCGCGCGCCGGCTCGCCGAAATCCGGATCGAGCAGGTGGTGGTAGCGCACGCCGTCCTTCATGAATGATCGCTCGTAGTCGCCAGACGTGCTGAACGTGCCATCGCGCATCTCCAGCATCGCGAACGGCTCGTGGGCGCCGCGCGGATCGGCGATGCCCAGCTTCCACGGCGTGCCGCCGTTGGTGCCGGCCACGTAGAGATCGCCGCCCGACTGGATCATGAAGTCGGTGAGCTTCTGCTGCTTCAGCAGCGCAATCGCGCGATCGATCGCGTAGCCCTTGCCGATCCCGCCGAGGTGCACGCGCATGTTGGGACGGGTGATGAACGCGGTGCCCGCCGTGCCGTCCGTCTGCACCGCCCGGTAGTCGATGCGCGTCAGCCTGATCTCGATCAGCTGCCGATCCGGCACGACGTTGTCCTGATCGTGATCGAACCGCCAGATATCGCTCAGAGCGCCGAAGGTGATGTCGAACTTGCCGCGGGTCAGCTCGCTCGCTTCCTGCGCGGTGCGCAGCACCTCGATCGTGTCGCGGCTGACCTTCACCGGCGCGATGCCTGCGGCCTGGTTGAGCCGGACGACGTCGCTGCCGTCTTTCCAGACGCTCAACAGCGATTCGAGGCGATCGAACTCGCGGAACACGTGCTCGAACGCGACCTCGGCGCCGCGCTCACTGGTCGTCCATGCCGACAGCGTGAGCTGCGATCCCATCGATACGCGCGAACGCTGAATGAATCGCGGTTGCGCGGGCTCCGGCGCTGAAGAACAGCCGCAGGCCAGCACCAGCATCGCCAGTATGCTGGGAAGGTGGATCAGACGGCGCGCCTGGTGATCGTTCGCGATCATCCCGAAGATATTCAAGACCGCCCAGTGTATCTCTGGCTCGATGGAGAGAAGGTGGACCGCCCGTTGAAGTACGGCAAGACGTTCGAGCGCGACGTCGCGCCCGGTCGTCACAAGATCAAAGCCAACAACACGCTGTTTTCCACCACCGTCGAATTCGACGCCGCCTCCGGCGAGACCGTTCGCTATCGCTGCGAGAACGGCCTCACCGGCGGCGGCATGGTCATGGTGCTGATGATGGGCGTCGCTTACTTACGCGTCAGGTTGAAGCGCATCTAGAAGAGCTGATAGCCGATCGTGAAGCCGAAGTTGTGGACCGTGCCTTCTGTGAAGACCGGCGCGTACTCGAGCCCAACTTGAAGACTGTGCTTGCCGCGGTTCCACACGGTGTATCCCACACCGAGAATGAGACCGAAACCATGATCCGATTCGTCTTCAACACTCCAGCCACCGACGCCAGCCCCACCCTCCACGGAGACCTTGTCGGTCGCCCAGTATTGCAGCGTCGATCCGATCACGCCCGAGGATTGCCGAGCATCTCCGAACGGTGTTTCGTATGACGCGCTGGTGCCAGAGAAGCGTCCCAGGATTGCCAGGTTCGGCTTGATGAACCCACCGACGCCGAAGTTGATGCCTGCCAATCCGACCCCGTTGTCTTCGAGTTCCGTGTCGTTCTGGATACCCACGCCAAGATTCACCAAGAGAGTGAATCCGCCTCTATCAGGCGAGGTTTGCGCGGCTGCGTTGCCGGCTGCCGCAGCCACCAGTATTGCGGAGAGGGCGACGAGTAACGCGAGACGTGATGCGGAAATCGACAAGATTCTGCTCCTTTGTGAACGAGATTCCTGGATCGCGTTGGCTGAAGGCTGATTCGGGCCTTCGCGAACGCCGGGGTTGCGTTCTGCCTACGTCGTCTTATCGACGGATCGCGGGGAAACTCTCAATGAGAGCGGCAGTGATCCTGCAGATCGCTGTTATTTCGTGATGGCGTGTGAAGAATGATATTTCGCATCTTGTGCACGTCACGCTAAAGAGGATATGACCCTGGCGCTCTTCGAAGTGTGCGTCATCAGCCACACCTCGTAGAGCATGTCGAGGATGAACACGGCGCCCAGGACGATGAAGGTCCATTCCACCGACGCGTTGATGAAGGAGGCGGCGCGCGTCAGCACGTCTGCGTGAGTCGGATCGCCGATCACCTCCACGAAATGCCCGGCGCGCAGCACCATCGCCACGATGACGACGTTATAGACGCCGATCGCCAGATCGATCAGCGACACGGTGATGCTGCGCCACGGCCGCACCAGGTCGACGAGGTAGATCGCGATGCTCGCGAGGAGTGAGATCAGGATCGGGTAGTACATCGTCGTCCAGATTGCCGCGGCCACGAAGCGCACCGGTTGTCCGCCCCAGCTGGTGATCTGCGGGACATGAATCAGGCCGAGCCACCAGAGCAGGAACGTCAACCCGAAGGCGAGGCCCGCAACACTCTCGCCGCGCGGGACCGGGCGGCCGGTGGCGGCCGTCGGCAACCACGATGGATCCCACTTGTCGAGCGCGGTGAAGCGCACGCGCTCGCGCTCGAGCACCGCGAACACCAGCGTGACGATGCCGGTCGCGTAGATGGCGCCGTTCCACGCGGCGCCGAGCGCCTGGGCCCAGGCCTGTCCGGGATTGTCCGAATAGATCGCCGACAAGGCGCCGCCGATCAGGGTGATCGGCAGCACGATCCAGAACAGTACCAGGATCAGCGTCTGGCGATAGTAGGGGAAGAGCGCCGGGCCGATCAGCTGCTGCTGCGGCAAGTAACGGCTGGCCATCAGCCACGGATGGCCATGCTTCTTCAGCAGCGCCGACTGCTCGTCGGCATTGAGCGCGCGCCCGGCTTCCTGCTCGCGCTCTTCGGCTTCCGAACGCAGGTTGTCCGTCAACTCCTGGATCACATCGTCCTGGAGATTGCGCGGGAGATGACGACGGACGGCGGCGAGGTAGCGATCGATCAAATCCATGGCGTCCCTACACAATCCTGTCGAGTGACTGGTTGATGCCGTTCCATTCGGCGAGCAGCTGCTTGAAGATTTGCTTGCCGTCGGGCGAGAGCTTGTAGAAGCGTTTCTTGCGGCCGCCTTCCTCGCGCCATTCGCTGGTCAGCAGGTCCTGGGTTTCGAGGCGCCGGAGGAGCGGGTAGAGCGTGCCCTCGTCGATGTCGAGGCCGAGACCGGCGAGGGCTTTTCGCAGCGTGTAGCCATAGTGCTCGGACCGTAACTGCGCCAGCACCGCCAGCGTCAGCGATCCGCGCCGTAGCTCCAACCGCAGCGAATCAAAGAGGTTTGGGTCCATATCCTGTGTACCGCATACTGTGTGCTGCATACTGTATGTAACACAGTAGACGGAAGTCAACGGGAAATGTTTCGGGGCCTGTCCTTTCCCAGACCCCCGAAAAACCCGATGGAAACCATCAGGAAATCAGCTGAATTTGTATTAATACGGGATCGGCCGTATATTTTGTCGATCTCGTTCGCGTACACCTCGTCCGCGCGGTGCGCCAGCGCCGCTGCGTAGGAAAACTGAGGAGATAGAGATGACCGGCATCGTCAAGTCGCTCGGCGTGCTCGCGGTTCTTGCGCTGCCCACCGCGGCAGCCGCGCAAGCCCCCACGTTTACCAAGGACATCGCCCCGATCTTTCAGAACAAGTGCGAAGCCTGCCACCGGCCCGATTCGATCGCGCCGATGTCGCTCGTCTCGTTCGAAGAGGCGAGGCCGTGGGCGCGTTCGATTAAGGGCCGTGTCGCGTCGCGGCAGATGCCGCCCTGGCACATCGACAAGACCGTCGGCATCACCGAGTTCGAGAACGATCGATCGCTCTCGGACAAGGAGATCGACACGATCGTGAAGTGGGTCGACGCCGGCTCACCGAAGGGCGATCCGAAAGACATGCCGGCCGCCAAGGTGTGGCCGAACGAGCAGGGCTGGAACTTCGCGAAGATGTACGGGCAGAAAGAGCCCGACATGATCATCAAGTCGATCCCGTGGACGCAGAAGGCCGGCGCCAACGACGCGTGGTGGAAGCCCGTCGTCGAAACCAACCTGACCGAGCCGCGCTGGGTGCGCGCCCTCGAGATTCGTCCGAGCACGGTGAAGGGCCGCCGCATCACGCATCACGCGATCGCCCGCCTGCAGCAGCGTGAAACCGATCCGCTCGCGCAGAATCCGGATGACGCGAACGGCCAGCCGCAGCCCGGCACGTTCATGGAATGGGCCGTCGGCAAGCAGGGCGAGATCATGCGCCCGAACAGCGGCAAGCTGATGCTGCCCGGCTCGAAGATCGTGTGGGACATCCACTACTCGCAGGGCGGCGAAGACATCACCGACACCGTCGAGCTCGGCATCTACTTCTATCCGAAAGGCCAGGAGCCGAAGTTCCGCCAGGTGCTGCACCTGATGGGCGGCACGAGCGGCACGGGCGTCAGCGTGCTGGGCACCGCACTCGATCTGCCGCCCAACACCGTCAAGGCGACCGAAGGCTACTTCCTGCTGCGCGAGAACGGCCGCGTCGAAAGCTTCCAGCCGCACATGCATTTGCGCGGCAAGGCGATGACGATGGAAGCGATCCTGCCGAACGGGCAGACGCAGGTGATCAGCCACGTGGCCGACTTCAACTTCAACTGGCACAACTCCTACGTCTACAAGGAGACCGCGGCGCCGCTGCTGCCGAAGGGCACGATCATCAAGGTCACCGCGTGGCACGACAACACCACGGCCAACAAGGCCAACCCCGATCCGAACGTGTGGGTCGGCTACGGCGATCGCACGGTCGATGAAATGGCGCACGCGTGGGTCAACGTCACCTACATGAATGACACCGATTACCGCGCCGCGATCGAAGAACGCAAGAAGGCGGTCAGCACGAGCACCACTGCCTCACAGCAGCAATAACATGCGGAACAACCGTTTCAACACCGTGACCATGGTCTTCACCATGGTCACGGCTTGTTTTGTACTGGTCACGCACGCGCAGGTGAAGCCGCCGCAGAACGGCGTCCTCGCCGAACCTGTCGGCAACGCTGGTGGTCCCATCTATGCGACGTTCGAAGGTTGGGGGCCGTTGAAGGACGGCACCAACGCGCTGCTGCTTGGTTACTTCAATCGCAACAAGACGCAGACGCTCGACATTCCGATCGGGCCCGACAACAACATCGAGCCCGGTGGCCCGGACATGGGGCAGCCGACGCATTTCCTTACCGGCCGTCAGTACGGCATGTTCGCGATCCTGGTGCCGAAGGACTTCGGCAACAAGAAACTCACCTGGACGATCAACGCCAACGGGCACAAGACCGCCGTGCAGTTCTGGCTGAACCCGCCGTACTGGATCGAGTTCTTCAAGAACACCGCGAACGAGAACGAGCCGCCGCGGATCAAGTTCGCGATGGGCGGACCCGAATACATCGGCCCGCCGCGCGAGCGCACCGTGGCCACGCTGAACGCGACCGTCGGGCAGCCGCTCGATCTCACGGCGTGGGCCGCCGATCAGCCGCCGACCCGATTGTTCGGAGAGACGCCTGGCGGTGATGGCGCTGCGGCCGCCGCGGGTGCTCGCCCTGCCGCGCGTCCCAATCCCGCGAACGAACCGCCGCCTGCCTTCATCGGCGGCCGCGTCGTCAGCGTCGCGCCAGCCGGTCCTGGTGGCGCCGGCGCCGGCGCCGAAGGACGGCGTCCGCGCGGTGACATCCAGGTGCTGTGGCGAAAGTTTCGCGGCCCGGGCGACGTGAAGATCGCGGACGAATCGATCGCGCTCGAGAACGGCGGCGATGCGAAGAAGTTCGTGGAAGCGAAGACGACGGCGACGTTCAGCGCGCCCGGCACCTACTGGCTTCGCGCGCAGGTGAACGACAGCTCAGGGAACGGCGGCGGCGGCGATCAGTGCTGCTGGACCTCGGCGCACATTGTGGTGAATGTGAAGTAGCTAGTAGCTAGTAGCTAGAAAGACAAGCGTTCTTCTAGCTACTAGTTTCTAGATACTAGCTACTATCTTCCAAAGATAATCTTCTCCCTGTGCAGTAGCCCCGACGTTCCTCGCAGGACGGCAACCGCGAGCGTCACGTTAACCACACCGACAATCACGAACACCACCGGGCTGATCGGCTTGTTGCCGAGCACGTCGGAGAGCAGCGTCTGTTGGCCGATCCACGGCACGTAATACATCCACGCCTTCGTCGACATGGTGTTCATCGTCGCCATCATGCCCGGCACCATCTGCGCCATCATCAGGAAGCTCAAATAGCTCTGCGCTTCCTTGAACGACTTCGCGAACGTTGCGACATACATCTGAATCGCGACGATCAGCGGGCAGAGCGGCAGGACGACGGACAGCGTGCGAACCAGCTCCGGTGTGCCGAGGCGGAACCGGATGCCGAGATCCTGAAGCGGCAGCTCCTTGAACATCGCGAACAACAGCCCGGCGGTGATCAACACCGTGAGCATTCCGGTCAGGCTGCCGGCCAGCCATTTGCCCGCGGCGATCGCGATGCGCGGCGCCGGGTTGACGAGCAGCGCTTCGAACGAGCCGCGTTCACGCTCGCCGGCGGTCGAGTCGGTCGAGATCGCCATCGCGCCCGTGAATGCCGAGATCATGATGAACAACGGGATGAAACCGAGGATTTGGGCCGCCCGCTGCTGCGAGCTCGAAACCTCGATGTCCTCGATCAGTACGGCCGAGGCGACGGCGGGACTGATGCCGCGCGCGATCAGGCGCAGGCTGCTGATCTCCGCGTTGTAGCGCTGCAGCACCGCCCTGACGCGCTGTACTTTCGGGCGCGAGTTCTGGCTCGAGCTGTCGGCGACGAGGCGAATCTGCGCCGGCTTCGAGGCGGCGAAGTTCTTCGCGAAGTTCGGCGGGATCACCACGATCGCGTCTTCGCGACGCGTGCGGACGGCCTCTTCCGGATCGGACGGGCCTTCGCTCACGGTGATGCCGGGCTGCTGCCGCAGCCAGTCGACGAACGCCGGCGCGTTGGCGGCGCCGACGACGGGGATCGTGACGTCCTCCACCGACCGCTGGCGGTTGGCCATGCTGTTGAAGAGGAAGAAGATCAGGCCTGGCGCCAGCATCGAGCTGACCAGGACCGTGATGATCGAGCGGCGATCACGCGACCAGTCGCGCATCTCTTTGCGGATGACGACGATCGCCTGCGACGCGGGTGTCGACTTCATGAGGGAGTGCCTTCCGGTTCAATACCGCTGAGGGCCACGAATGCATCCTCGAGATTCTCCTGTCCGGTCTGCCGGCGCAGATCGTCCGGCGATCCCGAGCCGACGATCCGGCCGCGCGCGATGACGACAATCGTGTCGCAGAGCGCCGAGACTTCCTGCATCACGTGGCTCGAGAAGAGCACCGTGTGGCCGTCATCTTTGAGCCGCCGGATGATCTCGCGGACCGCGCGCGTGCTCATCACGTCGAGGCCGTTGGTCGGCTCGTCGAGCAGGACGTTCTTCGGGTTGTGGACGATGGCGCGGGCGAGCGCGGTCTTGGTGCGCTCGCCGTGCGAGAAGCCGGCGACGCGGCGATCGGCGATCGCGTTCATGTCGAGCATCTTCAACAGGTGATCGGTGCGGCTGCGCAGGTCGGCGCCGGTGACGCCCTGCAGCTCGCCGAAGTATTCGATGTGCTCGCGCGCCGTCAGGCGCGGGTACAGACCCGATTGATCGGGCAGCACGCCGAGCGCGAAGCGCGCGCCCTGCGGATCCACGACCGCGTCGATCCCGTCGACGAGGATCTGTCCCTCATCGGGCAGCATCAACGTATAGAGCATGCGCAGCGTCGTCGTCTTGCCGGCGCCGTTTGGCCCGAGCAGTCCCGTGACCTGCCCGTCCGCGGCGCCGAAGCTCACGCCGTCAACCGCGCGGACCTCGCCGAATCGCTTGTGGAGGTTGTCGACGCGAATCATTGCGGCCCTTGTCCTGCCGGCGGCTTGCCTTTGGCGGATCCGGTCCGATTGGGATCGGGTCCTGCCGGCGAGACGAAGAACGCGGGACGCCTGACCTTGTCGACGCAGGACGTGTCGAGATTCGCCGTCGATCCTTCCTCGATGAACTCACGTATCAGCCGCTGCCCGCATCCGGTGCTGCCCGCGGTGTGTCCGGTGCCGGCAATCACGATATGTTTCGATTGGGAGAGCGTCGCTGCCGTTTGTTCGCCCCACGTCGGCGGCGTGACCGGATCGACTTCGCCGGAC
>Ga0310892_10000438_pt1 | contig 11923 bp, 6 predicted proteins | sample C0D1metaG_FD_203747 | JGI IMG/M metagenome (GOLD analysis project Ga0310892, IMG submission 203747) | Lab incubated soil microbial communities from West Virginia University Organic Research Farm, Morgantown, WV, United States - C8D2 | ecosystem: Environmental > Terrestrial > Soil > Agricultural...
GAAGCCTTGGCCAGCAGGAGAAGGCGGAGGCTCATGTAAAACAGCGCGGCGACGGCCGACCGGCCCTCTCCGATCCGCTGATGCGGGACTACTTCTGGCTCATCGACAGCGCCGAAGCACACTACCAGCGCGGGGTGCTCGCGATGCAGGCCGGCAAGTGGGATGCGGCGCTCGATGTCTTCCGTAAGGGTCTCGCGCTCGAACCGGAGAACGTGCAGCTTGGATACGGCCTCGGCCTGGCGTTGTACTGGAAAGGGGACCAGGACGCCGCGGCGAAACAGTTCGAGGCGGTGCTGCAGCGGTCACCCGATCACGTGGAGACCCGTTTCAACCTTGGCGCACTCCTCGCGCAGCAGAAGCACTATCGCGAAGCGCTCACGCACTTCGCCGTCGTCGCCAAACAGGACCCTGGCCGTGCGGACGTGGAGGTCGGGCAGGCCGAGATGCTCCGCAACCTCGGAGACGTGAACGCCTCGATTCCACATTGGCGACGCGCCGTCGAGCTCGATCCGGCCAACGCGGTTGCCTGGGCGGAAGGCGCGAAAGCTCTCATCGTCCTCAAACGCTACAAGGAGGCCCGCGACTGGCTCGACGCGGCGCGGAAGCTCCATTCCGACAGTGTCGAGCTCTCCGCCCTGAGCGCTGACCTGGCGGAGGTCAGGGCCCAGTAGTCATTCCTCTCGCACAACCACCGTGGTGTTGATCCCGATCGGGGCGCGGACGACTTGCTGCTTCCCCGAGGGCCACGAGACGGCGATCTCGTCGACGCTCTGCGTGGTGCCCAGCCCGAAATACAGCGGGATCAGGCTGTGCGACAGGTAGCCCGACTGGCCATCATGGACCTTCATGTACGAACGGCCGCCGGCCCGAATGGTGACCGTGGCCCCCAGGCCGTCGCGATTCGACGTCGTGCCGACCAGCTTCACCGCCACATAGCGGACCGACGTACGCTCCGTGAGATTGCTCACCAGCACCATCGGGCCGTCGTTGAACTCGTTGGTGACGATGTCCAGGTCCCCGTCTCCGTCGAGATCGAAGATTGCCGAGGACCGCGACCCGAGTGATGCCCAGACGACGGTCTTGCCCAGCAGCCCCAGCTGCTCGCAGTACTTGTTGCCGCGATCCTCGCCGAGGCAGTCGAGCGTGAACCACGGCTTGGCGGTACGCCGATCGCGACGCGGCTCGACGCCGAGGATGAACTCACTGTCGAGGAACGTCTTGCCGCGGTTGTTCAGCAGGACCGAGTTGACGCCGTAGCGAAACGGGAAGTTCATGCTCGACGCGATGAACACATCGTCGAAGCCGTCGGCGTTGAGATCGCCGACGCTCGGTCCCCACGGCCAGTAGTTCTCCGTGCCGAGCGCGTCGGATACCTCCGTGAACGAACCGCCGCGTTCGTGCCGGAAGAATGCGTTGCCGAAGATGCTGGCGCCTCCGGAGTGCAGCCTCGACTCAGGCCATTGCATGCGCGACTTGAGCTTCTCGCGGGCGGGACCGACGTCCTCGCTCATGTCCGAGTGCATGTCGGTCAGCATGATGTCGAGGTCGCCGTCATTGTCGTAATCGAACGCCTTGATGCCCATCGATCCCCACGGTGTCTTCGGAAACACCGCGCGGCTTCGTTTCTCGAAGTATTTGCCGGAGACGTTTTCGTAGTACTCGTCGTGCCCCTGCATGTTCAGCACGTAGAGATCGGGCCAGCCATCACGGTTCACGTCGATGGGGCTCGCATCGCCGCTCCAGCTCAGGTCGACGAGACGGCGCTCCTCCGTGACGTCGACGAAGCGGTTGCCGCCCTTGTTCTCGTAGAGGATGCTGCGCTCGTTGCGCGCGTCGGGATGGAGATGTCCTTCGAACGCGTCCCCGAGCCCGACGTAGTACCCGCCTTTCCCGATCTCATCAGACGTGTACCGGCCGACGTTGCAGACAAAGAGATCGAGCAGGCCGTCGCGGTTGAAGTCGAAGAACACCGCGCCCGACGAGTGTCCGACGTAGCCGAGGCCCGACTGCTCGGTCGCATCGGTGAAGCGGCCGTGGCCATCGTTGACGAACAGCCGGTTGCCGCCTCGCACGGTCGTCACGAAGAGGTCGGCATCTCCGTCGTTGTCGATGTCGGCGAACGACGCGCTGACGCTGACCTTGCCGGGGACCCCGACGCCTGCGGCCCTGGTGATGTTTTCGAATTCGCCGTTGCCCAGGTTTCTCCAGAGCTCGTTTCCGCCCAGCTGGTTCACGAAGTAGACGTCCAGGCGGCCGTCTCCATCGACGTCGGCGACAGCGATCCCGTTGCCATGGTCGTAGTGCACCAGCTTGTAGGCTTTGCCCGAGTCGTCGGTCACACGGTTCACGAACGTGATACCGCTCTCGAGCAGGCGATCCTGGAACCTGAAATCGTGAAAGACCTCGAAGCGGCCGCGCGTGCCGAGCTGCGCCTGCTCCCGCTCACGCATCCACGGCGGGTCGAGGACCTCCTTGGGGTGGGCCACCGTCGGGAGCGCCGGGGTCGCGGCCAACGTCCGCACTGCCGCGAGCAATTTGGCGCGACCATCCGCGGCCAACGCATCGAACACGCCGTGCACGCGCAGACCTCGGTCGATCAGCACCAGGTCCGACCGCGGAAAGATCGGCTCACCGTCAGGGCGCGCATCGAGAGGCAGATGCAGCCCGTGCCGGGTGAACTGCCAGATCTGATTCGGCCGGCCCGTCAGAAACTTCCAGTGTTCTTGATCCGCGCCGCTGGCGGCGGCGTAGTCCCGAAGCACCTGCGGCGGGTCGTGCTCGGGGTCGACGCTGAAGCTGACGAACCGAACGTCCTGCCCCTTGAGCTCGTTCTGGATCGCCCGCATCGCGGCGATCACATCCGGACAGGTGTCGCGACACCGGGAGAAGGTCAGATGTGCGACCCATACGGCGGCGTCGAGCTGCGCGGATCCGAAGCGCTGGCCAGTCTGATCGGTGAGCGCGAACTGCGGAAGTTCGATGCCGGCGCCACCCGAAAGGAGATCGCGAGCGGTCGGAACGTTGTCTGCAGGAGTGCCGGCAGTTGATTGGGATGACGCGGGACGATCGCCGGTGCGACATCCGGAGAACGCTGCTCCGCACGTAAGCGCGAGCGCTGCCGCGAGTCGCCTCATCCTCGCGCTGCGATTCATCAACGGCTGCTCCCTTCGACTAAGGTCGTGTAGCGATCGGCGGGCACGTCGGTCCACTCCTCGGTGCGCCCACTCGGCCAGATGACGCGCACGCGCGACACGGCCGCCGACGCCCCGAGGCCGACCAACACCCGCGGATCATTCGCAGAAGCGTAGCTTCCATCCGCCCGCGCACGACGCCATATTGTCTTTCCGTCGGCCCGCGTGACCGCCACGCGCGTCCCGACCATATCGCGTTTGCGGTCGCTGCCGACCAACCGCAGTCCGAGCCAGTGGCTCCGGTTGCCGACGCCGTTGACCAGCAGGCGTGCCGGCCCGCCGCTGTTGACGATCAGCACGTCGACATCTCCATCATTGTCGATGTCGCCGAAGGCCGAGCCGCGTCCGACCGCCTTCAACCCGAACACGCGTCCGGCTCGATCGGTGACGTCCTCGAAGCGCCCGTTGCCCAGGTTGCGAAGCAGCTGATTCCGTTGCTGGTACGGGAAGGGATTTCCGGCCGAGAGCGCGTCGAGGTCCTGCTTCACGAGGCCGTTGACGGCGAGCAGATCCAGCCAGCCATCGTTGTCGAAGTCGATCCACGCCACGCCCCAGCCGGTATACGGGCGGCTGGCGATGCCGATGCCCGAGTCCATGCTCCGCTCTTCGAACAGCCCGGTGCCATCGTTGACATACAGCGAGTCGCCCTCGCGGGTCAGGACGGTGGTGATGAGATCCTCATCGCCGTCGTTGTCGAAATCACCGGCATCGACGCCCATGTTCGCCTTCGCGACGCCCGCGCCGTCCAGGGCCACACCCGACCTCAGCGCGCGATTCTCGAACGTCCCGTTGCCCCGGTTGAACCACAGCTGGTTTTCCTTCTGATCGTTGGCGACGAAGATGTCAATCCAGCCATCGCCGTTGAAGTCGGCCGTCGACACGCCGAGCGCCGGACCGAAGTCGCGGGCCATGCCCGCCGCCGCGGTCGCGTCGACGAACTTGCCACCGCCAAGGTTCCGGTAGAAGCGAGCTTGCTGTGGCGCGTACCGGCCCGGCGCGCAGTAGTCCTCCTGCCCGGACTCCATGAGACAGCGGGCGTGGGTCTCGAGTGAGTAGGTCAGGTAGTTTCCGACGAACAGATCGAGCCACCCGTCACGGTCGACGTCGACAAACGCTGCCGAGACACCCCAGGTCGTAGGGCTATCCGTACCAGTCTGGCGTGAGACGTCGGAGAAGGTGCCATCCCCGTTGTTGCGAAACATCTGATTACCGTGGAATCCGGTCACGTAGAGGTCGATCCATCCGTCGTTGTCGATATCGCCGGCGGCGACGCCCTGCCCGTAGCCGCGGGTGACAATCCCGCTCGTCGCCGTCACGTCGGTGAACCGCAGCGTGCGGGTGCCGTCCGGATGGACCTCGAGGTCGTTGCGGTACAGACGGCCACCGGGGCCGCCTGCGGCCGGGCGATCGACGCTGCCGCCCTGGACCAGATAGATGTCGAGATCGCCGTCGTTGTCGTAATCGAACAAGGCGGCGCCCGACCCGCTGATCTCCGGCTGATAAAACCGGCCGCTCGCCCCGTTGACCTGCACGAAATCGATCCCGCTCGCTGCGGCCTGGTCCACGAACCACTCCGGTTCAGCGCCGGCCGCGGCGGGCGCACGGTGCTCGAGCGACTGCGACTCTCGCGGCCGATCGCGATCGCCTCGACATCCAACGAGGATGGCGGCCAGCGCGATCAAGGAGCCGATGGATATTTCACGGCGCGTCACCGCGCACCCGATTTCAGGGCCGAGTCGACCATCTTCTGCTGCGCGGCGAGCTCGGGCTGGTCGGGATGGATCTTTCTCGCCGCCGCCAACCAGGCTCGCGCCTCGTCGTAGCGGCTGAGGCTGATCATCATCGTCGCTCCGTCGACCCAGGCGTCGTCGCGACGGGGATCGACCTTGACGATGTGGCGGTAGTGCGGCAGCGTCTCCTCGAATCGCCCGAGGAGCTGCAGGCAGTGGACCAGGCCCAACCGCGCTTCGAGGTAATCAGGTTCCTGTTTCACGGCCGCCGCAAAACGCGTGGCTGCCTCCTTGTCGCGCCCCTGGGCTTCGAAAATCACGCCAAGGCTGAAGAGCGCTCGGGAATGGTTCGGCGACCACCGCAGGACCTCTTCGAACTGCTGGATGGCGTCCTTCACGTCGCCCATCTGGTACAGGGCTGTGCCGAGCATGTGACCGATCGCGGCATTCTTTGGATCGAGCTCGAGCGCGCGCCGGAAATGCGACGCGGCGGTCGCAAAGTCCGAGGCCTGCATCGCCTCGAGGCCGCGGTTCTGGTAACTCACCGCGCTCTCGAGCAGCCCGTTGTATCCCGCCATGAGCGGATCGACCAGGGTCGGCTCGCCCTTCCCCCTTAGCCGCAACTGTGCGTCAGCCTGCTTCAGGTCGCCGAGGCTGCGGTATGCCATCGCCAGCGGGTAATGGAGGCTGGTCGCCTCAGGCTCGATCGTCAGGGCCCGTTGAAGATGCTCTACCGCACGGGCCGCATCGCCTCGTGCCAGAACCGCCCGCCCCAGTCCTCCGAGCGCAGCGGCCGACTGCGGCTGCAGGGCCACGGCCTGCGCGAACACCCGTTCGGCGGCATCCGTGCGATCTTCATCGAGGTAAGTTCCGCCGAGGCGCACCAGCGTTGGGAAATCGGTGGGACGCAATTTCAGCGCACGCTCGAACGACTCCGAGGCTTTCGCCCGTTCCCCGCTCGCCAGGTAGAGCTGCCCGAGGTAATAGGACCAGGCGGCGTCGGTTGACGCCAGGATCTGCGCATTGCGCAGGCACGTTTCGGCGGGCGCCTGGTACTCGGCCGCCATCAGCAACAGGCCGACCTCACCATAGGCGCGACCCAACTCCGGGGCCGGCGCCTGACGCTCAATGGCCTGCTGGAGGACGCCGTGACGGCTGCGTATCTGCTCCTGCACGGCCGCCGGCAGCCGTGACAAGTCGGGGAGCGTCACAGGCTGCACTTGCTGGGCGCTCGCCTCTTCGGTGACAGCCGGTGCGTCCTGGCGCGTAGCGCCACTGTCGGGCGTGGGTGAGCACGCCCAAGTCAGCACCAGCGGCATGGAGCCAACGGCCGTCACAATGCATAGACGAAATCGTCTCAGCATCATCTATATAAGGGCTTACGGCGACATCATAAACCGAGCGACCTCACCGGGCGGGGCCGGAACGGGGCTGATGCCATCGTCGTCTTAGCAGGTGCCTATATGGAAGACATCCGTTACGCGTTGCGGCTGCTCGCGAAGAACCCGGCGTTCACGCTGGCGACGGTCGGCACGTTGGCGCTGGCGATCGGGGCAACCACTGCCATTTTCAGCGTCGTTCAGGGCGTGCTGCTGCAGCCCTTGCCGTATCGCGAGCCAGAGCGGCTGGTGCGCGTCTGGGAGGTGTCGCCGCAGGGTGAAAACCGCAATGTCGTGTCGCCCGGCAATTATCTGGATTGGCGGGACCGCGCCGGTGTATTCGAAAGCCTCGGCGCACACGTAGGGACGTTCACCATCGCGCTCACCGGCGCCGGGGAGCCGCTCACGGTCGCGGCGACGAGGGTAACCCCTTCGGCATTCGACACACTTCGCGTTCAAGCGCAGGCCGGACGTGTGTTCAACGAAGAGGAAGGCCGTCAGGGAGGCCCGCCAGCGGTCCTGATCAGCGACCGGCTGTGGCGGCAGCGATTCGGGGCAGACCGCGCCGTGCTCGGACGATCGGTCACGCTGAACGACGAACCCTTTGCGGTCGTCGGCGTGATGCGGCATGGCTTCGCCTTTCCCTCGAGCGACGTGGACATCTGGATCGCCCAGCAGTTCAGCGAGCGCGATCGCGCGCAGAGACGCGCCCACAACTTCGCGGTGATCGCACGCTTGAAGGACGATCTCACGGTGGAGGCCGCGCGCTCGGAGATGCGGACCCTCGCCCGGCAGATTTCCGACGAACAGCCAGCCTTCATGACCGGATGGAGTGTGAACGTCCTTCCCTACCAGGACGACCTGGTCGGCAACGCCCGCCCCCTCATCCTGATCCTGTTCGGCGGCGCGTTGGTCGTGCTGCTCGTCGCGTGCGCGAACCTGGCCAACCTGGTTCTGGCGCGCGCCGCGGGGCGGGTGCATGAGATCGCGGTGCGCTCTGCGCTCGGTGCGAGCCGAAGCAGAATCGCGAAACAGCTCCTCATCGAGAGCCTGGTGCAGTCGGCGATCGGAGGAGCGCTCGGCGTGGGAGTCGTTGCGCTCATGCTGCCGACGCTCATCGCAGCCGCGCCGGGCGATATCCCGCGCCTGAGCGACATCGGTCTCGATCGATTCGTCTTCATCTTCGCAGCCGGCGTCACAGTATTGAGCGCGCTGATCGTCGGCCTCGTGCCGGCGCTGCGCGGCGGCTGGGCGCGGTCGGCTGCCGGAACGCTGCGGCACGACGCGCTCACCGCCTCGAGGCTGTCCGGCACGCCCGGCGCCGCGCGCCTTCGCGGTGCCCTGCTTGTCGCACAGGTCGCGCTCGCGCTGGTCCTACTGGTGGGCGCCGGTCTTTTGGTGAGAAGCCTGGTGAGACTGAATGCGGTCGATTTCGGTTTTGCTCAGGACGGCCTGCTCGCCCTTAACCTCGACATCCCGGCGGCACGCTACCCGGACGTTGGCGCGCAGTCGCGATTCTACGAGCGGCTGCTCGAACGTGTCCGCGCGCTGCCGGGTGTGGCTGCGGCGTCGACAACGAGTGGACCGCTGGCCTCAGGGATCGCGACGACGTTCAGTTTTGCGATCGAGGGGAAGCCGGCGGCAACGCCCAGCGGCCGAGAGGATCCGGTGCCGCTGCGGGCCGTGATGCCCGACTTCTTCCGCACGCTCGGCATCCCGGTCCTCCGCGGCAGGACTATCGAACCGACCGACCGGCAGGGCGCCCCGCCGGTTGTGATGCTCAACGAATCGCTGGCGAAGCGGTTCTGGAGTGACGGCGCGGTCGGGCGCCGCATCAGTTTCGTCGGTCAGGAGGGGCCGTGGTACGAGGTCGTCGGCATTGTCGGCGACACTCGAGACGCCGGCCTCGATCAACCCCCACCCCCGGCGGTCTACGTGCCGTTCACGCAGCGGCGCGAGCAGTGGGGATGGCTCTCGTGGCAAACGCTGGTCGTGCGGGCCCGCCCTGGATTCGCGCCGGCGGATCTGGTGCCGTCGATCCGCTTCGCTCTGAGCGAGATCGATCCGCTGCTGCCGCTGCAGTCGGCCAGAACCGTAAACGATCTTTACGCCGAGAACACCGCCCGCCGCCGTTTTGCGATGCAGTTGACGGCGGTCTTTGCCGCCCTGGCGCTCCTTCTCGGCGCGCTCGGCATTTACGCCATCGTCGCGCATTCGGTCGCAGAACGCCGCCGCGAGATCGGCATTCGCCTCGCACTCGGCGCCAGGCCGCGCACGCTGTTGCGGCAGGTCGTGCAGAGTACGCTCGGGCTTTCCGTTGCGGGCGCGGCGATCGGGATGGTTTCGGCGTTTGGCCTGACGCGATTCCTCGGGTCGCTGCTGTTCGGCGTGGAGGCGACCGACGCGGCCACGTTCGCCTCGATGGCCGCGCTGCTGATGGCGATCGCAGTGCTCGCCGCGTGGTTGCCTGCGCGCCGCGTCATGAGCGTCGATCCGGTGAAGGCACTCCGCGAGGAGTGAGGAACGCTCCGATTAATTCGAGGTCGGCCGCTTGCGGAGATCGCCGTACATCAGTTCTTCTGCGAACTCGACACAGATGTACTCGCCGAGCGACGCCGGTCGTTCCACGCGCCGATAGAGAGGCATGCTCATCTTCCAGGGTCGAGTGAACACTTTCGGGTCTTCGATCGTCGCCTCGTACAACAGGTGATCCGGACCAGTTCGCGTGTAGCGTTCGACCACATGCAGCGCGTCGCTGTGGAAGTTACCGGCACGATCGAACCAGGTCTCGCCGTTGAATCCGGTCACATCCACGACCAGCGTGTCGCCTTCCCAACGGCCCTTTGACCAGCCCATCCAGAAGTCGTTCGGGGCTTCCTCGAGCTTCTCGGTCATGTAGATCGTGCGGCTCGCGTTGGCGTATTCGTACGCCATCAGCACATTCGTCGGCGTCTGCACGATTTGAAACGGGTACGGCATGTAGGTGGCGCGAGGCACACCAGGCAGGAAGCACTTCACCTCGGGGTCGCGCGCGATCGCGTTCTCGAAGTTGTCCTTCTTCCGCGCCATCATCTCGGGCCGGTACGGAAGCTCCCCGCCCTCCACGATACCGTGGCCCTCCGGGATGCTGAACGCCGCGCCAAGGCTGACGACCGGGCCCTGCCGAGCGACGTGATCCTCGATATCCCAGTGCGCGTTGTTGAGCGCCTGCCAGACACCGTTCAGGTCCGGTTTGCCGTCTGGCGTACGCGGCGAGCGATATTGCGTTTGTTGTGCGATTGAAGAGAGCGGCGAGAGGACGGCCACGCCGATCGCCAGCGCGGCGACAATCACTCCGCCGATGAGCCATTTCTTCATGACCACCCCAGGATCGCAGCTAGCGCGACTTTTTCTCCGCGCCGTCTTTCTCCGCCATGCGCGCGCCGGCGAGGATGCCGGTCATGGCGTGGTTGCCCTCATGACACGCGTACTCGTAGAGCTTGTCGTTGCGGCGCGGCATCGGGATCGCCACGGTGAACGGCTTCGTAAAGACGGTCGGATCGGTAATCGTATAGCGGTAGTCGATCAGATCGGGGCTCAGGCGCTTGAACCGCTCGACCGCCTGCGTGTTCGACGAGCCTCCGTATCGCAGGCGCGTTTTGTCGTTGTAATTGGTCGTTTCGACGACCAGCGTGTCGCCCTCCCACCAGCCGCGCGAGACGCCGTTCCACCGCCGAATCTTCGACGGCAGCGGCGGTCGTCCATCGAGCGGCACCATGCGCACGTGGTGAATCTCCTCGTCGAGAATCGCCACCAGGCCGGGGGTCTGGAAAATCTGGTACGTGTTGCTGTAGCCGGAGGGCAATGGCGGCACCCCGTGATACACGATGCAGCGATCGGTCGGCGACCGATCGAGATGTGAATCGGCCGGATGCGCACGCTCGTACGCGATCCGCTCGGCTCGCGCCTTCTCTCCTTCAGGTGTCAGCGGCGGAAGCCGCCCGTCCGGCGGATCGACGATGAGCGACGGCCGGCCAACCGATTTCCCGCGATCGAACCAGTGATTGTTGTAGGTGCCGGGATCTCCCGCTCGCGGCTTGGAATCGGCCTGGAGTGCCTGGCGCTCTTCTTCTTCAGCAATCTCGTCCGCCGTGAGGGGCCTGTTCTCCTGACCCTCTCGCATCGACAAAGGCGTCGTGGTGGCGTACGACCAGACACCCTCCAGGTCCGGATCGCCCCACGCGGTTTTGCCGACCTTCCAGTCCTTCGGGATCGACGCGATCGCGGCGTCGAGCGCCGCGGCGGCGGGCGCCTGTTGCACACCTCGCTTCGATCCGTCGGCGGCGGGGGTCTGCCCTTGCGTGGCGACGGATATCCCGATGACGACACCGACGACTGCCGTTGACGTGAGAAAAAGGCGCCGCAGCATGACTCCTCCTCGAAATCTCGATCCTCGCTAACGTGCCGTCTCGGCGGCCATCACGCTGAATGGTACATGCTTCGCCGCAGCCACGCCCCCGTTCAGTTGCAACCTGGCTTCAACGCTCAAGACGTAACGGCCTGGTTCGAGGTCGGTGAGCGGAATCCGAACGGTCTGGCGGCGAGCATCGCCCGGCACACTCTGCAGCTCCCGGGACGGCCGGTCCTCCGCCTTCTCGAAGACGACGGCGCCGGCGTCGGATCGGACGATGGCCACGATGTCGACCGGCTGCTGGGAATGACCTCCCTCGCCGTAGACCTCGGCGAATGCGGCGAGCTCATCGTCCTGAACAAAGCTGCGGAGCGCGGTCGGCTGACCTGGAAGCATGTCCTTGATCCGCTCGTCCGCATGGGCCGTCACCATTGCCGCGGCAGACCTGGACAGGAGGACGACGCCGCTCAGGGCGACGCTCGGCTCGTCGAGATCGGGAACCTCGAGATCGTAGATGAGCGATCCGGATCGGTCCCGAACGGTTTCGTGGGCGGCGACATGCAGTCGGTATCGGCCCGGCGGCAGGTCCATGCGTTTGAGGATACGCACGCCGCTCTGCTCCACGCGGGTCCGCGTGGCGGGCTCGGCGTTCAGGCTCAAACGATCGGTGCGCCATTCATGCTGGGCGCCCTTGGAATCAATCGCCACGTACGAGATCTCGACCGCACCATCGGATCCGAACGGCAGATCCCGACCGACCAGTTCGATTCCGACCATCACCGACGCGCGAGACGCGTCGGATCGAAATGACGCCGCGAACACTCGCATGCCAAGGTCGCTCAATTGAATCGGGCTATTCAACGCCTGGACGATCGCGCGCGATGCCTGGCTGCCGGTCGGAATCCGCAGCGGATTGCCCTCGGCCGCCGTGTACCCTCGACGCGATCGCACCGACACGCCGCGACGTTTGACGCGGACCTCAATCGGGTGGTACTTGCCATCGCGGCGGTGCGACGGGTAGTAGGCCAGCAAGTAGTAGGTGCTGTTCTCGGCGATGATCCGGTCGAGGCCACGGCCGATGTCGTGGCTGTCCATCACCGCGAACCCGCCGCTGTTCGCGGTCAGAAAGGTCAACTGATCGGTCGCCGTCTGGAACGTGCCGGGTTCACGCATGTCGATGGCGTAGATGTTCACGTTCGTTCGGCCAAGCAGGCCGGAAGGACGGAACTCGAG
>Ga0310892_10000440_pt1 | contig 11922 bp, 8 predicted proteins | sample C0D1metaG_FD_203747 | JGI IMG/M metagenome (GOLD analysis project Ga0310892, IMG submission 203747) | Lab incubated soil microbial communities from West Virginia University Organic Research Farm, Morgantown, WV, United States - C8D2 | ecosystem: Environmental > Terrestrial > Soil > Agricultural...
CGCCGCCGCCGCGAGGCAGGCGTGTGAGAGCAGCGCGTGGATGTGCACGACGTCGTACTGCGCCACCGTCGAGCGCAACCATGACGCGAGCGGCGCCGAGTACTTGAGTGCTTCGCTGAATTGGCGACGGAAGAGGATGGTCCGCACACCTTCGACCGTGATCCACTCGGCGAGTGGATATGGGAGCCGCCCCGATCCGTCCGCATCCGTCGACGCCAGGTGAACCTCGGCGCCCGCGGCAACGAGCGCCCGGGACATCTGAAACACAGCGGTGCTCGGACCGCCATATCGGGGCGCAATCGCTGGAATGACGTGAAGGATCTTCATCGTGAGTTGTCGTCGAAAGCGGCCTCGAGCGCGGCGACCAGTCGCGCGCCGAAGGCGGCTTCGCTGAATTCCGTCAGCAAGCGGCGCCTGCCGGCCTCTCCCATGGACTGCCGCTCACGTTCGTTGGCCAGCAGCTGCACGATTCTCGCGCCGAGCGCTGCCGTATCCATCTGATCGACAAGATGTCCCGTCGTTCCATCGACGATCACGTCTCCTGCTGCATCCTGCCTGGAGCCGATGCAGGGCAGCGCATGGGCCATGGCTTCGAGATAGACGAGCCCGAAGCCTTCGCCGCGGCTTGGAAGGGCGAACACCGATGCCTGCTGATAGCACGCGTCGAGCAGTGCGGCCGGCGCGAACCCGAGAAAATGAATTCGCTGGCCACCGGCGTTGAGACGGGCTTTGTGTTCCAGCCGAGGCCGGTCGTTGCCATCACCGACCACCACGAGGTTCGCGGTCGGAATCCGTGCGATGACTGCGGGCCATGCCTCGATCAACTGATCGTGCCCTTTGTACGCTTCCGCCGCGTGCATGCGTCCGACGACGAGCACGATCGGACCTTCGTTCGGGAGCGCGTCGGCGGCGGTGGCGAGCACCGTCGATGCGTGGGCGTCCTCGACGAGCGCGAGCGGGCAGGCCACGATCTCGCCGATTGACGGGTGCGCGTCGCTGACACGGGACGCCGTGAACTGTGAGTTGGCCAATCGCAGACGCGCCTGCTGCAGCAACCTGACGTCGGCGTCTGCGAGCGCGCCCCAGGCTTCCACGCCGTGGAGAAAGACAGCGAACGGACGCTCGAGGAGCGAGGGCACATACGCCTGCGCCCGTGCGAGCCCGAGGTGCGAATACACGATCGCCCCCGGCCGATGCGCCGCGAGTTCGGTCATGAGACTGGCCGCGAAGCCCGCTTTGTCCGTCAGGCCAGGCGTACGAGCACGGCCGTCGAACATCGTCACCAGCCGGGCGTCGGGCCAGCGACGCTGGAATGCACGCCAAAGCAGGTTGGCAACGACAGCCACGCCATCGCCGCCGCGGGCCAGCGTGATGGCCGCCAGCATCGGCGCGCGGCTGGCTGGCCGCGCCCGATCATCGAGCCGGGAGGAAGCCGTAAACGTCGCCATGAACGAGAAGGAGGGTGGCCGCCACGACCAGGCCGATCATTGCCAGCGGCACCGCCCAGCGGCCACGGTCGAGCGGTGGGGGGGCGAGTGCGATCAGCCAGGAGAGCAGGATCAGGACCGCCGGCTCGAAGTAGCGCTGCCAGACCTGAAAGTTTGCCGACTGCGCCGCCATCCACGACACCAGCGCGACCACGAGCAGGAACATCTCACGTGTGCGCCCGCGATCCACGGCCCGACGTGCCAAGGTCGCAACCACCAGTACTCCCGCCAACGCCAGCGCCGACAGGAGCACGCTACGATCGAGGACGACCGGCGCGCGTCGAGCGGCCTCCCACAGCCAGCCACCCCATCGCCCCGCGTCCGGGTTGTACGAAGAGGGCGCGAGCGCCGCACCGGCCGCAATCGTCAGCGCCACTGCACCCTTACCACTGGCAGCCGCGCGCTTGGCATCAGCGCGGAGCAGCACAATCCACGGCGCCCCGTAGATACCGATGAGGGCCAGGCCGAACACGAAGGTCGTCGCGTTCCACCCGCCGTGATGCCCGACAAAGCGAGGCGGAAGAAGGCCGCCCCATAACAACACTAGCGAACCGATGGCGACGACGGGGATCGCGGCAGGTGCGACGAATGCTGCGATTCTACGGGCGCCCCGGTCGTCCGCGGACGATGCTTCCCAGAGCGCGTTCATGGCAATCGGTACCGCCGTCCAGATGTGAATCTGGCGGACCAGCGCCGCCGCGGCGCCGAAGGCGCCGCTCGCGAGGGATCGCACGGCCGTCGAGCGCCCGATCAGGAAAAGCGAAAGCGCGCCCATCGCGAGCAGCAGGCCGAGGTTGTCGGTGGTCAGCCATACCGAGCCGCTGACCACGTAGGAGGATGCGGCCAGCGTCAGCGTGGTGAACGCCGCGCTCACCGCGCCGGAGAGCCGCCAGGCGACCTCGCCGGCAACAACGACCAGGAGCACGCCGATGGCGAGATTTGCGGCGCGAACTGCTCGCCATGAGCCAGTGGCGCGAAGGAGCGCCGCCATCGCGACGTGATAACCCGGTGCCATCGCGGCGTTGTAATTCACGACGTCAACTGCTGGAAACTCCGCCGCCATCGTCGCGATGATCGGCCGATGGTAGTAGACCTCGTCGTACGCGTCATTCGTCGAAAAGGCTTGCGCCAGGATCAACGGCAGCGTGAGACCGAGCAGCAGAAGGGACGCGCCGCACCAAATGACCGTCCGTGCCCCCGGCATCACCACGCGCAGCCGCCGATCACGCGTGCGGCAGCGTGGTGCCGGCTGTGGGCAGGGTGCGATACCGCCGCTCGGGCGCCGTCACCGCCGTTTCCGCAGCGTCTTCGCTGGTCTCGGGCTCCACGCCGAACGTCTTCATGAACGTCTTTCGTCCCACGCGCTGGATGACGAGCGCCGCCACGGTCGTCGAGATCAGCGCAGCGAACGTCTTGATGAATTGATGCTCGAATTGGTACACCGTCATCATCAGCATGACGAGAAACGGACTCACCAGGATCGACGGCTGAACAAACCGGCGGACGGTCTCGATGCAGGCGCCAATCAGACAGCCGTAGCCCAGAATCGAGAGGAACATGCCGGCAAGTCCCCAGTCCGCGTAGAACTCCGCCATGTAGCCGATGCTGATCGATGTGCCTTCCTCCGCCACCATGATGCCGGTGAAGCGGCGCGTGTAGTACGAATCCGATGGCAGCACGGGCTTGCTGGGAAACAGCAGCCGCGGCATGAAGGCGTTCGTGAGCGCCATCTGCAGCAGCTCGCCATTGGCGTGGGGCTCGACCGCCGGCACGTACTCGAGCACGCGCGAGAAGAAGCCGATATACGACAACCGGGAAATCAGGATCTCGATGCTCGGGCGCGGGTCGTCGATGACTTCCGGCACGGCCGCGGCGACCTGCTTCACGAAGAGCTCTGCGCGATCCAGACGACCGTTGACGAGACCCTCGTCATAAATGCGCCGCGCTTCCTTCTTGACGCCGGCCTGCCATACCAGCATCAGGAACAGCGCCACCACGAGCAGACCGACCGTGCGCGTCCACGACGCAATCGACCACTTCCACGACTTCGGTTCCCACGGTTGCCAGAACTGCAACGAGACCAGGAATAGCAGGATCAGCGGCGTCTTGAAGTCCGAGAAATAGGACCCGAGGGACGGGACGAAGACCCAGGCCAGCGACAACCACAGATAGCGACGGTTCGCGCCGTGGCGGATCGTCTCGTACCACAGCACCATCAGCAGTACGTGGCGGAACTCGAGGAGGATGGTCAGCGGAATGTCGAGACCGCCGAATGACTTCGTATTGAAGGCGCGAATGTAGTCGATGCCGTAGATGACAATCACGAACCAGAAGAGCCGGTTCAGACGGCGGACGCTGAACGTGGCCTCCTGGCCTTCGTCGGCCTTCGAAACCGAATCGCGCACCAGCCGGATGCCAGCGGCGAGCGTCACCAGACCGGCGAGGCTCAGTTGGACCGTGCGCTCGAGATCGCCGAGTGCGTACGCTGTCGGAAAGATCCCCGTGAAGACGTAGTACCAGTAGCCGGCCGTGATGGCGCACCACTGGTAGCCAAGCAGAAACGGCACGACCGGCGTCTCGTTTCGCCGCCATGTACAGCCCACCACGGCCAGCAGAACGAACATCGCGGTGCCGAGCAGCGCCGAATCCATCAGCAGGCCCACGAAGAGCCCGATGAGGCAGCCGGCCTGGAGCGCCCACAGGGTGAGCGGATATTTCGCGAGCAGTCGATGATTCATTACGAGCGAACGTGTCGGCGTCAGTTGACGCGTCGTGTCCGTTGGCCGGATGAAAGTCGGGTCCTGTTGCGCACTCCGGGCGCCAGGTTTCGTGGCGCGCCTCCCGCTTCGGAGACGCTTTCTACTGCGCGCAGGGTCGACGCGACCGCGGCGTCGCAGCCATATGTCGTCGAGCGCTGACGTACGGCTTCGGCGACAACCTCGGGTGCGGCGTCGAGTGCCGCTGCCATCGACGCGATCGCGCTCGCGAGCTGGCTGATCTGCCCCATGCGATAGCAGCGCCCGGCGTCACCGACCGCCAAATCTCGGGCGCAGCCGGCGGCGTCGCTGACGATGACGGGGAGCCCGGATGCCAGTGCTTCGTTGGCGACCAGTCCCCAGGTCTCGCGTGCGTCGGACGGCAGCACGAGCATGTCGGCAGTGGCGTAAAGCGACGGGAGCGCACGTTGATTGCGGAATCCGGCGAAACGCACGCGGGCGCCGAGGCTTTCCGCGAGCGCTCTAGCGTCGCGCTCCAGCGGTCCTGAACCAACGATCAATCCCCACAGATCGTTCGGCACGAGAGAATCCGTCAAGGCGCGGATGAAATCGAGTGGCCGCTTCATCTCCACGAGCCGACCGACGAACACAGCGACCTTGGCGCCCACCGGGATTCCAAGAGCCGCACGTTCACGTTCGCGGTCCCCTGCGTCACGCGCCGCGTGCGACTGCGCGGCGAACCAGTGATCGTCTACAGCGTGGGGCACGTCGAACAGCTTTGATTCGAGCACTCCGTAGTGCTGCAGATACTCGCGGTTTGCCGAGCCGACCACGAGATGCCCCGCGACGCTATTCAGCAGGATGCGGTAGGGCCAGTATTTGACGGCCCGCTTCACCGCCGACCGCGTCGTCGAGAGCTGGGAATCGCCTCGCAGCAGCACCGGCACCTTGTAACGGCGGCACGCCAGGATCGCCTGCGCGTAGCTCTTCAGGTACCAGCCCTGAACGATGCACGCGTCAAATGCCCGCCCGGCGATCCGATCCGCGATATCGGGCGTGTCGCATCCACTGAAGCGGTCCACACTGGGCCGGGGCGCGACGTTCAGCAGCCATTCGTGTCGATAGCCGTCTGTCAGCGGCACGTCCCACGAGAAACCCTCGCCATACCCGGCAGTGCGCTCGAGAGCCGGTTCGTGGCGCTGGCAGAAGAAGACGGTCAGGTCAGCGCGCTCGGCAAGCCGTCTGAAAAACGGCGCCTGGTACTGCACAGGATGACTCGCAACGATCGCGAGGCGGCGGCTCATGCGGCCTTCGCCTCTCGCGCCATAACTCGATCGAAGAGCGCGCATTGCGTCCGAGTGAGCGCTTTCGCCGTGTAGGGTTCGAGGAGTGCGGTTTCGGGGTCGAGCTCCTGACTCGCAAGCGTCGCGACCCTTGGAAATGCCGCGGCCAACGTCTCGGCCGCGCGATCGACGTCGGCGGCGGTGCGGAACGTCACGAGGGTGGTGTTCTTCGACTGTTCCAGCAGCGCGACGCCGGGGCTGTCGGCGTGCAGGATCGCGACGATCGGCCGCCGCGAGGCCAGACATGGCGCCGCCTTCGATGCGGTGTACTGCGCATCGTCGGAACCAATCATGAGGACGAAGTCCGCGACACGCATGCTCTGGAGCGCGACGAAGTATGCGACGCGGTCGGTCTGTTCGGTGACCTGGGCGGTGATCCCGGCTTCGGCGGCGAGCGGCTCGACGGTCTTCCGGCCGCGGCCCTTTGGCGCGTAATCGGTGCCGATGAACGCCAGTCGCAGCTTTTCGGCGAGCAGCGGATCGATGGCCCGCAGGCGTCGAACGGCGGCGAAGAGAATTCGCAGCGAGGTCGCCATCGCCGGTCCACCCGCACCGACGTACACACCCGTGAGGCGCATCGGGTCGCGGCGAATCGCCGGTTGGACGCGAGCGGCCGCCGCGAAATCTTCGAGCGCGACGCCAAAGGGGATCGTTGCGCACGTGTCTTCAGAGATCCACGGATAGCGCAGCCGGATGGTGTCGATGTATGCCGGCGACACGGCGATGACACCGCTGGCGCGTTTCATCGTCCAGGGTTCGAGGCGGGCATGGATGCGGCGCGCGAGGCCGTACTTTCTGGGCGCGCCTTCCTGCGAACGATAGTTGCTGGCCCATGGATCCTGAAGATCGATGACGAACGGCACCTTCGTCTTGCGGCGCCAGACGCGTCCGAGGGGCATGCACAGGAACATCGTCGTGGAGAAGAAGACGAGATCGACTTGTGCGTCGCGGATGATGCGGAGCCCGGCGAAGCGCAGGTTGGCATAGGCGCGGATTGCGACATTCCCGACGCCGACGAGACGGGTCAGCAGCAGCGGCACTGCGCCGGTGCGGACGATCGGCACGTCCGTCGGCATCGTCCCGATCAGCAGTGGATCAACGGGTTCAGGCTGCCGTGCCGCGTCTACCGTGAGAACGATTGGATCCCAGCCAAAGCTCCGGTAGTGGGCCAGACTCATGCGGACCCGATGCATGTCTGGCGCGTTCACGGGCGGGAAATGCGGCGCCACGATCAGCACACGGCGGAGCGCGCGCGGGCGTGGAATCGGTGCATCCAGAAGCGAAACGTGCGCTTCCTTTGGGCTGCGGACCCAGGGCGATTGGCTGATCATGGCCTCACGACGCCTTCACATGGCGAAACGGCTCGATCGCAGCCGATCGCGACGGAATTGCGCGCGGGCCCCGATCGAGCACCTCGCTCACAATCGACAGAAAACGCGGCGCCTCCACTTCCCAGTTGTAGCGGTCCTCGCCGAGCCGCCAAGCGAGGTCGCGGGCCGCGGTCAGCGCGGCAGGATTCCGGGTCCACCGCTCGAGCGCAGCGGCCAGCTCCGCGGCATTTCCCGGTGAATACGTGACTGCGGCATCGCCGAATAGCGAAGCAAGCGCAGTCTGCCCGGTGGTGCGGCTCAGGACGACGGGTATCCCCCCGAGCAGATATGTGAAGGCCTTGTTCGACCAGAGGATGTCGTTGTTGCGCGACGCTGGTGGCTCGAGCGCCAGACCGACGTCCATATCCGCCGCCAGCGCCACCATCGAATCGGGGTCGGCCGTCGCGTGGGCGACGAGTCGCTCGTCTCGAACGCCAGCAGCAGCGGCGTGCTGCCGCAGCCGCCGCTCGTACCCGTCCTGCCAGCGGCCGCGCAGGTGCAATTCGACTCGCGGGTCGCCGAGCAGACCGACCGCGGCAACGGCATCTTCGAGCCCTCGGTCCGGCCCAATCGTCTGCGAGAACCAATACAGCCGCAGGCGATCGCGGTCCGCGCTTCCCGGACGGCTCGCGGCAACGGACGCTGGTCGGAACCGTCGTGGGAACACATTGAGGATCACGGCGGGCGTCGCGATGTGGCAGAGCGACGCATACGCGTCGGCGATGAGCGGTGCCGCCGCGGTCACGTAGTCGCACGCCGGCAAACAGCGGCGCTCGATGGATTCCGTGATCGCATGGAGGAGGGGTTCGCGCGCGGGCGACAGCTGCCCGCTATGGAAGTCTTCCGCATCGAAGCCGACTGGTACATTCCGCTGGCGCGCGGCGTCGATCGCGATTGGAAGTGCACCGAGATTGTGGGCGATGAACAGGTCCGCCGGATGCCGCTCTACCTCCCGCGCGAGCTCCGGCGCGATGCGAGTCAGCGCTCTGTCTGCGACTCCACGCCGTGGTCCCAGGACACCGCAAAGCCGGCGCGCTGCGTGTTGCCGGAGCCGTGACGACCACCACAACCCGGGACGGCTGCCTCGGCGCCAGTCTACGACGCTGAAGGTCCAGCGGCGTCCGGCAACGAGTGCGGCATCGGCCTCGGTGGCCCAATCGACCCAGTGCGCGCCGACGACGTGCACGTTGTGCCCAGCGGCCGCAAGCGCGTCAGCTTCCTTGACCAGCCGTGGGTTGGCGGAGGGCGTGCTGGTGGTGACGAGGCAGACGCGCGCCATCAGTGTTCGTTCGCCGTCGCCTGCGGACGCCGGGCTTCAGCGCCGCCCACCACATCACCGTAGATGCCCATCATCTCGCGGCACACGTCGCGCATCTGGCGCACGTGCTTGGGACCGTGCAAGCGCCGCGCAATAGATGGATCACCAGCCAGTCTCGCCAGGAGCTCCGTCCAGGCGTTCACGTCGTCCGGCGGCAACAGCCAGCCGTCTTCGCCCTCACGCACGATTTCCGCCAGCCCGCCGCGACGCGACGCGGCGACCGGCCGTCCAGCCGCGCGCGCTTCGAGCGCGACGATCGGTCCGGTTTCAAGCCAGAGAGACGGAATCGCCAACAGGTCGTAACCTTCGATCTCTGCGGCCACGTCATCGCGCCCGACCGGTGGGGCCAACGCGATGCGCGCGTCGCCGGCGATGCGCGTCTGGAGGTCGCGCGCATAGTTGTCGTCCTGCGGGAGCCCACGCAGAGCGACTTCAATCGCCGCCGACGTCGGCAGCGCACGGACCGCGTCGACGAGCACGTCGACACCTTTGACGGGGTCCAGCCGGCCAAGGAATCCGACGCGCAACGGGCCGCTCGTGCGAATGGCGGGAGCGCGACCGCCAAGTCTCTCGATGAACCGATCGTCGACGCCCTGACGACTCAACACCAGCTTTTGTGCCGGCGCGCCATTCACCAGACACGCCGTCTGCAGCCAGTCGCACACGGCGACCACGCGATCCGAGGCGGCGAACAGACGGTCGAAACGCCGGTGATGCGCCTCGACGAGCGTTGGCGTCATCGCGGCGGTCTGTAGACGGGCGCCTCCGGGCAACGCTTCCGACAACAACCTTGCGCCGGCAGGCAGCTGACCAAGCAACGCGCTGACGCCTGCCGGGATCCCGCGCGATCGTCCCCAGCACCGGCTGCACCGGGCGACATCAATCCGGCCGTCGCAGACCGATTCGCCGTCGAGCAGCATCGTGTCGCGCAGGCACACCGCCGCGGGCACGTGGAGTGTGGTGACGGTTGCCATGCCGAGCGCGCGCGCGGCCTCGAGGTGATAGACCCCACACCCGCGAGTCCATCCGTGCTGGTGATAAAGATCCGGGGCTTGATCGTCGAGCCAGCGGCGGAAACGATCGAGCGTCGACGGCGCCTCGAGCCCGGCCGACTCGTTTCGCGAAGGCGACGCCGACATCGGGTAGCGAAAGATGTCGATGCCTTCGTGCTTGTAGGCGGCCTCGCCATCACCGTCGCGCGGCGCGACGATCATGACCTGGTGTCCGGCCGCAGCCAGGCCGCGCGCCAGTCCCGACACGTAGACCTCGGTGCCGCCCGACGACTCAGGAAAATACCAACCGAGCGCCTGGACGATCTTCATCGATCAGGCGTCGCCGCGAGCGTCGTCGCCCTCGGCTGCCGCAGCCTTCGCGTAGACAGCCATCGACGGCTTGTTCCAGAACCCGTCATCCACCGTGCGCCCGTTCAGCGACTGCCACCGCTGCTTCGCGGCGCGATAGCGGAGCGCTACGGCTTCAGCGCGTTCGTAGCCGAGGATCTGCGAGAGCCGGCGAAGCAGCGCTGGCGCTTTCGGAATGAACCGGGGCGTCAACGATCGCACGCTTTCCATAATCCGTGCGAAGGTCGGCCGGTCGTGAACGTAATAGAAACGTGCGAGGAACTCGTAGTCGTCGAGGAGTGCAGCGCGCCGCGCCGGCGTCAGCCCCGGCGGCGTCGACGCCCACGCGGTCTGCGCCAGCTGCACGTTGTGCAGGCAGCCGGCGTGGAAACCGGTGCGATTGCTGGCGCCGAGGGAGACGACCGAACGATGCTTGCGATGCCACACCGCGGCCTCGTGAGCGCCGTCGTGCTCGAAGCGGGCGCCATCGAGCGCCATCCGCAGGTACAGGTTGACCTCCTCGATATGCGTCATCGCGGCATCGTGCCCGCCGACCCGATTGAGCGCCCGACCCCGGAACAGCATCGCGCCAATCTGAATCCATTGCGGCCAGCCGAATACGCGGCACGAGGTGTCGCCGGAGAGGTCAACCCGCCTCCACTCGCCGGGCTCGTAGGCGCCGTCGGCGACTTCGCAGAGCTCACGAAAATCGCTATAGACGACGTCGGCGCCCGTGCGCTCGCCGAATGCGAGCTGTCGGGCAATCTTGCCGCTGCCAAGCACGTCGTCGGCATCGAGGAACTGGATCCATGGCTGACGGGCGGCGGCCATGCCGACGTTACGCGCGGCGCTGACTCCACGCCGTTCGCCCGTGAGGACACGCAGTTTCCCGCGCCCTGCCTCGAGCGCGATCTCGTTGCTGCGATCGGTCGAGCCGTCGTCGACGAGGAGGATCTCGGCGCACCCGTCTTGCAGTGCGCTTTCGACCGTCTCCGCAATCCACGCCCCGGCGTTGCGGCAGGGAATGATGATACTGACCATTACTGTGTGCCTACCGGATTGACGTCGGGACCGACCGCGGCTCCATGACTGCAAGGGGGCCGTACTCCATTGCGGCCATGGCCGGGTCGTCGGCGACCGGCTGAATACGGAAATCCGTCGGCAGGTTCAGCACTCCCTGCCACGCATCGTCCGGATGGCTGACCGGAGTCGTTGCGAGCTGAAGGTCCGGCTGCGCCATCCACTCATCGACGATGCCGTGGTCGTCGAAGATGCTCAGGCGCCACGAATAGCGGCCCGGCTGCAGCGGCAGTGATGGCAGCGTGTGGACGAAATCGACCTCTCCCGGATCGAGGCGGAGGTTGTAGAGGTCCATTGACCACATGATTTGGTACGCCTGGTTATAAAGCAGGATTCCGTGGAAGCCGCCGCGCAGCGGGCGAGTGACACGTACGCGGATGCGAATAGTGACCGGTCCCTCGCGCCCGACGGTGTGCGGCGAGTCGCCACGCGGCTCGACGACCTCCCAGCTCACGAAACGCGCCGCGGCGCCATCGTTCCGGCTGTCACCTTCCGTCCGCAAAGTCGAGAGCGCACCTTCGTATCCGGTGACCACTTCCGCGGTGGGGCCGATCTGGCGCACACGCCCGCTGTCGAGCCACACCACACGGTTGCACAAACGCCGCACCTGATTGAGCTGATGGCTCACAAGGAGCACGGTACGGCCGCTCTTCGTGACCTCGCCGACCTTGCCGAGACACTTCTGTTGGAATGCCGCGTCGCCGACCGCCAACACCTCGTCAACGATCAGGACTTCGGGATCCAGGTGCGCCGCGACGGCAAAGGCGAGCCGCATCTGCATGCCGCTGGAGTAGTGCTTGACCGGGGTGTCGATGAAACGTTCGACCTCAGCGAATGCAACGATCTCGTCGAATTTACGGAGGATGTCGCGGCGCTTCATGCCCAGAATCGCGCCGTTGAGGAAGACGTTCTCACGGCCGCTCAACTCGGGATGAAATCCCGTCCCGACCTCGAGCAGCGATCCGACGAGACCGCGAATCGCGACACGCCCCTCAGTCGGCGCGGTGATCCGCGACAGGACCTTCAGCAGCGTGCTCTTTCCCGCGCCGTTCCGTCCCACGATGCCGATGACCTCGCCCTGTCCAACCTCGAAGGACACGTCGCGCAACGCCCAGATCCGGTTGTCCGTAGCTTCGGCGTTGGAAGTGTCACCGAACAGCCGGCTCATCGCACGCGCTGGCGCACGCAGCATCTCGGCGAGCGTGTCGCGCAGGGCGCGATATCGCTCGCGCTGTCCAAGTCGGTATTCCTTGGAGACTCGATCGAT
>Ga0310892_10000441_pt1 | contig 11914 bp, 12 predicted proteins | sample C0D1metaG_FD_203747 | JGI IMG/M metagenome (GOLD analysis project Ga0310892, IMG submission 203747) | Lab incubated soil microbial communities from West Virginia University Organic Research Farm, Morgantown, WV, United States - C8D2 | ecosystem: Environmental > Terrestrial > Soil > Agricultural...
ACATCGCCGCGATACAGCAGCTGCTCCACGATGCCGCCGAACGCGTTGCGGCTGTCCTCGGGCAGCCGGTCGCTCGAGATTTGCACCTGCTCCGGGCGCAACGCGAGCACCCCCCGCGCGCCGGCGCCGAGCTGCTCGCCGTGGGTCGCGTGCACCTCTCCCACACCGCGCACCTCGAGGCGGATGTCGCCCGCCGCCATGGCGCGCAGCTCCGCGGGCAGCAGGTTGCATTCGCCGATGAAATCGGCGACGAAGCGGTTGCGCGGGAACGCGTAGATCGCCGCGGGCGCGCCGAGCTGCTCGACGCGCCCGCGGTTCATCACGGCGATGCGGTGCGAAAGGGCGAGCGCCTCGCTCTGGTCATGCGTGACGTACACGAAAGTCACGCCCACCTCGCGCTGCAGGCCGATCAGCTCCGCCTGCATGCTCTCGCGCAGCTTGGCGTCGAGCGCGGCGAGCGGCTCATCGAGCAGCAGCAGCCGCGGCCGGTTGATGAGCGCGCGCGCCACGGCTACGCGCTGGCGTTGCCCGCCGGACAGCTCGGCCGGAAAGCGCGCGCCCATGCCCGGCAGGCGCACCTGCTCGAGCGCGGCGGCGGTGCGCTGCCGGATGGCCTCGGGCGCCGCGCCGGCCATGCGCAGCGGGAAGGCGATGTTCTGCGCCACGCTCATGTGCGGGAACAGCGCGTAGCTCTGGAACACGGTGTGCAGGTTGCGCTTCTCCGGCGGCACGCCGAGCAGGTCGTGCCCGTCGAACAGAATCGCGCCGCCGTCGGGCGCGTCGAAACCCGCGATCATGCGCAGCAGCGTGGTCTTGCCGCAGCCCGACGGACCGAGCAGGGTAAAGAACTCTCCCTGCTCGATCTGCAAGCTCACATTGTCCACGGCGACGAAGTCGCCGAAGCGGCGGGTGACGCCGCGCAGCTCAAGTAAAGGCATGTCGACGCGGCGGAATTCTAGTCGATCCGGGCGCCGAGCTTGTCGGCCCGATGGCTGAGCGCTTCGAGCGAGCTGGTCGACGGCGCGCGCAGCGCGGCTGACAGAACGTCGATCCCGAGCTGGACCACTTCGAGCACGCGCGCCTCGTCGATCACCGCGGGCTGTCCGGTTTTCTGCTCGAGCGCCGCATCGCGGGCCGCCTTGACGACCGCGGCGATGTTGTCGTGCAGCCTGCCTTCGAGCTTGCGCAAGTCACGCTCGCCATGCGCCAGGGCATCGAGCAGCGCGCGGGAAACCGACACCACGCCTTTCATGGTGCGCTCGACCTCCGCCGGCCCGCGCACCGGCCAGACGAAAAAAGTCACCGCAAGGCCGGCGACGATTCCGATCACGGTGTTGATGGCCCGATAGACGTCATAGTGCAGCGCATCCACGCTGTGCACGGCCAGCGTGATGATGCAGACCGTGACCCCGATTCGCGCCACGGCGATGCCCCAGCCGAGCGCCAGCGCGAGCAGGCCGGTGAGCGTGGCGGAGATGCCGACCGTCACGAAGTTGGGGCCGAGCAGGGCGGCGACCATCATTCCGCCGATCATGCCGGCGAGGGTGCCCTTGACCCGGTTGGCGGAGGTCGCGAGGTCCTCTCCAACGCTGGTGCCCACGACCAGCGCAGCGGTGAAAGCGCTATAGATGGCGTACTGGTTCTGCCCGCCCTGCGTCAGGAGGTAGCCGAGGGCACTGGCGATGCCAACCTTTGCGCAATAGCGCCACTGCGCGCCGCTCAGCCGGGTCATGGCGGGAGGGATGATAACCAGCCTAGAATAAAAAGCATGGATCCGCTCGCGCGCTGAACGCGGCGGTGCGTGACAGTGGTCACACCGGGCGAGACATTTCCTCCCGCCCGGCCGGGCCCGGCGTAAGCTAAATTACCGCAACGACAAGGGGGCGAACATGAAGAAACTCGTATTAGCGGCGGCGCTGGCATCCGTCGCCGGCGGCGCGTGGGCGCAGTCGAAGACGGCCGGCGGCACTCTCGAGAAGTGCAGCGAAACCCTCGGCACCCTGGCGGTGATCGAGGATCGCAACGCCAACTGGTATCACACCATGCAGCAGTACAAGGTGCAGTCGACCGTGCCGCTGCTGCGCATGCTGATTCAGGAATCGAACTGCTTCGTGGTGGTCGAGCGCGGCGCGGCAATGAACTCGATGAGGCAGGAGCGCAACCTCGACCGCTCGGGCGAGACGCGCGAGGGCAGCAACTTCGGCAAGGGACAGATGGTGGCCGCGGACTACGCCATGAACCCGAGCATTACGTTCAGCGCGCGCGACACTGGCGGCATGCGGGGTGCGGTGACTGCGATCGGCGACAAGCTCGGCGGCTGGGGTCGCACCGCCGCGTCCGTGGCCGGGGACCTGAAGTTCAAGGAGGCCTCCACCATGCTTACGCTGATCGACAACCGCTCGGGCGTGCAGCTCGCGGCGGCCGAGGGCAACTCGAGCAAGACCGACTTCGGCGTGTGGGGCGGCCTGATCGGCAGCGGCGGCTCCGGCAGTGCCGGCGGCTACACCAACACGCCGGAGGGCAAGGTGATCGCGAGCTCGTTCGCCGACGCCTACAACGCGCTGGTGCGCAACGTGAAGAACTACAAGGCGCAGGAAGTGCGCGGCGGCCTGGGCACCGGCGGCCGCCTCGGCGTGCAGGGCGGCTCGACGCCGGCTTCCAAGTCGGTCGGCAGGTAATCGCTAGGGCGCGGGGAGCGGCAGCGGCCGCCCCTCGGCCGAGGACGGCGCCGGCACGCGCAGCAAATTCGCCAGGGTCGGCGCGATGTCGACCACTTCGACCCGCTGGTCGACGCGGCCGGCCCTGATCCAGCGCGGCCCGTAAAGCAAAATCGGCACCTGCGTGTCGTACGCGTGCGGCGAGCCATGGGTCGTCATGCTGGTGCTGGAGGAGTACATCCAATAGGGCTTCAGCACCACGGCGATATCGCCCGATCGCTCGGGATCCCAGGTCCTGCGAATCGACTCAAAGTACGGCGCGCCGGCCCGGCTGTTGCTTTCGATTTCGTCGCGAAGGTAGGCCGCGGTCACCGACTTCTCCTCGAGAAGCAGGCGGCGCGTTTCTGCCTGCAGCGCAGCGGCGTCCACCTTGCGCTCGGCAATCAGCGCGCGATTAAGCACCACCGCCTGCGCCGACATGCCCAGCGCCCATTGACCCTTGCCGAAGCGCTCCGACAGCCCCGCGTTCAGCCGCGCGACGAGCTGCCCGCCGTTGAGGCGGCCGGCGTCGCGGCCCTGCTTGAGGCTCACCTCGGGCGCCTGCATGAAGCCGTGGTCCGCCGTGAGCACGGCGACGTAGCGATCCTTGCCGACGGTCGCATCGAGATCACGGAAGAAGCGCTCCAGGCGGCGGTCCAGCTGCAGGAAGTGGTCATGCGACAGGCGCGACTCGGGACCGAATCCATGGTTGATGTAGTCGTGGGTCGAAAGGCTGATGGACAGGATGTCTGGAGCGTCGTCCTGGCCGAGCTGCTCGCCGGCGATCGCCGCGCGGGCGAAGTCGAGCGTAAGCTCGTCGCCGTACGGCGTGCGCAGCACCGCGGAATAGAACGCCGGGCCGGGCGCTTCGCTTCCTTCGCCGAGGGTCTGCGGTAGTTTTCCGCCGCCGAGCTTTGCGTACCACGGCTGCCCATCGGGCAGCGAGCGCGCGTAGGCCGATTCCTCGAGCAACGGCCGCCACTCCTTGCGGAAATAGGCATCGGCAGGTTTGCGGGCGTGGAAATCGACCACCCACTGCGGATGCGCCTTCATGTAGTAGGTGGTGGAGGCGAACTGGCCGGTCTGCGTCTGATACATGTAGGCGGTGCCGAGATGGCCGCCGGGAAGGATGGCGCCGCGATCCTTGCCCGACATGGCGATCACCTTGGAACGCGGCTCGAGGCGCCGCAGCACGTCGCCGACGGTCTCGGCGCGCAGCCGCTTCGGGCTGGTGCCATCCAGCCTCTGCGTGCGGTGTCCGATGTACACGGCATCGGGGTCACCGGTGTTGTACACCAGCTCGCCGCTGGCAGGATCGCGCCATTCGTTGGCGATGATCCCGGTGCGATGCGGGTACGCGCCGGTCAGCATGGTGGCGTGGCCCGGGGCAGTCTGGGTCACGGCGTGCGCATAGTGGGCGTCCGAGAACCATGCTCCCCGGTCGAGAAAGCGCCGGAAACCGTCGGCCGCGAGCTGGTCGCGGTAGTCCACCACTTGCCGCTGGGGCAAGCCGTCCACGACGAAAAATACGATCAGGCGGGGCTTCTCGGCAGTCGGGGCGGGCGCGCTGGCGCAGCCCGACAGGGCAAGGAGCAGAGCGGCGGAAAGCGCCGCGAGCGTGGAGCGCGGGGTAGGGATCATGGGAAAAGATTCTCCACCATTTTGCTAGCATCGCCCACCGATGCTCGACGCGCTCCTCCAGGGCCTTTTCCTCGTGCTGCAGTGGAACGCGTTCAGCCTGATGCTGGTGGGCATGGCGCTCGGCTTCGTCGTCGGCCTGCTGCCCGGCATCGGCGGCGCCGCCACGCTCGCGCTGATGCTGCCGTTCGTGTTCAAGATGAGCCCGGTGGAGGCCTTTGCCTTCCTGCTCGGCATGCACTCGGTGGCGGCCACCACCGGCGACATCACCTCGATCCTGTTCGGCGTGCCGGGCGAAGCCCTGTCGGCGGCCACGGTGGTGGATGGCCACCCGATGGCCAAGAACGGCGAAGCGGCGCGCGCGCTGGGGGCGGCGCTGATGAGCTCGCTGGTCGGCGCGGTGATCGGCGCGGCGGCCCTTGCGGTGTCGATTCCCATCGTTCGACCGCTGGTGCTGACCTTCGGCTCGCCCGAGCTGTTCATGGTCACGATAATGGGCATTGCCTGCATTACGTCGCTCAGCGGGCAGGGGACCAGCGCGCAGCTCAAGGGCTTCGCCATGGGGCTGCTCGGGCTGCTGCTCGCCACCATCGGGCAGGAACGCCAGTCGGGCATCCTGCGCTTCGACTTCGGCCTGATCTACCTGTGGGAGGGACTCGATCTGATTCCGGTGCTGGTCGGCATTTTCGCCATTCCCGAGATCATCGACCTCGCCGCGCGCGGCACGGCGATCGCCGGCAACGCCCCGTCCGCGAAGCTCGGTGCCGGCGTATGGGAGGGAATCAAGGACACGTTCCGGCATTTCTGGCTGGTGGTGCGCTGCTCCGCGGTCGGGGTGCTGGTGGGCATCCTGCCGGGCGCGGGCGGCGGCGTAGCCCAATGGATGGCGTACGCCCACGCGGTGCAGAGCGCGAAGGACCCCGCGGACCGCGAGCGCTTCGGCAAGGGCGACGTGCGCGGCGTGCTCGGGCCGGGCGCGGCCAACAACTCGAAGGAAGGCGGCGACCTGATTCCGACCATCGCATTCGGCGTGCCGGGAAGCGGCGCGATGGCGATCCTGCTCGGGGCTTTCCTGATCATGGGGCTCCACCCCGGGCCGGAGATGCTCACCAAGCATCTCGCCGTCACCTACTCGATGGTCTGGACCCTGGTGATCGCCAACGTCATCACCGTCATCGCCTGTCTCGCGCTCTTGCCGTATCTGGCGCTGGTGACGCGCATCCGCGGCAGCCTGATCATCCCGTTCCTCCTGCTGCTGGTGTTCGTCGGCAGCTACACCGCCAACCGCCAGCTCGCCGACCTGCTGGTGACGCTCGGCTTCGGCGCGGTCGGCTACCTCATGATGCGCTTCGGCTGGCCGCGCGCGCCGCTGGTGCTCGGCTTCGTCCTGGGCAAGCTCGCCGAGACCTATCTGTTCATTTCGATGGCTCGTTATGGCTACGCCTGGCTCGCGCAGCCGCTGGTGCTGGTGCTGATGGCGCTCACGGCGCTGATCATCGTGTTTCCCTATCTGCAGGAGCGCCGCAGCCATGCGAATTAGCGGCGCCATGGCGTTCAGTGCCGGACTGGCGATGGTCGCCGCCTATGCGGTGCTGACCGCGTTGCGTTGGCCGCCCAAGGCGGCGCTGTTTCCCCTGGTGACAAGCATCCCGCTTCTGGTGCTCGCCGTGGTGCAGATGGTGACGGACTGGCGTGCGTTGAGCGCGTCCGAGGACGCGCCGCAGGAAACGCGGGCGGCGCTCGGCGTGCTGGCGTGGATGGCGGGCTTCATCGCGCTTGTATTCCTGCTCGGATTCCCGCTCGCGGTGCCGCTTTTCATCTTCGGCTACCTGATGATCGCGGGCCGCGAGCCGTGGCTCCTGTCCGGCGCCCTTGCGCTGGCGGCCTGGGGCGCGTTCCATCTGTTGTTCGAGAAGTTGCTGCATTTTCCGTTCGATCCAGGCTGGCTGATAGGAGGAGGCACATGAGGAGATGGCTCTATGCCGCGCTGGCGACATTCGCCGCGGCACCGGCGTACGCGCAGGGCTCGTTCTACGAAGGCAAGACGGTAACGGTGGTGATCGGTGCCTCGGGCGGCAGCCTGGAGATTGCCGCGCGCATTGCCGCGCGCCATCTCGGCAAGCAGCTGCCGGGCAACCCGAACGTGATCGTGCAGAACATGACGGGTGCCGCGCACCTGGTCGCGACCAACAACGTCTACAACGTGGCCAAGCCCGATGGGCTGACGCTGCTCGCCGCGAATCCCAACGTCGGCATCGCTCAGCTCACCAAGGTGGAGGCGGCGCGCTTCGACTTGCGCCGTTTCCAGTGGCTGGGGTCGACCGGCGCCGACGGCGTGGCGCTCTCGATCCGCGGCGACCTGCCGTACATGACCTGGGAAGAGCTGAAGAAAGCCGATCGCGAGCTGGTGGTCGGCACCACCGGCCCGGGATCGAATGCGCACGACTTCCCGCTGCTGCTGAAGGAATTCGCCGGCGCGAAATTCAAGCTGGTGTCCGGCTACCCGGCGAACGCCGACATCCTGCTCGCCATCGAGCGCAAAGAGGTCGACCTGTGGGCGGCATTCGCCACCACCATCAAGCTCGCCGCCGACCGCGGCGCGGTGCGTCCGCTGGTGCGCGGGCGTGTGTCGATCCCGGGGTTCGAAAACCTGCCGGTCGACGAAACGCTCGCCACCAGCGCCGTGGGCAAGGCGATCATGGGCATCCGCGCTGCGCCGCTCGCCATCGGCCGCGCGTTCGCCGCCCCGCCGGCCACGCCGGCCGAGCGCGTCAGGCTGCTGCGCGAAGCGCTCGCCAAGGTGGTGAAGGATGCGGAGTTCAACGCCGAAATGAAGAAAGCGCGCATCGAGGTCGGCTACATCGGCCCCGAAGAGGTGCTGAAGATGTTCAATGGATTGCTGGACCAGCCCCCCGAGGTGCAGAAGGAGATGGTCAAGTACATCAAGTTCGCGAACTAGTCGACGTCGACAATGAAGGTGCGCGGGATCTGCGGCATCGGACTGACATCGAAGTACACCCGGCCGATTTCGCGCCCGTCGAGCGTCTCCACCTGGACCTTCCATTCGCCGGGCTGGTAGTTGGCCTTCACGCCGTAGCCGCGGAACCCCAGCTCGCGGCCGCCAGCGATGCGGATCGGGATGGCGTCGTGCGCCACCCAGCCGCGCGCCGGGTCCTTCCACGACCAGCGCATCTGCACCTGGTCGGCGAAGCGCGCGGGCGAGAAGATGCGGAAGAACACGTAGACCCGGTCGCCGGGCTGGGCGAGAAAGTGCTGATCGCCGTTGTGCCAGATGCGCCAGACCGGGCGCTCGTGGCTCAGGCGGTAGCTGTCGCCGGCGCGCTCGACCTGGTGGTAGACCCCGATGAAGGGGATCGACAGCGGGACCGGCGGGATCAGGCGGAACAGGTAGAAGGCGAGGAAGCCGATCAGCACCCCGCCCAGCGGCAGCAGGATCTGCCGGCGCGCCAGCGCGAAGCGCCCGGGCGAGCCGCGGCCGACCAGCCAGGCGCCGAGTAGCAGCGGCACGCACCCCAGTGCCATCGAAAGCACGAACAGCGGCAGGCTGATGGAGCCGATCAGGACCGGCACCAGATAGGCGAAGAACGACAGCATGCAGAGACCGAGCAGGGCGAACTTGACCGGCAGGCCCATCGACTTCACCCGCTTGAACTCGTTGGCCAGCAGCAGGATGACGAGGAAGCCGAGGAAGCCGAACGACACCAGCAAAGACGAGCTCTTGAAGTAGAAGATGGCGTAGATATTCAGCAGCGCGCCCATCAGGAAATGAATCAGCGCGGTGCGATATTCGTAATACCAGCGCGTCAGCGCGAAGCTGCTGGGGGAGCGCGCCGGCTGGTCCTGCTCGGTGAACATCTGCAGCAGCACCGCCATGATCACCGCGAGATAGACCGCCTGCTGGCCGATGACCGCCCAGGAGTCGATGCGGCCGACGGTGAGCATGTCGAACACGAAACCAGCGGCGAAGAAGACCGCGGCGACGCGGCCCTCGTTGCGCCCATAGTAGAGCTTGAGGCGCTCGAGGCCGCTCGCCGAGAGCGCGGGGGCGGCTTCGGTCTGGCTCATCCCCTGAAGCGTCGCACTAGGCTGTAGACCGCCCAGGCGCGGACCAGCCAGTTGCGCAGCTTCGGCGAGCTGGAGACCAGGGCGACCAGCCCCCCGGCCCCGAGCAGCACCGGTGCGGTGGCGGCATTCCGCGCGCGGTCGATCGCCGCGGCGATCTCCGCGCGCTGTGCGCCGGAGCGACCAACCAGCGCTTCGCGCCGCCGCGCCAGCACTTCGAGCGAGAGGTTCATTCGCGTGACTTGAGCGCAGCCAGGTCGCGCTCGAGCTCGGCAATGCTGGCAGCGAACGGCCGCTCCTTCGTGTCGCGCCGCACCTGCCAGGCGATGAACAGCGCGGCGGCCAGGAACAGCAACGCGAGTCCCGCCGCTACCCAGACCCAGTAGTCCGCCGGCGCCGCCATGACGACCGCGACCGCGGCGAAGCCGAACGCCAGCGCGGCAAGCAGGATGGCGGCAACTGAGGCGATCATCAGCAGCACCAGGCGCGCGAGCAGCTCCTGTACCTCGGTGCTCAGCAGATCGAGACGAGTGCGCGCGAGTCCCAGCGCGCTGGCGACCAGGTCCTGCGCGGACTTGACCAGCCCGAGGCTCATTTGCGGCTGAGCAGCAGGCCGATCACCAGTCCTACGCCGGCGGCGATCGCCACCGCCGCCCACGGGTTCTTGCGCACCTGGTCGTCGATGCCGCGCGCTGCTTCGAGCGCGTGCTTGGCGCGCTCGCGCAACTCCTCCACGCGCGCGCCGGTCTGCTCGGCGGTGGCTTGCAGCAGCTCCTCCGCCTCGCGCGCTACCGCGCGCAGCTCGTCCATCAGTTGTTCGGACGTCGTGGCATTCATGGTATTTCCTCCTGAAGAGGAGATTATGCGCCGACCTTGGACAGGACGTCGGCCTTGAGGAAGCGCTCGATGATCAGCATGAACACCACCGAGGGCACCAGCAGCACCAGCGCGGTGATCGCGGCAATCTGGTAGTTGCCGGCGATGCTGGCGGTGAACATCAGCAGCGGCAGCGTGATGACGTCGGGCACGCCGACGAAGAAGGTGCCGGTAAACTCGTCCAGCGACTCGAGGAACACGAAAATCGCGCTCGCCAGGATGCCGGGCGCGGCGAGCGGCAGGCTGACGGTGAGGAAGGTGCGCAGGCCCGATGCACCGAGATTGCGCGCGGCCAGCTCGAGATCGCGGTCGACGGCCGCAAAGGCCGCCGCGGTGATCCACACTGCGAATACCAGCCCGTGGACCGTGTGCACCATGATGACTCCGGTCATCGTCCCGTTCAGGCGGAAGTCATAGAAGATGCGCGCGATGTTGATGTACACCGCGAGGCTGGGAAACGCCTGGGGCAGGAGGAACGCGAGCAGGATCGCGGTGCGCCAGGGCAGCCTCAGCCGGGCGAGCGCATAGCCGGCTGGCACCGCCAGGGCGAGGCTGGCGGCGACGGTGGCGAGCGCGATCCATACGCTGGTGACGAGCGAGACCAGGGCATCGCCGCGCGGCTTGAACACCTGCTCCCAGAATTTCAGGCCGTACGTGACGGGAAGCTTGTGCGGGAAGTACCACTGCTCCGCCGCCGCCCACAACACCAGGTTGGCGAGCGGACCGAGGATGATGAACGCCAGCAGGCCAAACACGATGCCGCGGCCGATCCACGCCCTCACCGGATCTGCCTTTTCAGATAGAACCACGCACAGGTGGCGGTCATCAGGTAGGAGATGAAGCCGAGGGCATTGGCGGTGCCGTAGTCACCGTAGTTGTTAATGCGGAACGCCATGTCGACCGTCATCATGGTCGGCGACTCGCCGCTGATCATCAGCGGCACCGACAGTACGCTCATCATGGTGACGAACGACAGGATCAGCCCGACCACCAGCGTCGGCATGACCTGCGGCACGAGGATTTCGAACAGGATGCGCAAGCGCCCGGCGCCGAGGTTCCTCGCCGCCTCGATGGTCGAGCGGTCGAGCGAGGCCATCGCCCCCGCGACCAGCAGGGTGACGAAGGGGGTCTGCTTCCAGACGAAGGTGATGATGATGCCGCGCCAGTCGAGGAACCCCACGGTCTGGTCGACCTCGAGAATCCCCAGGCTGACGAAGGTGTTGTTCATCAGCCCGTTCTTGGCGAGGAAGGTGCGCATGCACTGCGCAGCCACCACGAACGGAATGAACAGCGGCCAGCGGTACAGCCAGCGCAGCAGCGCCACCGCCCGCGGGTTCTCCCCCAGGGTGAGGTAGCCGCCGATGGCGATCGAAGCGAGCGCGATCAGCAGCGTCGACACCCCGATGATCACCAGAGTGAAGCCGATGTCGACGCTATAGAACTCGAATGCCTTGGCGAAGTTGCCGAAAGTGAAGCCGCCGCCCTTGGCCTGGAACGCGGTGACCAGCGAGTAGCCGAGCGGATAGACGAACAGCACCAGCACCGCGGCCAGCGCCGGTGCGACGAGGAGGACGCCGAGCCGGCCGCGGTCCTGCATTACGTTAGTTCAGCACTTTCCTCTCGTAGCTCTCGAGGATGTCGTCGAAGTACGGCTTGATCGGGAACACCTTGCCCTTGCTCGCCAGCTCCTGCGGCGTGACGTCGACGAACAGCTTGTTCCAGGTCTTGTCGTCGAGCTGCGATTTCACGTGCTGGGCGTCGATGCCCGGATACCAGTTGAACTTCTTGACGATGCCTTCGGCCTGCACCGCCGGGCTGGTCGCCATCTCGACGAATTTCTTCGCCGCTTCCATGTTCGCCGCCTTCGCCGGGATGACGTAGTACATCGGCTGTCCCGGCAGGCCGGGCCCGATGAGCTGCAGGCGCATGTTCGGCGGCAGCTTGCCGTCGGCCATCCACGTATAGAACATGTCCACCCACACCGGCCCCATGGCGATCTCGCCGCGGTTCAGCATGTCGAGCGTGCCGGCGTTGCCCGGCGTGATCACGACGCTGCGGTTGAAGTCCTTCAGCTTGCCGAGCGCGCCGTCCCACTTCGCCTTGGTATTGGCGTCGTAGGGGCCCTTCATCAGCTTCTCGGAGTCCGGCGTATTCGCATAGACCCAGCCCACGACGAAGCCCACGCCGGACATGCCGCCCTTGATGCCGTTGTAGCCGAACTTCTTCGGGTTGGCCTTGGCCCACGCCGCCAGCTCTTCGTAGCTCTTCGGCGGGTTCTTGACCAGCGCCGGGTTGTACGCGATCGCGATCTGGCTCTGGAACATCGGGATCACGTAGCCCTGCACATTGGTGCCGAGCGCGTTCTTGGACGCTTCCGAGGTCACCAGCCTGCCGGTGGAGACATCTCGCACGTACGGTGCGAGCAGGCCTTCGCGCACCAGGTCGCCGGCCATTTTCTGGTGCACCACCGCGACGTCGACGTCCCAGGCGGCGTTGCCCTTTTGCGCCTGCAGCTTCTCCGCGATCTTCTGCGAGCCGCCGTCGCCGGGCCCGGTACCCACGGCCTTGACCACCGCTTTCGGATTGGTTTTCTCGAAGCGCGGCGCGAGAAAGTCCTTAAT
>Ga0310892_10000445_pt1 | contig 11886 bp, 8 predicted proteins | sample C0D1metaG_FD_203747 | JGI IMG/M metagenome (GOLD analysis project Ga0310892, IMG submission 203747) | Lab incubated soil microbial communities from West Virginia University Organic Research Farm, Morgantown, WV, United States - C8D2 | ecosystem: Environmental > Terrestrial > Soil > Agricultural...
GCTTCGATCACCCGCGGTCACAAGTCGTGCTCGGCGAGTTCGAGTTTCCCACCTCCGCGCACGTCTGGCTCGCGCAGCAGAGGCGTGGAGCGTCGGTCGTGTGGGCCAAGGCGCACGGCGACACGCTCCCGATCGATGCATACGCCTCCCTGGTCGACGATCGCACGTTGATTGTGCCGGCGACGCAGGTCTGTTTTCGCAACGGCTACCGCGTCGACATTCCCGCGCTGGTGAAGCTCTGTCACGAGCGCGGTGCGTGGTGCCTGGTCGACGACTATCAGCGCACCGGCAGCGGTCCGATCGATGTTCACGAGCTCGGCGTCGATTTCCTCGTGACCGGCGCGCTCAAGTACCAACTCGGCGCGGCTGGCATCGCCTACTTGTATGCACGGCGCGAGCTCATCGAGCGGCTCGAACCGCTGGTCACCGGCTGGTTCGGCCGCGTCGAGCCGTTCGCCTTCGACATCAAGCGGCTCGACTGGGCGACGAGCGCGCGGCGATTCGAAGCGGGCACGCCGCCGGTACCCAATGCCTACGCCGCGGCCGCCGGCATTGAGCTGTTGCAATCAGTGGGCCTCGAGACGATCGAGCGGCAGATCGCCGCGCTCGTCGAGCGGTTCGTGTCCGGCGCCCGCGCCCGCGGCCTCGACGTGGCGACGCCCGATGATCCGGCGCGGCGCGGACCCCTCGTCGTGATCCGGGTGCGCGACGCCGCCGCACTGGTCGCGCGACTCTCGGCGCGAGGGATCATCGCTTCGTCCCGCGATAACGGGCTGCGAGTGTCGTTCCACGGCTACAATTCCACCGACGATTGCGACGCCGTGCTGGCGGCGCTCGACGCTGAGGGCATCCGATGAGCGATTCCGAACTGACGCGAGCGGTGGAAGGTCGTGACGGCATCTTCGTCATTCGCGGCGGCGGGAACGTGCGCGGGTGGAACGGGATTCAATACAAGGCGGGCCTCTCGGCCAAGAACGTGCCGGCGAGGCAATTGTCGATGAACGTCGCCACGATTCCGCCCGGCGGCGTCGCCGCGGCGCACATCCACGTCGACTTCGAGGTGATGCTCTACATCCTGCAGGGCCGCGTGCGCCACGAATTCGGACCCGCGCTTGAACACGTGATCGAAAACGAAGCCGGCGATTTCATTTTCATCGAGCCCGGCATCCCGCACGAAGTGTTCAACGTGAGCGACACCGAGCCGGTCGTGGCGGTGGTGGCGCGATCCGACGCCAGCGAATGGGAGCACATCATCCCGTTCACCCGTCCCCTGGGCTAACCTCAGCCCTGCGGAACAAGTCGTAGACAGTCTACGTCTTAATGCCGTAGACTGTCTACGACTATGGACAAGACCGACAACGGCCGCGTCGAGCTCCTTCAGGGCACGCTGGACATGCTCATCCTGCGCACCCTGCAATGGGGACCCGAACATGGTCATGGGATCGGCCAGGCGATCCGCCAGCAATCCGACGAGCTGCTCAAAGTCGAAACCGGCTCGTTATATCCGGCGCTGCACCGGCTCGTGAAGCGCGGATGGTTGAAAGCGGAATGGGGCGTCAGCGACTCGAATCAGAAGGCCAAGTTCTACCGGCTGACCGCGGTGGGCAAGGCGCAACTGGTACGCGAGCGCGACCGCTGGGCACAACTCGTGGACGCGATCGGCCGGGTGATGGACCCGGCGCCGGAGCGAAAGGGATAGCCAATGCGGCCCGATGAACGCGATCTCGACGAGGAACTTCGCACCAACCTTGAAATCAACGTCAGGGAACGCATCGATCGCGGCGAGGACCCGGCGGCGGCCCGCCGCGCGGCGCTCGACGATCTCGGCTACATCCCGGCGGTGCGCGAGGAGATGCGGCGTGTCTGGTACAGCCGCTGGTTCGACGTGGTCGCCGCGCTGATCCAGGACATGCGTGTCGGCCTGCGATCGCTGTTGCGAGCCAAGGGCCTCGCGGCCACGGTCGTCGTCACGCTCGCGCTCGGCATCGGCGCCAACGCAGCGATCTTCAGCGTCGTCCGCGGCGTGCTGCTGCGCCCGCTCGTCAATCGCGGCGAGGATCGCCTGGTCTACATCCGCCAGAGCGCGCCGGGCGTCGGCGCGCCGAACATGTTGTTCTCGGTGGCGGAATACAACGACATCAAGGCCGGGGCCACGACGATTGCCGCGTTCGGCGATTTCTCGACCATCGACTTCACGATGCTCGGCCGCGGCGAACCGCGCTTGCTGCACGCGGGCGTGGTGGGCGGTTCGTACTTCGATGTGATGGGCCTGCGGCCCGTGCTCGGCCGGCTGCTCAATGCGACGGATGACGGCAAGGAAGCGGCCGGCGCGGTGGTGCTGACGCATCGGTTCTGGACCACGTTTTTCAACAGCGATCCGTCGATCGTCGGCCAGCCAATCCAGCTTGGATCGCGAACGGCGACCATCGTCGGCGTGCTCGAGCCCTCGATCCCGTATCCGGTCGAAACCGAGATCATCGCCAACATGGTGACGAGCCCGCACCATCTTGGCGCGACGATGAACATCGAGCGCGTGCATCGAATGACGGAGCTCTTCGGCCGGCTGGCGCCGGGCGCGTCGGTCGAAAACGCGCGCGCGGAATTGACCACCGCCTACGCCGCCATGGTGCGCGAACACCCCGAGGCGTATTCGACGAATGCCAACATGCAGCTGAGCGTCACGCCGCTCCGCGAGCAGATCACCGCGCCGGCGCGAACCATCCTGCTCGTGCTGCTCGCGGCCGCTGCCGTGGTGTTCATCATCGCGTGCTCCAACGTCGCGAACCTCATTCTGGCGCGCTCGGTTCGCCGCGAGGGCGAGCTGGCCGTGCGTGCCGCGCTCGGCGCCAGCAGCGGCGCGCTGCGGCGCACGCTGCTCGCGGAGAGCCTGGTGCTGTGCGGAGCGGGTGCCATCATTGGCCTCGCCCTGGCACAGCCGATGATGTCGATCGTCGCGCGCTATGCGGCGCGCTTCTCGGTGCGCGCGCTCGATGTCACCGTCGACAACACGATCGTCTGGGTCGGCGCGAGCCTCGCTATCGCGGCCGCGATTCTTCTCGCGTATGTTCCGCGGCTGCCTTCGTCGAATGCTCCGGCAGGATTCGGGCTCGCGGGCACCAGTCTGCGGATCACACCGGGCACCAACCGCCGCCTGCGCCTGTTCGCCACCACGCAGATCGCGTTTTCGTTCGTGCTCCTCGCGGGCGCCGGCATGCTGGTCACGGCGCTGATCGCGTTGCAGTCGGCGAACAGCGGCTTCATCACTCAGCAAGTGCTGGCGATCGATATCTTCGGACCCTCGAACCCGGCCATCGTTCAAAAACCGTCCATGGACCTGTATCGAGAAGTGACGCAGAAGATCGCTGAATTGCCGGGTGTCGACGGCGTCACGGGCAGCTATTTCGTGCCCTGGCGCGACGCGGGCAAGTATCCTCACCTCCGTTTCACCGTCGAGGGCTACACGCCGGCCAACGGAGAAGAAAACCCGTACGCGAAACAGCGGATCGTTGGGCCCGGCTACTTCGCGACGATGGGAATTCCGGTTGTCGCCGGGCGAGAATTCACGGAACACGATCGCACGGGCAAGGAGCGCCTCGTCATCGTCAGTCAGAGTGTTGCGCAGCGGCTGTTTCCCAACGCCGACGCCCTCAATCGCAATCTCGTGGTGACCGGCTCGCTCAGCGCATCGGGCACGAACCCCTGGCCGCCGGCCCGCATCGTCGGCGTCGTTGCCGATGTGGACGATGACCGCGCGGAGCATGTGCCGGCCATGACGATCTATCCCATGCTCCAGGACAGGGGCCTGCCGCCGCGCCTGCTGGTGCGTACCTCCGGCGACCCGTACGCGCTCGTGCCGTCGGTGACGCGGATCATCCGGGAGCGGTCGGCGAACCAGGGCACCGAGCGCGCCGCCACACTCGCGGACGTGCGCGCGGAAGTGTTGACGCCGGAGCGGCTAAATGCGTTCGTGGTCACGGGCTTCGCGGGCATCGCGCTGTTGATTGCGGTCGTGGGCGTCGCCGGCGTGTTGGCGTTCGGCGTCAGCGCCCGCATGCGCGAGTTCGGCGTGCGGCTCGCGATCGGATCGACGCCGCGTGACCTGTTGTTCGGCGTCCTGTCCGAGGGCGCCGCGATCGTCGTGATTGGGATTGTCGCGGGCGTTGCCGGTGGTTACGCAGTGGCAGGTGTGGCCGCGGGCTATTTCACCAACGTGCAGATGCCGGGTGTTATGCCACTCGCGATTGCCGCGGCGATACTGGTCAGCGCCGCGGTGGCCGCATCGCTGATGCCGGCCGCGCGCGCATCGCGCGTAGATGTGCTCAGCGCGCTACGGGCCGAGTAGCAGCGCGCCGCCCGGATCAATCCGTGCGGCGCGATCAGCTTCAGCTTCTAGGATTTCTTGACCGCCGTGCCGTCCACCTGAAACTGGCCGGCGGCGAAATCGAAGTTCGCCTTCCACTTGTCGCCGTCGGGGATGAGCGTGATCACCGTCGGGATCGACATGCCCTGGAAGTCGAGCATGTATCTCAGCACCAGCTTGCTGCCGTCTTTCGTTATGTCGGTAATCTGTGTCACGCCGGGCATCATCGGCTCGGCGCTGATCGATCCGGCGACCTTGCCGGCTTCGTCCTTGATAGTCAGATCCATGCTCACCGAGCCCTGAGGTGTATCGAGGCCGAGCGTCCATCCGCCCATGAAGCCGGCCGCATCGGCCGCGGCGAGCGACGCCTGTGCGGATGCCACCCGCGGAAGCACCAGGACCACCAGCACCAACACCATCATCCGTCTTGAATAAGTTCGCATCAGCCTCTCCCTGCTTGGTTGATCTTATCTGACACTGTTACTGCTTCGGCGGTGGCGTCGGCAGATTCTTGAGCAAACCGGATACACGTAGCCCGCGGGCAGTGCGCTGAAATCCCCCAAAGGGTGGTAGTTCAGTTGTTTAGAACGCTGCCCGTCGCGGCAGCTTGCCTTGCTTCAGGCCAGATTATCGATCAATCGCTGCGCCGCATCGATCAGCGCTTGTCCCTGCTGTACATTCAGCACTCCTGCAGTGACAAACGCCTGCACATTCGCGATGAACGATTCGAGAAGGTGAATGGCTGCGGCCGTTCTTCCATCGTTCAGCATGGCGGTGACGAGATTCAACCGATTGACGAGCGACTTGGCCTGGCCGGCGTTCAGTGTGCCATCGGCGTTCAGCGCCTCGATCGCCGTGATGATCGTCTCGATCGTCTCCACGGGCGTGAGTGGCCGCCACAGCGTCGCATGATACACTTCGGCGGCGGTCATGGCCTCTCCCACGATCTGATCCATGTCGTTGACTGCCGATGCAGCACTCCCGCTGCCGCCGAGCGCGCCGGTGCCGCCCAGAGTCCCGAGGTCCACGAGGACGCCGTTCTTCCAGAGGAACGCGTGGGAGGGACCGTTGCCCGCGGTCCGGCTGCTCCCCACGACAAGCCCAGCTTCGTTGATGTCATAGGGAACGCTGCTGGCGCCGCCAAGGGTGCCGAGGTCCGTCATGACTCCACTGCTCCAGAAGAACCCGTGATCGTCTTCCCCCACTGCTGCCACTCTGGTACCGATGATCTGCCCCACTTCGTTGATCTTCGTCGCATCGCTATCAATTCCGCCCAGGGTCTCGAGGTTCGTCATCACGCCGTTTTCCCAGAGGAACGCGTGCACCTCCCCGCCCGCCGTCTTGCTGCGCCCGACGATCTGGCGGGCGTTGTTCAAGGCGTGGGCGGACGCGTAGTTTCCGCCGAGGGTGCCGAGGTCGAACATCGCCCCGTTCTCCCAGCGGAAGGCATGTTGTTGTAAGAAGATCGTCCCGCTCTCACCGGCGATCTCGCCCGCCTCGTTGATGTCTCTCGCCCACGTGTTCGTTGGGCCGCCCAAGTTCCCGATGTTCGACATCACACCTTCTTCCCACAGGAATCCTCGGAAGAAGTTACCGCTGGTGGGCGTCTTAGCCGCCCCCACCACCTGGCCTGCGTCGTTCAAGCCAAAGGGAGTACTGTAGGTCCCGCCGCTCAGCGTCCCGAGGTCGGTCATCACGCCATTCTTCCAGAAGAACGCGTGAGTCTGTCCGTCGGCGGTGGTGCTGAACCCAATGACCTCGCCGCTCGCGTTGATGCGGTAGGCCTGACTAGTGGTCCCGCCCAGCGTCCCGAGGTCAGTCATCACGCCATTCTCCCAGATGAAGGCGTGCTGCTCTCCGCTCGAGGTCAGGCTCCAGCCCACGATCTGGCCCGCATCGTTGATGTCCCCCGCTATGCTGTGGCTTCCGCCCAACGTTCCCAAGTCGATCGCCTTGAAGTCTCCCGGATTCGGCTGGTTACTGGCTTCGACGATTGCGACTCCTGTCACTGACAAGCCAAGGAACGCCGTAGAAATCATCGTGGTGATCAGTCTGCTGATCTTCATGGACATTCTCCTCATGGTCTTGACGTCTCGCGTACGTGACCGACGACCTGCGTATAACAGCGCCAGATCGGCCAAAACCAGGCCACGACACATAACCGGTTGCGCGATGGCCCCACGCGGCCCAAAAGAGCGCTCTTCAAAATGAACGGGACAAACTAGAAGAACTGATGCGCGAGCGGTCCTCGTCCCGGTAGGCGTGCGGGAGACGACACGCGCGCGGATCGACCGCTATAATCCCGGCGGCTTCACAAACCCGTGTGGCTGAAAATGAGGGCAGGGCTGCATGCCGGCACGTCAAGGAGACGTCACTCGTATCCTGGCCGAACTGCGCGGGGCAGACCCTGACCAGGCGTGGAATCGCCTGGTCCCCCTCGTTTACGCCGAACTTCGTGGCATCGCGCGGTCTCACCTCCGTCGCGAACGCTCCAGTCACACGCTGGCGGCGACCGCTCTCGTTCACGAGGCGTATCTACGCCTGCTGGGCGGCAACTATCCGACGTGGAACGATCGGCAGCATTTCTTCCGGGCCGCGGCCGAAGCGATGCGACGCGTCCTGGTCGATCACGCGCGCAAGCGCGCGCGGGTCAAGCGAGGCAGCAAGCCGGTTCGCATCTCGCTGAGCGACGTCAGCATCGTCACCGATGATGACCCCGCTGCGCTCCTCGCCCTGGACGAGGCGATTCAGCGCCTGGAGCAGCAGGACCCGTCGGCCGCCGAAGTGGTCCGACTGCGTTTTTTCGCCGGGCTGTCGGTCGAAGACACTGCGCAGGCGCTCGACTTGTCGGAACGGACCGTGAAGCGTGAATGGGCCTTCGCCAGAGCGTGGCTGTACGACGCCCTTGGCGGAGTGGAGGCTGAACAATGACGCCTGTAGAGCCGAACCGCGCCAAGCAGATCTTCCAGGATGCGCTCGACAGAATCGGGTCCGATCGCTGGCAGTTCGTGGCGGCGACTTGCGGGGACGATGCCGAACTGCGCGCGCGCGTCGATGCATTGCTGGCCGCTCACGACGAGGCCGGCGCTTTCCTGCGATCGGCAGCGGGACATGATGCCCTGGGCGCCGCCGACACGGTGACGGTGAGCGGTCAACTGGAAGGCCTGGGCACGATGATCGGGCCCTACAAGCTGCTGCAACTGATCGGCGAGGGTGGGTTCGGCGACGTCTACATGGCGGAGCAGGAGCACCCGATGCGGCGGCGCGTGGCGCTGAAGGTCATCAAGCTCGGGATGGACACGAAGGCAGTCATCGCCCGGTTCGAAGCCGAGCGTCAGGCGCTCGCGCTGATGGAGCACCCGAATATCGCGCGGGTGCTGGACGCCGGCGCAACGGCATCGGGCCGTCCCTACTTCGTGATGGAGCTGGTCAAGGGCGTTCCGATCACTGACTACTGCGATGCGAATCGCCTGAGCACGCGCGAACGGATGGACCTGTTCATCGACGTCTGCAAGGCTGTGCACCACGCAAACGAAAAGGGTATCGTCCATCGAGACATCAAGCCGTCGAACGTGATGGTCACACTGCACGACGGCATGCCGGTTCCGAAGATCATCGACTTCGGTGTCGCCAAGGCCACCAACCAGCAGCTGACCGAGAAGACGCTCTTCACGGCGTACGGTGAATTCGTCGGCACGCCGGCCTACATGAGCCCCGAGCAGGCGGAATGGAGCGGCCTCGAGCTCGATCGTCGCAGCGACATCTATTCCCTCGGCGTGCTGCTTTACGAGCTGCTGACCGGCACAACGCCTTTCGAGGCCGATCACCTGCGCGCCCGGGCGATCCTCGAGATCATGCGCATCATCCGCGAGGACGACCCGCCCACGCCGTCGGCGCGGCTCAGCACGATGGGAGAGCGGCTGGCGGAAGTGGCAAGCCGCCGCCAGGTGGAGCCGCACGCGTTAACGAAGCTGGTGCGCGGCGATCTCGACTGGATCGTGACCAAAGCGATGGAGAAGGATCGCCGGCGTCGCTACGAGTCGGCGGCTGCGTTTGCCGAGGATCTCACGCGGCACTTCCGGCACGAACCGATCACGGCGAGGCGGCCCGATGCCGCCTATCGCGTCGGCAAGTTCGCCAGACGGAAACGCGGGCCGCTCGTGGCCGCTGCGGCGATCGTGCTCGCGATCGCCGCCGGCGGCACGCTCGGGCAAGTCGGAGGACTCGCCGGCTCCCCGACACCCGGCGCGCCGACCCGGCGTCTGGTGTTTGATAATGCCGGCAACTTCAATGCCGCCCGTCTCACGCAGGATGGCCGTCACCTGCTTCGATACGATCCGGAGCGACGCGGCTATGAGCTTGCAGAGGTAGTGTCGAAGGCCCGCCTCGCAGCCTGGTCACCCCGGAACCTCATGCGGGCAGGCGAGGGATCCATTGCCGGGCAGGCGAAGCTGCTGACGCGAGGCGGACCGGATCCCCGGTCACGGTTGTTCGTCGACCACTGTCTCTCTCCCGACGGCGGGCAGGTCGCCGCCCTGCATTGGATCAGCACGCTCCCCGATCAGAGACCGACCCGCGAGAACGACGGTGGTTACGAGCTTCGGCTCTTCACCGTCGGCAATCAGGACGAGGGCCGGCTGCTCACCCGATGGGGACCAGGGCACTCGCGCCTGGAGATCTTCGGATGGGCGCCTGATCGCACCAGCGTGTGGGTGTTCGTGATGAGGACGGACTGGGCGGCGGAGATCACATCGGTGTCGCTCGCCGATGGTTCGAAGCGCGTGCTCAAGACACTCGCTTGGCGGAGCCACACCCAGGCACCCTCCCTGTCACCCGATGGGCGGTTCGTCGCGTATCACGACGCCGATAAACCGGATAGTCCTGCCGACGTCTTCCTCGTTGCGACCGATGGATCTGGAACCGTCCGCGTCGAACACCCGGCCAACGATCTGAAACCGCTGTTCACACCGGACGGCTCGGGGATCGTGTTCGAGAGCAATCGCAACAAGGGTCGTGATCTCTGGTTCCTGCCGATTGCGGGCGGGCGCCCGGCCGGCGAGCCGCGCACGGTGTGGGCCGACACCGGGCCGTTTGGCACAGCCGTGTCATTCGCTGAGGATGGCAGTCTGTACTACTACTTTGCGACGGAAGGGCACGAGGTCTACATCGCGGGCGTCGACCTGACCCGCGGCATGGTGGCCGCGCCCGAGCACATCCGGCCGCGCGCCAGCGAATTGAATTACGCCCCGGCATTCACGCCCGACGGCCGCTCGCTGGCCCACCTCCGCGGCGGCAGTCGCCTGGTACTGCGGGATCTCGCGACTGGCGTGGAGCGCGAATTCCCGCTTTCGATGACGCTGACCGGTGTTGCCTCGATCGACTTCTGCCCCGACGGCCGCGCCGCGCTCGTTGCCGGATCCACGCCCGCCGGATCGTGGATTGTCCTCAGCGTGAATCTCGATCGCGGCGGGGCCGAGCAATTGCCGGTCACGACACCACGAGGCGCAGTCTGCATCGGGGATGGCACCATCGTCTATGTCCGGCAGGCGGCCCTCGTGCACCGATCGCTGGCGACCGGTTCGGAAACGACGCTGCATGATGGTCCGACCGCTGGACCGCCGGCTCGTTCGCCGGATGGGAGCCGGATCGCGTTCGTTGCGCACCGAGGTGAAGTCGCCGAACTGCTCGTGTTGCCTTCGGCGGGCGGGCAAGCCAAGGTCGTCGAGACTTCGCCGATCCACCGGGCCGGCCCGAGGCTGCTGAACGAGTTTCACGGCATCATGTGGCTGCCGAACGGGGAAGGTTTGCTGGTCGCGCGGCCGTCAGATGCGCGAGGGTGGAGCGAGCCCGATCCTGAAATCACCTTCTGGCGCGTGCCGCTCGACGGGACCGCGGCATCCGCCGTTGCGCGAATGCGCTTGCCGGCGTACGAAGGCGGCTTCCGCGCCGCTTGGAATTACAGCCTCCATCCTGATAGTTCGCGCATCGCCTTCGAGCGGCACTCGGGCCTGGTGTCCCAGGTGTGGGCCATCGACAACCTGCTGTCATTCATTCATTCCGGAGCCGAGGCCGTGACAACACTGCGCCGCTGAGCGCCAATACTCAACTCGAGCTGCGGTTGGCAGCCGATGGGCAGGCGAAGTTGTCCACCCTGGCGCGCAGCGCAGCGGTGGACCGCCTTCGCAAATCAGTTTGAGTTCCGCCCATCCGCTTCGTCACTGCTTCGGCGGTGGCGTCGGCAGGTTCTTGAGCAGCAGCGGATACACGTATCCCGACGGCAGTGCCCGCTCGGGATCCGGCCTCACGCTCAGATACGTCACGTGATCCTTGATCTGGCTCCACCCGTGCGCGACCATCGTCGGGATGATGATGATGTCGCCCTCGACGACCACGCGACTGTAGGCGCCGGCGCCCGCCGTCCCGCCGCCGCTCGGACCGTTCATCACATTCGGCACGCCAGTGCTCGCCCGCATGTTTTCGATCACGCCGCCCGTCGTCAGCACGCCGCTTCCCGACGTGATGATGTACACCTCCGGCGTGTAGTCGTGGTAAATCACCGAAATCGGCGCACCGGGTTTGTCGTTGGTCGGCCCGCGATGAATGATCCCGACGCCGAGGTTGTACTTGCCCATGTCGACGACGCGCAGCTGGCGGTCGGGAGGATTGGCCGGGGCGTTCTTCAGCACGAAATCGATATCAGCCTTTGTAATATCGAACGCTACCGTTGGCAGGGGGCCGTTCTTTTCCGGCGCCGGCTGAAAAGCGGCCGGAACCCTTGGCGCCTGGGCCGGAGCTTGAGCACGCGCTGCCTGCCACGCTGACGCAAGCACCAGGGTGCTGACTACACAAACAATCATCCGCTTCATAGGTCCTCCGCTTGTCTATTCTTCAAACCGCTCGTCCAATTGACGACAACCGTAGTCGCTGGCCCGGTCTTTCGCAAATCAGTGCGAGTCCCGTTGACTCTAACGGCGAGGCATGGCGGCCGGCCAGTTGAGGATCATGGTGACCGGCGACGGCGTCGTTTCTTCGACGACGACGTTGACGAGGAATTTGTGGCCGTCGTGGCTGGGCGCATATACCGGCCGGAAGATCTCCGCGCCAAACTCGCCGAAGCGGGCCGTGAAGAGCGGTTGTGGCATGGCGGGCAGCACCGAGTGCTGGTTGAACTGCATCGACACGGCCATCATCGTGCCGTCCGGAGAAACGTAGAAGAGCTCTTTGCCGTCCGACCGCCATCGGGGCTCGACACCACCACCGGCCGAGATTTGCCGGCGGCCGCGTCCGCCCGGAAACTCGCCGACATACACCTCCCATCGCCCGGACTCGTCGGATGCGTACGCCATCCAGCGTCCATCCGGCGACAGATGGCCCTGGTGCTCGTTGAATGGTGTCTGGACGTAAATGGCCGGCTTCCGTTCCGCGCCACCTGCATTTGCCGGTACCACCCAGACGTCCCATTGTGCCTTCGCATCGCGTCGTCCGTAGACGATGAAACGTCCATCGCGAGACCAGTCGGTCGGCTG
>Ga0310892_10000448_pt1 | contig 11872 bp, 5 predicted proteins | sample C0D1metaG_FD_203747 | JGI IMG/M metagenome (GOLD analysis project Ga0310892, IMG submission 203747) | Lab incubated soil microbial communities from West Virginia University Organic Research Farm, Morgantown, WV, United States - C8D2 | ecosystem: Environmental > Terrestrial > Soil > Agricultural...
GACCCGCTGGAAGGCGGAGCGTCCCGGCCTCGACGAGGACGAGTTCATCGACGACATTCCGTTCCCGGAAACGCAGAACTATGTGAAGCGGATTCTCGGCACGGCCGAGGACTATCGACGCTTGTATGCTGACGGCGCCGCCATCCCACGCACGATTTCGACGTTGACGCCGACCAAGGCGCCGGCGAGCGCGAAAAAGAAGGCGCCGGCGAAGAAGAAGGCGCCTGCCAAGAGGACGACACCGACGAAGACGCCATCGACGACGAAGAAGCGCTAGGGAAAAGACACAATCTCGTACAGCGACATCCTGTCATCGTTTGCGAGGAGACGCAGATACGGCGTGAAGTCTTTCAGCTTCGTCCTGATCTCCTCAGCCCGCGGACCGTACATATCCCAGTGAATCCCCACATACCTGACACGACGTTTCTCGAGAATCTTGAACGTGTCGGTCGAGGGAAATGAATCCAGTACAAACGCCGCCTCGCGAAAATCCTGGGGAATGTAGTCGCTGTAGCCGTTGACCATCGGCATCCAGTGCGTCGTCGAGAGCACCATGTATTGCGCGTGCAGCGGAAAGGCGATTCGCTCACCGTAGAAAGGGAACTCCACGACGGGGGCGCGCGGCATCGACGCAAGGACGCGGTAGTTGGTCGAGACCGGAAGCGCGCGCTCCCAAGGGAAGGGAACGACGTTGAGTTCGGCAATCGCGACAATCGCGAACGCCGTCGCCACGCTGCGTCCGCGGATGCGCGCGAGCGCGACTGCGGCAAAGATCGAAAGCACGAACACGACGAGCAGACCAAAACGCGATGGCGCACGAAGAAACGTGAAGAGGGGAACGACTCGGTAGAGCACGGTGTAAAGGCCGGCTGGCGGTCCAAACGACGCCCAAAGAGTCAGAACTCCGAGTGAGCCGTACAACTGCAGCGTCTCTCTGTCGTCACGCGGCGCAACCACCGCAGGATCGCGTCTCCAGCAGAGTGCGATCCCCACGATTCCCAGCACGATCGCCAGGACGCCGGGAAACAGCACTTCGCCGATTCGCCAGCCAAGTTGCCGGGCAAGCACCAGAATCGGTCGATGCAGATGCGACGGCGATGCAAGATAGCTTTGCCACGTGGCCGAGTATCTGCGCGCATCATCGAGCGATCGGACGAACCCGCCTTCTTGCAGTTCGAGATATGGAAGGAGAAAGGGAAACACGATCAGGCCGGCGACAACGGCTCCGACGGCGACCGCGATCCAGAAGCCGCGGGCTCGCCACAACCGACGCCGGATCGCGAAGAACAACACGCTATAGCCCACCATCAATCCGGCGAAGATGCCGTAGTAGGCGCAGGCCAGTGCCTGCGCCGCAAGTGCGGCGCCCAGCGCGGCGCCTCGTGGCAGTGACGGCGCATCGACCAGCCGGTGCAGCGCGAGCATCGATAGCGGCATACCGCCCGCCATCAACAGTTGAATGTGGGCGCTGTGAGAGTAGAAGTAAGGACAGAACGCGAAGAGGACTGCGGCCACGGCGGCCGTGTCGCTACGCCCGGACAGATACCGCGCGAGCAGCCACATGCCGATCAATGTCGACGCAAACGCCAACAGCAGCGCGGTGTTATGTGCAGCGTAAGCGTTGCCGGTGAGGAGCCACGCAGGAATGCCAATCACGCCGGCGACGATGTTCGCCTCGGAGTAGGCGAGCGTGTTGCGATGCGGGTAAAAAATATTGGCGTCGAAGAGCGAGCCGGGATCGGTCACGATCGTCCGACTGACCCAGCCGACATTCCAGATCCCGTAGAGGCCGTCCATGTTGGTCGTCCGGCCGAGACGACCGAGGCCTGACGCGAGCGGCCACGTCATGAGCACGGCGAGGACGAGCGCAAGGCCGCATGCGATCGCAGCACCACGCGCGCGTGCCGCGATGGTATCCGGGCGTGCCTCCATGTAGAATGCGGACATTCTACCGCCGAACTCCGCCGTTCCTTCTGTGCCTCGCCTGACGCTCGTTGTCGCACTTTTCGCTACGGCTCTTGCCGCCTGGTTGTCGCAGGGCACACTCGCGCTGACCTCCGAAGGCGCATCGCGGGTCGCCTTGCTTCCACTCTCGATGACCTCGGGAGTTCTGGTTGCGCTCGCGTGCGCCGGTGTCTGGGCGGCACGGCGATCCGGCGCATCACTCGCGCCAATCTGGTTGCTCACACTCCTTGCCCTGCCGTGGCTGTCATCGTCGCTGCCGTCGGCACTACAAATATGGTCGGGTCATCTCGCGCTGGTCGTCTGGCTGGCCGTCGCCGTTGCGCTTGCGGCTTCTTCTGCCGCAACACTCGCGACAATCCGAGCGCGATTCGGAGCACTCGCGAATCTGAAACGTCCGGCCGTCGTTGCCGGCGCGCTTGCCTTTGCGATCTACGCTGTTGCTGCGTTCGAGACGCGGCCATCGATCCCGGGAGGGGACGAGCCGCACTACCTGATCATCGCGCAGAGCCTGCTGAAGGATCGTGATCTGCGCATCGAGAACAATCACCGGAATGGTGACTATCGCGCGTATTACCCCGGTGAACTGCCCAAGCCGGACTATCGGCGTCGCGGACGGAATGGTGAGATCTACTCAATTCACGCTCCCGGATTGCCGGCACTAATCGCACCGGCATTTGCCATCGCCGGGTACCGCGGCGTCGTGGTGTTCCTGATTCTCATCTCCTCGGCGGGCAGCGCTCTGGCGTGGTGGCTCACCTATCTCGTGACCCGACGGTCGGACGCGGCGTGGTTTGGCTGGGCGGCGGTGACGCTCTCGGTAAGTACGATCTTTCACAGCTTCAGCGTTTATCCCGACGGTCCGGGCGGAGTGATCGCATTGACCGGAGTGTGGGCGCTGTTGCGAACGGAACGCGAGGGGGAAACTCGCGACGAGCGCATCGGACCCTGGTGGCTGCACGGTGCGGCGCTGGCTCTCCTCCCGTGGATTCACACTCGATTTGCGCTGATTGCCGGCAGCCTTGGCGCGCTCATCATCCTGCGACTCTCGACGACGAGGAATTCCGCAGGGAAGGCGGTGGCCTTCCTGACGATTCCGGCCATCAGCGCGATCTGTTGGATTGGCTTTTTCATCGGCGTCTACGGCACGCCGGATCCTTCGGCTCCGTACGCGAATGAAGAAGGCTCGGCGTCTTTCATTCCCGGCGGATTGGTCGGCCTGTTCTTCGATCAGCGGTTCGGGCTGCTCGCGTATGCACCGGTGCTGGTGGTCGCGTTCGGCGGGCTGGTTAGCATGTGCCTGGACCGGCGATGGCGGCGACTTGGTCTCGAGCTGGCGTTCGTGCTCGTGCCATACCTCCTTGCGGTGACCCATTTCGCGATGTGGTGGGGTGGGCACAGCGCGCCGGCGCGCTTTTTCGTGCCGATGCTTCCCCTGCTTGCCATTCCGGCCGGCGCCGGCTGGACTCACATTCGCCATCGCGCGACACGCGCGACGGTGCTCGCCGCGCTTGCTCTGACCGGATTCATTTCGTCGGCACTCGTGTTCGTCGACGGTGGGCGCCTCGCCTTCAACGTCCGTGAGACCTACGCGGCGTGGCTGGAATGGTTGAACAACGGAACCGATCTGGCGCTCGGCGTGCCGGCATGGTGGCGTGATCGTGAAGCGCTCTTGTACCGCGACGTCGCGATCTGGCTGGTGTCGCTGGGTGCGGGGTGGGCGGCGTTGCGGGTGTTCCAGGGAAAAGCCTGGCTGCGGACCCGCGGAGCATTGGCCGCCGCCGTCGGCAGTGCCTACGCCGTTGCGTCGATGGTCGCCCTGACGATCGTCTGGGCGCTCTCCGGCGTTGATGGAAGCAACATCGCCCCCGCGCAACTCGATCTCCTTCGTCGCCTGGGCTCCGAACCGCACGTGCTCCTGCTCGAGGTGCCGGGCCTGCATCGACTGCCGCCCGATCAGGTGCCTCCGCGCGTTCGAATGGAGCCGCGGCCGTCGACCGCGCCAGGCGGCGCAGGGCCGAACGATAGGCCGCTCTATCAAGTGGCGGCTGTCCCCGCGGGACGGTATCGTCTGGAACCCCGTGGTCCGGCAACCGCCGGATGGTTGATGGTTGGCATCGGACGCGATCAGTTCTCGTTGAAGAGCGGGCCGCTGGCCAACCCGGCGCAGCCGATCGAGATTGATTTTCCCGTCGATGTGCGCGCGATCGTGGTGCGCGGTGACGAACAGGCGCGCCGCACGGTTCGTGCGTTCACGATCGCCCCGCTGTCTATCCTGCCGGCGAGATCGCGATTAGCGAAGGAGTCGGCACGACGCGCGGTCCGCTACGGAACGACGAGTGTGTACTTTCTCGACGATCGCAGCTTTCCCGAGCCGGACGCGTTCTGGGTGGGAGGTCAACGCAACAGCCGCGTTGCGCTGCAGCCGGATTCAGGTGACTCGGTCACGATCTTCATTCGCAACGCGCCAGTCGACAATCAGGTGACGTTGGAATCCGGATCGTGGCGAGAGTCGATGACGCTGGGATCAGGCGAAGAGCGCCGCGTTCACGTGCCGATCGATCCGCAACGCGGCGCCGCGCTGCTCATGGTCACCTCGTCGCGTGGATTCCGGCCGTCGGCGGAGGATCCGAAAAGTCGCGACGACAGGTTTCTCGGGGTTTATGTGAAGGTGGTTCAGTAAGTGTCAGAACCGCACCGCCGCACCGAAGTACAGGCCTTTCAGGTCCAGGTTCCCTTCGTCGCGCTTCAGGTGATAGTACACATTGAATGACCGGTAACCCATCTGCACACCGATGTGATCGTTGAAATTCACCGTTCCATAAAGATCGAAATCGATATAGTGCGCCCGGTAGTCTTCGCCGAAGAGCCCGCCTGAACCCAGGCCGCTCAGTTCGCCGGTGATCGAGATATTGGGGGCGACGTAGGCGCGGCCGATCGCGCCAATGGTCGGAATCGGCGCTCTCGCGTGGACGAATTCCGTGTCGAGAACGTTCGACAGCGTTGCCTGCACATCGGTGTACTTCGCATCGAAAATCACGCCGACAAAGCCGCGGTCGTAATAGAGGAAGTCGTACTCGTACGCGAAGCGATACGCTTTCCATTTCAGCTCAGTCGTGACCGGGAAGGTCACCGGGTATCGGATGCCATTGAAGACGATCGCCGTTTTCAGGGTGCCGACCGCCTCGTAGGTAATCGGTGTGTACTCGAAACGGAGACGATGTTTCCGGCCGGGCCGGAGCACGGTTTTCAACTGCCGGAACTTCGTCTTTTCGATTCCAAGGTCGGTGACGAAGTTTATCGGCGTCCCGATCGCATCGCGCGTCAGTGCCTGGCTGGTGATGACGATGTTCGGGTTTGGATCCCAGAAGTACCCACCAATTTCGACGTGATAGGTCTCGCCCGTTGCCGGGTCGGACATGCGCCCGGCGCCGTACTGTGCCCACGCGGGCGTTGCCAGACACACGATTGCCGACCAGACCAATATCGAAATGGCACGCATACGCATGATGTATCTCGCCCCGGTGGGTTACGACAACTGCGCTCACTGGGTGGAGCGCTCGGCAGCCTGCTGGGTAGGCCGCGTCAGAATACCATGCGGCATCGTGATTGCTCAACAGAAAGCTCCGAAACGTGCCCGCGCGTCGCATCTGCCATTTTCGGCGCGCAATTGCGCCTCGAATCCAGAAACCTCGCGCGCGTTTCCAGGTTTTCGGATCGATTCACAGTTCCAGGGACGGATGGTGGGGTAAAAGCTCCGTGTGTGCACCTTACCGTTTCAGTAAGGTGCTTTCCCGGCCGGTAAGCTCAGGAGGCAAATCACTATGAGGCAGCGTGTAATGGGCGCGGTCATGATGACCTTGCTCATCGCCATGTCGGCGTCGGCGCAACAAGGGACAACGGAGCTTCGTGGCAGAGTCATCGACGCGCAAGGAGCCGTCCTGCCGGGCGTGACCGTCGTGGTGCGCAACCAGGAGACGGGCATGTTCCGCGAGACCGCGTCGGGACCGGACGGGACGTTCATTGCGAGCGGCCTGGCACCGGGCACGTATCAGGTGAACGCGGAACTCCAAGGCTTCAAGAAATTTGAGCGCAAGGAACTGCGGCTCGAAGTCGGGAAGACCTCGAGTATCGATGTCACCATGGCGGTTGGAACGGTCGAAGAAACGGTCACCGTCACGACCGAATCGCCGCTGGTCGACGTCACGTCGAAGGAAATCGGCGGCAATATCACCAGCGAAACACTGGTCAAGCTGCCCAGCGTCAACGGCAACTTCATCGGCTTTGTCGCGCTTCTTCCCGGGATCGTTCCTTCAATCAGCACGGAATCATTCGGCAGCGATTCGATCAGCGTCAACGGCCAGGACCCGCGCAACAACAATTACATGCTCGACGGCGGCAACAATAACGACGACGTCATCGGGCAGCGCGCGGGCACGCAGGCACGGACACCGATCGAGGCGATCCAGGAATTCCAGGTCATCACCGGTCAGTACGACGCGCAGTACGGCAGAACATCGGGTGCGATCATCAACGCGGTCACCAAGTCGGGAACGAATCAGCTGCGCGGCAGCGTCTTTGGCTTCTTCCAGGACGGCAGCCTGACGACGAAGGATTACTTCGCGAAGGAAAAGGGACTGACCAAGCCCGACACGCAGTATCAGCGCTGGGGCGGCACCGTCGGTGGACCAATCGTGCGCGACAAGCTGCACTTCTTCGGGAGCGTCGAGCGCTTCGCCATCGATCGGCCCAACACCATCAACATTCCGGCGCGGCCGGAATTCAACGGCACGGAACTCACCAGGGATCGCGTGTGGAACACGATCGTGAGAGGCGATCACCAGGTCACCAACAACACGACCTACAGCGTGCGGTGGTTGCGAGAATCGTCGCCACAGAAGAACCAGATCATCACGCCGCCCGCGGTGACGCCGGCCGCCGCTCGCGAAGAGTCGGACGTCGATCAGACCGTCTCAATGAATTTGAATCAGGTGCTGACGCACACGAAAGTGAACACGTTGCGTCTGACCTGGACGCGTGAGAACGTCGCCTTCGCAAATCCGTGCTTCAATGGCAACGGCCGCGACCAGGCGGCGTGTCCGCCGCGGCTCGTGTTCCAGACGTTTGTCGATCAGCAAAGCAACCTCGCACAGTTTCGCGTCAACGACGGCATCCAGGCTGAGGAAACGCTGGGGTGGTTTCTGCCAAACAAGCGAGGCGACCACGACATCAAGGTCGGTGCGCAGTATGAGTACTCGGGCGCGAACAACATTACGCAGGACGACCTCAACGGTAACTTTACATTCGGAACGAGCAACGCGCCGTTCAACTCTTCAAACCCGTCTACCTATCCGGATCGATTCTCCATCCGGGTCGGCGGCCCACTGCGGATTTTCGAGAAGGCACACTACTTCTCCGCATTCGCACAAGACAAGTGGCGGCTCACGAAAGACCTGACCTTCAGCCTGGGGCTGCGCTACGACCTCGAGCGGATTCCCTTGGCCGAACCGGACAACCCGCTAGTGGAGACGTATCCGACCGATGACAACAACATTCAGCCGCGCGTGGGTATCACCTACAACCTCAACGACGGCAAGAGCGTCGCACGCGCGGGATACGGCCGATTCTTCGACAAGACCCACTTTGAATTGATCGGCGGCCTCTACACTGGCGTGTTCAGCACCTCGAGCGTGCAGACATTCCCCGTTGCAGGAGCCGACCTCGGCCCGCGCAACGGACAGTTCCCGACCGATCCGTTCCTGGTGAATGGCCCGACGGTGAACCACGATCTGCTCGCGCAGCGGTTCCCGAGCGGCGTGGCGGCTCGCGCCGCCAATGTGACGTGGGACAACGAGGATCGCCGGGTTCCGCACACCGACGAAATTACCGTCGGCTACGAACATCAGCTGATGCCGGACCTTGCAGTGAGCGCGGATTATCTCCATTCGCAGTCGCGCGAGATGTTGATGGTCCTGAACCTCAATCCGCAGTTCCGTTCATCCACGGTTGTCGCGCAGGCGACGCCGGTCCGCATCGGCAGCGCGACGCTGACGCAGGCGATGGCGGAGTTGCAACAGACGTATCCCGGGCTTACGCCATTCACGGGTAACGTCAACCAGTTCGTGAATCGCGGCGAGGTTGATTTCAACGCGATCATGCTGCAGATGAAGAAGCGCTTCAGCCATAACTACAGCGCCCAGGTCTCGTACACCTACAGCCGCTCGCGCGGCAATACGACCGGCAACGGCGCGCCCGGGAGCAATTTCCAGGTCGGCGACGACATGCACCTGGAAAAGAACGAAGGCCCAACGAGCTTTGACATTCCCCACAACTTCACCGTCAGCGGGACGGCACTGATTCCGAAGACGAAGGGGCTGCAACTGAGCTGGGTCGCACGCGCACTGAGCGGAACACCCTTCACCATCGTCAACACCAACTTCGATCCGGACCAGAACGGCATCCAGGCAGAGCCGCTGCCGGTTGCCAATTATGCCGGGACAGGCGTTGATGGCTATGAGGTCAAGAACTACGAAGAAGAGCGCAATGGCGCACGCGGACCGGGATACGTCCAGGCCGACATGCGCTTTGGCTACATGATCAACTTGCACGGCCGCCGGCGCCTCGAAGTGTCTGCCGACGTGTTCAATCTGGGCAACCGGACCAACTTCGCGAACCCGTCAGCCGATCAGGCAGCAACGTCGTCATTCCTGGTGATGACGGCATACAGCACGAGCTATACGCCGCGGAAAGTGCAAATTGGATTGCGCTACGAATTCTAAATAGAGTCGGGATCCGTTTTCCGGGATCCGGGATCCGATCGGATCCCGGATCCCGACGCCTATATACTCAGAGGAATGGGCCCCTCCTTCCGTCGTCTCCTTCCTTTCGTCCTCCGTTACCGTCGTCAGTTCATCCTTGGCCTTATCTGCGTCGTTCTGTCGTCGACGTTTCAACTGCTGGCGCCGTGGGTCCTGCGGTTTGCGATTGACGACCTGACGCTTGGTGTGACGCGGCAGAAACTGATCACCTACGCCGGACTCATCCTCGGCGTTGCGTGCATTCGGTCGGTGTTCCAGTTCCTGATGCGCCGCATCATCATCGGTGCGTCACGTGGAATCGAGTACGACATCCGAAATGCATTCTTCACGCGACTGCAACAGATGCCGCTGGCGTATTACCAGGCGCGGCGCACTGGCGATCTAATGTCGCGCGCGACCAACGACCTCAACGCGGTCCGCATGATGATCGGCCCGGCGGTCATGTATTCCGCCAGCACCATCCTGGTGTTCGCGGTCGCGATCATTCTGATGGTCTCCATCGATGCGCGACTGACGCTGATTGCGCTGATCCCGATGCCCATGGTGTCGATCAGCGTGAAATACTTTGGCACCGCGATCCATAAGCGTTTCGAGGCGATTCAGGCACAACTGGCAGACCTCAGCGCGGTGGTCCAGGAGGCGCTCGCGGGGGTTCGCGTTGTCCGCGCGTATAACCAGGAACGTCACGAAGTCGCGCGATTCAGCGCCGCCAACGACGAATACATCAAGCGCAATCGTGTCCTGATCCGGCTGCAGGGAATGTTCTATCCGAGCATGACGCTGTTTCTCGGCTTCGGCGCGCTGCTGGTCCTGTGGGTGGGAAGTCGCGAAGTCATCAACGGACGGATCACGCTCGGAGATTTCGTCGCATTCAATTCGTACCTGGTCATGCTCAGCTGGCCGATGATCGCGTTCGGCTGGGTGACGAACATGCTCCAGCGCGGAATGGCATCCTGGAAGCGGATGCTCGACGTCATGGATGCCGTACCCGACATCAGCGATGAGCACGTGACCGAACGAGGTCGTTCGGTGCCGCTCACGGGCGCGATAGATGTCCGTCATTTGACGTTCACGTATCCTGGCGCCGAACATCCGGTGCTCGACGATGTGTCGATTCGGATCGAGCCGGGGCAAACGGTCGCATTCGTTGGCGCGACGGGGTCTGGGAAGTCGACGCTCATTTCCCTGCTGCCGCGGCTCCACGAGCCGCCGCCCGCCACCGTCTTCATGGACAACGTCGACGTGCGCGAGATTCCACTCGAGCGACTGCGCGGCGCCATTGGCTTTGTGCCACAAGAACCGTTTCTCTTTTCTGAGTCGATCGCAGAGAACATTGCCTTCGGTGTGCGGGCCACGGCGGGACACGGATCCATTCAGGCCACGGAAGAACACGGATTAACACGGGCCACGGAAAAACACGGATTAACACGGATGGGTACGGAGGAGGGTAGAGCTCGATTGTGCGAAGTTGCCGCCATCGCGCGGCTCGATAAAGACATCGAATCTTTCCCCAAGGGCTATGAGACAGCGGTGGGCGAACGAGGAATCACCTTATCAGGCGGTCAGAAACAGCGGACGGCCCTGGCGCGTGCGGCGATGGTGGATCCACGGGTGCTGATCCTGGATGACGCGCTGTCGGCGGTGGATACCTATACGGAAGAAGAGATCCTGACGCGATTGAAGGACGTCATGCGTCAGCGCACCTCGATCATCGTCGCGCACCGGATCTCGACGGTGCGTGATGCCGATCAGATTTTTGTGCTCGACCGCGGCTGTGTTGTCGAACGCGGCGATCACGACGCGCTCGTTGCGCGCGATGGTCTCTACGCCTCCCTCTACAAGCGGCAACTGCTCGAGGAGGAGCTGGCGGCAAGCTGAATGTCTTTCCACGAAGAAGAAGTCCTTGGCAAGGCGTACGACGCCAAACTGATGCGGCGGTTGCTGCGATACCTGCGCCCGTACAAAGCGCAGGTCGCAGTGGCGCTGGCGGCGATCATCTCGGGATCGGTTCTCCAGCTGGCGCAGCCGTACTTGATGAAGCTGGCGATCGATCGCTACATCGCCACGCGCGATTTCGGTGGTGTCGATCGCATCGCGATTGCCTACTTCTTCATCCTCATCGCCTCGTTTGCACTGGAGTATGTGCAGACGTGGATGCTGCAGATGACCGGGCAACGAATCATGTACGACATGCGGCTGCAGATCTACGAGCACCTGCAGCGCATCGATTTGCAGTTCTACGACCGAAATCCGGTCGGCCGGCTGATGACCCGCGTCACGACCGATGTCGACGTGCTGAACGACATGTTCACGGCGGGTGTTGTCTCGATCTTCGGCGACGTGTTTACGCTGGTCGGCATCATGATCGTCCTCGTCACGATGGACTGGCGGTTAGCGCTGGTTACGTTTGCGGTCCTGCCGCTCATCGTGCTTGTGACGCAATGGTTCCGCCGAAACGTGCGCGAATCGTACCGCACCGTCCGCGCCTGGGTGGCTCGGATCAACGCCTTCCTGCAGGAACACATCACGGGCATGTCGACCGTTCAGCTGTTCCGCCGTGAAGCCCGGACGTTCGAGCGCTTCGACGACATCAACCGCCGGCACCGCGACGCCAACATCGACTCGATCCTGTATTACGCCGTGTTCTATCCGGCGATCGAAATCATCGGTGCGCTCGCCGCCGCGCTCATCATCTGGTTTGGAGGTGGCTGGACGCTGCAAAACACCCTCACCATCGGGTCGCTGGTCGCGTTCCTGTTGTACTCGAGCCGATTCTTCCGGCCGATCAGCGACATGTCGGAGAAGTTCAACGTCCTCCAGGCGGCAATGGCCTCGTCGGAGCGGATCTTTAAGTTGCTGGATACCGAGGTAAAGATCACGTCGGGATCCGTTGTCGGACCCCGGACCATGGACACCGGATCCCGGCAGGTATCAACCGGCCACATCGCCTTCGACCATGTCTGGTTTGCGTATGACGCCTCGGATCCCGGATCCCGCACAACGGATCCCGGTACGCGCGAGCCCACGTTTGTCCTTCGCGACATGTCCTTCGAGGTCAGACCCGGCGAACGCGTGGGAGTGGTTGGTGCAAC
>Ga0310892_10000454_pt1 | contig 11762 bp, 9 predicted proteins | sample C0D1metaG_FD_203747 | JGI IMG/M metagenome (GOLD analysis project Ga0310892, IMG submission 203747) | Lab incubated soil microbial communities from West Virginia University Organic Research Farm, Morgantown, WV, United States - C8D2 | ecosystem: Environmental > Terrestrial > Soil > Agricultural...
CACATCGGCGACCGTCCCAGAAGCTGACCGGCGGGAAGCTTGGGAGCCCAGCGAACCTTGAAGCTGTTCGCATCGATCAACTCGACCCGGCTGCTCGTGGTGCTGTCGAACACGGCGGCGATGTTCTTGCCATCAGGAGAAAGTGCAAAGGACTCCAAATCGTCAGTGTCGGAGGTAATCGGTTTCCACGTCCCGTTTGCCAATTCACCGCGCCACAGACGAAGCGTCTCCGAATCCCGGTTCGTGAGCACGTACACGTATCGTCGGTCCGGAGAGAAGACGGGCGATCGCCATACCGCGGGACTGCCCTCCGGACTGACCTGCGTTTTCTGACCCGACTTGACGTTGACCCGCCACACCGAGGTTCGCGTATTTGCCGCAGGCGCATTGACGACCAGCAGCTCGCTATCGTCGGGCGACCAATCGCCAACGTTCCAGTTTCCCTCGACTTCGGCGACCAGTCTCGCCGTGGACGGACTGGTGGGATCCATCACCCACAGATCGCGATCGGCACCGCCGTGGCCGCCCCGCCGTGTCGACTCGAATGCAACAAGGCCCGAGCGATGTGACCACACCGGTAATCCATTACGCGACTTCCCATCAGTCAGGAGCGTCGTCTTCCTGGTCGCACGATCGAAACGAAACAGCTGCATCGCTTCGCCGCCGCTCGTCGCGTCCTTGCTATAGAGGACATACGAACCGTCCGGTGAATACCACGCACCGACGGTTCCCGAGGCAACGCCTCCCGCGGCAATGCCGGCGCCGGTCGGAAAAAACGTCAGTTGCTGTCGATCCATTCCGGGCCCGGCGACGGAATGGATCTGAAACGTGTTTCCCTCAAACGCAGTGGTCACCAGAATCTCGCGACGTGTTGGATGCCAGCCCAGCAGCAGCGCCCTTCGCGACGACGCGTAGGGAGCGAGATCCTGAACGATGGAGGCGGGGATCGGCGGGAGACCTTGCGCCTTGACATTTGCCGGAACTGGAACGAATTCCTGAGGAGAATCACGGCTGGGTTCGGAACGCGGAGCCGGCGCCTGAGCAAAAACAGCAGTCACCAATGCTGGCCCGGCAACAGCCAGGAGCGCGGCGCGGCGAAATGGATTCATGAAACGGCCGGGGGAGCCTGTTCATTATAGTGCAAACTCAAAACCCTTCCCGCACGTCCAATGCGCCGTATGAGAATCGTTATCGGCGGTGGCACGGGATTTCTCGGCGTTGCACTCGCGGAAACCTACGCGGAGGAGGGGCACGACGTTCGCGTGCTGACGCGGCAGCTGAAACCCGGCGAGTCGCGCCATGATCCGGGGACAGGTGTCCCCGGCGTTACCCGCGTCGGCTGGCTCCCTGATGGACGCGCCGGCACTGCAACGGACATCGTCAACGGCGCTGACGCGGTCATCAATCTCTCCGGCGCGAGCCTCGGCGACGGGCGCTGGACTCCGCAGCGCAAGGCCGTGCTCCACGACAGCCGGATCCTTCCGACACGCAGTCTCGCCGCCGCCATTACCGAGTCCGCGGCTCGACCTCCCGTGTTCATCAGCGCCAGTGGTGTCGGGTACTACCGCGCGGGCAACGAGCCGATCACCGAGAGTTCTCCGGCAGGCACCGATTTTCTCGCTGAACTCTGCAAAGAGTGGGAGCGCGAGGCAGTGCGAGCGCAGAGTGCCGCGACCCGCGTTGTCCTGCTGCGTTCCGGCGTTGTCCTCGAGCGGAGCGGAGGCGTGCTGCCGAGAATGATGGCGCCGTTTCGTTTCTTTGTTGGTGGGCCGATCGGATCAGGACGACAGTATCTGTCGTGGATTCACCGGCTTGACTGGATTGAAATGATTCGGTGGATTATCGACACGCCGTCGACGAGTGGTGCGGTCAATGCGACGGCGCCGGTGCCTGTCACGAACCGCGAGTTCGCACGCGCGCTGGGCCGCGCCATGCATCGCCCGTCATTGATGCCGGCACCCGCCTTCGCACTGCGACTGTTTCTCGGGGAAATGGCTGATCCGCTTGCACTCACCAGCCTGCGGGTGATTCCCCAATGCGCACTGTCACACAAGTTCCATTTCAGGTACCCGGAGATCGATCTGGCCTTTCGTGGCATTTTTGGCGAATGAAGACCGGAGAAGCGGGGGTCTCCATTTTCTTCCTGTGGGATGGTGACGAGGAAAGGCGCTCCTAAAAGATCGCCGGTGCTCCGTTCCGGAAATTCCCCCCGAGGACAGACACCGAATCCCCACCGAGCCACGAGTCGACGACCTTCGCGTAAACGGATCGAAAATCGGTCTCGTAGCGAACGTCGTTTCCACTGTTTTCAAGCGTTGGATTGTCGGGCGTGCCGCGAAGGTTTGGCGCGGTGCCGTAGATGCCGCCGCGAACACCGCCGCCGATTGCCATCATCACGCTGGCTGCGCCGTGATCGGTTCCCTGGCTGCCGTTCTCACTGATGCGACGGCCAAACTCGGAGAACTGCAACACGAGAGTATCGTTGAGCAGTCCCTGATTCAGAAGATCGGTGTAGAAGGCCAGGACCCCGTCGTTCAACGTAGCCATCAGCGTCGCATACGAACCGTTCGCCTGATTCGGGTTCTGCGCCGCGTGCGTATCGTAGCCGCCGGTCTGCACCCAGAATACTTTGGTGCCGACTCCCTTCACCATCGCGCCGGCGATCATGCGCAGAGCCTGGCCGAATCCATTATTGGGATAGGTCACGCTCGCCGCATATGTGCCAACCTGGGCGACTCGATCCAGCGTCGCGAGAGCCGCCTGCGACGACGCGTTCACGAACGCGAGATGCGGTTGATCGAGGGGCAGATGCGACGCGATGCGCGTCGCGCTGTCGCGCGCGTACTGCACCTCCGTCCCCGAGTTCGGACTGGCGAACGCGTATCCCTGAATCGTGGGGATCGACGGCACGCCAACCCGGTTCGCCTGCAGCGTGCGAGGAATCGTCCCGGCAGTCGACCACCCGGTGAGTGGATCGACCGGCGACGGCAGCGTATCGAGATAGCGGCCGAGCCAGCCGTTGCCCTGCGGCACGCGCGGATCCGCCGTCGACCAGATGTCTGTCCCTTCGAAATGCGACCGGCTTGAATTCGCGTACCCGGTCCGTTGAATGAACGCCAGCCGCCCTGCGTTGAAGATTGTTCGGAGGCCGGTCAGCCGCGGATGGAGACCGAGCGCAACGCCGGAACGATCGCTCCCAATCTGCAGGATATTGGCCGCAGGAATGGCGATCGTCGGCCGGCGGCTGCGATACTCCGGATCGTTATACGGAACCAGCATGCTGAGCGAGTCATTCCCCCCGCTCAGATAAAGGACGACGAGGTTCTGCCGAGAGCGGCCCTGCGCTCGCGCGAGGTCCGACAAAAACGCCGGCGCCGCGAAGCTGACCGTGAACGCTGCCACGCCGCCGCGTACGAACTCGCGTCTCGTGATGGCCATGTTCGTGTCTCCTACACGAGCTGGTAATCGCCGGATCCGACGATCAAATGCGCAAGGCCGGGCGCCTTGACGAGCAACTGCGCATCCGAACCAGTCCACGCAGTTCCGGCCCGCGCATAATCGAGAAGGGCCTGGTACGGTTCTCGCGCGAACGGTGCAGCCGTCAAACGATCGAGCATCAGCGTGACGAGCGCCTCGGGCGACGAACGTCCTCCACGCGCGGTGTCGCGCAGGTTGAATTTCTGATTGGTTGCCAGCTGCGACGCGAAGTTCATGCGCGTCAGCATCGCGCCACTTGAAAACCAGTTCGCTCCCAGGTCCCACCCTGCGACATCGGGCGGCTCGAACAGTTGCTGACCCATGTTCGACATCGGGCCGAGCGCATCGTTGACTGAAAAGCCGATCCAGCCAACTTCTTTGATCGAGCGGGCGACGAACTCGGCGGGCCACGAGTAGCGCGAGTATCGATTTGCCGCGGCGACAAACTGCGTCGACAGGAACAGCCGTTGGAGGACGGGCTTCATCTCGAAGCCGCTTCGATAGTACGTGGTCGCGAGCTCTGAAATCAGTCCGGCATCGGGCTCCGATACTTCGCTGATGAAATACTGATAGAGCTTTCTCGCCAGCCTCGGGCCGGTCGCCGGATGGGCGGCGACCGCGTTGATCAAATCGACGCCGTCCTGCATGCCGGCGTCGGCGGACCGCGCGGGAATCACCTTGCTGCCGTTGGAGTAGATCGGGAAAGTGAACTCTTTGGCGGTTGTATCGTGCTGCCCTGCGACGTAGCTGAACGTGTAATACGCGTTCGACGGACGCGCGAGGTTCCACCCGGTGAAAACGCGCGCGCCGGCGTAGACGTCCGCCTCGGCGAACGTGTCGACGCCCATCGTGAAAAGCTCCATCAGCTCGCGGGCAAAGTTCTCCTGCGGCCGGCCTTTGATATTCGTCCGGCCGTCGAGCCACACGAGCATCGCCGTATCCTTCGCTACGGCGAGAAGCAGATCACGGAAATTTCCAACCGCGTGTTGACGAAACAGTTCGATCTGTCCCTTGACCTGGTTGGGATCTTCGGTCGGCTTCGCGGCCATGTAGCGCGCGCCTTCTTCAGCGCCCAGCGCTCCGGCGATCTTCGTGTAGGCGGTCGCGAAGTGGTTATGCCAGAAGAGCGTCATCTTCTCCTGGAGAGGACGTCGCGAATGAATCATGCGGAACAGCCAGCGCTGACGCGAGTCGTTGATGACGGTGCGCGGCAGAAACTGTCCCCGAGCGGTGATGGCGACGTAACCAGGACTCCCGATCAACTGGTCCACATCGTCGGGAATGGGCTCGTAGTTCAGCAACTGCTGGACAGCTGCCGAGAACCCCAGCTCCAGGTAATCGTCGATTTCATCCTGGCCTGCGCCGAAACCGGCGCGGCGAAGCAGGTGCTCGATGACATGCTCGCCGTGTCGGACCCGCTCCCGTTCGATCGGATCGCGTCGTTGCTGCATGGTAGGGGCTCCCCCGCCCGGCATAATACGCCTCACCTCAGGTGAGGACTCAAACTTCTTTTAGACAGGGCGCCGGCGCGCGGCGTTACGCGCCGCTACAGAATCCTGGAGAAGCCGAACAGATCGTCCCCTTTGGCAGGGTCCTTCTGGTACTGCCTCAGCAGGATTCGGGCGGCAAGCCACGCAAACGCGGCGCCACACCGGCCAGGCGCCATTGCGAATAAATGACGCGGAAAATTGCGGTGAAGGCCCACAAACGGCAGTCGATCGACACTTTCGTAATGCCTCGATGACCACGCCCATTCGGCGGGCTGTCCCGAAATCGCGGGATACATCACTGATAGTTCATACATCAGCTGACCGCAGCGCTGAACGAGCGCTTTGTCGCGGACGCGGTCGGGAACTACCTCCTGATCGGCGCCGGCAAACAGTGCGCGATCGTCCTTCAACCATCGAAGTGTGTGCGGCGGCGCTTCAGTGTCGTGGAGCGAACCGGCCCGGCCTCCGAGTTCGCGACGGACTGCGGCTGGTAGCGGCGCGGTCACGACCGCATACGTGTCCGAAACTCTGATGTGACGACGAAGGGCGCGTAGATCCTGGAGTGGCGCAGACGTGGCGACGACGACTGCCTCCGCCTTCAGCGTTCCGGCTGCCGTTGTGACCTGGACACCTTTGCGTCCGGCACGAATGCGGCGCACCGGCGAGTGCTCGCACACCGCTGCACCACGTGCCGTGGCGGCCGCCGCAAGTCCCACGCATGCACGGTATGGATCGAACGAGAATCCATGTGTCCGAATCGCGCCGTCAGCGGCGATGGCGGTCTCGCGTTTCAATGCTGCAGGCTTTATCCAACTCTCCTCTAACCCTGCGTCGCGTCGACTTCGATACTCGCGTGCGAGCATTCGCGACGTCTCTGATCCGATGCGCGCAATCGTCAGGAAATCGCAAGGCACGAGATCGCAGCGGATCTCGAGCCGTCGAAGCGCGGCCGCCATATCGAGCGCCGCGCGCCTCATCGTCTGCCACATCGCCCGCGACGCTCTCAGTCCGTGCGCCTGGACGGTCTGTCGGAAGGACGCGTCGAAGTCCTCGCGGATGATGCCGACCGATTCAGCAGTCCCGCCGCGGCCAAGCGCTTCCGCTTCGAGCAGCGTCGTGCGGATGCCGGCGTTGGCGAACGACCACGCGCAGGCGCATCCGGTCAGACCGCCGCCAACGATGACGACCTCGGTTTCGGACTCTCCTTTGAAGCGCGGGTATGAAGGACGACGGGTTTTCGGAAAGCGATCGAGCCAGATTGGGATGTCACGAATCGGCATGAAAGCGTTTGCCCTCGCGGCTGCTCGGCGCGACCGCCACGCTGAGCTGTGGACAGTAGTCTACTTGGCGCGCCAGAGGGCGGGCAACGCGTGCGGGTCAGACCGGGGTCAGACGGGGGTCAGACGGGGGTCAGACCAGGGTCAGACCGGGGTCAGACGAGAGATCCGGCCCGATGAGATAGCTTCACGTCTATTCCTCTCACTGTGGCGTCGGACCCCCGTCGGACCCCCGTCTGACCCCGGTCTGACCCCCGTGTGACCCCGGGTACACGGTTTGCGGATGATCGGCGGCAGCCGACTAAATGCATGAGGAGTCCTATGCCCCTGACTGAACAGCTCGACCGGCTCGCCGGATTTGAACCCGCTCCCTACCCCGTCGTGAGCCTGTACCTCGATACGCGTCCGAACCAACACGGGCGAGACCAGCATCAGGCATTTACCCGCAAGGAGCTGAAGGCGCGAAGCCGCACGTATCCGGCCAATTCCCCTGAACGCGAGAGTCTCGATCGGGACATCGAACAGATCGTTCGTTTTCTGGACAACGATCTCAATCCTTCGGCGAACAGCGTCGCCATTTTCGCGTGCTCCGCTGGTGAACTCTTCGAGACGGTCCAATCGAGTGGTGTGGTCCCGCAGCACGGCCTGTACATCGGTGATCGTCCGCATCTGTATCCGTTGGCCCGGCTCGAGTCGCAATCGCCCCGCTACGCCGCCCTCGTCACCGACACCAACACCGCACACATCCTCGTCATCTCGGCGGGTGAACTGGTCGCGGACCGAGAAGTCAAGAACGTCAAAACAAAAGCGACATCACAGGGCGGCTGGTCCCAAGCGCGTTATCAGCGCCACATCGAGAATTTCCATATCCAACACGTGAAGGAAGTCGTCGCCGCACTCGATCGCGTGGTTCAGGATGAGGGCATCACGCACATTCTGATTTCGTGCGACGAAGTGGCGCTTCCACTTCTGCGCGAGCAGTTACCGAAACAGCTGGCAGACAAGGTCGTCGATCACATTCGCGTCGAGGCACATGCCGCGGCGAGTGAGGTGCTGAAGGCGTCGATGGACGCCATGCACAAGCTGAATGCGAAGACCGATCGCGAAAAGGTCGATGCCGCCATTGGGGCCTATCGCGCCGGGGCACTGGGCATCGTCGGCCCGGAAGATACGCTCGCCGCGCTCATCAAGGGTCAGGTCGACGAGTTGCTCATCACCGCGGACCTGCAGCGGATGGAACCAGTTGCTGTAGGTAAAACCGTCGGCATGGCCAATGACGCCCGTATTCCTGAGCCGGTGCTCGAATCGACCTCCGCAGGAGAACCTGCCACCACACACCCCGAGGTCGTTCGGCTTGCCGACGAACTCATCGCAAAGGCGAAGCAAACATCAGCGCGAATCACATTCGTCGAGGATCCTGAACTTCTGTCCGAGTACGGAGGAGTGGCGGCACTGCTGAGATTCAAGATCTGACGCGTCGGGTCGCTCGCCGCGGTGCGTATCCTCGTTCCCGCTTCGAGCTGCGATAGAGGGCGATGGCCGACACGAGAGTGCCGATGATAGCGATGACGGCGAGAATGCCGACCGTGACGGTGAAGGTGGTGGACTGCATCCAGCCGATAATGCCTTTGCCATAGCGCGCCGCAAGCGCGCCTTCGGTGATGAAGCGAATCGTCCGCACGGCTCCGAGTGTGACGAAGAAGATCCACGGGTTGACACGACCTGCCCCGCTCGTCAGAACGAACGCGGTGAACGGAAACGGGGGAGGGATAATGGCCAGGGCGGCGACGGTCACCGCCGCACTCGCGCCTACCCGTTCCTGCACCCGTTTGAGCCGCGAGGGCTTGACGAATCGCGACAGCCCGTGTTCCCCCACTTTCCGTCCGATCCAGAACGTTCCGGCGGCTCCAAGCATCGAACCAACCGTGGCCAGAAGTGCATACAGCCAGAACAACTCAGGCTTTCGCGCGGCGAGCAGAATCAAGACGAAGTCGATGCCGAGAGGCAGAAAGAAGACCATCGAGGAATCGAGTGCGGCAAGCAGCACGAGTCCTGGCGGAGTCAGAAAATATCCAAGGAACGAATAGAACAACGCGCGCATTGCACCTGCCGTATCAAACGCCGGACCATCGCGGTTTACGCTGACGATCGCGAAACATTGGCCAGAGTAGTAAGCTCAACCACGAGGAGTCCCATGAGAACCGTCATTCTGGCGGCATGTTGCGTCCTTGCGTCTGCCGGGCTAGCCATTAGAACCGACGCCCAATCGGGCGTGGCGCAGGGCACGAAGGGCAGTGCGATGGACAGAATCGCGGAGCAGTACGTAAAGCTCGTGCTGGCACTTGGCCAGCATGACGCCGACTACGTCGACGCCTACTACGGGCCCCCGGAATGGAAGAAGGACACCTCGGCCACGAAGATCGACCTGGATACGATCGCGGCCCGCGCACAAGCACTCATCCTCGACATCGCTCGCGAGCGCAGTGGGATGCGAACGCCAACGCCTGGCGGCGACGACGAGATGATGGCGCTGCGGGTGCAATATCTCGATCGACAGCTATCAGCGCTCTCCGCGCGCGTGCGAATGCTCAAAGGTGAGCGCCTGTCGTTCGACGAGGAGTCGCGAGCGCTGTACGACGCGGTCGCGCCGACATTCCCGGACTCACACTTTCAAGAGATTCTCGATCGGCTGGACAAACGGTTCGCCGGTTCGGGTCCGCTCGTCGAACGCTACGACGCGTTTCGCCGCTCGTTCGTGATCCCGCGCGACAAGCTCGATTCGGTTTTTCAGCGGGCGATTCAGGCATGCCGCGAGCGAACGCTGGGACACATGAAGCTGCCCCCTGATGAACGATTCACCGTCGAGTACGTCACCAACAAGTCATGGAGTGGCTATAACTGGTATCAAGGCGGGTATCGCAGCCTGATTCAGGTCAACACGGACCTGCCGGTTTACATCGATCGTGCCATCGATCTCGCCTGCCACGAGGGCTATCCAGGACACCATGTGTATAACGTCCTGCTCGAAAAGCATCTCGTGAAGGATCGCGGATGGATCGAGTTCACCGTGTATCCGCTGTTCTCACCGCAATCGCTGATTGCGGAAGGCACGGCGAATTTCGGCATCGAAGTCGCGTTTCCCGGAAAGGACCGAGCTGAATTCGAGCGTGCTGGCCTCTTTCCTCTTGCCGGGCTCGACGCCTCTCGCGCCGCCGAATACTACGAGGTGCAGGCGCTGATCGATCAGCTGTCGTACGCCGGAAATGAAGCGGCGCGCCGCTACATCAACAAACAAATCGATGCGACGCAGGCAGCCGCATGGCTCGAACGGTATGCACTGATGCCGCGAGACCGCGCGGCGCAACGGGTTCGGTTCTTCGATCAGTACCGAAGCTACGTCATCAACTACAACCTCGGGAAGGACATGGCGCGACGCTACATCGAGTCGCGCGGCGGAACGGCGGCGGCGCCTGAGAAACGCTGGGCGGAATTTGAGCGGCTGATCTCCTCACCGCGTTTGCCCTCGGGCTTGAAGTGAGCCGCCGAGAAAGGCGGGTGGTCTGAGGGCCGACCCTCGCTCGACATGGGTGCTGCGCGCAGCCCTTGTGCTCTGCCTCACGGGCTATGTCTTCGTCTACACGAGCGGACGTGCGGACAATCCAATCCGATCGGACGGGTTCAGTTATTACGTCTACTTACCGTCGTGGTTTCTGTTTCACGACACGACCCTGTCGTCGGTCGCACGTGACTGCTGTGGCGGTGTCTATCCGGCCTATACCGCGATCATCCGATGGCCGACAACACGCCGTTGGGTCAACGCTCATCCCATCGGCGTGGCGGTCATGCAGGCGCCATCGTTCGCGGTCGCTCATGGGCTGACACGGTGGACGAACCTGTCGCCCGACGGATTCACGCTTTACTATCAGCACGCCGCCGGCCTGTCAGGTCTCTTTTGGGTCATCGCCGGCCTGATGGTCCTATCCAGGCTGCTCCGTCGTCACTTCGCCGATCCGATCGTTGCAGCGACCCTCGGCGCAATCCTGCTCGGAACAAATCTGTTTCACTATGCGACCTTCGACAGTTCGTACAGTCATGCCTACTCGTTCTTCCTCTTTGCGGCGTTTCTCGATCTCACAGAGCGATGGTATGGAGGGCCACGGGTCCGAACCTCGGTGTTGCTCGGTATCGTCGCCGGACTGATCGCTCTTGTCCGTCATCCCAACGTCGTCTTTTTGATCGTTTTTCCGTTGTATGGCGTCGAGCGCGCTGACCTCCTCCGCTCGCGGGTTGCGCTCCTGTGGGATCATCGCCGGCTCGTCACGATCGCGCTTGCCGTCGCTGCTTTCGTTATCGCGCCGCAACTGGCGTTTTATTACCAGGCGACCGGCCGAATCCTGGTGAGCTCGTACGGCGACCTTGGTTTCAATTTCACAACGCCTCGGATTCTCGGCGTGCTCTTCAGCGTGCAAAAGGGGCTCTTCTTCTGGTCGCCGATCTTGCTCACCAGCTGTGCCGGACTCGCGTGGCTTCTTCGATCCCGGCATTCAGCGCGTGCGTTCGTCCCGCCGGCCCTCGTGTTTCTGGTGCTCGACACCTACATCATCGCCAGCTGGTGGGACTGGCAGTTTGGCGGCAGCTTCGGTCATCGTGGATTTGTCGATACGTTGCCGATCTTCGCGATCGGCACGGCCGCGTTCTTTGAACGTGTCAGTCGGCAACCCGTTACGCGCCGGGTAGTCGGCGTCATCGTCTTCCTCGTTATCGCGCTCAATCTATTTCAGATGCTTCAGTACTGGAATCACGTGTTGCCGTTTAGTGATACGACGTGGGAGCAGTACCGGCGAGTGTTTCTCCAGTGGCACTAATGATCCGGCGTCAGGTCATGCTGGCGCTGCTCATCGCCGCAGCGACGATCGCTGCGATCATGTATCTCCGCGATCCACCGTGGCTTCTGTCGACGACCTCCGGCATGCGTTCGTGGGAAACGGACGGATCAGGAACGCGAATGAGATGGATGGGCGGACACGCGTCGTTCTTCGTCGCCGCCGATGCGCGCACGATTGAGATTCCCATCCGAACGGCGTTCGAACGGCCCGACGATTGGCCGATCACCGTCAACGTGTCGATCGACGACCGGCCTGCAAACCGAGTCGTGCTGACCGATGCCGCCTGGCACCGCATCGTGCTGACGATGCCGCCGCGAGGTTCCCGGAAGGTACGTCGGATTGACTTGCGGATGGACCGCACGCGCGACGACAACCGGGCCGCCGCCATTGGCGAGGTCGTGGCGAGATAACGCCTAGCGGGTGAGCGTCGCCAGCGCGGCACTCCGAGTGATCGGATAGGTCGCCTCGGCGGCCAGGCCTCTCAGTCGTGAGGGCAGCGCTCCTATCGCGCGGCGACAATGCCCCCTTGCCTCTTCGAGCGACGGTTGCGGGGTGACGCGCCGGCCAACGCGCATGACCGGTTCGAGAAGCGCTCTGGCGGACGACGGAGCTGGCTCATCGTTCAAAGAAAT
>Ga0310892_10000458_pt1 | contig 11745 bp, 8 predicted proteins | sample C0D1metaG_FD_203747 | JGI IMG/M metagenome (GOLD analysis project Ga0310892, IMG submission 203747) | Lab incubated soil microbial communities from West Virginia University Organic Research Farm, Morgantown, WV, United States - C8D2 | ecosystem: Environmental > Terrestrial > Soil > Agricultural...
CGACGTTCGAGCAGTGGGCAGCTAAACTGACATGAGCCACCTCACCGGATAGTTGATCCGTCGATGGATCGTCGCGACTTTCTGCGCCAGGCGGGACTCGTGTCCGCGAGCTTCGCGCTGTCCAATAGATCCAATCTCCGTGGGCAGTCCACAACGCCTCCGCGATGGCGCACATTTGAAATCACGACGCGCGTCGAATTGCTGAAGCCTGCGGGCGTTACCCGGATCCGGCTGCCGAGTCCGCGAACGCCATCGCCTGCTTTGAATTCCCTGAAGGCGTGCAGCCCATCGCATTTCGGCGCACTAGCCACGGCGTGATGCGATGGCCGAGAGACCTGTGTCAACTTGCCCAGTATGCGCTCGAGCGCTTCGAGGTCTGCACGCTCGAGGCGGTCGAAGTCCGGCGGCGGCCGATATCCCAGGGTGGCGCTCGACGACGAGGCATGGCACGCCGCGGCGAGCCAGGGGCGTCAGTCCGGGGGCACGCCGAATGAGGCAAGCGTAAAGCGCGAGTCAGTCTCGTCGTCGAACGATAAAATACCGCGATGCAACAACCATTTCTGAATACCAGAGAGAGTGACGGCTACCGATTCCTCGGCGTTCCGACGCTGACGAGAGCGACGGGCGAAACGACGAATGGCGCATTCGGATTGATCGAGCACTGGGAGATGCCGGTCGGTTTTGCCTCGCCCTACCACACGCATCACAGAGAGGACGAGTGCTTCTACGTGCTCGAAGGGAAAGTGGCAATCGTATGCGGCGGCGAGTGGCTGGAGGCCGGGCCAGGCGCGTTTGTCTATGGGCCGCGCGATATCGCGCACGGCTTCAAGGCAATCGGCGAGCGGCCGGTCAGGATGCTGGTAATGTGCACGCCGGCCGGATTCGAGCGGTTCGTTTCGGATCAAGCGACGCCAATCGCGGAGCCTCCGCCCCCGCCCGACATGGAGCGATTGATGGCGCTGGCCGAGCAGCACGGAATCGAGATCCACGGGCCGCTGCCCGAGGCTCCGGCAGAATTGCGTCGGTGAGTCTCGAGCGCCACGCTACCTCCCAACCAATTTCTGGAGGTGCTCGGGGTAGCGGGCTCCCTGGACTTCTATCTGAGACAGTGCGTCCTCGATCTCCCGCAGGTCGTCCGTCGACAACTGGATCTCCGAGGCACCGAGGTTCTCGTCGAGCCGCTGCTGTTTCGTCGTTCCAGGAATCGGCACGATCCACGGCTTCCGGGCGAGAAGCCACGCGAGCGCGATCTGCGCCGGCGTCGCACCTTTCCGCGCCGCGAACGTCTTCAACCATTCGACGAAGGCAAGATTGGCTTTTCGATTTTCTTCGGTGAACCGGGGAACCACGTTTCGGAAGTCGGCCGGATCGAACGTCGTCGTTTCGTCGATCTTTCCTGTGAGAAACCCTTTGCCAAGCGGGCTGAAGGGCACAAGACCGATGCCCAGTTCCTCGAGCGCCGCCAGCGTTTCCCGCTCGGGATCTCTCCACCACAGCGAGTATTCGCTTTGGAGGGCGGTGACAGGTTGCACCACGTGGGCGCGGCGGATCGTCTGAACGCCGGCCTCCGAGAGGCCGAAATGCTTTACCTTGCCTTCGCGAATCAAATCGCCGACCGTGCCCGCGACGTCTTCGATCGGCACGCTCGGATCGACGCGATGCTGATAGAAGAGATCGATCCGGTCGGTCTTGAGCCGCTTCAGCGAAGCCTCAGCCACGTCACGGACGTGCGAAGGGCGGCTGTCGAGCCCCGCCTGTTTGCCGTTTTCGAACTTGAAGCCGAACTTGGTCGCAATCGCCACCTCATCGCGGAACGGACCCAGCGCCTCGCCGACGAGCTCCTCATTCGCGAACGGCCCGTAGGCTTCGGCGGTGTCGAAGAACGTCACGCCTGCATCCACAGCCGCCCGGATGATCGCGACGCCGGCAGTCCGATCCGTGGCCGGACCGTACCCGAAACTCAAGCCCATGCACCCGAAGCCGAGTGCCGACACTTCCAATCCGCTCTTTCCCAATGTGCGCGTATGCATGATTGCTCCTTGAGGTACTGGGTCGGAGTTCCTGCCGTGTCGGCCGGTTGAGGATCTCGTTGATCTTTACGTCTTCCGGCACCGATCGCAAACTTTCCTGCGGAGTTCGCGTTTCGCGTCCGCGACTTCGCGGGCGATTGACACGCGGGGATTATTAGACAGACTATGTAGGAGTAATGAAAAAACAAACGGCGATTGGCCAGTTCGAGCAGGTCGTGCTGCTCGCCATTGTCGATCTGGACGACAGCGCCTACGGCGTCACGATTCATCGCGCCGTCACGGAGTTGTCGCGCCCGCGACGTGTGTCGCTCGGCGCGGTATACGCGACGCTCGACCGTCTCGAGGACAAAGGGTTGGTGTCGTCCCGGCTGTCCGATCCGATGCCGGAGCGTGGCGGCCGGTCACGACGCTACTACCATCTCAAGCCCGCGGGCACGCGCGCGCTGCACGAGTCAGTCCTGATGGCGAAGCGAATTTGCGAGCGCATCGAAGGCTCGTGGGGGAAAAAGATATGGAACGTCAGTCCCCCGTGAGATCCGGTCCGCCGGTCCTCGTCGAAGCGCTGATCGGCGCTGGCCGAATCAATCGTTGAGTCAACCGCCTCCTGGCGAATGGACTTCCACCAGCCTCAAACGTACCAATGCCATATGGAGAAACGCATGGGAGAACACCTGCCCTCGACTCGCACGCCAGCGACAGCTGTCGGCGCGGGAGCAATTGGCGCTCAGGCGATCGGCGCCCAGGCCATCAAAGCTCAGGCCATCGGCGGCCTCGCCATCGGCGCTCTCGCCGTCGGAGCGGTCGCGATTGGCACGCTCGCCCTCCGCCGCCTGATCATCGGCCGCCTGGCGATCCGACGCACCCGCCTCGGCGTCGTCGAGATCGACGAACTCCGCGTCGGCCGCCTGCACCTGCGGGAGCCAGTTGCCGATGACGGACGATAGGCTGACTGCGCCAGGATCCCGCAGATTCCTCGCGGGGTGTCATGACTTGACAATCCATAAGCATGTTCGCGCACTATCGCGGCTTCTGGGCTGAGCGCCTCGCTCGCCTCGAACAACTGTTGGAGAAGTTGGACGAATGACTCTCGTCGACAAGGCCGCACCACTCGTTGACCTGCTCGCGAGGATCCCATGAACTGGAACTATTGGATTCGGCAGACGCACCGCTGGCTGTCCATCGCCTTCACGCTGACCGTCATCGCCAACTTCGTCGCTCTCGCACAAGGCGGTGGTGGGATGCCTCCGCCGTGGATCACGTACTCGCCGCTGCCACCGCTCGCGTTGCTCCTGTTCACCGGTTTGTACATGTTCGTCCTGCCGTATGCCGCGAAGTGGCGCGGGGGGCGATGAATCGAACGGACAAGCACGCCGCTGATCGCCACGATCTGATCCGCGTCCAGGGCGCGCGGGTGAACAACCTGAAGGACGTCAGTGTCGAGGTTCCGAAGCGGCGGCTGACGGTATTCACCGGCGTCTCGGGATCGGGCAAGTCGTCGCTGGTGTTCGGCACGATCGCGGCGGAGTCGCAGCGGCTGATCAACGAAACCTACAGCGCCTTCGTGCAGGGCTTCATGCCGACGATGGCCCGGCCGGAAGTGGACGTCCTCGAAGGCCTGACCACCGCCATCATCGTCGACCAGGAACGGATGGGTGCGAACTCCCGTTCGACCGTCGGCACCGCGACCGATGCGGCGGCGATGCTTCGCGTGCTCTGGAGCCGCCTCGGCAAACCGCATATTGGTTCGTCGAACGCGTTCTCCTTCAACATTCCGACGCGCAAGGCGAGCGGGGCGATGACCGTCGAGAAAGGCAGGGGCGAGAAGATCGTCGTCCGCGACGTCGTCTATCAGGGCGGCATGTGCCCGCGATGCGAGGGCATGGGCCAGATCAACGACATCGATCTGAAAGAGCTCTACGACGATGCAAAGTCGCTCGGCGACGGCGCGATGAAAGTTCCGGGTTACTCCGCCGACGGCTGGCACGTCCGTGCCTTTGAGTCCGCTGGCCTCGACTCGAAGAAGCCGATCAGCAAGTTCACGAAGAAGGAACTCGACATCTTTCTCTACGACAAGCCGCGAAAGGTGAAGGTCGAAAAGATCAACCTCACCTACGAAGGTCTTGTCCCGCGGATCCAGAAGGCGTTCCTGTCCAGGGACGTCGACACGTTGCAGCCGCACATCCGCGCGTTCGTGGAGCGCGCGGTCACATTCTCGATCTGTCCCGAGTGCAAAGGCACGCGGTTGAACGGAGCCGCGCGGTCGTCGAAGATCAAGAAAATCAATATTGCCGAAGCCAGCGCGATGCAGATCAGCGATTTGGCCGCGTGGGTGCGCGAGCTGAAGGAGCCATCCGTCGCGCCGCTGCTCACGAAGCTGCGTCAGACGCTCGATTCCTTCGTGGAGATCGGGCTCGGTTATCTCAGTCTCGATCGGCCATCGGGGACACTGTCCGGCGGTGAAGCGCAGCGGACGAAGATGGTTGGCCACCTCGGGTCATCGCTCACCGACGTGTCGTACGTGTTCGACGAGCCGACGATTGGCTTGCATCCGCACGACATCCAACGAATGAACACGTTGCTGCTCCAACTGCGCGACAACGGCAACACCGTGCTCGTGGTCGAACACAAGCCCGAGGTGATCGCGATGGCCGACCACGTAATCGATCTCGGGCCGGGCGCAGGCAGTGCCGGCGGGAACGTGGTCTTCGAGGGCGCCGTCGATGCACTGAGGGCCAGCGACACGCTCACCGGCCGACATCTCTCCGATCGCGCGGCGCTGAAACCGTCGGTGCGCAAGCCGACTGGCGTGATGAAGGTGCGCGGGGCTCGCACGCACAATCTGAAGAATGTGGATGTCGACATTCCCCGCGGGGTGCTGGTGGTCGTGACCGGCGTCGCGGGTTCGGGCAAGAGCTCGCTGATTCACGGTTCCGTGAGCAGGCGCGAAGGCGTGGTGACGATCGATCAAACGTCGATTCGCGGCTCTCGGCGGAGCAACCCGGCGACGTATACGGGTCTTCTCGATCCCATCCGCAGCGCATTCGCGAAGGCCAACAACGTCAAGCCTGCGCTGTTCAGCGCGAACTCCGAGGGCGCGTGTCCCACCTGCAACGGCGCCGGCGTGATTTACACCGACCTCGGAATGATGGCCGGCGTCAGCACGGTCTGCGAGGACTGCGAGGGGAAGAGATTCCAGGCGTCGGTGCTGAACTACACACTGGGTGGACGCAACATCGCCGAAGTGCTCGACTTGTCGGTGAAGGAAGCGGTCGAGTTTTTCGGCGCGGGGAAGGCGCAGACGCCGGCCGCGCACGTGATTCTGCAGCGCATGGCCGACGTTGGCCTCGGCTACCTTCGTCTTGGCCAGCCGCTGACAACGCTGTCGGGAGGGGAGCGGCAGCGTCTGAAGCTGGCGACGCACCTCGGTGAGGAGGGCGGCGTCTACGTGCTCGACGAGCTGACGACCGGATTGCACCTCGCCGACCTCAAGCAACTGCTCGAGTTACTGGATCGGCTTGTCGACTCCGGCAAGTCGGTCATCGTCATCGAGCACCACCAGGCGGTGATGGCACACGCCGACTGGATCATCGACCTCGGACCGGGGGCGGGCCACGACGGCGGGCGGATCGTGTTCGAAGGCGCGCCGGCCGATCTGATAGCCAACCAGGCGACGTTGACAGGCAAGCACCTGGCGGCGTTCGTGGGCAGCCATCCGCTTACGCGCGCCTTGAATCCGGGCGCGCCACGGCGTGATGTCGCGCCGAAGCGGCGCTAGCCGCAAAGGCGGACGAGCCCGCTGACCGAGTCCGCGACAGACGGCTTCATCGAGATCACAGGGAGCTCGACGTGACCATCACCATCAGACTGATCGCGTTGTGCCTTGCCGTCGCGGCCGGGGCGGCAACCCGCCCAGCCGAGGAACCACAGGATGCCATCCGGCCTACAGGCCGCCTGCAACTGTTCAATCAGCGAAACCTGGACGGCTGGTACACGTTCTTGCGGGATCACCACGGCGATGACCCGCTGCACGTGTTCACCGTGCAGGATGGCGTCCTGAGGATCTCCGGCGAGGAATGGGGCGGTGTGGCGACGTCCCGCACGTTCCGCGACTATCACCTCCTGGTCGAGTGGAAATGGGGGGAGGCGACCTGGGGAGAACGTAAGGATCGTGCGCGCGACAGCGGGATTCTCGTGCATGGCGTCGGCGCGGATGGTGCCGCGAGCGGCAACTGGCTGGAATCGATCGAGTCGCAGATCATCGAAGGAGGCACGGGCGACTACATTCTCGTCGCCGGACTGCACAAGCCGTCAGTGATCGCGGAAGTCCGACAGGACGGTGACCAGGTGTACTGGCAGCGTGACGGCGCGCGCAGGACGATGAACGAAGGGCGCATCAACTGGTACGGACGGGATCCGAACTGGAAAGACGTGATGGGGTTCCGCGGCGTGCGCGACGTTGAACATGCCGCCGGCAAATGGAATCGCCAGGAGGTTGTCGCGCGCGGCAACATGGTGACCACCATCCTGAACGGGGTTACGGTCAACGAGTTGAGCGGCTCATCCCATGCGGCCGGCAAGATCCAGATCCAGTCAGAAGGCGCCGAGATCTTCGTGCGTACGGTCGAGCTGCGCCCCGTGGATGAGCGGTAGTCGTGCGCAAACCTACCGGCCCCGCCTATTGCTTCACCAGTTCGACCCGCCGGTTCTTGGCACGGCCGTCCTCGTTGTCGTTTGGGCCAACGGGCGCCGGCATGCCGACACCCGCCGGTTGCAGCCGCGCCGCGGCGATCCCGTGCGTCGTCGTCAGTGCTTTCACGACCGCGGCGGCCCGCCGTTCCGACAGTCCGACGTTATAGTCGAACGCGCCGACGTTGTCCGTGTGTCCGACCCTGCGAGTCCAATCAACAGAACAGTCCAGATAACGACGTTCCGTTTTACAGCTGGCCGCGCGATCCTGGTTGCCATCTCGTCGTTCCTTGAATTCGGCAGGCGCGAGTGTGGGCTTCTACATGAACGCTGTCACTACCCACGCGAGTAGGAATCCGCGTGCTCGGCTTCGACCCTGGTTCCAGGCAACTATCGTCTTAGGTCGCTGTCAATCTCGCGCTGAATAAGGGCGACGCCGGCAAGGAGTTTGGTCGCTTGAATGTGGCTGACCCGACGACCAGCCATGAGGGTTTGCACTTCATCCTGATAACGGCTCAGGCCTCGGCGCGCCTCGTTCTGATCGCCGCGGTCGACTGCCGCCTCGACGCGCGCGAGCGTGGCGGCGAGGCTGTCACGCTCGGGCGCCAGGACGCTCGACGAGGCCGATAGACCTTTCAAAGTGGCGAGGATGGATAGCAGCGGTGGGGTGAGCAAATAGGCGCGCGGCTTGTTGTCTTGAAAGATGCCAGTGCCCACGATCTGGCCGAGGTCGTTAATGGCCGTCGCGTCAACAAGTGTCCACACCGCCCTGTCCGTCGGCGAGAGCAGCATGTTGATATCGGTCATCGTCGAGTCTCTGTGGAGAAACGCGTGAGGGTTACCGTTGAGGGACGTTGTGGTCTGCGAAATGCCCACGACGTCTTGATGATTGTTGATATCCAGGGCGCGGCTGCTGCAGAAGAGACTCTCAGTGCGCGGGCACAGCGTCCCTAGATCTGTCATTTGGTGGTCGGGTAAGAGAATGCCGCGCCGCCGCCAGAGGAAGGCGTGATGGACATCTGGAAGCGCGGCGGACTTTTGAGACGCTCCGACGATATTGCCGGCGTCGTTGATGGCGTGGGCAATGCCGGTGCACGTAGTGCACGTCGGGTCGAGACTACCGAGGTCCTCAACGGCGCTCGGACTCGAGCCGGTCAGCCATCGGAATGCCCGGTCCGACACGGTTCTTCCGACGATGACGCCGTGATCGTTGATGTCCTCCGGCGAGGCGATGCTGGACGGCAGCAAGGCCCCGGTGATGCCGATCCAGCCGCCATCAGGACCCACGCCGACGATCGTGCCGAGACTGTTGATCGCATTCGCTGAATAGTTTCGAAGAAAGGAGTCTACGAGTGGAAGCAGGAGACTCAGCGTTTGCACACCCGGGGCTACAAACGGAAAGAAATGGTCGCGGCACCAGTCACCCGAATGGCCATATGAACATTCCTGCCCGACAACCCAGCCACTGTCATTGATGGCATTGCCGGCACTGGTACGCCACGAGGACGAATAGTAAGATCCGCAATTCGGGGGATGATCGCAATTCAACAACGCAAGGGCACTGTCAGCATCGATTGGCGCATTCGGCGCGGTGCGAAATGCCCGGATGAACGGAGGGGGCGTGTCGAGGGCGGGGTCGAGACGAGACCAGCCCGTCACCTGACCCCAGGTGTTTACGTCGGACGCATGGCTCTCACAATCGGTTTTCAGAATCTTGTAATAGCGGTTGAAAAACGGGAACGCTGACGTGTTCTCACTTGCGAGTGTCACGACGCCGAGCGCTACGATCAAGGCGCCTCCGCGCACCAGGATTCCGCTCGCAATCGCAGTGCGTATCGTCGTCATGGCCGTCCTCCATCGCGCCGCATCGCGACCGTCCAGGCAGTGCGCCGCTGCCCCACTGCTGACCTGGCGCACGTGTTTTCCGACTGCGGTTCCATGAATGCGATGCGGAGTGTGAGCCGGGGCTCGGGCGTGTGTCACTACCCGCGCGAGTAGGAATCCGCGAGCGAGCGCGCTACCATGTGCGCGTCTCGGAGCAGCTTCATGTCCGGGCTGTCGGCGGTTCGCTCGTGTACTGCGTCGCGCGTTGCTGGCCCTCTCTCCAACGCCCAGGTAGTCCTCGTCTGTATCCTGGTGGCCTTCGTCGTCTCGAGCGCAGCGGCCGAGCGGCTGCCGATTCACATCTACACACCCGAGGACGGCCTTGCGCACGCGAACGTCCGGCGCATCGTGCGCGATCCGCGCGGCTTCTTGTGGTTCTGCACGATCGACGGCTTGAGCCGGTTCGACGGAGCGGAGTTCGTCACCTATCGGACCGGCGATGGCCTTCCGGACCCGTGGGTCACCGATCTGCTCACGACACGTGACGGCAATTACTGGGTCGCGACGAATGGCGGCGTTGCCAGGTTTGACGCGCTCACCCAGTACTTTCCGCGGGACGGTCAGCGCCAGACCGACCAACGCGGTCGGTCGTTCAGCAGCGTGGCCTTCGAGGGGTCGGCCATGCAACGTCAGGTGCGCGTCCTGCTGGAGGATCGCGCCGGTCGCGTGTGGGCGGGCGCAGTCGGCGGGCTCTCCATGCTCGATAGACGCGTGTCGCCGGCGTCATTTCGACCCGTCGTCCCGAGCCCCACCGCGACGGTCACCTCGCTGATAGAAAGTGCCGACGGCAGCTTGTGGATTGGAACACTTGGCGGCTTGTTCCATCGCCAGTTGTCAGGTGAGGTGTCCGCCGAACCGATTGCCTTGCGCGGTGGCGTCACGCACGTACGAGCGCTCGCGCAGGACAAGGACGGCCGGCTGTGGGTTGGCCACGACGAGGGGTTGCTCGTGCTAGGACCCGGCATTGGAGCCTCGCTGCCGGCGTCATTGGCGGCGCGCGAGTTGCGCAGCTGTGGAACGAGTTCGTCACCTCATCACCGATTGCGCCTTCCGACGAGGGCCGACGACGCCTGCATCGTGAACCCTGGTGACGGGCTGGTCGACCGGCGGGTTCGCGCCGTCTCAGTCGGATCGGACGGACAGGTGCGCGTCGGGATGGTGTCCGGATCAGTCGCGACGATCTACGGTTTGAGTGACATCGACGGCGCGCAGATCACTTCTGTCGGTCCTGCTCAGGGCCTGGTGGACGACCCGATCACCACCGTGGCGGAAGATCGGGACGGCAACGTGTGGATCGGCACGGATGCCAGCGGTGCCCTGAGGATAACGGCCCTGGGGCTGGTCAGTTATTTCGAAGCTGACGGACTGAGAAACGACTTCGTCCCCTTCCTTTTCGAGGACGACCAGGAGCGCCTTATCGCCGTGTCGGCCAGTCGATTCACCATCAACGAATTCGACGGCCGCCGCTTCGTGAAGACCCGGTTCAACGTTCCGCCGCAGGTGCCGGATAACGCTCTCTTCACTGTGCTGCGCGACCACGTGGGCGCGTGGTGGCTCGGAACGCCGGCCGGCTTGTATCGATTCCCGGCCACTCGGGGAATCCCGGAGGTGGCGCGGGTCGCCCCCGACGCTCACTATGCCGGGTACGCGGCGCTGCCAGGCGACGAGTTATACCCGCTCTTCGAGGACCGAAGCGGCGACATCTGGCTGATCGCCCCACTACCGGATCAGGTCAGGCTTGTTCTCTGGCGTCGTGCGTCCGACGACTTCGCGCAATATGGCGCCGCGGAAGGACTTCGCGACATCCCGACAGACTGGACGGTCTCGCGTCCGGCGATCGTCGAAGGTCCGCTCGGTCAGCTGTTCTTCGGGTTCCAGGATGTCGGCCTCTTCAGCTATCGCGAGGGGCGCTTCGTGTCGATCCTCGATCGGGGAAAGCCCGTTTCGGTGATCAGTCTTCACCTGGATCGCCTGGGGCGACTCTGGATCATCGGACGCGACGGCACCGTGAGACGTCTCGACGATCTGTCGTCACACCACCTGACCACCGACGCAAAAGTCGCGCGAAGCCTGGCGGGCGCGAACGTCCGGTGCATGGTCGAGGACGCCAGCGGCCGCTTCTTCTTTGGCACCATGAGCGGCGTCATAGAAGTCGATCCGGCGAGCGGTGACACGTGGCGATACACGACGGCCGACGGGCTGGCGCAGAACGAAGTCTGGAGCGCTCTGGCGTCCCGGCATGGGGACCTCTGGTTCGGGACCATTGCCGGGGTCTCGCGCCTCGACAGGACGCGATCGCGCCCCAGGACGCCGGCTCCGCGCGTGCTGATCAGGACGGTCACGGTGAACGGCGACGCTCGCCTGGTGTCGGAGCTGGGCGATGAGGAGGTCTCTGAACTGACATTGGCGCCCAGCGAGCGGGGCATCGCCATCGCTTTCTTCGCGCTCGCATTCGGGTCGGGCGAGCATCTGCGCTACCAGTACCGGCTCGAGGGCGCCGAAGACGCCTGGAGCCCGCCGACACCGGTTCGCAGCGTCAATTACGCCCATCTGTCACCGGGCGCGTATCGCTTCCATGTCCGCGCCGTCACGCTATCCGGCGCTACGTCCGCAGTGCCGGCGAGTGTGAGCTTCCACGTTCTGCCACCGGTCTGGCAGCGTGCGTGGTTCGTGGCGATCGCGTCGGTGTTCGTCCTCGGGCTGGCGGTGCTGCTCTATCGCTACCGCGTCGCGCAACTCGTCGCAATCGAGCGCGTGCGCACGCGGATTGCGACTGATCTGCATGACGACATCGGGGCCAGCCTCTCACAGATTGCCATCCAGAGCGAGCTCGCGCTCGGCGAGCCCGCGGTGTCGCCCGGCACCGCGAACGCGCTCGGCCGCATCGCGACGACCTCGCGCGAGCTCGTCGAGTCGATGGGCGATATCGTATGGGCGATCAACCCCGATCGCGATCGCGTCGGCGACCTGCTGCAGCGGATGCGCTACTTCGCCAGCGACACGCTCACCGGGAAGAACATCGAGTTCTCGTTCCGTGCGCCTGATACGGGACGAGACCTGGCACTGGCGACGGAAGTGCGACGCGAGGTCCTGCTCATCTTCAAAGAAGCCGTCAACAACATCGCGCGGCACGCGCGATGCGCCC
>Ga0310892_10000471_pt1 | contig 11658 bp, 8 predicted proteins | sample C0D1metaG_FD_203747 | JGI IMG/M metagenome (GOLD analysis project Ga0310892, IMG submission 203747) | Lab incubated soil microbial communities from West Virginia University Organic Research Farm, Morgantown, WV, United States - C8D2 | ecosystem: Environmental > Terrestrial > Soil > Agricultural...
CGGATCAGACGACGACGCTGTATATCCTGCCGAGAAAGTAATCCCCGCCCGTGCCGCCAACAACTCGGGAGTTGTGGCGTTGTGGATCGGACGACGGTCCACATCGCCGATGTCGAAGGAAAGCCACATGACGACCATCGTCAAGTCCAGCCGTACTCGGTCTGTGGTACTGGCCATCCTTTGCGTGGCGGTGCCGGGGCTTGTCGCGAGTCAGCAGCCGGAAGTCGCCACGACCGTGGCGTTTACTGAAGGGCCGGCGGTCGATCGAGACGGGAACGTATATTTCACCGACATCATCAATCAGCGAATCATGAAGTTGGGCGCTGATGGCGTTCTGTCCACCTATCGCCAGTCGAGCAACGTGGCCAATGGGCTGCTGATCGATGCCGACGGCCGGCTGATCGCCTGCGAGGGGGCCACGTTCGAGCGCCCCGGAGTGCGGTTGACCGGGACGCCCCGGGTGACACGCACCGATCTCAAGACAGGGAAGATCGAAGTGCTCGCCGAGAGCTACGAGGGCAAGCCACTCGTGGGACCAAACGACGTCACCATCGACGGCAGGGGCAGACTGTATTTCACTGAGTTGAACGGCGCCGCCGTCTACCGGATTGACGCACCCGGCAAGGTGGCTCGGATTCTTGCCGCACCGGACGTACGAAGTCCCAACGGCATTCAGATTTCTCCTGACGATCGGAAGTTGTACCTCGTTGAATCCAATCAAGGGCAGGGTGGCCCGCGCCTGATTCGCAGCTACGATCTGCAGCCTGAGGGTACCGTCCGCAATATGCGGGTCCTCTATGACTTCTCACCAGGCCGCAGCGCTGATGGCATGAGCATCGATATTCAGGGCAACCTCTACGCGTCGGCCGGAATGAACCAACTGCGGGGCTCGTCGGAGACCCTCGATAACAAGGCCGGCGTTTATATGATCTCGCCAGCCGGCAAGTTGCTGAAGTTTTATCCCATCCCGGAAGACTTCATTACGAACAACGCGTTCGGAGGCCCGGACATGAAGACCCTATACGTTACCGCGGGCAAGACGCTGTACAAGCTGCGGACTGACATCGCCGGCCTCCCTCGATAACGCCACTGGCCAGGCACCTCAGGCACCATAGGCACCATGGATCGTCGGGCATTTAGCTACCTCGTGCCGTACTGGCGCCGCTTGATCCTGGTCCTGGCGATCAGCCTGATCAGTACGGCAACCACGTTGATCATTCCGTACCTCTCGAAAGATCTCATCGATCACGCCCTGATCGGCCGTGATCTCACCGCGCTTCGGCGCATCGTGTACTGGTTCGCCGCGCTTGGCGTTCTCGGATTCATCCTCAACGTGACGAGCGGCCTTCGCTATACGCGCGTGTCGGCGGAAATCCTGTTCGACATGCGCCTTTCCCTCTACGCGCACCTCCAGCGGCTGTCGCCGCGCTTTTATGCCCGCACGCGGCTGGGCGACATCGTTGCGCGCCTGAACAACGACATCAGCGAGATCCAACGCGTTGCCGCGGAGGCCGCGCTCGCGTGGGTCGGAAACGTGCTGTTCCTCATCGGGAGCCTCGTGATGATGGTGTGGCTCGACTGGCGGCTCGCGATGATCGCGCTCGCGCCGCTGCCGATCAGTCTCGTCGCGCTGGCCTTCTATCGGCGCCGGCTCGAAAGCCGCGTCGCCGAGTTGCGGCAGCGGAGCGCGGACATCGGCAGCTTCTTGATCGAGACGCTGCAAGCCACGTCACTTGTTGTCGCCTCGAACGCGCAACAGCGCGAACAGGATCGCTTCCGTGGCCTCAACGGCGCCTTCATCGAGTCGTTAATGCGCATGCAGCGAGTCACTTATTTTGCCGGCGGCCTGCCTGGAACCGTCCTCTCGATCGGCTCTGCGGTCGCGTTCTTCTATGGCGGCATGCGCGTCATCGACGGTTCGCTCACGCTCGGCACGATGGGCGCGTTCCTCGCGTATCAGATGCGCGTGTTCGCTCCCGCGCAGGCGCTGATGGGATTGTGGGCCAGCCTGGCCACCGCCAAGGTGTCGTGGGCGCGCGTGCTCGAGATTCTCGACGCGAAGGTCGATGTGGTCGAAGCGCCGGATGCGAAAGCGATCGCCGAGCCAAAGGGCGAGATCGAGTTCGTCTCGGTATCGCTCGGCACCGATCGCCAGTCGCGTGTCCTCGACGACGTGTCGTTCATCGCTCGGCCGGGACAGACCGTGGCGCTCGTCGGTGGCAGCGGCGTCGGCAAGTCGACGATCGCCTACCTCGCGACGCGCCTGCTCGATCCGGATACTGGTGTGGTGCGTTTCGACAAGCAGGACCTTCGAGCATTGACGCTCGAGAGCGTCCGCAGGCACATCATCCTCGTCGAGCAGGAACCGACGCTGCTCCATTCCACCGTCGAAGAGAATATTCGCTACGTTCGCCCGGGCGCGAGCGGCGACGATGTGAGACGAGCCGCCGAGGCCGCCGGCATCGCCAGCTTCATTCGCAGCCTTCCGGATGGTTACGCGACCATGGTGGGGGAGCGCGGGCTGGCCGTGTCGGCAGGCGAGCGGCAGCGCATCGCGCTCGCCCGCGCGTTCCTGGCGGATCCGGCCGTGCTCGTGATGGATGAACCGACCGCGGCCCTCGACGCGATTTCGCAGCGCCAGATCATCGAAGGCGCACGCGCGGTGATGCGCGGCCGCACCACTCTTCTCATCACGCATCGACGCGAGGTCGCGATGGCGGCCGATCACGTTGTCGTGCTCGACGGCGCGCGTGTTGTCGATCAAGGCGATCCCCGTGAGCTGGCCGATCGCTCGGCGGCGTTCGCGCGGCTGTTCGAAATCGACCTGTCCCCCGAAGCGCTCAGCCCGAAGGGGGATCGCAGCGCGGTCATCAGCGGATGACCCCGGCTCGCTCTGTCCGCGTCGCCGTGATCGACAGCGGCGTGCACGCAGCCCATCCGCACGTCGGCGGCGTCGCCGGAGGCGTCGGCATCAGCGCCGACGGATCGGAGCACGATGACTACGTCGATCGGCTTGGACACGGCACCGCGGTGACTGCCGTCATCCGCGAAAAAGCGCCCGCTGCCGAGATTTTCGTGATCAAGGTCTTCGATCGTGAGCTGGCGGCGACCGGCACAGCGCTCGTCGCCGCATGCCGTCGCGCGCTTCGCGAACACGCCGACATCGTGAATCTCAGCCTGGGGACGACGAATCCCGACCACGCAGCGGCGCTGTCCGAAGTGGTCGCCGAACTGAGGGATAGCGGCGCGTTGATCGTCGCTGCCGGCGAACAGGAAGGCGTCCGCTGGCTGCCGGGTTCATTGGATGGCGTGTGCGGCGTGACGCTCGACTGGTCGCTGGATCGCAACGAAATTCGATCGACCGGCGCGTCCGGACGCATCGCGTATCGCGCCTCCGGATATCCGCGTCCGATTCCCGGTGTCCCAGTCGAGAGAAACCTTAAGGGCCTGAGCTTCGCCGTGGCCAACGTCACCGGCGTTCTTGCCGCCGAACGAGAGTCATCATGAACACACGCCGGCAATTCCTGATCCACGCACCGCTCGGCTTCCTCGTCACCGCCGCCGCGTGCAGCAACGACAAATCGGCGCCTGCGTCACAATCGACGCCCGCGACCGGCACGCCAGGAGCGCCACCGACTTTCGGTACCGGCGCGGGCTCCGGCCCGGCCATCACACCCGCGACGTTTGCCGAAGCCGAAAAGCTGATGCAGGTGATGATGACCGCGGCTGAGCGGCAACAGGCCGCTGATTCGTGGCGGCAATCGCTCGCGCAATACCTGGAGCGGCGCACGGGACCCCGAAAAGTCGCGCTCACCGACACCGACGCGCCGGCCACGATTTGGAACCCGATACTTCCCGGTATTGCGCCGCCGCCGTCACGCGATCGGTTTGTGCGATCGAAACCATCAGGCATACCGTTGCCCGCATCAGACGACGAGATTGCATTTGCGCCGGTCACCGAGTTGTCGCGATGGATCGAATCACGGCAACTGTCATCCGAGCGGCTGACGCAAATCTATCTGGGACGCATCGAGCGGCTCGACGGAAAGATCCGCTCCGTGATCACGACGACCCGCGATCACGCGCTCGCCCGCGCGAAGGCCGCGGATGCCGAGATCGCGGCGGGGAAGTATCGCGGCCCGCTTCACGGCGTGCCGTACGGCGTGAAGGATCTGCTCGACACGAAAGACATTCCCACCACCTACGGCGCTGAACCGTTCCGGAATCGCGTGCCGGCGGCGGACTCCGCGGTGGTGCGCAGGCTGAACGATGCCGGCGCGGTGCTCGTCGCGAAGTTGTCGCTGGGCGCCCTTGCGCTCAACGACATCTGGTTCGGCGGACAGACGATGAACCCGTGGTTGCTCGAAGAGGGCGCATCAGGCTCGAGCGCTGGACCCGGCGCGGCGACCGCCGCGGCGCTGGTCGCGTTCTCGATCGGCAGCGAAACCGGCGGCAGTATTGTCAGTCCGGCGATGCGATGCGGAGTGACCGGCCTGCGCCCGACATTTGGCCGCGTGCCGCGCAGCGGCGCGATGACGTTGTGCTGGTCGCTCGACAAGCTTGGCCCGATGACGCGGTCAGTCGAAGACGCGATGCTCGTCCTCCAGGCGGTCACCGGAGCAGATCCCGCTGACGTGTCGAGCGTGCCAAGTCACTTCGACTTCGATGCCACGTCGTCACTTGCCGGCATCAAGGTCGGCTACGTTGCATCGTGGATGAAGGAGCGGCCTGCGACCGATGTGGATCGCGCAGCGATGGAACGCATCAAGGCGCTCAAGATGGAGTTGAAGGAAGTCACGCTTCCTGATTGGCCCTACAGTTCCCTGATGCCCGTCCTCTTCGCGGAGGGCGCCGCGTCGTTCGAAGAGCTCGCGCTCGATAGTCACCTCGGGGAACTCAAGGTTCAAGTCAAGGACGCCTGGCCCAATCTGTTCCGGCAGGCGCGATTCCTTTCGGCCGTCGACTTCGTGCAGGCCGACCGGCTCCGCCGCAAGGTGGCGTTGGAAATGGCGCGCGTGTTCAGGGAAGTGGACGTCCTGCTGGTGCCGTCGCTGCGCGACGAACAGCTCACCATCACCAATTTCACCGGCCATCCTTCGCTGACATTTCGAGCCGGGTTCGTCGAAGTGTCGGAGGCGCGCAGCGACTGGGCGCCCGATCCCGCGAACCCGCTGCCGAAATTCTCTCCACCCCGGCGCGTGCCCCACGGCATCACGATCGTCGGCCGCCTGTTCGAAGACGGGCTCGTTGGCCAGGTCGGCAGGGCGCTGGAGCAGGCGTTCGGCGTGGCGGCGGAGCGGCCGGCCGGGTTCTAGGCTTTCCCTAGTCGCGGCGCAGCGCGACCAGCGGATCGAGTCGAGTTGCGCGTTTCGCCGGGATGAAGCACGCCACGCTCGCGACGAGCGCGAGCAACAGCGCGATCCCGCCAATCGTGATCGGGTCGCCGGCCTTGTTCTGAATCAGCAACTGCGTTTGCGAGAACAGCGTGCCTACGCCAAACGCTCCGGCGATGCCCAGCGTCAGGCCGATGCCCAGCTGCACGAACGATCGGCGCAGGAACAGCCACGCGACTTCGTTGCCCTGGGCGCCGAGTGCCATGCGCACGCCGATCTCCTGGGTGCGCTGCGATACCGCATACGCCGTGACGGCGTAGAGTCCGACCGCCGACAACACCAGCGCAATCAGCGCGAAGATCGCGAACATGGTGCCGAAGATGCGGAATGGCCACCGCGCCTGTGCCAGCTGGTCATCCATCGTGCGAATGCCGAATAGCGGGAGGTCGGCATCAATGGCGCGCACTTCCTCGCGCAGGATCGGCGTCATCGTGTTGGGATCGCCAGCCGCCCGCGCGATCAGGTTCATGAAGCCGCGCGGATCGGTACGGAACGGCAGGTAGGCGATCGGATCGGGATCGGGCAGCTGGAAATCACGCTGGCGGAGGTTCGGCACGATCCCGATGATGGTGGCCGTCAGCGATAGCGGGATCCCGCCCTGCGGCGGCGCGCCCCCTTGCAGATCGATCGACAGCGTGATGCGGCGGCCGATCGGATCCTCGTTCGGGAAATGCAGCGCCGCGAAGCGCTGATTGATGATCGCCGCCTCGCGGCCCTTCATGCCGTCTTCGTCGGTCAGGTCGCGGCCGCGCTGCAGCGGCATGCCCATGGTCTTGAAGTACCGCGGATCGACGGTCAGCATGGTCACGTTGGGCGCCTGCTGGCCCTGGTCGCGCGGCTTGCCTTCGATATCGAGCTTGCGCAGGAATCCGCCCTGCAGCGGCGGATTGCTCGTGATCGTCACGCTCTCGATCTTCGGGTTGGACTTGAGCCGCTCTTCGAGCTGTTCGTAAAACGCGAGCCGCTGTTCGAGCGATGGATACTTGCGATCCGGCAGCGCCAGCGCCGTAGTAAGCAAATGAGACGTGTCGATGCCGAGATCCAGCCGGTACATCGTCACGAAGTTGCGCATCATGAAGCCGGCGCCCGCCAGCAGCACGACGGTCAGCACGAGTTCGCCGACCATCAAGACGCCGGTCCAGCGCCGGGCGCGGATGCCGGCGGTGCCGCTGCGGCCGCCTTCTTTCAGCACCTCATTGACGTCGGTCTTGGCGGAGTGAATCGCCGGCGCGAGACCGAACACGATGCCGGTGCCGAGACAGACCGCGGCAAAGAAGGCGAAGACGGTACCGTCAATCGTGAATTGAATCCAATACGGCCGGCCGACATCCGCGGTCGCACGGTCGAAGAGCCGAATACCGATCATCGCGATGCCAAGACCGGCAAGCCCAGCGATCACCGACAGCAGCACGCTTTCCATCAGCAGCTGGCGAATGACGCGCCAGCGCGTGGCGCCGAGCGACACGCGCACGGAAATCTCGCGTGCGCGGTTGGTCGCGCGCGACAGCAGCAGGTTGGCGACATTCGCGCATGCGATCAGCAGCACGAACGCCACGGCGCCCATCAGCGAGAGGAACATGGTGCGAATCGGACCGCCGTTTTGTTGTTCGTTGAACGTCTGGACGCGCGCCTGGATGTCCTTGTTGGTGCCAGGATTCTCCGACTCGAGGCGCTGCGAGATGTTGAGCAGCTCGCTTTGCGCCTGCTCGCGCGTGACGCCGCGCCCCAGGTGGCCGAACGTTTGCAGCGACCGCGAGTTGCGCTTCTGTTCGAGCAGGCCGTTGATCTGGTTGAGCGGCATCCAGACGTCCGTGTTGAACGGAAACTGGAAGCCTTCCGGCACCACGCCGATGATCGTCGTCGGCATGTCGTTGAGACGAACCGTCCGGCCGATCGCCTGCGGATTGCTGCCGTATCGACTCACCCACACCTTGTGACCGATCAGCGCCACCGAAGCCGCGCCGGGCCGATCGTCATCCGGCAGGAAATCGCGTCCGGCCACCGGCCGCACGCCCAGCACTCCAAACGTGTTAGCCGTCACATACGCGCCGTTATAGCGCTCAGGCGGCTGGCCTTCGTCGCTCAAGTTGGCGAGCGTGCCGCTATAGGCACCGAAGGCGTCGAACGTCTTGGTGCTCTCCTTCCAATCGCGATAGTCGAGGTACGACACGCCCATGGGGCGGTTGCGCACGCGATCGAACGAACCGATCGCCATCGTGCGATCCGGATCGGCGATCGGCAGGCCGCGGATCAGCACCGCGTTCACGAAGGTGAACACCGTGGCGTTCACGCCGATGCCGAGTGCGAGCGCCACCACCGCGACGAGCGTGAACCACTTGTCCTTGAGAAGCACACGGCCGGCGAATCGCAAATCTTCCCAAAGACCCATGGCATCCTCCTGAAGGCAGGCGTGTGGTGTTAGAAACCTTTACGGAGCGAAAGTTCCCGATGTTCCACTTGCCCTGAGCAAAGTATCGAAGGGCCTGCCCTGAGCGAAGTCGAAGGGTTACGATCGTGCGGTGAACATTCGGGTCGCCACGCCTGCCGATGCCGCCGTCGTTTCGGAGCTGGCCCGCCGCACCTTTTACGACACCTTCGCCGCGTCCAACGACGCGGCCGACATGGCCCTCTACCTCGCCGGCGCGTACAGCATCGACATACAAACGCGCGAGCTGAGCGATCGTGACGTCACCACATTGCTGGTCGAAGAAGGCGGAACGGCAATCGCCTACGCGATGCTGCGCGCGGCTCACGTTCCTGAATGTGTGAGTGGGCCGGATCCGATCGAGTTGTGGCGTTTCTATGTTGACGGGGCGTGGCACGGCCGCGGCGTTGCCGCGTTGCTGATGGCGCGCGCCAGGACCGCTGCCCTGGAACGCGGCGCGCAGACGCTGTGGCTCGGTGTCTGGGAACGAAACGATCGGGCCCGCGCCTTCTATGCGAAATGTGGTTTCGTCGATACCGGGGAACACATATTCTTGTTTGGCACAGATCCGCAGACTGATCGGGTGATGGTGACGGCGCTTAACCTATGACAACACGCAGGATCGTCGGACTCAGCATCGTCGCCACCGGCTTCATCTGGTTCCAGGTCGCGGGCCGCTTCGAAGCGCGGCGCATCGATCAGCAGCGCGAGTCGCGTCCGGCGTCGCAGTCGCAGCAGTCGAAGCTGCGGATCGACAGCGAGCGGTTGATGAGTGTGGTGACGACGCTCGCCGATCCGAAGTTCGAAGGTCGTGCGGCGGGTTCACCGGGAGGGCTCGCGGCGCGCGCCTGGATCGTCGATCAATACCAGGCCATCGGCCTTCAGCCGGTGTCGGGCGCTTACGTGCACCCGTTCACGTACACGCGGATGACGATGAATGGGCGGCAGGACGGTGACGCCGCGAATGTGCTTGGAATCTGTCTCGGCACCGATTCGAGGCTGCCGTACTTCGTCGTGTCCGCGCATTACGATCATCTCGGCATTCGTGACGGCCAGATCTATCCCGGCGCCGATGACGATGCCTCGGGAGTCGCCGTGGTCCTCGAGCTGGCGGCGTTCTGCCAGAAGACGCCGTTCCGGCACACGATCCTGTTTGCGGCGTTCGACGCCGAGGAGCGCGGGCTGCAGGGCGCGAAGGCGTTTTTCGTCAAGCCGCCGGTGCCGCAGGATCGCATCGCGCTCAATGTGAATCTCGACATGGTGAGCCGCAGCGACAAGCGCGAGATTTTCATCGCCGGCCCGAATCATTATCCGGACTTGAAGGCACCGCTCGAGGAGATCGCCAAACGCGCGCCGATCACGGTGCTGTTTGGCCACGATAAGCCGGTGGCCGTCGCCGGCGGCGTCGAGGACTGGACCAACCAATCGGATCATGGCCCGTTCCACGCCGCGAAGATTCCGTTCGTGTATTTCGGCGTCGAGGATCACGTCGATTACCACAAGCCAACCGACACCGCCGACAAGATCAACCGCGGCTTCTTCGTTGATGTGGCGGAGACGATCTTGGATGCCGTGATCGCGTTAGATCGCGCTAAGTAGGGACCAGGTGCTGAAATCTCGCGTTGCGCTAGCAGGGAACCAGGTGCTGAAATCTAGCGTTGTGGCTCGCCGGCACCGGGTCCTGATGTTTAGCGACTAGTCCGACCGGCGATTCCGAGACTTTGCCAGCAGTCGACTGATCGTCGTCGGATGGACGTCCAGGCATCGGGCAATCTCCGACAGCAGGTATCCGTGAACGACGTGGGCCCTTCGAATCGCGGTGATTCGCTCGGTTCGCGTGACGCACGATAACACTCGCGAGAGCTCCGGCCGCGCCAGCGCTCGATAAGTTCTTGGTATGTCGCTAAGGTACATCGTTCTTCCGATTAGCTCCCTGACCTCCGACTGGAGTTCGCGGTCGCCAAAGACGACGTCGCGATGATCGAGCACGAGCTCTCCCGGAAAATTGCTCACTAACTCGGCAAACCGTTGTCGCGATTCTTCAAGAGTCAGAGACGGAAATGCCCGCTGAAGCCATGCCATTGAAAGAAACGCCTCTGGTCGGCACAATCCCACCATTGCGGCATAGCTGCTCCACCTCCATTTTTCGGGTGTGGCAACAAACCCGGCCTCGACCGGATTCCTCGCCACATATGCCAAGGCGGTTCTGAGGTAACACGTGTCGTCGATGACCAACGCCTTATACGGCCCTTCAAAAAGATGACCAGTCCACCGGAAGCGACCGTTGACGTATTGGGTGTAGCGTCCGTTCACGACCTTCATGAAACGCGCGATGTTGCCTCGCGGTGTATGCGCCACAAAGTGATAGTGGTTACCCATCAAACAATAGGACGGGCACTCAACGCCGTAGCGCTCCAATGCCTCCGCGAGAATCGAGAGAAATTCTCGACGGTCCCGATCCCCCTCAAAGATGCGCTGCTTTCGGTTTCCACGCGACATAACGTGGTAAGTGGCACCGCGAAATTGAATGCGCCGTTGCTTCGACATGCCGTTCAGATCCTTCAAGAGTGATTCCTGTGGGAGTTGCGCGTTTTTGCTCCAGTTTCGCGGGTGCGGCTCTGGCGGGCGTGCTGTTCCTGCGCTCGGGGGTGGCCTCTCTGAATGCAGAATCTGCAACTATGCTTGGTTCGCGCGAGGCATCGCGCTAAGATTCGGCACCTGGTGCCGTCTTAGCGAAACGTCAACATTCAGCACCTGGTCCCGAGCTAGCGCAACGCCAATATTCAGCACCTGGTTCCTATGCAGCAGTTTTTCGATGCGATAAAGGCAGGCCGCGCCGATGAGGTCAGGCAGCTCGTTGCGGAGAATCCGTCGCTGAAAGAAGCACGCGATGCGAGTGGCGCCTCCGCGATCCTCGTTGCGGCTTACAACATGAAGCCGGATGTGGTGAACGCGCTGTTGGAAGCGGGCGCACCGGTCGACATCTTCGAAGCCAGCGTGCTTGGCAAGGTCGATCGTATCCAGGAGATCCTGAAGGGCAGCCCCGCCCGCGTGACTGAGCACGCGCCCGATGGATTCACCCCGGTCGCCCTGGCGGCCTTCTTCGGCCAACCCGCCGCGGTGAACGCGCTGATTGCTGCCGGCGCTGATGTGAACGCGGCCGCCAAGAATCCGCTGAAGGTCGCTGCCCTGCACGCCGCCGTCGCAGGCGGAAAGCTGGAGATCGTGAAGGCCGTGCTCGAAGCCGGCGCCGATCCGAACGCGCAACAGCAGGCCGGCTTCCGGGCGATTCATGAAGCCGGCACGAAGGGCAATCGGGCCTTGGCCGAGTTGCTGCTCGCGCATGGCGCCGATCCGTCATTGCCGAACGACGAGGGCAAAAGCGCGATCGCACTCGCGCGTGACAAGGGTCACATGGAGTTTGCCGACTGGTTGGCGTCGAAGAGTCCTACTACAACATGATCAATCGCGGCTGAACTTCCGATACGCCTCGAGGGTCCCTTCAACCAGCCGATCGACGCCAAAGTGCTCGGCGACGCGCGCGCGGCCGGCTTGGCCGAACTGCTTTCGCAGATCCGCGTCCTTCAACAAACGCGCGATGGCGGCGGCCAGCGCTTTGGCATCGGCGGGCTCGACCAGTAGACCCGTCTCCCCGTGAACGACCGCTTCAGGAATGCCGCCGGCCGTCGTGCCGACCACCGCGTGGCCCATCGCCATTGCGTCGAGCACGGCAGATCCGAGGCCTTCCGTCACCGAGCTCATCACGAACAGATCCGCGGACTTCATCAGCGACATCACATCCTCACGAAACCCAGGCAGCAGCACACGCTTGGCGAGCGA
>Ga0310892_10000474_pt1 | contig 11640 bp, 7 predicted proteins | sample C0D1metaG_FD_203747 | JGI IMG/M metagenome (GOLD analysis project Ga0310892, IMG submission 203747) | Lab incubated soil microbial communities from West Virginia University Organic Research Farm, Morgantown, WV, United States - C8D2 | ecosystem: Environmental > Terrestrial > Soil > Agricultural...
GTTAATCGGCAGGCCGCTATTGAACTGCAGCAGCACGCCAATCTCGTTGCCGTTCAGCAGGCCGCGGACCAGCGCGTTGTCCGATGAGCTCTGCGACACGTAGACGATGTTGCCGGTGAAGTTGTGACGCATGTCGAGCGGGTTCGGGCCCTCGTCGCGATCGAGGTTGGTCGGATCCGTCCGGCCGGCCTCGGACTGCACCGTCAGCTGCGTCAGCAGCGGCGTATTGTCGAGGCCCTTGCCGAACGAATACTGCACGTTGAAGGTCAGGCCCTGCTTCATGCGCTTGGTCGTCTGCACGGTCATCGACTTGAACGTCGAGTTGCCGATCGACTGCACCTGGTTGATGTGATTGAAGCGCGGATCGACGCGCGTCGTGGCGTTCACCGCTGTGCTGTAAACCGGCCGTCCGTCCGAAAGAGTTGCGGTCGGGTTGATCAGGTTTACGTCGGTGACTACCGGCAGCTGATCGCCTTTCGCATACATCACGCTCAGCGACATCGTCATCTCGCTGCCGAGGGCGCGCTGGATCTGCGCGCTCGACTGCCACGTGTGCGCGACCTGGAAGTCCTGATCGACCGCCCACGGCGACTGCTGCGCGATCGTGCCGGAACCCGTCGCGGCCGGGAACGCCGGTGCGCCCGCCGATGTCGGGTTGAAGGTGTAGAGGGGCGCGCGCGGTGATCCGGACAACTGCAGGGCCTGTTCGTAGCCGCCGAGGATGGCCTGATCGAACATGATGCCGGTGCTGGCGCGGAGCACGGTGTCGGCATCAATCTGCCAGGCCGCACCGACGCGCGGCCCGATGTTGTTGCGATCGATGTTGAACTCGTGCGTCTGCGACAGCGGCGCGTTCGGCAGGCCCTCGGGATACTTATAGAGGTCGTAACGAAGGCCGTAGATCAGCTTCAGTTTCGATGCGACCTGCCAGTCGTCCTGCACGAACGCGCTGAAGAGGTTCGTGCTCATGTTGAAGCCAAGCTCGCCTGTCAGCTGCGTCACCGTCGTATAGCCGAACCGGTTCGTCCCTGCCTTGGCATCAAGGTACGCCTGCGTCGTCGGGAACGTATAGATGAACTGCGGCGCTGCCGTGCGCTCGTCGTAGACGTGCTGCCAATCGATGCCGAATTTGTAGCTGTGCTTGCCGCGCAGCACGGTGAAGTTGTCGATCACCTGGGTCATGTTCTGCTTGAAGTCAAAGCCGGCGTTGCCCTGGCCCGTGCCGCCGATCGGGGCGCCGAAGCCGGCGACACCCGAGACGAGGATCGCCGGCCCCGTGCCTGAGTCGGAGTTCGGCACCGAGCTCTGGTGGCGGTGCGCGTACTGGACGCGCAGCTCGTTCAACTTGCTGGAGCCGAACGAGCTGATCACCTGGCCCGCAATCGAGTCCATCGCGTCCAGGAAGTTGGTGGCGCGCTCGAGCGTGTTGATGCCGCCGCCGCTGTTGTACGGGGCGTCGTTGTGAAACTGCACCCAGCGGATGTTCGCGCGGTGCGTGTTGCTCAGGTTGATGTCGCCCTTGAGGATCAGGAACTTCGCGGTCTGTACGTTCGGCGCGGCAGCGGGCTGTGGCTTGAGGCCAAGCTGCGCGACCGTGGCGGCCGGAACGGTGATCAAGGAGTTCGAGGACAGATCGCGGCGTGTCTGTTCCCAACCGCCGTAGAAGAATGCCCTGTTCTTGACGACCGGGCCGCCCACCGACACGGTGCCGGTGTCAACCTTGGTTTCAGGCTTGGTCGCATTCGCCGCCGGCGGTGCGCAGTTGGCGGCGATCGTGGTGCAGCCGAAGAAGAACGGGAACGCGCTGAACTCGCGGCGGCGGAACAGATAGCTGCCCTGTCCGTGGAAGGCGTTGGTGCCCGACGGCGTCACGGCGTTGAACACCATGCCCATCGTCTGGCCGAACTCGGGCGCGAAGCCGGTGGTCACGACCTTCACTTCCTGGATCATTACTTCCGACATCGGCAGCAGCCGCAGGCCGGCACGATCCTTCTCGGTGTTGGTGTTGCCGTCGATCTGGTAGTTGATGCGCATCGCGGCGCCATTCGCGGCCAGCCGCGGCACGCCGAACTCGACGTTCTCGATGCCGGTCACGCCCGGCTGCACCAGCGCGAAGTTGTAGGGATTGCGGGCGACCAACGGCAGGGAATGGACTTCCTGATCGCTGAGCGAGTGCCCGATGTCGACGCGCGAGGTATCAATCAACGGCGAGTCCGCGGTCACGGTGATCGTTTCCGAGATGGCGCCGACTCCGAGCTGTATGTCGATGACCGCGGTCTGGCCGGCGCGCAACGTGATGCCGGTCTGCTCGAATTTCTTGAAACCCTGGAGCTCCGCCGCCACGCGGTAAGTGCCGAGCGACAGCAGCGGCGCGCGATAAAGCCCGTTTTCATTCGTGACAACGACGCGTTGGTCGTTGGTGTCGATGTTGATGACGGTGACGGTCACGCCGGGCAGCAAGGAACCCTGGGTGTCTTTGACCGTGCCTTCAATAGTGCCGTTGACCGCCGTCGACTGCGCGAAGGCCGCCGTGCCGATGGCGAGACTGAGAATGAACGCCGAGAAAGTGCGAAGCATGGGGGTAAAGCCCTCCAGTGGGAATACGTTAGAGCAAAGTCCGAGTATATGACCCGGCGGACCGGCTTTGTATTCGGATGTCTGCCAATTACTTCCGGTTACGCCGATCGCCCGACCGGCGCTCGCCCTTTCGGCGATCGCCCATGCCCGGCGGGGGGCCGATATTGACCTTCCGACGATCGGTGCCGCGCCGCTCCTTCGTGCGCCGCTCGGTCTTCTCGGTCAGGGTCGCCTTGCGGGTCGCCTCGCTCATTTCCTTCTGCAGACGCACCGTCCGGCGGGCCGGGTCGAGGACTTCGAGCAGCCCGTCGTGCGCGCTCCGCGCCTGGTCGTCGTCAGGCGGATTCCCGAATCGATCGCGAAGCAGCTGAGCCGCCTTGAGAATCGCTTCTCGCTGCCAGCTCTGTAGCGGGTTGATCCGGAATATTCCCGAAGTGCTTGAGTCAGCCATTAAGGGCCTTTCCTGATCTCAGATCTCAGATCTCAGATCTCAGATCTCAGATCTCGGATTTTTCGGATCTCGGATTTACAGGTTTCTCGCGAATGAAAAGTGTTCGTCGTCTTTCTCCGGGCGGCCCTGGACGCTCCGCAGGATGATGCGGCTGGCCAGGTATGCGCGCGCCGGGTCGTGCGATGTGCCGAACGCGAAATGATGAAACGGAAAATTGCGATGCGAGCCGGCGTAGATCACGCCGTCGACCGGATGCGCCAGCGGCACGTCCCAGCCGTACGCCGGCGCGGCGCCGGAGATCGCCGGATAGAGCCGCGACAGCTCGTACATCAATTGGCCGGTGCGCTGCACCAGGGTCTTCTCGCGCAGCCGATCGGGCGGACGCTTCTGATCGGCGCCGGCGAAGAGCGCGCGATGGTCGGCGGTGAACCACAGATGGTGCGCGGGTGATTCGTTATCGGTGAGCAGCGCGGTCCGCTGGCCGAGCGACGCGCGCACGGCGGCGGACAGCGGTTCGGTCAACACCGCATAGCGATCTTCGTGGCGCAGGTGCCGCTTCAGCGGCTTGAAGAGCGCGGTCGGCTCGCCGATGCAGATCCCGAGGTTCGTGGTGGTGATCGCGCCGCCGTCGAGAAACGCCGTCGCGGTCTTGCGCGTGAACGTGATCTTCCTGACGCGGGATTTTTCGTAGACCTTCGCGCCGCGCTTGATCGCCGCCGACAGAAAACCCAGCGTCAGCTTGAAGGGATCGACGAAGCCGGCATCGGGCAGACGGATCGCGCCGCCGGAGTCGATCGCGGCAAGGCGCGATATCGCGGCGGGCGCCACCCACGACGCCTTGACGCCGGCGTCCTGGCGCGCGCTGAGCTCGCGGCGAATGAGCTTCTCCGATTCGCCCGGCGGCAGCACGCGGAACTGATCCGCCGGTTCGAACCCGGCCTTGATGCCAAGACGCTTGATCGTCGCCGCCAGCTCGCGCGGCGCCGCCTGCATCTTGTCGAACATCGCGCGCGCGGCGCGCCGCCCGGCCCGCGCTTCCAGCTCGCGAAAGGAATCGCACGCTTCACCGGACAGCAGTCCGGTGGCGCGGCCGGTTCCGCCAAGGCCGATACGGTCCGCCTCGAGGAGGATGACCTTGTAACCGGCGGACGCGCAGGCATACGCCGTCATCGCGCCGGACATGCCGCCGCCGATGATCACGACCGGATGGGTGATAACGCCGCGAAACGCCGGATACTCACGCCGTTTCTTTGCGGGAACGGTATCCAGCCACGGGGGGATGCCGTAACGAATTGAGGGCACGGAGGAATTCTAGCCGGGAACCGGGACCCGGGAGACGGGAACCGGTTATCGGCGCGCCGCGCGCTCGGTCGCGAGCAGCTTTTCCTTGGTCTTGCTCCCCCACCGATACCCGCCGGCGCCGCCGGCCGACGGGACCACACGGTGGCAAGGAACGACCAGGCAGACGGGATTGGTCGCGCAAGCGCGTGCAACGGCGCGCACTGCTTTGGGCTTGCCGATGCTCTTCGCGACCTCTGCATACGCGCGGGTCTCCCCGTACGGAATCCGCTGCAGCGCGCGCCACACTTTCCATTGAAAGGCCGTGGCGCGGACATCGATCGGCAGATCGAGCGACGGCGTATCGCCACGCAGGTGCCTGGCGATCGCTTTGGTCCACTCGCTGCGCGGTTTTCGATCGGCGGCGATCTCGGCGGCCGGATACTCGCGCCGCAAATCGTTCACGAGCGCGGCCTCGCTGTCGCCGATCTTCACCGAGCACACGCCGTTTTCCGTCGCCGCCACGAGCACGAGACCAACCGGGCTCATCATTGTGGAGTACTCGATGCGCATCCCGGCGCCGCCGCGCTTGTAGGTCGAGAGCGACATGCCCCTGCCGGTCGGCGCCGCTTCATAGACGCGGCTCGGCGATCCATATCCGGCTTCGTAGATCGCGGTCGTGACGTCGCGGCCGTCGCGCAGGCTCGTGCGCAACTTGCCGGCGCGCACCGCGGACTGAAATTCCCTCGGGGACAGACCCACGATCGCCTTGAAGCGCCGCTGCAGGTGATGCGGGCTCATCGACGCGACACGCGCAAGGTGATCGAGCGTGACGGTCCGATCGGCGTGGGTGGCGAGATACGCCGAGGCGCGGCGCACGGCATCGATGCCGGGCTGGATGAGGCCGACGGTATCCGGCCGGCAGCGCTTGCAGGCCCGGAATCCCGCCTGCTTTGCCTCGACGGTCGTATCGAAGAAGCGGACGCGATCCGCGCGCGGCCGCCGGCTCGGGCAACTGGGCCGGCAATACACGCCGGTCGAGGTCACGCCATAAATGAAGGTTCCATCCGCTGCTGCGTCTCGAGCGGCCAGGGCCTGCCAACGCATGTCCAGTCCGCTCGTTCCAGCGGTTCCAGAAGTTCCACGGGCCACCGGTTGATGTTGCATCATGGGATTCAGAGTAGGCCAGCACCTTCTTTGCACGCGATCCGGTAATTGCGGTGTAATTGCGAATCCATGATCAGGCGAGGAATTCGCGGACTCCTGATTCTGCTCGGCATCCTGGCTATAGCGGTGATTGCCGGCGGTGTCTATGCCCGCTCGCAGATGCGCGCGAGCCTTGCGCAGGTCGACGGCACCGCGGCGATTGCCGGACTCACATCGAATGTCCGCGTCGATCGCGACGCGCTCGGTGTGCCGACCATCACCGGCGCGACCCGCGAAGACGTCGCCCGCGCACTCGGGTTTCTGCACGCGCAAGATCGATTTTTCCAGATGGATCTGCAGCGCCGCCAGGCGGCCGGCGAGTTGTCCGGCCTGGTCGGCCCGCGCGCGATGGAGGCCGACGAGGGCATGCGCCTGCATCGCTTTCGAGACGTCGCGCATCGCGCCCTGGCGCTCGCCGATCCCTCGTATCGAGGCGTGCTCGACGCCTATGCGGCGGGCGTGAATGCCGGATTGAAGTCGCTCGGCGCACCGCCGTTCGAATACCTCGTCCTCCGCGCAACGCCCGAGCCGTGGACCACTGAAGACTCGATCCTGACCGTGCTCGCGATGTTCAACACGCTGCAGGGCAGACAGGCGGCGTTCGAACAATCGCACGGCGCCCTGCGCGACACCTTGCCAGCACCGATGTTTCGATTCCTCTCGACCGCCGGATCAGAGTGGGAAACACCTGTTCTTGGTAATCCGATTGTCCGGCCGGGGATCCCTGGGCCGGACGTGTTTGACTTGCGTCGCGGACACGCCACAGAGGCGCGGAGACGCGGAGACAATTCTGGATCCGAAAAAAGGGTCCTCCGTGCCTCCGTGCCTCCGTGGCTCGTCCGTGATCAGGAAGCAGAACCGATCATCGGCAGCAACAATTGGGCGGTCGATGGCGCGCACAGCGCATCAGGCGTCGCGATCCTCGCCAACGACATGCATCTCTCGATCGCCGTGCCGATCATCTGGTATCGCGCATCGATGGCCTTCCCCGATCCCGAGCAGCCGTCGGTGAACCGGCAATTGGCCGGCGTCACGCTGCCGGGCCTTCCGGGTCTCGTGGTCGGCAGCAACGGCGACGTGGCATGGGGATTCACCAACACCGGCGGCGACTGGAGCGATCTCGTTCGCCTCGAGCCCGATCCGCGCGAGCCGAAGAAATACCTGACGCCGGACGGGCCCAAAGCCTTCGACGTCTACGAGGAAACGATCGCCGCCAAGGGCGCGGCGGCGAAGACGGTTGCGATCAAGTGGACGATCTGGGGTCCCGTCGTGTGGAAGGACGCGCGCGGCCGCGAGTACGCGCAGCGCTGGGTCGCGCACGACGCGACGGCGCTCGCCGCCGACGTCACGAAGCCCGAGCGCGCGCGAACCGTGACCGACATGCTGCAGGTCGTCGCCGGCCTCGGCATCCCGAATCAGAACGTGACGATGGTGGATCGAGCGGGCCGCATCGCGTGGACGATCGGCGGCGCGATTCCGAAGCGCGTCGGCCACGACGGCATGACGCCGGAGTCGTGGGCCGACGGCACGCGCCGATGGGATGGCTACCTCACGCCCGCCGAGTTCCCTCGCATCGCCGATCCGAAAGACGGCCGCATCTGGACCGCGAACGCACCGGTCGTCGATGGCGCGATGCTCGCGTCGATCGGCGAAGGCGGCTATGCCGACGGCATACGGGCGCGGTTGATCCGCGATCGATTGATGCGCATCGACAAGGCCACGCCGCAGGACATGCTCAGCATCCAGCTCGAGGATCGCGCGTTGTTCCTCGAGCGCTGGCGGCAATTGTTGTTGGAGACCCTCAAGTCGCCTTCAGGTGCGCGCGCGCAATACCGCGACCTCGTCGACAAAGGCTGGACAGGACGCGCCTCGACGGGCTCGGTCGGTTATCGCCTCGTCAAGGAATTCCGGATGCTGTTCGTCCGCCGCGTCATGACGTCGCTGACGGCGCCGGCGCTCGCCGTCGATCCGACGTTCGACTACACACGGTTGCTCCGCGGCGAAGGGCCGGTGTGGCAGATCGTCAGCGAGCGGCCGATGCATCTGCTCGATCCGAAATACAAGAACTGGGACGATGCGATCCTGGATACCGTCGACGCTGTGATCGCGCAACTCACCGAGGGTGGAAAGAGCCTCGCCGATCGCACATGGGGCGAGGCCAACAGCGCTGAAATTCGTCATCCGCTCGCGGGTGCGATTCCGTTCTTCGGCAAGTACCTAAACATGCCTGGCGATCCGCTGCCAGGAGACGTTTACACCCCGCGCGCGAGCACGCCGCGCACCGGTCCATCGGAGCGAATGGTCGTTTCCCCTGGGCGAGAGAATGAGGGCATCCTCGAGGTCCCCACGGGTCAAAGCGGCCACCCGCTCTCGCCGCATTACGGCGATCAATACCGCGCGTGGCTCATCGGCGAGCCGACGCCGTTCCTGCCGGGAGCTACCGTCACCACGCTGACGCTCACACCACGCCAATGAACAACCTGAATCGCCGCGACTTCCTGAAACTGAGCGGCGCCGCCGCCGCATCGCTGAACCTGCCGGCACCCGATGCACCTGAGGCACCCCAGGCACCCCAGGCACCCCAGGCACCCCAGGCACCTCAGGCACTCCAGGCACCTATTCCGTTCGTCCGAATCGGTATGGTCGGAGTTGGTCTCCAAGGCGGCAGCCACGTCGAGAACTTCCTCAAGATTCCCGGTTGCCGGATCACGGCGGTGTGCGACGTCCGCGAAGACCGCACGTCATGGGCGCAGAAAGCGATCACGGCGGCGGGTCATCCCGCGCCGGCGGCGTACGCGCGTGGTCCGCGCGATTTCGAGCGCCTGTGCGAGACCGAGGATCTCGATCTCGTTTTCACGGCGACGCCGTGGGAGTGGCACGTGCCGGTGATGCTGGCCGCGATGAAAGCCGGCAAGCACGCCGCCACCGAAGTGCCCGCGGCGATGACGATCGACGACTGCTGGGCGCTCGTCGAAGCGTCCGAAAAGTTCCGGCGCCACGCCGTGATGATGGAGAACTGCAATTACGACCGGCCCGAGATGCTGGTGCTGAATGTCGTCCAGCAGGGCCTGCTTGGCGACGTGCTGCACGCCGAGGGCGGTTACCTGCACGACTTGCGCGAGATCAAGTTCGAGAAAAAGGATGAGGGTCTCTGGCGCCGCGCCTGGTCTCGCAAACTCGACGGCAATCCGTACCCGACGCACGGCCTCGGACCCATTGCCAACTGCCTTGATATCAACCGCGGCGATCGCTTTGACTACATGGTTTCCATGAGCGGTCCATCGCGCGGCCTGCACGATTGGGCGCGCGATCACTTCCCGGCGGATGCGCCGGAGCGCCGCGAGCGCTTCACGCTCGGCGACGTCAACACCAGCCTGATCAAGACGGCGCTTGGCCGCACGATTGTCGTGCAGCACTGCACCAACCTGCCGCGCCCGTACAGCCGTATTCACACGGTGCAGGGCACCAAGGGGATGTTCCAGGGCTATCCCAATCGCCTTTACATCGAGGGACGAGGCAAGCCGCACCAGTGGCTCGAGTACGCCGCGATCCTGAAGGAGTTCGATCACCCGCTGTGGCAAGCCATCGAAGCGCAATCAGCGGGTGCCGGTCACGGCGGCATGGACTTTATCGAGGACTATCGCTTGATCCAGTGCCTCCGCGAAGGACGCCCGACGGACATGAACGTTTACGACGCCGCGGCGTTGAGCGCGGTCGTCGATCTCAGCGTCCAATCAACGGCACGACGCAGCCGCGCGATCGATTTTCCGGATTTCACGCGCGGCAAGTGGCGCGCGAATCCGAAATTGCAGATCGACGCGCGGCTGATGGCGCCGACGTCAGGCAACTGACGGCCCACATCGTCGTAAACGCCGCTACCGCCAGCATCGCCACCCGCGTTGCCTTTGACATGGCCGCTCAGAACTTGCGGACGATGTTGATCATCGGGAAGACGAAGGTGTCGTCCGCGAAGAGCGGCATGACCAGGCCGAAGTCGGCGGAGAGTTTTTCGCCGAAGAATCGCAGGCCGCCGCTTGCGAACCCGCCGCCCTTGAACACGTAATTCTCGGTCACGAGCTTGATGCGTCGCGAGACCCGATGCTCGCCGCCGATCATCACGACGGCCGATCCGGCGTCGTCATCGTCGGTCCGTTCGTAGGCGTAGCCGACGCCGATGGTTGCCGCCCTGTCGGCACTGCCCTGCGTGACCACGCCGTACGCGATCCCGATGCTGGCCTCGTCGACGTTGAAGAAGTGCATGACGCCCGCCGATACCGCTGTCGATCGACGCTCCAGCAACTGGACCTTCGGCGTGACCCAGAAGGGACGTTCGACGTCTCCGAAGATCAGCGGGGTGCCGGCGCCGATCGAGATGCGATCGGTGACGCCAACCTGTACGAACGGCAGGAACAGTTCATACACGCCGAAGTACGCCTCGCCCTTTTTCAACGATCGTCCGGTCGGCGCGAAGAAGAGCCGCGTCGGATTCGGATCCTCGCGCCACAGCTCACCGTTGACGATGTGGCCGGTGACCGGCTTGAGCGATCGCACGGCAGTGACGTCGACCGTCATTTCCACACCGGACGTGGTGCGGAAGACAAAGCGGCCCTCGCCCACCGACTCCACTCTGCCGATCACCGACGAGCCGTCGTTCAACTCGAGTTCCTGCGTGACGCCGGCGGCAGGGATCTCAATTGCGACGGGCGGCGGCTGCGCCTGGGCAGCCGCGGCCGAAAACGTGAGTAACGCCGCGAGCAGCAGGGGAAGGGCCATGACTACCGCCTCTTCGAGTTGAAGCCGAGGAGGAAGCTAAACCGCGGGCCGTTCGCCGATGGCACGACAGCGGCATTGAACGGCACGTTGAGGTTCCCGACGCGCATCGTCACGCCGGCGGCAATGGCGACGCCGGTCCCCGCAGGTGAAAGATTCGGACCCGCGGCAAGCTCAATACCGCCCACCGTTCGCATGCCGACCAGCCACGTCAGGCTCGGGATCACCACACCCTGATCGATCCCGCCGAACAGCACAACCCATTCCGTGACCGCAGTGGCCCCGGTGTCGCTGCTCAGGAACCGCTTCTCGAACTGCCAGCCGAACTGGCTGATCACCGGATTGATGTCCTTACTGAAATCTTCTTTGATCTGATCCACGACGGCCGGGGTCAGGTAGGTTATTCCGGCGCGTGGACCCGACAGGCTCATCGTGTCGGGCGGCCGCTGCGGCGCCGTGACCTGCGCGCGCGCGTCGCTCGACGTCAATCCGAACAGCACCACGAGAACGAGAATCAGTCTTTTCATCGCACCCTCCTAAACGAACGTGTTGAACCACCGTGTAGAACGACCGTGTTGAACGATCGCCTGAACGTTCGTTTGGAGTCCTGAGCGAACGATGAGAAAGAAGTGAGTTATGCGGCGCGGGCGGCGAGCTTCGCGAAAACGCCCGATTTCTGCAGAGATTCACGGATCGACACCAGCATCGGGTCGATCGGAATGATCCAGCCCGCCGGGCCCGAGGCCGACGATGTCAGTAATCGATCGAGCGTGCGAACCGCATCGTCGAATTGCTTCCTGACGATCTGCGCGCCGGCCGTGACGAGGGCCGCCTCCGCGTGCCGCTCGCTTCGGATCAGATCGGCGATCGCCTGATCGACGGCGGCGCTCGTGCCGTCGATCGCGGACAGGCCGACGATCGCCTTTGGATGTCCCGACGCTTCGGAGAACGACGCCGACGCGGCAGCAATGTCGTTGCCGGCAAGGTGCAGAAAGCCTGCTGCGACGTGGGCGTTGACGACAAACTCGCGCCCGTAGACATGACCGCTCTTGCCCGCGTCGATCTCCTCGGCAAAGCACTCGAGCGCGCCGGCCCGATCGCCCCGGTTTGCCAGGATCATTCCGCGCAGCCAGTGGAATCCCACCGCCGGCAGCGGCGTGTGGGCGTCTTGATGCTGGCGCTGCGCATCCGCGCCGATCGATGCTTCCCGCTCCGCGCGATCCATTGTTCCGCGCGCCACGAACACCATGCACGACAACATACGCGCCGGAGCGAAGCCGGGCATCGACGAGAGCGTGCGATCGACGGCGCGAAGGCGTTCTTCTCCCCACGTGCCGTAGGCGAGTCGGTAGTGATGC
>Ga0310892_10000475_pt1 | contig 11633 bp, 9 predicted proteins | sample C0D1metaG_FD_203747 | JGI IMG/M metagenome (GOLD analysis project Ga0310892, IMG submission 203747) | Lab incubated soil microbial communities from West Virginia University Organic Research Farm, Morgantown, WV, United States - C8D2 | ecosystem: Environmental > Terrestrial > Soil > Agricultural...
TCCATCGGATTCAGGTTCTCGCGCTGGATGTTTTCGATCAGCGACATGGCGAGGGCGGCCTCGTCCGGCACCTCGCGCACCACCACCGGGACTTCGTCCAGCCCGGCCATCTGCGCCGCGCGCCAGCGGCGCTCGCCGGCGATCAGCTCGTAGCGGTCGCGGTCGATCGGGCGCACCAGGAGCGGCTGCATCAGCCCTTGCGAGCGGATCGACGCCGCGAGCTCCGCCAGCGCCTGCTGATCCATCTTGGTGCGCGGCTGGTAGCGCCCGGGACGGATGCGCGCGACTGGCAGCGTGAGCAGCGCGTCGCGCGGCCGCTCTTCGCCGCCGCCGAGCAGGGCATCGAGACCGCGCCCCAGGCCCTTGGCTTTCATGGCTGCACCCCCTCGCGTTCGAGCACCTCTCCGGCGAGCGCGGTGTACGCCTGGGCGCCCTTGGAAGACGCATCCCACACCACCGCCGGCACGCCGTAGCTCGGCGCCTCGGCGAGGCGCACGTTGCGCGGCACCAGCGTGCGATACACCTTGTCGCCGAAATGCGCTTCCAGCTGCTGTGAGACCTGCTGAGAAAGCGTGTTGCGCGGGTCGTACATGGTGCGCAACAGGCCGGCGATCTCGAGCGCCGGATTCAGATTCGCGCGCACCCGCTTGATCGTGCCCACCAGGTCCGAAAGCCCCTCGAGCGCGTAGTACTCGCACTGCATCGGGATCAGGACGCGCTGCGCGGCGGCAAGCGCGTTGACGGTCAGCAGGCTGAGCGACGGCGGGCAATCGATGAGGATGAAGTCGTAGTCCGCCGCTACGCGCTCCAGCGCAGATTTGAGGCGCGTCTCTCGCGCGTCGAGTTCGACCAGTTCCACTTCCGCGCCCGCGAGATCGCGATTCGCGGGCAGCAGATCGTATCCACCCTTCTCCGCGCGCACGCGAACGCCGCCGATTTCGCCCAGCCCGAGCAGCACGTGGTAGACGGTGCGCGAAAGCGTGCGCTTGTCGACGCCGCTGCCCATGGTCGCGTTGCCCTGCGGATCGAGATCGACCAGCAGCACGCGCTTTCCCGCCTGTGCGAGCGCCGCCGCGAGATTCACCGTGGTGGTGGTCTTGCCGACGCCGCCCTTCTGGTTCACTACAGCGAGGATGCGGGGCATAGCACCAGGTGGCGTTGAGCGTCGACCAGCGGTACGCGCAGCGGAATCAGCCTGCACCCCTTGGACAGCGTCGCGGGCGCGGCTCCCGTCATCGCGGCCAGCGCGCCCGCGGGCGCAAGCAGATGCCGGCACGCCGCGATGAAATCCGCGAGCGCTGCGAACGCGCGCGAAATCACCACGTCGAAGAGCGGCTCCGGTCGCCACGCCTCGACCCGCCCCTCGTGCACTTCGACGTTGCTCAAGCGCAGCTCGATCGTCGCCTGGCGCAGGAACGCGGCTTTTTTCTGGTTCGCCTCGGCGAGGGCAACACGCCATTCGGGTCGCGCGATCGCCAGCGGAATGCCCGGAAGTCCCGCGCCCGAGCCGGCGTCCGCGATGCGGCCGCTCGCCGTAAGCGGCAAGTGCGCGACCACGGCGAGTGAATCGAGCAGGTGATGCCCGACCATGGCGAGCGGATCTCGAATCGCTGTCAGGTTGTAGGTGCGGTTCCATTTCACGAGCAGCGCCATGTAATCGAGCAGACGTTCCCGCGCGCCTCCCGGAAGATCGAGCGCCAGTTCTCCGAGCCCGCGATCGAGCGCGGCCTGCGGTGTCATGCCCTCTTTTTGTCGAGCGGTCGGAAGCCCCGTTTCAGATGCACCAGCAGCAGCGAAATCGCCGCCGGCGTAATTCCCTGGATGCGCGCAGCCTGGCCGAGGGTTTCCGGCCGGTAGCGGTTGAGCTTCTGTTGCGCCTCGGCCGACAGCCCGCGCACTTCCCGGTAATCGAGCTCGGCCGGCAGCGCCCGCGACTCGGCTTCGGCTCGGCGCGCAACTTCCTCGCGCTGACGCTCGATGTAGCCTTCGTATTTGGCCTGTATCTCGACCTGCTCCGCTACGGAACCCTCGGTGCCAGAGTCTGGTGAGACATCCGAGAATTTGACTTCTGGCCGCCTAAGAAGCTCATAAGCGCTGCGCTTTTCATGAAAGCTTGTGCTCACATACATTGACTTGAGCCGCTGCTGCTCCTGCGCGATCGCGTCGCGTCGCCGGTTGAAGGCATCCCAGCGCTGGTCCGAGACGAGGCCGAGCTTTCGCCCCGTCTCGGTCAGGCGCAGGTCTGCGTTGTCCTCGCGCAGCATCAAGCGGTATTCGGCGCGGCTGGTAAACATCCGGTAGGGCTCGGTCACGCCCCGGGTGATCAGATCATCCACCAGCACCCCGAGGTAGGCCTCGTCGCGTCGCGGACACCATGCGTCTCTCTCCAGGGCGCGCAGGCCGGCGTTCACGCCGGCGAGCAACCCTTGAGCCGCCGCCTCTTCATAGCCTGTGGTGCCGTTGATCTGGCCGGCGAAGAACAACCCGGCAATGCTCTTCGTTTCCAGCGAGGCTCGCAGGTTGCGGGGGTCGAAGTAGTCGTACTCGATCGCATAGCCGGGGCGCACGATGTGGGCGTTCTCCAGCCCGCGAATCGAATGCACCAGATCGAGCTGCACATCGAACGGCAAGCTGGTCGAGATGCCGTTCGGGTAGATCTCGTTGGTATTCAGGCCTTCCGGCTCGAGGAAGATCTGGTGGCTGCTCTTGCCCGCGAAGCGATGGATCTTGTCCTCGATCGAAGGGCAGTAACGCGGCCCGACGCCCTGGATCACCCCCGTGAACATCGGCGATCGGTCCAGCCCGCCACGAATGACCTCGTGCGTGCGTGCGTTGGTATGCGTGATCCAGCAGGGAAGCTGTCGCGGATGCATGTCGCGTCGGCCGAGGAACGAAAACACCGGCTCCGGCGAATCGCCCGGCTGCACTTCCAGCTGGGTGAAATCGATGCTGCGCGCATCGAGGCGCGGCGGAGTCCCGGTCTTCAGGCGCCCCGCCGGGAGGTTCATCTCTCGCAGTCGGGTCGCCAAAGTGACTGATGCCGGGTCGCCGGCGCGCCCGGCCTGATGGCGTTCCAGCCCCACATGAATCAATCCCGAAAGGAAGGTGCCAGCCGTCAGCACTACGCAGCGCGCCCGGTACTTCAGGCCGAGCTGAGTGGCGACGCCCACGGCGCGGTCGCCTTCGAGCAGGATGTCGTCCACCGCCTGCTGGAAAATCCAGAGCCGCTCCTGGTTCTCCAGCCGGCGCCGGATTGACTGGCGGTAGAGCACGCGATCAGCCTGCGCGCGCGTGGCGCGCACCGCGGCGCCTTTCGATCCATTTAGGATGCGGAACTGGATGCCGGCCTCGTCAGTAGCGATGGCCATGGCGCCGTCCAGCGCGTCGACTTCCTTGACCAGGTGGCCCTTGCCGATCCCGCCGATCGACGGATTGCAGGACATCTGGCCAAGCGTCTCGACGCTATGGGTCAGGAGCAATGTCCGGCAGCCGAGCCGAGCCGAAGCGAGCGCCGCTTCCGTACCGGCATGGCCGCCGCCGACCACAATGACGTCGAATTCGGCGGGGAACTGCATGGGGTGGCGAATTTTACGCGAACGTTTCACGTGGAACTACGGCTTCGCGTTGGTTCCACGTGGAACAACGCTAGTGCTGCGCTGCAGCAATTGATGATCTCGCTCCAGCGCTACGCCAAGGTGTTCGCAGAGCCCGATCTGAGGCGAACTTTCGTCATCTCCGTGCTGGGCCGGTTGCCGATCGGGCTGACCGGGCTTGCGGTCCTGCTGCTGGTCCAGACGAGAACCGATTCATTCGCGCGCGGCGGCGCGGCTGCTGCGTGCTATGTCGTCGGCCTCGCGCTCATCGCGCCACTCCTGGGACGCTCGATCGATCGATACGGGCCGCGGCGCATTCTGATCGCGAGCGGGCTGCTTTTTCCCTCTGCGCTGATCGCGTTGGTGGCCGCGGTCGAGCGGAATGCAGTCGTGCCGACCCTGCTTTTCGCGGCTGCCGCCGGGGCGACGTTTCCGCCAATCACGGTCTGCGTACGCACCTACTTCAGACGGCGGCTCGCCGAGGAAGGGTTGCTCGCCGCGGCGTATTCAGCAGAGTCGGTCCTGATCGAGCTGATCTTTATCGCCGGACCGATGCTGGTCGCGGCCTTTGTCGCGCTCGCGTCCGCCGCCGCCGCAGTCTGGTTCGCCGCGGCGTGCGGGCTGAGTGGAACCTTGCTGTTCCTGCGCTCGCCCGCCCTGAGGACCTGGCGTGTCGAGCTGCGTACGTCGCACAGCCTGCTCGGACCACTGTCGGAGCGCGGTTTTCCGGCGCTGATCACCGTCGTGCTCAGCTTCTCCAGTGCATTCGGCTTTCTGGAAGTCGGCGTAGTCGCCTATGCAGCCGAAGCCGGGAATTCTGCGCTCGCCGGAATTCTGCTCGGCATCACCAGCGCCGGCAGCGCAGTCGGCGGCCTGGCTTATGGCAGCCGCGGCTGGCACTACCCACTGGCGCGCCAATTCGTCATCGCTCTCGGGCTGATGGCGCTCGGTCTCGGTGTTCTCGCGCTGCACTGGCAGCCCTGGCTGTTCGCGCCCTGGGCCGCGCTCGCCGGAATCGCGATGGCGCCCGCGCTGATCATCCAGTCGATGCTCGCGGCGAAAATCTCGCGTGCCGAGCATGCGACTGAGGCGTTTACCTGGGTGACGAGCGCGCTTCTCGCCGGTGTGGGGATCGGCCTGGCAGCCGGCGGCGTACTGCTCGAGGTTCTGCCCTCGAGCGCGGCGCTCGCTGCGGGAGCTTGCGCCGCGTTTCTCGCGGCGCTACTGGCGCTATTCGCGCTCTAGGCGGCGAGCTTCTCGTGCATGCGGCCGCGGCGCGTTTCGAGCGCTGCGGGCAGCCGCGCGCCAAGCTTGCCGAAAAGCTCATCGTGCGAGCGCAGTTCTTCCTTCCAGGCACCGGGATCTACACGCGTCAGCTCGTCGAAGCGCGCGGCATCGACCTTCTCGAGGCCCTTCCAGTTCATATCCTGGTGGCGCGGCATGGTTCCAAGCGGCGTCTCCACGCCCTGTGCGCGACCTTGGCAACGCTCCACGATCCAGGCAAGCACGCGCATGTTCTCGCCGAAGCCCGGCCACAGGAACTTGCCGTTCGCGTCGCGCCGAAACCAGTTCACGCGGAAGATCTTCGGAAGGTGCTTCACCGCGCGGCCCATCTTCAGCCAGTGGCCGAAGTAGTCCCCCATGTTGTAGCCGCAGAACGCGAGCATCGCCATCGGGTCTCGGCGCACGACCCCGGTCTTGCCGGTAATCGCTGCGGTCGTCTCCGAGCCCAGCGTCGCGGCCATGTAGACGCCCTCTTCCCAGCTCGGCGCTTCCACGACCAGCGGCACAGTGGTCGAACGGCGGCCGCCGAACACGAATGCCGAGATCGGTACGCCGGCGGGATCTTCCCAGGCCGGATCCATCGACGGGCACTGCGAAGCGGGAACCGTAAAGCGCGCGTTGGCGTGCGCCGCCAGGCGCCCCTTCCTGCCGTCCTCCGGCGTCCAGGGATTGCCTTGCCAGTCGGTGAGCTTGGCGGGCGCTTCGTCCGTCATGCCTTCCCACCACACATCGCCGTCGGGCGTCAGCGCAACGTTCGTGAAGATCACATTGCGGTCCAGCATCTTCATCGCGTTCGAATTGGTCGCCTCGGAGGTGCCGGGCGCGACGCCGAACAGGCCGTATTCAGGATTGATCGCGCGGAAGCGTCCGTCCGGGCCGGGCTTGATCCAAGCGATGTCCTCACCGATGGTGGTGACCTTCCAGCCGTTGTACGCGGCCGGCGGAATCAGCATCGCGAGGTTGGTCTTGCCGCAGGCCGAGGGAAACGCGGCCGCGATGTACGTCTTCTCGCCCGAGGGCGCCTGCACCCCGAGGATCAGCATGTGCTCGGCGAGCCAGCCTTCGTCGCGCGCCATCACCGATGCGATGCGCAGCGCGAGGCATTTCTTGCCGAGCAGCGCGTTGCCGCCATAGCCCGAGCCGAACGACCAGATCTCGCGCGTCTCCGGGAAATGCACGATCCACTTGTCCTTGTCATTGCACGGCCAGGCGACGTCCTTCTTGCCCGGCGTGAGCGGCGCGCCCACCGAGTGCACACAGGGGACGAACGGCCGGTCTTCGCCGAGCCAGTCGGCAACCGCGCGGCCCATGCGCGTCATGATGCGCATGTTCACCGCGACATAGGCGGAATCGGAAATTTCGACGCCGACCTGGGCGATCGGCGAGCCGATCGGGCCCATCGAGAACGGGATTACGTACATCGTGCGACCGCGCATGCAGCCATCGAACAGCCGATTGAGCGTGGCGCGCATCTCGCGCGGCTCCATCCAGTTGTTGGTCGGGCCGGCGTCTTCCTTCTTCTGGCTGCAAATGAAGGTGCGCTCTTCCATGCGCGCCACGTCGCTCGGGTGCGAGCGCGCGAGGAAGCAGTTCGGCCGCAGCTTCGGATTCAGCCGGACAAACGTGCCCGCGGCGACCAGCTCCGCGCACAGCCGGTCGTATTCGGCCTGCGAGCCGTCGCACCAGACGATGCGCTCGGGCTTCGCCAGTCGCGCAACCTCCGACACCCACTGGCGCAGCGCGCGATGGCGCACCCAAGCCGGTGCATTCGACTGGTCAACGGGGGTAACGGGTGCGTTCATCGCGAGTCACTCTCCAGAAGGCAAACGGCCCAGCGCAGGCTGGGCCGGGGGCACGAGAGTACTGTGAGCCGAGAATTTTAGCACCGCGGCTCTATGCGAGGACCCCGGTCCGGTCAGCCTAGTCTTAGCAATATTGCCTTAGAAACAACACCTTACTTCCGTCGAAACCGCTCCCGCCAAAGGCGCACGGCGCGGTAGGTCGGTCCGGTCGTGGTGATCAGAACGGCCACGCGCGTGACGTGAGCTGCGGTGACAAGAGGTACCCCGAGCTGCAGGACCTTGGCCGTGATGCACATCTCGGCGATTCCGCCGGGGGCGGTGGCGAGGACCAAGCTTGCGATCGGCAAGCCGGAGAACCAGGCAAGCACGGCTGCGAACGCCGCCGCCACCGCCATCGCGATCGCCACGCTCACTAGCACGCCGCCCAGAAACCGCGGCGCGGATTGCAGCGAGCGGCGCTGGAAGCGCGCCCCCAGCGCGCAGCCGAGCAGCACTTGCGCCGTGTTCGACAGCGGAACCGGCATCGAGGAGAAATGCACTTCCCCTACGGTGAGCGCGATGACGACTGCGAGCGGGCCGAACATGAAGGCGTTCGGCATTCCAGTCGCGTTGAGGGCGAGTGCGGCAACCGCCCCGATGCCTAGAAGCAACGTGAGCTTGCCCCACGACACCGGCAACGTGGTCGCCTCGAACACCTCGCTGCCGTGGGCGCCGGTGTAGGTCAAGGCGAACGGCACGACGATGACTACCGCGAGGATGCGCAGCGACTGCGCGAGCGCGACGTGATCCGGCCGTGCGCCATAGCGCTCGCCGAGCAGCGTCATTTCGGCGGCGCCGCCGGCCACGCTGGCGAAAAACGCGGTGGTGCGATCGACGCCCGCCGTGTGGCTGAGAATCCATCCCGCGCCTGCGCCGAGCGCGATGGCGAACAGCCCGGCAAGCAGGAGCAGCGGCCAGTACGAAATCACTTCGCGGGCCACCACCGGCGTGAAATAGAGACCAAGGGCGGTGCCGATCACAATCTGGCCGAGCTCGCGCCCGCCGCGCGGCGCGCGCAGCCCGGTGCCGGCGAAGTTGCAGCATGCCATCGCCGCCAGCGGCCCGATCATCCACGGCAGCGGCAGCTTGAGCCAGGCGAAGCTCGCGCCGGTGGCCGCGCAAAGCGCAAGGGCGAGAAACGGATTGACCCAGCTCTCGCGCGCCGCCTTCACTTGCCGATGCAGAAGCGCGCGAAGATTTCGCCCAGCAGGTCGTCGGCGCTGAATTCGCCGGTGATGCTGCCAAGCGCGTTGTGCGCAAGGCGCAGCTCCTCGGCAAAGAATTCCCAACGCCGGCTCTCGCCGCTCGCGGCCGCGAGGTGGCTGCGCGCCTGCTCGAGCGCGCGCAGGTGGCGTTCGCGCGCCAGAAACACCGGCTCGCCGCTCGACGACCAGCCCGCAGCCTCCAGAATCCGCCGGCGCAGGGCTTCCAGCCCCTCGCCTGTCTTTGCCGATACCGCGAGCGCACCACTTGGTGCGCTGAAGCCCTGCACGAGGTCGATCTTGTTGTACACGTCGATGCGCGACGCCGCCGCAGGAAGGTCGCGTAACTCGTCCGGGCCGCGGCTCGCGTCGTACACCGCGAGCACAAGGTCCGCGCGTTCCAGCTCCTGCTGGGTGCGTTGCATGCCGAGGCGCTCGAGCTCGTCGCGCGATTCGCGCAGCCCGGCGGTGTCGACCACGAGCAGCGGCACGCCGTCGATCTGGATCGGCTCGCGCAGCGCATCGCGCGTGGTGCCCGGGATGGGCGTGACGATGGCGCGCTCTTCGCCGGCCAGCCGGTTCAGCAGGCTCGACTTGCCGACATTCGGCCGACCGGCGAGCACCACATGGATACCGCTTCGCAGCAGGCTGCCCTGCCGGCTTTTGGCGAGCACGTCACCGAGCGCTCCCTGCACATCGGCGAGCCGCGCGGCCGCGTCATCGCGATGCAGGCTGTCCACGTCCTCTTCCGGAAAGTCGAGCATGGCCTCGGTAAGCGCGCGCAACTCGACCAGCCTCGCCTGCAGGGCGCCGATCGCGGCCGAGAATTCCCCGCTCAGCGAGCGCAGCGCCGAGCGCGCCGCCTCGCGGCTCGCGGCGTCGATGAGGTCGGCGACCGCTTCGGCCTGCGCGAGGTCGAGCTTTCCTTCGAGGAAGGCGCGCCGCGTGAACTCCCCGGGTTCGGCGACGCGCGCGCCGGCATCCAGGCAGGCCGCGAGCAGCGCCTGCATCACCACCGGTCCGCCGTGTCCCTGCAATTCGAGCACTGGCTCGCCGGTATAGGAATGCGGCGCCGGAAAGTACAGCGCGAGGCCTTCGTCGACGGTATCGCCGTGCCGGTCGCGGAACGCGCCGAAGGTGGCGAGCCGTGGCTCGGGCAGGCCGCCGAAGACGGCGGCGGCGATACGCGCCACCGCAGGCCCGGAAACGCGGACTACCCCGATGCCCCCGCGCCCTGCTGGGGTGGCAATCGCCGCGATCGTGTCGCGGGTGGGGTCATCGCTTGGCATGGGCAGGCTTGTCGCGATTGAACATGCGCTGGATCTGCCATTGCTGGGCGATGGAAAGGATGTTGTTGACCAGCCAGTAGAGCACCAGCCCGGCCGGGAAGAAGAAAAAGAAGATGCTGAATACGAACGGCATGAACTGCATCACCTTGGCCTGCACCGGATCGGGCGGCGTCGGATTCATGCGCGTCTGCAGCACCATGGTGGCGGTCATCAGGATCGGCAGCACGTAATACGGATCGAGCGCGGACAGGTCCTGAATCCACAACATGAACGGCGCGTGGCGCAGCTCGATTGCCGCGAGCAGCACCCAGTAGAGCGCGATGAACACCGGGATCTGCACCAGGATCGGGAAGCAGCCGCCGAGCGGGTTGATTTTCTCGGTCTTGTACAGCTCCATCATTGCCTGATTCATCTTGTTGCGATCGTTCCCGTACATTTCGCGGATCTTGGTGAGCCGCGGCGTGATCAGCTTCATCTTCGCCATCGACTTGTAGCTCGCCGCGGACAGCGGGAAGAACACGAGCTTGATCAGCACGGTGAGCAGAATGATGGCCACGCCCCAGTTGCCGGACAGGGCATGGAACTTCTCCAGCAGCCAGAACAGCGGCCAGGCGATGATCGCCAGCCAGCCGTAGTCGACCACCAGATCCAGGCCGGGGGCGGCAGCGTGCAGCTGACGCTGCTCCTGCGGCCCCGTGTACAGCGGCACGGTGAGCTTGGTGTCAGCTCCCGGTGCGACGTTCAGGGGCACCATCACGCGTCCCGCATAGGTGCCGTCCTGCCGTTTCTCCGTGATGTAGTCGCGCGTGACCCCCTGCGGCGGCAACCACGCCGAAACGAAATAGTGCTGCACGAAGGCGAGCCAGCCGTTATTCGCCTGCTTGACGTGCTCGGCCTTGCCTTTGTCGATGTCGGTACCGTGCACCTTCTCGAACTTGCGCTCGTCGGTGTAGACCGCGAAGCCGATGAAGCTCTGAGCGCCGAAGGTCTCGGCCACCGTGTTCGGGTTGGCGTCGGGCTTGCCGTCGTGCGTGAGCTGGAAGTACGAATAGGTGGCGAGCGGCGCGCTGCCGCGGTTGCGCAGCTCAAGCGTCACGTCGACCACGTAGCTGCCGCGACGGAAGGTGTAGACCTTGTGCACTTCGAGGCCGTCTTTGCCGGTGGCGGTGAAGCGCAGCTCGAAGGAATCCTGGCCCGGCGCGAGCTCTCGCGCGCCCGGCTGCGCCCGCCACAACGTGCGGTGATTGGGTCCGCCTTCGCCGGCCAGGCCGCTCTGCGCCTCGTAGTGGTGCGCGGCACCCAGCAGCGTCAGATTGTGGCTGAGGTCCTTCGAGTCCTTGTGCCGCAGGAGCTCGACGCGCTTCAGCGTGGCACCCAGGGTATCGACCTCGGCGACCATGAGGTCGGTGCTCACGCGCACCAGCTCGCCCTGCGCCGGGGCCGTGGCGGCGGGCACCGAACCCGAGGGCGCGGCGGCGGGGGCCTGCGCGGCAGGCGTGGCGGGCTTGGCCGGCACGGGAATGTTTTGCTGCGCCGCCGGCGGCGCCGGCGGCGGCTTCGGCCGGTTCTCCTTCTCCCACGCTTCCCAGAGCATGAGGAGGGAAAAGCTGAAGATCACCAGCAGAATGAGACGCTGCGTATCCATGTCTTATTTCTTGGGCGGTACCGGATCGTAGCCGCCCGCCTGCCAGGGGCCGCAGCGGCAGACGCGACGCGCAGCCAGCCAGCCGCCCCGCAGGGCGCCGTAGCGCGCGAGCGCTTCATCGGCGTATTCCGAGCAGCTGGGATGAAAACGGCACGCGGGCGGCAGCAAAGGCCGCAGCAGCCACTGATAGCCGCGCACAACGGCGCGCAAGGCGCTGCCGATCACGGCTTGAGGCTGACGAGAAGTTGACGCAATCGGGAAATCATCTCTGGTGAAGGCTTGATCCCATAGGGCGGTCGTATCAGCAGGTCCAGCGCGCCCAGGCCCTCACGCTCCAGCCGGAACGCTTCGCGAATGCAGCGCTTGATGCGGTTGCGCTCGACCGCGAGCGCCGCGTGCCTGCGCGACACCAGCATGCCGAGCCGAGCGCTGCCAGCCTCGCGCCGCGCCAGGTAGAAGGTATAGCCTCCGAGACTGCGGCGCGCACCTTGTCGCAGCAGGTGCTCGAACTCGGCTTTTCGCCTCAGCCGCCGCGCCGCATCCAGCCCGAAGCGCTTGGCGGCCGCGGCTACAGCCCGACGCGCCGCCGGCCGCGCGCGCGCCGGTTGCGCAGTACTTTGCGTCCGCCAGGCGTGCGACTGCGCACCAGGAAACCGTGACGCCGCGCGCGCCGCGTCTTGGAAGGTTGGTAGGTCCGCTTGGTCGCCATTTCTGCCGGTCCGAAAAAGGGCGGTATTAGAGCTTGCGCTTAGACGCATTGTCAACTCGAAAAAGCGTTC
>Ga0310892_10000480_pt1 | contig 11590 bp, 7 predicted proteins | sample C0D1metaG_FD_203747 | JGI IMG/M metagenome (GOLD analysis project Ga0310892, IMG submission 203747) | Lab incubated soil microbial communities from West Virginia University Organic Research Farm, Morgantown, WV, United States - C8D2 | ecosystem: Environmental > Terrestrial > Soil > Agricultural...
CACCATCTTCAGCGCGTTCGGCGTCAGGCCGCTGTTGGTCTCGAGCACGAGCGCCGCGAGACCGCTGACGACACCGGCCGCCATGCTGGTGCCCTTCAGGCGCATGTAGTTGCCCGTGTTGCCGCGTTTCTCCTGGGCCGCACGCAACGTGCTGCCGACGGCCGCGACGGAGAGCAGGTTGTCGCCGGGCGCAGAAATGTCCGGCTTCGCGTAGCCGTCGTACCACGATGGGCCGCGCGAGCTGTACGCCGCGATGTGATCGTCCGCGCGCGTCACGGTGTCGTAGGTCTTCACCGCACCCACGGCGATGGCTGACGGCGCATTGCCGGGCGACGCAATGCCGGCATAACCCACCTGTCCGGTCTTGGGATTGGTGCCGAAGTTGCCGGCCGACAACACAACGGTGAGGCCGACACGCGCGGCGTGCTCGACAGCCTGCACCATCGGATCGGTCGCAGCCGCTTCGAAAATCGGATGTCCCAGGGAAAGATTCAGGATGTTGATGCCCAGCAGGTCCTTGTTGACGATCGCAAACTCGATCGCGCGAATGACCTGGTCGGCTGAGCCCTGCCCCTTGTCGTTCAGCACCTTGAGGCCGATCAGGCGGGCGCTCGGCGCCACGCCGACGTAGGTGCCGGCCGCGAGTCCAGCCACGTGGCTGCCGTGGCCGTATTCGTCGGTCGGGGAGGTAACGCGAACATCACCCTGCGTGAAGTCGTAGAACGCGGAAATTCGCGAACCGAAATCGATGCCGGCCTGAATGCCCGAATCGATGATCGCGATGCCAATCGACGACGGCTGCCCGCTGTCGACCATTCCGGTGGTGCCGTACGCAACGTTGTCGTAGGAAACCTTCGATGACTGCCGCACGGCGAGCGTGGCAAAGAAATTCGCCTGCAACTGCTGCGCAGCGAGCGCCTCGTTGAGGCGCGCGGAATCGTTGTCGTCGACGCTCGGGCCACCGGGCAGCTTGGCCCACTTCAGGGCCCCCGCGTCGTTCACCTGTTGCGCGGTGATCTTGTGATTGCCTGAAATAGAAGCGGTCAACAGCGATTCAGCGAGGCTGTCGAGATCCTCGCAGCGCACCTCTGCCGTAATCGCGTCGAGGGCGGGGAATTCGCCCTTGACCTTACGTCCCCCTTGCGCGAGCGATAGACGCACCGCTTCGCGGGAACCCGGCTTCGTCCTGATGATCACCGATATGGTGCCCACGCAACCGCGCTCGACCGTCTGACGAAGCGAGTTGTCGAGCTTTTCGCGACGCGCTTCTGCCGAGACTGGCGCACCAAGCGTGGCGACCACCGTGGTGACCGTAAGCAAGCGAGCTAAAGTCATGGCTGCCCGCTATAGAGCAAGTTCGCGTCCATCCCGCCGGTGATCACGTAACTGGCTGATTTGTAAAGATTTGGCCGGAACGGCCAAAACGCCGAGACATCCGGAACTGTGCCGGTTCGGCACATCAGGGCATTGATTTGACCTAGGGTTCGGCGGCTAATTTGTTGAAAAGAGGGAAAATAGCCAGATCTGTTCCACTTCGGCGCATTTGGACACACGATCTGGCGCGTTCCTGCACACGAAAATACAGATTCCGCGACGCTCGCCCATCAGGCGTTGGGATTGCTGCGTACGCGCTTCACAAGTAGAATCAGGGCCGTCGCAGCGGTCTTCTCGCCGGCGGACACTCTGGAGGACACGATGCCTTTCGTGATTACGGATCCTTGCATTGAAACCAAAGACACGGCGTGTGTGGACGTATGTCCCGTCGATTGCATTCACCCCCGCAAAGACGAGCCTGAATTCGCGGCGATGAACATGCTCTATATCCATCCTGAGGAGTGCATCGATTGCGGTGCGTGCGTGCCGGCCTGCCCGGTCGCCGCGATCTACGACAGCCACGACTCGACGCCTTCGAGCCAGAAGGACCTCATCGAAGCCAACACGGTGTACCGCAACGGCGATGCCGATGCGATGGCGCAAGCCGAAGCGATCGTGCAGGCGCACGTCGCCTCACATCCTGAACTGATGGCGATTCCCGGCAAAGAGCGCGCGGCCGCACACACCTAAATACCGAACCTGCAACTCGAATCCAAAATCTATAATCTGGAATCTGGGGTTACTCCCCGGGTTCCAGTTTCTAGATTCCAACCCCTCCCCCTTCTCTGTTGTAAAATCAGGGTTTGCCGTCGTGTGGTGAGTGTAGCTCAGTGGTAGAGCACCGGACTGTGGCTCCGGACGTCGCGGGTTCAATCCCCGTCACTCACCCCAACCTTACCGATGCGGGAATCTAGAAACTAAAATCTAAAAACTAAAATCTGAAAGCTAGAAGCTAGACTCTGTTTCTTGTCTTAGATTTTAGATTCTAGATTTTAGATTTTAGTTTCAGATTTGCAGAGTAGCGCCTTCCTTCTTCGCCACGTACACAGTGGCCGTCAGATCGCCCATCACGTTCACGACCGTTCGCGTCATGTCGAGCAGCCGATCGACCCCGATGATGATCGCGATGAGCTGTGTCGGAATGCCGACCATGGCGAGCACGCCCACGACGAATGGCAGCGAGCCGGCTGGCACGCCGGCCGTGCCGATACTGCCGAGCACCGCCAGGTAGACGATCATCAACTGTTGCGCGAGCGTGAGATCGACGCCCGCCAGCTGCGCCAGAAAGAGAACCGTCACTCCTTCGTACAGTGCAGTCCCATTCTGGTTGGCCGTGGCGCCGACCGTCAGCACGAACGCGCCGATTTCCCGCGGCACGCCGAGATTCGACTCCGACACGCGCAGGGCGGTTGGCAGCGTGGCGTTCGACGAACTCGTCGAGAACGCGGTCAGCATCACCGTGCGCGCGCGCCGGAAGAACTCGACGGGAGAGACGCCGGCCCCGAATTTGAGCGCAGCTCCGTAGACCACGAACAGGTGGAACGCCAGTCCGCCCAGCACCGTCACGACATACCAGCCGAGGCTGACGAGAAAGCCGAACCCGAAACGCGCGGTCATGGCGAACAGCAGGCACGCGACGCCGAGGGGCGCGACCTTCATGACGATGTCGATGATCTTCGCCACCACCTTGAATACGCCGTCGAGCAGCGCCATCACAGGCGCGGCGCTCTCGCGAGAGACGAGCGTCAGCGCCGCCCCGAACACGATCGAGAAAAACATGATGCCGATCATGTCGGGCGTCGAGCGGGCCATCGACTCGAGCGGGTTCGCGGGGACGAGCGAGCGCACAAACGACATGACAGGCGACTCGCTCGCGGCGCTGGTGGTGGCGGCCACCTGTTTGGACTGGGCGGCATATTCCGTCATCAGCAGATCGCGGGTCGCGGGATCGAGCCGCAGGCCGGGACGCACCGTGTTGGCCAGGAAGATGCCCAGAAAGACCGAGATCAGCGAAATCACCAGGCAGAACAGCACTGTGCGCAGGCCCACGCGTCCGAGGCGGCGCACGTCGCCGATGCCCGCGACGCCCACGATGAGCGACGAGACGACGAGCGGGACCACCGTCATCAGGAGCGATCGGAGAAACAACTGGCCGACCGGTTCGGCCACGTTCGCGATGATCCACGCCAGCGACGCCGACCCGGGGCCGAGCACCACGCGCGCGGTGCTGCCGAGCCCGGCGCCGACGACCAGCCCCAGGAGGATGCGCACGTGCAGCGGAACGCGGCCGCGCGCGGCCGCGCGATCGTCGGTCTGCTCGTCGAGATCCGAAACGACTTCCCGTTCGAAAGGTTCCATCGTGTTTATTGTCTCGGTTTTCTTTTCAGCTGGCCGGCGGAATAATATGTCACCGGATGATGGACGAGACACTGAAAGATCGGCGCTCGCCGAATCAGCAAGATCGCCGCGCCATTCCGCGAGGAGGCCGCCGGGCGAGCGACCTCCCCCATCCGATTACCTGCCCGAGCTGCGGCGAGATTCAGGAGGTCCAGGGCCTCCCCAACAGCCGTGCCGTGCGCTGGTGTCATTGCCGCGCGTGCGGCGAAGTCTGGCCCTGGTCGATGGATCTATAGCTACAAACGACGAATAAGGAGCATATGAGCACACCGCGTATTGGTTGGATTGGCACCGGCGTCATGGGGCTGTCGATGTGCGGCCACCTGATGGCCAAGGGCTACCCTGCGACGATTTACAGCCGGACCAAGTCGAAAGCACAGGGCCTGCTCGACAAGGGCGCCGCCTGGGCCGACACGCCTGGCGGGGTCGCCGAGCGATCCGACATCACGTTCACGATCGTCGGGTTGCCGAACGACGTGCGCGAGGTCTACCAGAACAAGGGCGGCATTCTCGATGCGGCACAGCCGGGCAGCATCATCGTGGACATGACGACGACCGAACCGAGCCTCGCGCGCGACATCTACGAAACCGCGAAAGCCAGGAAGGTGTCGGCCATCGATGCGCCGGTATCAGGCGGCGATGTCGGCGCGAGGAACGCCACCCTCTCGATCATGGTCGGCGGCGACAAGGACGCCGTCGATCGTGTGATGCCGCTCTTCCAGGCGATGGGCAAGAACATCGTCTATCAGGGCGGCGCCGGCAACGGCCAGCACACGAAGATGTGCAATCAGCTCGTCCTCGCCGGCACGATTATCGGCGTGTGCGAAAGCCTGTTGTATGGCTACAAGGCCGGGCTCGATCTCGAGACGATGCTCAGCTCGATTACCAAAGGCGCGGCGCAGTGCTGGATTCTCGACAACCTGGCACCGAAGATGGTGAACCGGAATTTCGATCCGGGATTCTTCGTCGAGCACTTCGAGAAGGATCTGGGCATCGCGCTCGACGAGTCGCGAAGGATGGGGATTTCGATGCCGGGCCTCGCGCTGGTGCGCCAGTTCTACGTGGCGCTCAAATCACAGGGCCACGGCCGGCTGGGCTATCACTCGCTGCTGCTCGCGCTCGAACAGCTCTCGAACGTCAAACGTTGACCACTGACGCACCATTGTCAGATGGAAGGTTGGTGGATTGAGGGATTGTGGCAGATTGACGATTGGCAGGTTGCCAGATTAACGGACTGAAGGAATCTGCGAATCTACCAATCGACAATCTCGCAACATTCTGCCAATCCACCAATCTGCCAATCTGCGAATTTACCCATTTCTCCTATCCCCTGCGCGTCGATCGCGGCCGGTGCGGCGTTCGGGACCGTCGTACGGTAACTGCTGCCTGCGCCGTTCGGCGCTCCGGCGGTCGCGCTGGCGCCGTTCGCGTCCCGCCTGCGCTCCGGCAGTCGCCGACCGCGCGGCTTCCCGCTGCAGCCTGACGGTGCGCTTGCTGGGATCCAGAACCTCTATCAGTCCCTGCACGAGGACGATCGCCTGGGGGCTCTGTACGAGTCGTTCCGGGTCCTTCAAGTAGTTGAGGGCGGCCAGGATATTGGTCCGCTGCCACGGGGTCAGGTTCATACCTTATTTATATCGGCCGATTTGCGATAGGCTTGAAATCCGAGGACACCCGGCGTGGCGGATTCCCAGCACCCCGATATCGTCGAACGGCGTCAGCGATACATCGACCGGCAGCGCGAGATGCGTCCGGACACCGTCAACGTCCGGTTTCAGGGCGCAAAACCGGAAGGCGAAGGTCCGGCCAACCGCCACGGCATGCCCGCGGTGCCCGTGGGACAGCACCTTGTGAAAAACTGGCCAGTGCTCGACCTGGGCGAGCAGCCCGACGTGCCGCTCGACCAGTGGAAGCTGGAAATCGGCGGCCTGGTTGAAAATCCGGTCACCCTGAACTGGCAACAGTTCACGGACCTCCCGCAGGCCGAAGATGTCAGCGATTTTCACTGCGTCACCACCTGGAGCCGCCTCGACAACCACTGGAAGGGCGTGCGGTTCCGGACGATTGCGGAGCTCGTCGTCCCCAGGGAGCGCGCGATGTGCGTGCTCTGCACGGGGTACGACTTCATGCCCGGCACCTTCATCCCGTACACCGTCAACGTGCCGCTCGCCCGCGCCATCGAAGCCGACGTGCTGCTCGTCCATACGTGGGAAGGGCGGCCGCTGCCGCGCGAACATGGCGGCCCGGTGCGGATGATCACGCCCAAGCTGTACGCGTGGAAGGGCGCGAAGTGGATCCGGAAGATCGAGTTCCTCGCCGAAGACAAGAAAGGGTTTTGGGAAGAGCGCGGGTACTCGAACACCGCGGAACCATGGTTCAACGATCGCTACAGCTACTGACGCATGGCGACCGTGCAGTGGCGGAGCGACATGCGAACCGTGCGTCCGATGCTCGCCACCCTCGAGGACGCTCCGCTCGAAGTTGACGGTCTCGTCTACGAACCCAAATACGACGGCATCCGCGCGCTCGTCGAGATCACGCCGGGCCGGCCGCCATCGGTGCGCCTCTGGTCGCGCCTGGGCAACGAGAAGACCGCGCAGTTTCCCGATCTGGTCGCCGCGCTCGCCGAATTCGCAAGGGCGCGGAAAAAACCGCTCGTCCTCGATGGCGAGATCGTGGCGCTCGACGAGCACGGCGATCCGGCCGGATTTCAACGCCTGCAGAACCGCATACACCTGACCGAATCGCACAGTCGCGCGGCTGCCGGACGTGTCGCGTTCATTGCGTTCGACATCCTCCGCGATGGCGACGAGGACCTGCGGCCGCTCCCCTTCACGGCGCGCCGATCCAGGCTGGAGCGCGTGTTCCCGCCTTCGCCAAGGCTACGGCGGGTCTCGCCAAAGCTCGCAGGAATCACGCGAGCGGCGGCGGACCGGAACCCGGGCTCGACGATCCTGCGGCGAAGCGACGTCGTCCACGACGATGCCCGCGCCCTCTATCAGCAGGCCCTCGAGCGAGGATGGGAAGGCCTGATCGCGAAAGACAGCCAGTCGGTGTATCACACCGGCAAACGGACGAGGGACTGGCGGAAGCTGAAACTCGTCAAGGAGCAGGAGTTCGTCGTCGGCGGATGGACCGAGGCTCGCACGACGGGCCGCCCCTTTGGCGCGCTGCTCGTCGGCTACTACGACGGCGGCGCGTTGATGTATGCCGGGCACACGGGCAGCGGATTCAACCAGCGCGAGCTCGAACGGGTGATCCGTTTGCTGAAATCGCTGGAAACGTCCACCCCGCCTTTTTCTACACGGCCGCGCACCAACGAACGAGCGCACTGGACCAAGCCGTCGCTCGTCGCGCAATTGAAATTCACCGAATGGACCGATGACGGGATGCTCCGTCACCCGATCTATCTGGGCTTGAGGGACGATGTGAAGCCGGGCACGGTGAGGCGAGAGACGAAGAGTTCGGGGAGTCCGACGAGTCTGAAGAGTCTCAAGAGTCCTACGAGTCCCAAGAGTTCGCGCAGTCGGAAGAGTGCGAAGAGTCCTGGAAGCGGTTTCAACACCTCGGGTAAGCGGGTGGCGCCGGGCGGCGCCCCGGCCATTGTGGCGCAGACAGGTGCGAGGAGTGCGACAGGTGCGGCGGGTGCGAGAGGTGCGGTGGGTGCGGGTGCATCTGTAGGGCGGAACTTCAGTTCCGCCCTCCAAGCTGTGATCGATCAGCTCGACGAGATCGAGCGCGGAAAGGGTTCGGGGGCGCTGCAGTTGCCCGATGGCCAGACGCTGGCCGTGACGAATCTTCGAAAGATCTTCTGGCCGAAGTCGAAGCTCACCAAGGGCGACCTGATGCGGTACTACGTGCGGGTTGCGCCGTTCATCCTGCCGGTGGTGAACGACCGTCCGCTCATCATGAAGCGCCTGCCGAACGGCGTCGAGGGTCCGTCGTTCTACCAGCACCGCGCGCCCGATCACGTGCCGGCGGGTGTGCGCCTGGTGTCGATTGAAGGCGACGACGTGCCGAGCCGGATCGTGGGCGGCACGCTCCTCACGCTGCTGTACATGACGCAGCTTGCCGCGATTTCGCAGGATCCGTGGTTCTCGCGCGTGCAATCGCCGCATATAGCGAGCCATTGCGCGATCGATCTCGACCCGATGCCCGGCGTGACGTTCGAGTCTGTGCTCGACGTGGCGCGCTGGGTTCGCGACGAGCTCGTCAAGCTCAACGTCACGGGATACCCCAAGACCTCCGGCGCGAGCGGCGTGCACATCTACATCCCGCTGCGAGAGGGCACGCCGTACGAGGCTGGCCAGATCTTCTGCCAGATAGTGGCCACCTACGTGGCCGAGAAGCATCCGAAGGTGGCGACCGTCACACGCGCGGTCCGCGCACGGGGTCGGAAAGTGTACGTGGACTACCTGCAGAATATCGAAGGCAAGTCGCTCGCCTGCGCGTACAGCGCACGCGCCAGCGACTTTGCCGGTGCGTCAACGCCGTTGACCTGGGCCGAAATCGACGAGGGCGTCGATCCTCGCGACTTCACCATCCGGACCCTGCCCGATCGGCTGGCTCGTGTTGGAGACCTGTGGGCGCCGCTCCTCCGATCTAAAGGGGTCGACTTACGCAGCATCGTGAAATAGCATTCATCCGCAGTCATCGCGACAACTTGCGACAAACGCGCTTTGCACGGTGCCCTATAGTGGCGCCCTTCCCTTCCTTTTAACTGGAGGTCACTTGTGATGAAGACCCTTGTCGTTCTGTCGGCCCTCGTCCTGGTCGTGGCGATGGTCGCGGCCCAGGGGCCGCAGGCACCGCCGATTACCCCGATGAAGTTCGCCTACTACCCGGGCACTGATCTGAAGGCGATGTCGAACACGCTGAAAGGTGGCGGCCAGATTAAGTTCAACCGGATCAATCGCGGCGATCACGAGTTCCAGAGCTTCAACTTCAGGCCGAAGAGCACGGCGGCGCCGGAGATGCACAACAACTTTGCCGACCTCTACTACATCGTCGATGGCGAGGTCATCCATCACACCGGCGGCAAGCTCGAAGGCGGCACCGAGCGCAATCCCGGATCGGGTGAGTTCGGTGGCGGCAAGCTCGTGGGCGCAACCACGGTACGGCTCGGGGCCGGCGATATCGCCTCGTCGGCGGCGGGCGTGCCCCACTGGTGGGAAGTGGAGCCGGGCAAGACCGTGACCTACATGACCGTGAAGGTCCTGAAGCAGCCGAACCTGTCGAGCGCTTCGATGGCGGGCACCACGCCGATTACGCCGACGAAATTCGTCCACTACAAAGCGTCCGAACTCCAGGGCTACGTCGCCACCTTGAAGAAGGGCGAGACGATCAAGTTCCCGGGCGTGCATCGCGGCGATCACCAGTTCCAGGGCATCAGCCACCGCGCGAAGAGCTCTGGCGGCGCCGAGCTGCACAACAACTGGGCCGACCTGTACTACGTCCTCGACGGTGAGGTCACGATTCGGTACGGCGACAAGCTCGAAGGTGGCAAGGAAGGCGCTGACGGCGAAGTGCGCGGGGGCGAGATCGTAGGTAACGTCACGCGGCAGAAGCTCGTCGCCGGCGACGTCGCTTCAGCTCCCGCCGGCGTGCCGCACTTCTGGGAAGTGGAAAACGGAAAGTCGGTGACTTACCTCACGGTCAAACTCGCGAAGAAGCACTGACCGACTTCGCCGGCATTCGCAGATTGGAAGACGGGTAGATTGGCAGATTCAGAGCATTCTGAATCTGCCAATCGTCACTCTTCGAATCCGCCAACAATCTCACAATCTGCCAATCTGCCAATCTGCAAATTCAGCGTCAGTAGTCAATGCTGACCCCGAACTTGATCAGAGCCCCTCGCTGGATGTTGCCAACCGCCCCGTAACTCGTCCCAAGGGTGGTCACGCGGTTGATCACCGTCGCCGTGTTCATCAGGTTGTACACGTCGAGGCGCGGCTGAATCACCCTGTTGCCCGAGCGAAACGCCTTCCTGAAGCTCATGTCCAGCTGATTGAGGTCGGGCAATCGCGTCGTGCCGCGGGGCTCGACGGTGATGTTCGTCGTGCCCTGGGTCAGGGCCACCGTGTCGTTCCCGACCGAGACCACCGTGAGCTCGGGGAACCCCTTCTGATGCTGGAACGTGCCGCTTGCCTGAATGCCGAACGGCAGATCGTAGAGACCCGATAAGCGGAATGAGAACGGTGTGTCGTTGCCGACGATCCCGCGGGCGAACTCTTTCGAGTTCGGATTGTTGAGATCGTTGCTGCCCACCCAGCCGTTGGTCTCGCCGATGCTGACGCCGCCGGTCATCATCCAGCCGTTGCTGAAACGCTTGTCGAGGTTGAAGTCCATGCCGTTGTAGGTGCTGTCGAAATCGGCTTCATTCGTCCACACGAAATCCTGCCTGCCGCGCAGCGCCGGATCCTGGTTGTAGACGGTCACCGTCTGCTGGCTGTTTTTCTCGGTGACGACCATCTTCTGATAGCTGGATTCGGGAACGGCCACGTTGCGCGATCCGAAGTTGTTGACCTTGAGACGCCGCGTGTAGCCGGCGCTGACGACGATATTCGCCGGCATCTGGCGCTGAATCTCGGCCGAGTATTCCTGCGCCGCCGGCCAGTCGTAGCCGGGCGCGTAGCGGTTGAACGCCCCTGAACTGAAACCCGTCGTCGGTCCGAGCTCGTTCAGTTGCGGCAACAGGTCGCCGTTGAGGTCGCACCCGACGTTCGCGGGAACCAAGGTCGCACACGCGCTTTGCGCCCGCCACTGGCGCGTGTCGGTGGCGAGGAAGATCGGGTTGATGCGATCGAGCACGCTGCTGCCAACCGGAATGATGTAGCGGTTGGCGGCGAACTTCAGCGCCGTGCGGCCATCGCCGGCGAAGTCATAGACCGCCGAGAAGCGCGGGCTGACGCTCTTCCAGTCGGGCACACCCGACATCTTGTCGACGCACCGCGCGTCGATAAATGGCGTCGCCTCCTGGCACATGGCGCGCTGCCATCCGTAGTTCGTGTCGAGGCGGACGCCGCCGTTCAGCGTCAGCTTGCGGTGGGGCCGCCACTTGTCCTGGATATACAACCCCTGCTGGATGTTCTCCGGAATCGAACGCGCCGGCGTGTTGTAGACATTCGCTGTATCGGGAACGCCCGAGCGGTACACCGCACGCATGCCGGACGAGGAGAAATAGAGCACCTCGTTCCACGCGTAGTCGAACTGGTACCCCAGCTTGATGTCGTGCTGGGTCGTGAAGTAGCTGGCGCTCCCCTGCAGAAACACACGCGTGTTCGGCAGATCGCGATAGGTTGGCAGGACGCGCAGCGCGGTATTCGTGATGGCGTCAAAACCCGCGATGAGTCCGTTCGTGCAGCCGTTCCTGTCCTCGGACGCCTTGCAGTTGGCTGAGTCCCCTTCTATCGGCCACGGCTGGTAGTCGTCCACGCGGTTGACGCTACCCGAAACGTCGAACACCATGCGGGCCGAACGCGTCGACGTCCACTTCACCTGGTGCAGCTGGGGATACTTCGTGTTCGCCGTCGTCGCACCGGTTTCCGAGAAGGCGGCGCCGCTCACGCGGTGGCCGTTCTTCTTGAACTGAAGAATGTAGAAGTGCGACAGCTGGCTGTTCGAATTGATCTGCCACGACAGCTTGTTCGAGAAATTCCACAGCATGTTGTCGTCGGGCACCGACGTGCCATCGGGGTTGTAGCTCCCGACCAGATACTGAAGGATCTGCGAGTGGTGGAACGACGTCGACCACCAGAGCTTGTCGCGCTTGATCGGCCCGGCCAGCCACGCGCCGTAGTCAATCAGGTAGCGGATGTCG